>Ga0316622_100001136_pt1 | contig 16913 bp, 13 predicted proteins | sample OWC_Aug_OW2_C1_D_FD_207646 | JGI IMG/M metagenome (GOLD analysis project Ga0316622, IMG submission 207646) | Wetland soil microbial communities from Old Woman Creek delta, Ohio, United States - OWC_Aug_OW2_C1_D5_C | ecosystem: Environmental > Terrestrial > Soil > Wetlands | place: USA: Ohio... | reverse complement strand
GTGCCGAGCTCCTCGCCCGGCCGGTGCACGACCGGCAGCAGCCCGTCTCTGAACCCGAGCGTGTCGATCCAGCCCGGCCAGGCCAGCGCCTCGGCGTCATAGCCGAGCTTGAGGCAGTTGTTGTAATCGCTGTGGCCGAACTTGCCGGTCAGCATGCCGCTGATCCAGTCGGCCTGGTGCAGGGCATGGGCGGCCTTCTTGTCCATTTCCCTGGCCTTGAGCCACAGCAGCTTGGCGAGCGCCGAGCTGGCGCCGTGGGCACCGCTGTTCGGGCCGGCCAGAGCGCGGAGCTGTTCGGCCTCGGCGACTGCGCGCGCGTCGTTGTACATCAGTGCCGGGGTCACCGGCAGACCCTTGGCGTCGGTGAGCAGCAGGGTGCCGGAAGTGCCGTCGACCGCGATCGCGCTGACCCGCGCCGGGTCGATTTCCTTCAATACCGCGGCCAGGCTGGCGGCGGCCGCCTTCCACCACAGCAGCGGATCCTGGGTGATCTGGCCGTCGTGCTTGAGTGGGGCCGGAATCGGCGCCCCGGCCTGGGCGAGGATCTCGCCGCGGGCATCGATGGCCACCGCCCGGCAGCTGGAGGTGCCGACATCGAGTCCGATATAGGCCGGTTCCGGGCCGGCCGCGACCGGTGTGCCGGCCGCCGGCGCGGCGGCGCGCGGTTCCGGTTCGCCGGCGCCGGCCGTGCTGCGGGTGCGCGCCAGCATGCGGAAGCGCGAACCGGTGTTGGGGACGGTCTCGGCGCGGGTCGGGCCGCGCCTGGCGTCCGGCGGCAGCGGCAACGGCGGCTCGCGCCCGGCAATTTCGGCGTGCTGGGTGTATTCGGGGGCGGTGTGCGGCGGGGGCGGCGGCAGCTTGTAGCCCGGCTTGCGGTGCTCGGCGGTGACGGTGGTGTACACGCCGCCGCGCACGTAGAACTCGGCGGTCAGCTGCATGTAGCGCGGCTCGGTGGCCTTCACCAGGTCGCCGAGGATGCGGTTGGTCACCGCTTCGTGGAAGGCGCCTTCGTTGCGGAACGACCAGATATAGAGCTTGAGCGACTTCAGTTCGACGCACTTGCGGTCGGGGATGTAGCTCAGGTACAGGGTGGCGAAGTCCGGCTGCCCGGTCTTGGGGCACAGACAGGTGAACTCCGGCATGGTGATCTCGATGGTATAATCCCGCTCCGGATTCGGGTTCTCGAAGGTCTCCAGTTGCTTGGACGGCTGGGTAGGCATTTAGGGTCCTGTATGCTAGCTTTCGCGTGCTTCTCAATCGGTAAAGTCTACCCCATCCCGGTTCAATTTTAATGCGCATCAAGAAGATCAAGCTCGCCGGATTCAAGTCGTTCGTAGATCCCATCACGGTTCCGGTCGAGGCCAATCTCATCGGCATCGTCGGTCCCAACGGCTGCGGCAAGTCCAACATCATCGATGCGGTGCGCTGGGTGATGGGCGAGAGCTCGGCCAAGCAGCTGCGCGGCGATTCGATGGCGGACGTGATCTTCAACGGCTCGAACAACCGCAAGCCGGTCGGCAAGGCCTCGGTCGAGATCATCTTCGACAACGCCGACGGCACCGCCCCCGGCCAGCACGCCGGCTACGCCGAGATCTCGATCAAGCGCGAGGCCGGGCGCGACGGCGGCTCCGACTACTTCCTCAACAAGACCAAGTGCCGGCGCAAGGACATCATCGACCTGTTCCTCGGCACCGGCGCCGGCCCGCACGCCTACTCGATCATCGAGCAGGGCATGGTCACGCGCATCATCGAGTCCAAGCCGGAAGAGCTGCGCGGCATGTTCGAGGAGGCCGCCGGCGTGTCGCGCTACAAGGAGCGCCGCCGCGAAACCGAGAGCCGCATCAAGCACACCCGCGAGAACCTGTCGCGCGTCGAGGACATCCGCAAGGAGCTCGAGACCCAGCTCAACCGCCTGCAGCGCCAGTCGCGTGCCGCGCAGCGCTACAAGGAATTCAAGCAGGAGGAGCGCACCGTGCGCGCCCAGCTGCTCAGCTTGCGCTGGCGGCTGCTCGACGAGGAGGCGCGCGGCCACGACGGCGCCATCTCCGCCAAGGAGACCGAACTCGAAGGCATCGTCGCGCAGCTGCGCGAGGTCGAGGCGGCGATCGAGCGGCTGCGCGTCGCGCAGATCGAGGCCAACGACGCCTTCAATGGCGTGCAGGGCGAGTTCTACGCCGCCGGCGCCGAGGTCACCAACATCGAGCAGGCCATCCAGCACGCGCGCGACACCCGCGAGCAGCACCTGCGCGAGCAGGAGCAGCTCAACCGCAGCTGGGACGAGGCCGGCCTGCACCTGCGCGCCGACCAGCACAAGCTCACCGATCTGCGCGCCCGCATCGAGCACAGCACGCCGCTGCTCACCGAGCGCGAGAACGCGCGTGAGCATGCGAGCGCGGCGCTGGCCGCCGCCGAGCAGGCCATGCAGGAGTGGCAGGGCGTATGGGAAGCGTTCGGGCACGAATCCAGCGAGCCGGCGCGCGTGCGCGACGTCGAGGCCGCGCGCATCAAGAGCCTGGAAGGGCAGATCGCGCAGCTCAAGGAGCGCCAGGCGCGCCTGAGCGGCGAGCTGCGCGCGCTCGAAGAGGCGTTGCAGGGCCTGAGCGTCGAAGACCTGCGTCGCCAGGTCGCCGACCACGACAGCAACTACGGCAGCGGCGAGCGCGAGCTCGAGGCCGCCGAGGTCCGCATCCGCGACGCGCGCGCCGGCCTCGAGGGGCTCACCACGCGCATCGAAGAGCTGCGCGGCAACAGGCAGACCAGCGAGGCGCGCCTCGCCGGTCTCAAGGAACTGCAGGCGGCGGCCTTCGGCCAGCACGATGCCGCGCTCAAGACCTGGCTCGGCGAGCGCGGTCTCAACGGCGCGCCGCGCCTGGCGGCGCTGGTGCAGGCCGAGTCCGGCTGGGAGAAGGCGGTCGAGCGCGTGCTCGACACCGATCTCGCCGCGGTCTGCGTCGATTCGCTGGAGCGCTACCAGCGCGACATCGAGGGCCTCAAGAAGGCCGACCTGACGTTGTTCGAAACCGGCAGCGCTGCCGCGAGCGCCACCGGTCGCTGGCCGACGCTGCTGTCCAAGGTGCGCGCCAATGCCGACCTGGCTCCGTTGCTGGCCGGCATCTACGTGGCCGAGACCCTGGACGAGGCGCTGGCGCTGCGCGGCGAGCTGGCCGCACACGAATCGGTGGTGACCCGCGGCGGCGTGTGGCTGGGCCGCAACTGGATGGCCGTGACCGACCGCGAGAGCGAGCGCGCCGGCGTGCTCGGGCGCGAGCGCGACATGGAGCGGCTCACGCTCGAAGTCGCCGCGACCGGCGAGCAGCTCGCTACCGCCCAAGCCGAGCTGGCCCAGGCGCAGCAGCAGATCGCCGCCTTCGAAGGCGAGCGCGACGAGCGCCGCCGGATGCTGGCCGAACTCAACCGCGAGCGCGCCGCCGTGCACGCCCGCCTCGGCCACGACGAGGCGCGCCTCGCCCAGCAGCAGGCGCGCCGCCAGCAGGTCGAGCACGAGCTCGGCGAGCTGGTGGTGCAGATCGAACGCGCCGAGGGCGAGGTGCAGGCGGCCGGTGCGCTGCTGCGCAGCGCCGAAGGCCAGGTCGGCACGCTCAATGAGCGCCGCGCCCGGCTGATGGCGCAGCGCGACACGCTGCGCAGCGCGCTCGATGGCGCGCGCGCCGCCGCCCAGGCCGCCAACGACGCCCTGCACCAGGCGCGCATCGAGCAGGAGACGCTGCGTACCTCGCTCGCCTCCACCGAGCAGGGCATCGCGCGCCTCGAAGGGCAGCTGCGCCACCTGACCGAACGCAAGGCCGAGCTCGAGCGCCTGCTCGCCGACGACACCCGTCCCGAGACCGACCTCAAGACCCGGCTCGATGCCGCGCTCGCGCGCCGCATCGAGATCGAGACGCGCATGACCGGTGCGCGCCAGGCGGTGACCGAGGTCGACGGCCGGATGCGCGAGCAGGACCAGGCGCGCCACGCCCGCGAGCAGGAGATCGAGAAGGCGCGCGAGGCGCTCGAACACGACCGCATCGCGCGCCAGGAAACGGCGGTGCGGCGCGACACCCTGGCCGAGCAGATCCGCGAGGGCGGGGCGGAGCCGGCCGCGGTGCTGGCCGAGACCCCGGCCGAGGCCAGCGAAGAGGCCTGGGCCGCGCGCCTCGAGGAGCTCACCACCAAGATCGAGCGCCTCGGGCCGATCAACCTGGTGGCGATCGAGGAGTACGAGGAGCAGGCGACGCGCAAGAACTACCTCGACAAGCAGTCCGAGGACCTGTCGCAGGCGCTCGCCACCCTCGAGGATGCGATCAAGAAGATCGACCGCGAAACCCGCACCCGCTTCAAGGAGACCTTCGACAAGGTCAACACCGCCTTCCAGACGATCTTCCCGAAGCTGTTCGGCGGCGGCCACGCCTACCTGGAGCTGGTCGGCGAGGACATCCTCGACACCGGCGTGCGCGTCATGGCCCGGCCGCCCGGCAAGCGCAACAGTACCATTCATCTGCTGTCGGGCGGCGAAAAGGCCCTGACCGCGGTATCCTTGCTGTTCGCGCTGTTCGAGCTCAACCCGGCGCCGTTCTGCTTCCTCGACGAGGTGGACGCGCCGCTCGACGACGCCAACGTGCTGCGCTACTCGGACATGCTCAAGGCGCTGTCGCAGAAGACACAGCTCTTGTACATCACGCACAACAAGATCAGCATGGAGATTGCTGAAAAACTGGTCGGTGTCACCATGTCGGAGCCGGGAGTGTCACGACTGGTCGCCGTCGACGTCGAGGAGGCGCTGGAGATGGTCGCGCAGCAATAGCGGCCGTTGGCGCGGAGCGAGATGCCGCTGCAGCTCGCATTACTGCTGATCGGGATAATCGTCGTTGTCGTCGTCGCCCTGACGGCTTACGAACGGGCGCGCTTCAGCCGTCGCCGCCTCGCGCCCGAACCGGCCTCGGTGGCCACCGCCGAGATGCCGGCGGTCATCACCCACGTACGCCACGCGCCGGGTGTCGGACTCGATCTCAATCCGTCACCGCCCCAGGACGCCGTCGGGCGCTTCCTGCGCTGCGATGCCGAGGTCGGCGAAACCCCCGAAAAGACCCATGACGCCGAGCTGAGCGAGGAGCTGAGCAACTACGAGCAGACCGCGCTCATGCCGCTCGATCTCAGCCTCAGCCTCAACGACCCCGAGGCCGAGGCGCTGCCGGCCGGCGGCCGGCAGAACATGCCGGACGAGCACATCGACTACGTCGTGACACTCCCGGGCCGCGGCCCGGTGGCGCGCGACATCCCGCTCGGCGTCTACCGCCAGAACGAATACCTGCTCGACAAGCCGCGCCACATCTACGGCCTCGGCTACCGCACCGGCCTGTGGTCGAACCTGGAGCGCGACCCGGAGAACGCCCAGTACCGCTCGATCGCGCTCGGCATCCAGCTGGTCGACACCAAGGGCCCGGTCGACGAGTCCGAGCTCAACACCTTCACCCAGATGGCGCTCAAGCTCGCCGACGCCCTGCAGCGCCCGACCAAGCTGTCGATGCCGTTCGAAAAGGCGCTCGAACAGGCGCGCGAGCTCGACCGGTTCTGCGAGGCCAACGACGTGCTCGCCAGCGTCAACCTCATCGCCAACGGCCCGACCGGCTTCAGCGGCCGCGCCATCGACCAGGCCGCCAAGCGCTTCGGTCTGCAGTTCGGCGCCATGAACATCTACCACAAGAAGAGCGAGGAGGCGGTCGGCTGCCGCCACGCCTTCAGCCTCGCCAACCTCTTCAACCCCGGCGACTTCGACCCCGCCAAGCTCGACCGCTTCCGCACCCAGGGCCTGTCGCTGTTCATGAACGTGCCGTGCGCCTACCAGCCGGTGCGCGTGTTCGACCAGATGATCGATACCGCCAGGGGTCTGTGCCAGCTGCTCGACGGCCGGCTCGAGGACCATGAGCACCGGCCGCTCAGCGAGGCGGCGATCCAGGTGATCCGCGCGCAGATTGAGCGCATCAGTTCCGACATGACGAATCGGGGGATTGTGCCGGGGAGCGCGACGGCGATGCGGCTCTTTAGTTAATCGATCGCCCGCCCGCGGGCGATCCTCCTTCTGTAGGAGCGGCCGTTTGGCCGCGATCAGTCGTGTCCGCTGGCGCGGACGTTTGAAGCTGGAATCGCCTGCGGCGATGCTAGAACGGCTAGCGGCATCAAAGCCTTTCAGGCCATCGCCGCAGGCGATCCCACCGTTGGGGTTCGCTGCGCTCACCCCAACCTACACCCTCTCCCGGAGGGAGAGGGAATAATGCAATCGCGGCGAGGGCGCCGCTCCTACAACGGCGCGAGGCGCGCTAGAATCGCGCCCATGACCGATCTAACCAAAATCAAAAAGCGCATCGACGAACTGCGTTCGGAACTCAACGAACACAACTACCGCTACTACGTCCTCGACGCGCCGGTCATCTCCGACGCGCAATACGACAAGCTGCTGCGCGAGCTGCAGGAGCTCGAAGCGACGCACCCCGAACTGATCACCCCCGACTCGCCCACCCAGCGGGTCGGCGCCGCGCCGGCGAAGGAGTTCGGCGAGGTGCGGCACAGGCTGCCGATGACCTCGATGGACAACGCGCTCGACGAGGACGAGGCGCGGGCGTTCGATGAGCGGGTGCGGAAGGGGCTAGGCACGGACCAGGCGGTGCACTACACCGCCGAGCCGAAGTTCGACGGCACCTCGATCAGCCTGCGGTACGAGGACGGCGTGCTGGTCTCGGCTGGTACCCGCGGCGATGGCAGCACCGGCGAGGACGTGACCCGGAACGTGCGCACCATCAAGACCGTGCCACTCAAGCTGCATGGCAAGGGCTGGCCGGCGGTGCTGGAGGTGCGCGGCGAGATCGTGATTCCGATCAAGGAATTCGAGCGGCTCAATGCCGAGCAGCTGAAGGCAGAGGCCAAGGTGTTTGCCAATCCGCGCAATGCCGCGGCCGGCAGTCTGCGCCAGCTCGATTCGCGCATTACGGCGTCGCGGCCGTTGCGCTTCTTTCCGTGGGGGCTGGGTGAGGTTTCCGGCGGGTCGGTGCCGGAGCATTACTCGGCGGTGGTCGAGAAGCTGCGCGACTGGGGCTTCGCGGTCACCGACCTGTTCCGCAAGGTAAAGGGCATCGAGGGCTGCCTCGAGTACTACGCCGAGATCGGTGCCAGGCGCGACAAGCTGCCGTTCGAAATCGACGGGGTGGTGTACAAGGTCGACGACTACGCGGCGCGCGAGAAGCTCGGGTTCACGGCGCGGGCGCCGCGCTGGGCGGTGGCGCACAAGTTTCCGGCGCGCGAGGAGACCACGGTGGTCGAGGACATCCTCGCCTCGGTCGGGCGCACCGGGGTGGTGACGCCGGTGGCGGTGCTCAAACCCGTGCACGTGAGCGGCGTCACGGTCACGCACGCCACGCTGCACAACCAGGACGAGGTCGAGCGCAAGGACGTGCGCATCGGCGACACCGTGATCGTGCGCCGCGCCGGCGACGTGATCCCGGAAGTGGTCGCGGTGGTCAAGGAAAAGCGCCCGCGCGGCACCAGGGTCTGGCACCTGCCGAAGAAGTGCCCGCAGTGCGGCAGCGAGGTGGTGCGCGAGGAGGGCGAGGCGGCGCATCGCTGCATGGGCGGGCTCTTCTGCCCGGCGCAGCGCATGGGCGCGCTGCTGCACTTTGCCTCGCGCCGGGCGATGGACATCGAGGGCCTGGGCGAGAAGCTGGTCGAGCAGCTGGTGGCGACCGGCATGGTCAAGACCGTGGCCGATCTCTACGGCCTTAAGGTCGAGGCGCTCGCGGAGCTGGAACGCATGGGCGAGAAGTCGGCCGAGAACCTGGTCGGGCAGATCGACAAGAGCAAGAAGGCCACGCTGCCGCGGCTGCTGCACGCGCTCGGCATCCCGCAGGTCGGCGAGGCCACGGCGCTGGCGCTGGCCCGGCACTTCGGGGATCTCGATCCGATCCTGGACGCGAGTGAAGGCGAGTTGCAGCAGGTGGAGGGCATCGGGCCGAATGTGGCGGCCGAGATCCGCAGCTTCTTTCACCAGCAGCACAACCGCGAGGTGATCGCGCAGCTGCGTGCCGCCGGCGTGCACTGGGAGAGGATCGCGGTCGACCGCAAGGCGCAGCCGCTCGCCGGCAAGACCTTCGTACTCACCGGCACGCTCGAGGCCATGACCCGCGACGAAGCCAAGGAGCGGCTCACGGCGCTCGGCGCCAAGGTGGCGGGGAGTGTGTCGAAGAAGACGGATTATGTCGTGGTTGGGGTGGAGGCGGGGTCCAAGGCGGACAAGGCTAAAGAACTGGGCGTGGCCATGATGGACGAGCGGGAATTTTTGGAATTTCTTGCCGGCATGAAGTGAAGCAATCGCGGCCAAACGGCCGCTCCTAGAGGCAGCGGACGGTGCGTACTTGTGGGAGCGGCCGTTTGGCCGCGATAGGAAGCCGCTACGTACTCGCTCCGGATTACTGGATGAACTGAGGGCGAGGTCCCGCCTTGCACAATGCCGGTGCGTGGACACTTCCCGCGCATTACCGCTGACATCAGAGCGGCTCTCTGGCGGCTATTGGCGTGCGAACCCCGGTCAGGCAAGTGCCGGTAATGTAGGGTGGGGCCTGCCCCACCAACTATTACCGGCTTTGAGGGAGATGGTGGGGCAGGCCCCACCCTACAAAGGCAGTGCGTGTCGCGGCTCATGTGGTGTCTCGCGCAGCAACCGCGCTCCACTTGCGGTCTTCGGCCGTACCCCTCCCCAAAGAGATAGCTGCACGGGCTTGTGCGGTGGGTGCCGGGGCCTTATAAAGCCTGCGGTTCAATTTTTCTCTCGCGTAATCCTCCCATGATTCACTTGCAGGATTTGTCGGCGGCGCTGATGGCGCATCCGGTCTACCAGGCCATCCGCGACGAGCAGGCGCTGCGCGTGTTCATGCGCGCGCACGTGTTCTGCGTGTGGGACTTCATGTCGCTGCTCAAGACCCTGCAGCGCGACCTCACCGAGACCGGCGTGCCGTGGTTCCCGCGCGGCGACCGCGAGGCGCGGCGCTTCATCAACGACATCGTGGTGGCCGAGGAGAGCGACGTGCATCCGTCCGGCGGCTACGCCTCGCACTACGAGCTGTACCGCGAGGCGATGGTGCTGTGCGGCGCCGACGGTGAGCCGATCGACCGCTTCCTCGAACGCCTGCGCGCCGGGCGCAGCCTTGAGGCGGCGCTGGCCGGGCCGGAGATCCCGAACGGGGTGCGCGAGTTCGTCGCCACCACCTTCGGCTTCATCGACAGCGGCGAGCCGCACCGCGTGGCCGCGGCCTTCACCTACGGGCGCGAGGATGTGATCCCGCAGATGTTCCGGGCGCTGGTGCAGCAACTGGCGCAGGGTGCGCCACAGCACTGGGGTCTGTTCCGCTACTACCTCGACCGGCACATCGAGGTCGACAGCGACCACCACGGCCCGCTCGCCCACCGCCTGCTCGCACGGCTGTGCGGCGACGACCTCGGCAAGTGGCGCGAGGCCGAGGCCGCAGCGCGACAGGCGCTCGAGGCGCGCATCCGGCTGTGGGATGCGGTGCTGGCGGATATCCGTGCGCTGCCGATTGCGCCGGCGGTGGCGAGCGGGTGATTTTGTTGCGACATTTCACCGCGGAGACGCGGAGACTCGGAGAAATTCAGGTCAGATCGGTTTCGTAGTTCGTAGCCCGGATGCAGGCGCGCAGCGCCGGAATCCGGGGCCGTGGTGTTGCCGGATTTCGCTGCGCTCTATCCGGGTTGCGTGCGAGGCGTCTGACGTTAGCTATCGCGGCCAAACGGCCGCTCCCACAAGCACACGTCGTCCGCTGCCTGTAGGAGCGGCCGTTTGGCCGCGATCGGTTGTCGCTACGTGAACACTCAAGATGACCGGCATGGACAGATGGTGGGGCAGGACCACGCTCTACGGAATTAATTCTGGGGTTACTTTTCCCCTCCGTGCCGTTCTCCGCGTCTCCGCGCCTCCGCGGTGAAAAAATATTTCACAATACTTCTTCAGCGATCGGTGATCTCGACGTACAGCAACAGCGTGCGCTGCAGAAACACGTCATTGTCGTCGCTCACCAGGAAGAAGCGGTTGCCGCGGTGGCGCGCCAGCCCCTCGAAGTTGTCGAGCTTCAGGCCGGTGTCGCTGTCGAGGGTGGCGAGCCGGGTCATTTCGACGAGATCGTTACTGCGGCGCGGCAGCCGCAGGCGGTGCAGGGAGATGACGGTGCGCAGCTGGGTCGGCTGGAAGTCGCGCTCCAGCAGCAGTACGTCTCCGTTCGGCAGGCATTCGAGCGCAACTACGCCGCCGTGCGGGCGCGGGTAGGTCCACGATGATCCGCTCAGCGCGTGCAGGCGGGCGCGGCCCTCGGGATCATCGCGGCGCGGCTGCTCCGGGGTGGTGATGAGGCCGGCGCGCGGGTGCAGGCACACCGATTCGAGCGTCTTGTTGGCGCTGCGGTAGGGCGCGGTGTCGCGCAGCGGGGCCGGCAGCGGTTCCTCGCGCACGAACGTGCCGTCCGGGCGGTAGCGGGCCACGCGCGGTGGCTCGCCCTCGAAGCTCACGATCAACTCGGCATCGCCGCGCCGGCCGTTGCGGCCGTTGGCGATGTCGAGGCCTTCGCCGTCGGCCTGCCAATGACGCAGGCGGCGGTTGCCGTCCGGTCGCAGCAGCGGCGCGGCGCTGACCAGGCCGAGGTCGGTGAGCCGCCCGTCGCGAAACACCGGCCGCAGCCCGAACAGCGCGCCCAGGTCGCTGAGTGCATACAGCACGCCGTCGTCGTCGTCCCAGGCGAGATCCGAGAGACCGGCGAGGCGCAGGCCGTTGACGGTGCGGGACGGGAGCTCGAGCAGGCCGAGGGCGCGCAGCTGTCCGATGCGCTCACTGCCGGTGGCGGAATCGGCCAGCGGCACCGGCCGGGCGTCGAGCGCCGGCAGCGGCTCGGCGGCCGGGCTGGCGACAGCGAACAGCGCCAGCCCGGCGAGCAGCGCCGGGATGCGCAACGGGGGAAACAAGGCGGGTAAGGGCGTTTTACTTCGCGGCCTCGCCGGCCGGCGCCTCGGTCGCCGGCTCGATCTTGATCTTGGCCTTGTCCTTGATCGACTTGAGCAGCGCTTCGACGCGCTCCTGCTGGACGATCTGGCGGATGTTGCCCTTGGCCTGCTCGAAGTCCGGCATGGTGCGCGGGCGGATATTCTCGAGCTTGATGATGTGCCAGCCGTATTCGCTCTTCACCGGGTCCCGGGTGGTCTCGCCCGGCTTGAGCTGGCGCACCGCCTCGTAGAACTCCGGCACCACCTGGTCCTGGCTGAACCAGCCGCCGAGCTCGCCGCCGTTGCGGCCGCTGCCGACGTCGATCGACTTCTGCTTGGCGAGGTTGGCGAAGCTCGCGCCCTTGCGCAGCTGCCCGATCAGCGCGCGCGCCTCGGTCTCGTCGCGCACCAGGATGTGGCGCGCGCGGTACTCGTTCTTGTCGGCCTTGGCGGTCAGCTCGTCAAAGCGCTTCTTCACTTCCTCGTCGGAGATCGGATTGTCCTGGAGGTACTTGCGCAGCATGGCGCGCGCCAGCACGTTCTCGCGCTGGCGCTTGAGCTGCAGGTAGACGTCCAGCTCCTGGTCGACCTTGTGCGCGGCGGCGGCATTCACCAGCAGCACGCGGTTGATCATCTCGTCCAGTACCGCCTCGCGTTCCTTCTTCGGATCCGGGATCGGCGGCTGCTGCATCTGGCGTGCACGCAGGTAGTCCTCGTAGTCCTTCGCGGTGATGACCGCGCCGTCGACGCGGGCGAGCACCTTGCTGTCGTCCGGGCTCTTGGCGCCGCAGCCGGCCAGCAGCAGGCCGGTGAGCAGCAGCACGCCGAACAGGGAGTGACGGGTGGTCATGGAATCTCCTGGTTTTTTTGGAAGTTGAAGTGGTGGGGGTGCAGGTCAGGTTTCGTCCGGGCTCAGCGCCTGCACGCTGAGGGCGTGGATGTCCTTGTGCATCAGCTCGCCGAGCGCGCCGTACACCAGGCGATGACGCTCGATGAGATTCTTGCCGGCGAACGCCGCCGACACGATGCTGACATTGTAGTGGCCACCGCCGCTCTCGCGCGCGCCGGCGTGGCCGGCGTGCCTGGCGCTGTCGTCGACGATGTCGAGGCGCAGCGGGGCGAGGGCGGCGCGCAGGCGCTGTTCGATCTGGGCGACGCGTGCGTTCACGGCAGCACCTTGCGGAACGGCAGGACCTCGACCGTGGCGTACACGCCGCCGGCCACGTACGGGTCGGCCTCGGCCCAGGCGCGCGCGTCGGCGAGCGAATCGAATTCGGCCACGATCAGGCTGCCGGTGAAGCCGGCCGGGCCGGGGTCGGCGGCGTCGACGGCCGGGAACGGGCCGGACAGCACCAGCCGCCCGGCATCGCGCAGCTGTTCGAGCCGCGCGATGTGTGCGGGGCGCGCGGCCTTGCGCTTGTCGAGGCTGTTGGCGACGTCGGTGCCGCGGATCGCGTACAGCATCACGACGGCTCCTTCTCGTCCTTCATGTGCCGGGCCAGGAACAGCGCCTGCACGATCGCGAATGCGAACGTCAGGCCCATCAGGCCGAACACCTTGAAATTGACCCAGGTTGCCTGGCGGATCTCCGCGGCCTGCTCGGGCGCGTAGTAGAACGCCACGTACAGGTTGAGTGCGCCGACGGCGAGGAAGAACAGGCCCCAGGCGAGATTGACCTGGTGCCACACCCGCGCCGGCAGCTTGAGCTGGCCGCCGAGCAGCCGCTCCATGACGGTCTTGCTGTCGACCAGGTGGCTGCCGAGCACCAGCGCCCCGAACACCCAGTACAGGATGGTCGGCTTCCACTTGATAAAGGTGTCGTTGTGCAGCAGCAGCGTCAGCCCGCCGAACACCACGATCACCGCCAGGGTGATGAGGTGCATGGTCTCGAAGCGCCGGTGGCGCCACCAGAACACGCCGACCTGGGCGATCGAGGCCACGATCGCGACCGCGGTCGCGACATAGATGTCGTACAGCTTGAACGCCGCGAAGAACAGCAGCAGCGGAAACACGTCGAACAGGAATTTCATGCGAAACACCCGGGAATTGGCCGGCATTGTCGCACCAAATGCCCGGGGCCGGCAACGCGAGCGGCGAGGCTGGCGGATGCGTGGTAAGCTGGCGGGCATGAGCGGTGCCCGCGTCTACGATCTCCATACCCACTCCCATTATTCCGACGGCAGCCTGACCCCGGCCGAGCTGGTGGCGCGCGCCGCGGCCGCCGGCGTGCACGTGCTGGCGCTCACCGATCACGATGTTACCGCCGGGCTGCCGGAGGCGCAGGCCGCGGCCGAGGGCTGCGGGCTCACGCTGATTCCCGGCGTCGAGATCTCGGTGACCTGGCCGGATAACCGCTCCTGCGTTTCCGGCACTTCCGCCATCCATGGCGGTCGGGGCGCGCAGACCGTGCATGTGGTCGGGCTCGGCATCGACACCGACAGCGCGCCACTGCAAGCCGGGCTGGCCGGGCTGCGCGATTTTCGCGACTGGCGCGCCGAGGAGATCGGCCGGCGGCTGGCCAAGGCCGGGGTCGAGGGCGCGATCGACGGCGCCCGCCGGCGCGCGCAGCGCGGGCTGGTGAGTCGCACCCATTTCGCGCATTTCCTGGTCGAGGCCGGCCACGCGCCGGACGTACGCAGCGTGTTCCGGAAATTCCTGGTGCATGGCAAGCCCGGGCACGTGCCGGGCCAGTGGGCGGCGCTCAGTGACGCGGTCGGCTGGATCCGCGCCGCCGGCGGGCAGGCGGTGCTGGCGCACCCGGCGCGCTACAAGCTCACCGCCACGCGCCTCAAGAAGCTGCTCGGCGATTTCCGCGATGCCGGCGGCGAGGCGATCGAGGTGGTGTCCGGCAGCCATTCGCGCGACGACATGTTCCGGTTCGCGCACCTGGCGGTGCGTTACGGGCTGCTGGCCTCGGTCGGTTCCGATTACCACGGCCCGGAGTTCCGCTACCTCGATCTCGGGCGGCTGGAGCCGCTGCCGGCGGAGTGCACGCCGGTATGGTCGCGTTGGGCGGTGCCGATAGCGGCGTAGTTTTTGGATCGGTGTTGTAACGCAGAGGACGCAGAGGCGCAGAGGGCGCAAAGAGGACTGCCGCCGAAAAGCCAAACCAGGATTTCTCTGCGTCCTTTGCGCCTCTGCGTTCTCTGCGTATATTCCAGAGCGTCCGACACAAGAACCGGCGCCATTCAAGCCAGTGATATAACGAGAAATGGCACAATACTTTGAAGTCCACCCCGTCAATCCGCAGCCGCGGCTGATCCGCCAGGCAGTCGACATCCTGCGCCGCGGCGGGGTGATCGCCTATCCGACCGACTCCAGCTATGCGCTCGGCTGCCATCTCGGCGACAAGGACGCGATGGAGCGCATTCGCACCATCCGTCAGGTCGACAAACACCACAACTTCACCCTGGTGTGCGCCGATCTGTCGCAGCTGGCGCAGTACGCGCGCGTCAGCAACAGCGACTTCCGCCTGCTCAAGGCGCACACCCCCGGCCCCTACACCTTCATCCTCGAGGCCACCCGCGAGGTGCCGCGGCGGCTGCAACACGAGAAGCGCAAGACCATCGGGCTGCGGGTGCCCGATCACCCGGTGGTGCGGGCGCTGCTGGCCGACCTCGGCGAGCCGATCGCCAGCTCGACCCTGATCCTGCCGGGCGAGACGCTGCCGATGTCCGACCCGCAGGAGATCCGCGCGCGCCTGGAGCGCCAGCTCGACCTCGTGATCGACGCCGGCCCGTGCGGCATGGAGCCGACCACGGTGGTGGTGCTCGAAGACGGCGTGGCCGAGGTGGCGCGTCTCGGACGCGGCGATCCGGCGCCGTTCCAGGCCTGAAATCCCGCGAAACCGGCGGCTTATGCCGGCCGGGGGCTGCTGATATAATCCGCCGATGCTGGATTTCAACCTGCCTGTCCCGCAGCTGATCGCGGTTTCGATTCTCCCCGTACTGTTTGCCATCACCGTGCACGAGGTCGCGCACGGCTGGGCGGCCAAGCATCTCGGCGACCCGACCGCCCAGCGGCTCGGGCGCCTGACCCTCAATCCGATCAAGCATGTCGATCCGGTCGGCACCATCCTGGTGCCGGGTCTGTTGCTGTTGCTCAAGACCGGGTTCGTGTTCGGCTGGGCCAAGCCGGTGCCGGTGACCTGGAGCAACCTGCGCCACCCGCGCCGCGACATGGTGCTGGTGGCCGCCGCCGGCCCGGCCGCCAACCTGCTGATGGCGTTTCTGTGGGGTGCTCTCGCCAAGGTCGCGACCCTGATGCCGGAGACCGCGCGCTGGGCGGCCGAGCCGTTGCTGTACATGGGCGGGCTCGGCGTGCTGTTCAACGTGCTGCTCATGGTGTTCAACTTGCTGCCGCTGCCGCCGCTCGACGGTGGGCGCGTAGCGGTTGGGCTGCTGCCGGGGCGCTGGGGCTGGGCGCTGAGCCGGGTCGAGCCGTATGGTTTCTTCGTCCTGATCGGTCTCATGGTCACCGGGCTGCTGTGGTTCCTGATCAGCCCGCTGCAGCGCGCGGTCACCAAGCTGGTGTTCACCGTGGTGGGGCTCAGCTGACATGAGCGCAGTCCTCCCCGGACAGGTGACACGGGTGCTGTCGGGCATGCGCCCGACCGGGCGCCTGCACCTCGGCCATTACCACGGCGTGCTCAAGAACTGGCTCCGGCTGCAGCGCGAGTACCAGTGCTTCTTCTTCGTCGCCGACTGGCACGCGCTCACCACCCACTACGAAGACCCGCGGGTGCTCGAAGAGAGTGTGTGGGAGATGGTGATCGACTGGCTGGCGGTCGGGGTCGACCCGGAAAACGCCACGCTGTTCATCCAGTCGCGCGTGCCCGAGCACGCCGAGCTGTTCACACTGCTGTCGATGATCACGCCGCTGTCGTGGCTGGAGCGGGTGCCGACCTACAAGGACCAGCAGCTCAAGCTCAAGGACAAGGACCTGTCGACCTACGGCTTCCTCGGCTACCCGCTGCTGCAGAGCGCCGACATCCTCGCCTACCGCGCCGGGCTGGTGCCGGTCGGCGAGGACCAGGTGGCGCACGTCGAGATCACCCGCGAGGTCGCGCGCCGGTTCAATTATCTCTACGGGCGCGAACCCGGCTACGAGGAACTGTGCCGCGCGGCCGTCAAGAAGATGGGCAAGAAGCACGGCAAGCTGTACGAGGAGATGCGCGCCGCCTACAGCGAGCGCGGCGACCGCGAGGCGCTCGCCACGGCGCGCCAGCTGGTCGAGGAGCAGAAAAACATCACCCTCGGCGACCGCGAGCGGCTGCTCGGTTACCTCGAGGGCGGCGGGCGCCAGATCCTGGTCGAGCCGCAGGCGCTGCTGACCGCGGCCGCCAAGATGCCGGGGCTCGACGGCCAGAAGATGTCCAAGTCGTACAACAACACCATCGGCCTGCGCGAATCGCCGGAAGAAATCACGAAGAAGCTGCGCACCATGCCGACCGACCCGGCGCGCGTGCGCCGCACCGACGCCGGCGACCCGGACAAGTGCCCGGTGTGGCAGTTTCATCTGGTCTATTCGGGCGACGATGTGAAACAATGGGTGCAGCAGGGTTGCCGCTCGGCCGGCATCGGCTGTATCGAGTGCAAGCAGCCGGTGATCGACGCCGTGCTCGCCGAGCTCAAGCCGATCCAGGAACGCGCCGCCGAGCTGGCCCGCGACCCGGCGCTGGTCAAGACCGTGATCGCCGACGGTTGCCGGCGGGCGCGCGACAACGCCGAAGAAACCTTGCGTGACGTACGCCGCAGCATGGGCCTGGAGTACCGCTGATGACCCAACCGCCAAACGAAACCCCCGCGGCCCCGCACCAGGAAGAGATGCCGTTCGCCATCGTCATGGGCACGGCGTACACCGAGCTGCCGCAGGACCTGTACATC
>Ga0316622_100001134_pt1 | contig 16915 bp, 18 predicted proteins | sample OWC_Aug_OW2_C1_D_FD_207646 | JGI IMG/M metagenome (GOLD analysis project Ga0316622, IMG submission 207646) | Wetland soil microbial communities from Old Woman Creek delta, Ohio, United States - OWC_Aug_OW2_C1_D5_C | ecosystem: Environmental > Terrestrial > Soil > Wetlands | place: USA: Ohio... | reverse complement strand
CATCGCGTCCTCCGTTCGCCCCGACTCCACGTAGATGTTGGCAAGTTCCAACGCCGGTTCGACGAACGCGGGGTCGAGTTCGATCGCCGCCTGTAGCGCGACTTCGGCTTCGGAGTACCGGAAGGCCTCGGCCAGCAGCGTTCCGTACCGGTACTGGATGTAGGGTTGGGACGGATTGAGCTCCAGACATCGCGCGTACGCTTCGAGCGCTTTCTCCGCATCGCCCGCCTCGGCGTACATGTTGCCGAGCAGGCCTTCGGACTCGGAGCGCGCTCCGTGCTCGCTGCGGATCTGTTCCAGGATCGATATCGCGTCCGAGCGATCCCGATCGAAGTAGCGGACTTTGGCTTTCAGCAACAGGGCGTCGTAGTCGGAGGGACGTTGGTTGATGATGTTGTCCAGCACGAGCTCACACCGGTCGAACCGCTTGAGATCGAAATAGACGTCAGCCAGCCGGCGCCCGATCGGCACTTGATACGCGCTCGATCGCCATGCCGATTCCAGGAGCCGCGCCGCTTCGGTGAGCTGACCCGTCTCCATCAGGTAGACCCCCCGAGTGAACTCGGCGTACACGCTGCTTTCCGAGGAAGAGTCGGCCGCGGTGACCGCGGCCGGGACAGGATCCCCGGCCTGAACCGCCGATGACATACAGATGATGATGAACGCTGCCCGCGCAAGCCGCTTACCCAAGTTGAAACGAACAGTTTTGCTCATGGGAAAAATCCTGCAGGTGGCGAAACCGAGATGCTCGTTGCCCGAGTTAACCGCGTCAAATATATTGTAGCCAGGAAAGTAACGCCATTTCAATCATGACGGAACGATATCGCTCGCACAGTTTGTCGGTGTTGTTGTTCGTCGTCGCCTTGGCCTTGGCACTGCCGGCTTGTTACACCCTCCTCAAGCACCCCAGGACCCAGCAGCTGGACTACTCCCGTCCGTCCGAAAATCGCTGCCGCGGGTGTCACTCCGACCAGCAGATATGGTCGTTCAACCATGCGTCCACCCCACGGCCGAACACCGGGCGGTACGGCGACCGTTGGACGCGTTACTACGATGTCCCATGGTGGTACGAACGCTTATGGGACTACCGGGTCCCACCCGCGCTGCTCTCTGCCCCTCCGAGTGACCGATCTGCGCGACCCACGGACGGGCTCCAGCGAGAGGTGCACGGCGTTGCCGGTGACGATTCCGTGGCCGTCCACACCACCGGATGAGAGGTGCGGCTTTGATGACAGTGCACTGCACGCGCAACCGGGAACGCACGGTGAGGGATTTTGCCCCCTCCCGGCGTCGGCGCCGGCGCGTCCGCCGGGGACATGCGCTTCTCGCGTTGGCGTCCGCGACGATCTTCTTTTCCGCCGGTGTCCACTCCCAGGACATCAATCGCACCGTGGAATTCGAAGACCTCGGCTTCACCTTCCCGCTCGATGTGGGTGCACGGCCGGCCGGAATGGCCGGCGCATACACGGCCGTCACCAACGATGCCTACGCGCTCCTCTACAACCCCGCGGGGCTCGCGCGTGTGAAGCGCGTCGAATTGTCGCTCGGTCTCGAGCAGCAGCGGAAGGACGTCGGGAGCGTCTTCTTCGGCAACCCGACCGGCATCGACACCCGGGACGGCGGCATGGACAACGTGAGCCTGGCCTTTCCCTTCCCCACCTACCGGGGCAACCTCGTGGGCGCCATCGGCGTGCACCGCGTTTTCTCCAGTTATTTCAACATCCACCACAGCGGCACCAACGAGACCACGCAGACCATCGACAACTACCTGTTCCAGCAAACCGGTTCCGTTTACAGTTACAACTTGGGCGTCGGAGTCGACCTCGCCGCAATGCTTTCCGGCGGCGTGACGTTTTTCCTGCTGGACGGATCGATCGACGCCCTGCGCCAGTTCGACTTCACTTACATCGACTTCGTCCCGGAAACGAGCATCTTCGTCAAGGACGACGCCGCGTCCGACCTCGACGGCTACGGTGGCCGCATCGGCGTCCAGTTCTACGTCAACCGGTTGCTGAGCGGCGGGATCTCGTACACAACACCCGTCTGGATGAAAATCGAAGGGAGCAGTGTCGTCGAGATCGTCGAACACCGCGACAATGCTCCCGACAATTACACCGAATCCCGCGCACCGATCGAATCCGAGTACCTGCTGCCCCAGCGGGTCGACGTCGGGATCGTTTTCTCGCCGTCGCATGCGTTGTTGGCCGTCGACTTCGGGTACGCGGACTGGACCGAAGCGGCCATCGACCGCAAACGGTTCCGCGACAGCAACACCCTGGAAACGATTTTTCGAGAGGTGTTCAGCGTCCGCGTCGGGGTCGAGGGCGACCTCCCTTGGCTCCCGCTCCGGATACGGGCTGGTTACGCGTACCGGCCTTATGCCCTCGACTACCTGCAGGCCGACCGGATCGACAACGACGCGCTGACCACGGCGACGGTGAACGGCGAACGGCAGCAGTTCGCCTTCGGGCTGGGCGGTCTGGTCGGCGACATGCTGGCCATCGACGGCGCCTATTCGCACGTGCGCGGCGAGCGTTCCCTCGCCACGCTCGAAGAAGAGCGCACGTCCGACCGGTTCGTGCTCACAGCATCATACCGTTTCTGATGGATGGGACCCGTCAACGTTTGCGCTGGGTACCGCTGAGGAGAGCCAGGTAAGCCTCGTCCAGTTTCTCCATCATCTCCTCGCTCAGCCCACCGCCCTCCGACATCACCCGGTTGTAGTATTCCTCGAAATAGCGACATAGCACCACCTGCCGGTCCTCTATCTGCCGGAACACCAGTTTCTTGAGCTCTCCGGAGTTGCGAACGAAATCCGGATCGGATTCCTCGCGGTTCCTGACGTTGTGGAAGTAATCGTTCAGCAGCAACAGCCAGTAATCTTCGTGGTGCCCGCCGTTGTCAAACACGCAACCGGGCTCGGTGGTGAGGAAGCAGTACCCGTACACGAAGTAGGTGCACTCCAGCATTCCCTGCAAGAACAGCCGCCGGAAGCAGTCGACGCTGGTGACAGTCAATTTACAGGGCAGTTGACACTCCCGGCACAACGTCGTCTTGTCGCCACCGTAGGCGTACAGCGCTTCCGGGACTCTGATGTCTGGCCGGCCCATAACTGAACAAAGGAATGCATGAACCATGCCCAAGCGGGCGGCTACTCTTTCCCCTCCCACCCGCCGTCGGGCTCGTTGACCAACCGGCGGTAGGCGGACTTGGCCGCCTCTTGCTCGGCGTGCTTCTTGGTCTTACCCGTCCCCTTGCCCAGAATGGTGCTCTGCACCACGACCTCCACCTCGAACTCCTTGTCGTGGTCCGGTCCGGCGGTCGAGTGAACCCGGTAACGGGGCGGAACTTTGTGCAGCGCCTGGATGTACTCCTGCAACAGACTCTTGTAGTTGATCGCGCCCTCTCTGTAGACGATGTCGCCGGGGTTATCCGGGAGCACTTTCACGATCGACTTCCTGGCAGCGTCGAATCCACCGTCGATGAACACTGCTCCGAACACGGCCTCCAGAGTATCCGCGAGCACGCTTTGCATCTGGCTCACACCGGCCCGCTGCGCGTTCTCGCTCACCAGCACGTATGCCCCCAAATCGATCTTCTTGGCGAGGTGCGCGAGGATTTGGCTGCTCACGATGACCGACTTGATCTTGGTGAGTTCACCCTCGCTCTTGTCCGGATAGCGTCGAAAAAGATAACTGTTCACGACCAGCGACAGCACCGAGTCTCCCAGGAACTCCATGCGCTCGTTCGACAAGCGCCGGTGGTTTTCTTCCCCAGGTTGACCGGAGTAGTACGAGCGGTGGATCAATGCCGTTCGGAGAACGGAGAGGTCGCGGAAGCGGTAGCCGAGAGCACCCTGCAACCGGTCCAGCGCGCCGGCGTAATCGTGAACCGGGCGCCGGCGGAAACGACCGCGCATCTTCGCGAGGATGTGCTGGATTGGGGTCCGCATGGTGAAGCCGGACATCAGTCGCCCGGTTGGTACCGTTTGACGATGATCGAAACGTTGTGACCGCCGAAACCGAAGGCGTTGGAAAGGGCAACGTCGATGCGGCGCGTCCGCGCCTGGTTGGGCACGTAGTCGAGGTCGCATTCGGGATCGGGGTGCTCGAGGTTTATGGTGGGCGGTATCACGCCGTCTCGGATGGCCAGAACGCAGAATATGAGTTCCACCGCGGCGGCCGCGCCCAGCAGATGGCCGATCATCGACTTGGTCGAGCTCACCATGACGTCGTGGGCGCTTTCACCGAACACCGCTTTGACGGCGGCAGTCTCGCTGGGATCGTTGAGCTGGGTGCTGGTCCCGTGCGCATTGATGTACTCGATGTCGGAAGGCTGCATGCCGGCGTCGCTCAGCGCCATCGCCATGGCGCGGATCGCACCGTCGCCATTGGGAGCCGGCGAGGTGATGTGGTAAGCGTCTCCCGAAAGCCCGATGCCGGCGATTTCGCCCAGGATCGTGGCTCCGCGCTGTCTCGCGTGCTCAAGGCTCTCCAGCAGCAGTATTCCCGCCCCCTCGCCCAGTACGAACCCGTCACGGTCCCTGTCGAAAGGCCGCGAAGCTCTCTCCGGCTCATCGTTACGTCGCGAGAGCGCCTTGAGGGCGCAGAACCCGGCCAGCGACATGGGCGTCACCGCCGCCTCGGTGCCGCCGGTGACCATCGCGTCCGCAATACCCGCTTTGATCAAGAGAACCGCGTCGGCAATCGCATTCCCGCCCGAGGCGCACGCTGAGACGGTCGCATAATTCGGGCCCCTGAGACCGTGCGCGATCGAGACGTACCCGGACGCCATGTCCGAGATCATCATCGGAATGAAGAACGGGCTCACGCGGTCCGGTCCTCTGTTGAGCATGACCGAGTGCTGGTCCTCGAAGGTCGAGATGCCACCGACCCCCGAGCCGATCACGACTCCGACCCGATTGCGATCGAGCCCATCCAGGTCCACACCGCGCAAACACTGGTTGGTGCAATTGGCGGCGTACTGCACCATCCGGTCATTGCGCCTGACGTCCCTGGCATCCATGTAGTCGGTAGCGCGGTAGTCCTTGATCTCCGCCGCGATCTGAGACGCAAAACCAGAAGGATCGAACCCTGACACCCGGGTCACCGCGCTCCTAGCCGCGACCACGGACGCCCACGTTTCCTCCGTGGAGTTCCCGGCCGCGGTCACCAGTCCCACACCGGTGACGACGACTCTTCTGTGACCGTTCACTAGCGACATGGCGAGTTATTGGGCCCACGCCCCGCCATCCCCACACACCGTTGGCGGCGGGGACGGGTGGCGCCGGGCCGGTCGCAGTCCTAACCGATCTTCGAAACGATGTAATCGATGGCGTCCTGGACCGTCTTGATCCCTTCGGCTTCTTCGTCCGGGATGTCCAGACCGAACTCGTCTTCCAGCGCCATCACGAGTTCGACGGTGTCGAGGGAGTCGGCTTTGAGATCCTCGGCGAACCTGGCATCGTTCGTTATCTGGTCGGCATTGACCGACAACTTTTCCTCGATGATCTTTTTTACCTTGGTTTCGACTTCTGACATGCTCCGGTATACCTCCTGCTTTGGGAGTTAACGTGCCGTCACCATGCCGCCGTCGCAGTTGATGACCTGACCCGTGACGTAGCCCCCGAACTCCGAAACGAGAAACAGCACCACGTTGGCGACGTCTCGTGGTTCACCGAAACGACCGAGGGGGATCGTGTCCATCATCGCCGCCCGAACTTCCTCCGAGAGCGAGTCCGTCATTCCCGTCCGGATGAACCCGGGCGCGACGGCGTTCACGCGCACTCCCCTTCCGGCGAACTCCCTGGCGAGCGACTTTGTGAGCCCGATCAGTCCCGCCTTGCTGGCCGCGTAGTTGGCCTGACCCGCGTTCCCCATCTGACCGATCACGGACGCGATGTTCACGATGTTACCCGATCGGCGCTTCAACATCGCCGGACAGAAAACCTTGCAGAAATTGAAGGCGCCGGTCAGGTTGACCGATAACACGGCATCCCAATCCTCCCAGGTCATGCGCACCAACAGTCGATCGCGCGTGATCCCGGCGTTGTTGACCAGGATGTCGATGTGCTCGAAATCACGGGAGACGACTTCGGCCAACTGTTCCACACCCGGTAACGACGAGACGTCACAATCGTACGCGTTCGCCTTGACTCCCAGTTCGCCGATCTCCCTCGCCGCTTTTTCGGCGGTTTCGTGCTCGACGTCCACGACGGCGATGTCGGCGCCCCGCTGCGCCAACTGCAAGGCGATCTCCCTCCCGATCCCGCGCCCAGCACCCGTCACGAGGGCCGTCTTTCCTTTTAAGTCGATATCTTGTAACACCTTAGAGGTTCCGGCCTCCACGGCGCTCGCCGTTCGTTTTTCGTGAACTAATCGTTTATATCAAAACCCGCCGGGCGTTCAAGCAAAATCTGGTCGCGTCGATCCCACCGTTTCTCACCGTCCCAGCACGTTCTTGAACAAGACCGAGCCCCAGGTGAGACCACCCCCGAAACCGGTGAACAAAACGAGATCGCCCGGTTTCACCCGCCCTCCCCGGACCGACTCGTCGTAGGCGATCGGAATCGTCGCCGAAGACGTATTCCCGTAACGGTCGACGTTCACGACCACGCGTTCGCGCGCGACCCCCAATCTTTCGATCACCGCATCTATGATCCGTATGTTCGCCTGGTGCGGGATGACGAGTTGCACGTCGTCGATGGTCAGGTTCGCCTCCGCCAACACCGCCCGGCTCGCATCGGCCATGGCACGCACGGCGTGTTTGAATACGCCGTCGCCCTTCATCTTTATATATTGATCGCGCTCATGATACGACTCGGCCGTGAGCGGTTTCCGCGAGCCGCCCGCCGGAATGATCAGCAGATCGGCCAGAGACCCGTCGCTCTGCATGTTGGTGGCGAGGATCCCATCGTCCGCCGGGCACGGCTCCAGCACCGCCGCACCGGCCCCATCGCCAAACAACACACACGTTGCCCGATCTTCCCAATCGACGAACCGGCTCAACACCTCGGCCCCCACCACCAACACCCTCGCCATTCGACCGGACGAGATCATTCCGTGCGCAAGGGCCACGCCGAAGATGAAGCCGCTGCACGCCGCGCTCAGATCCATGGCCGCGGCATGCGTCGCCCCGAGCCGCTCTTGAACGAATACGGCCGTGGCCGGGAATTGATTGTCGCCGGTCACGGTGCCGACGAAGATGCCGTCCAGCTCGTCGGGACGAACACCGGCCATGTCTAGAGCCGACCGAGCCGCGTGATAGCACAGATCGGAACAGGCCTCGTTTTTGTCCGCAATGCGCCTTTCCCGTATACCTGTGCGCGTCATGATCCACTCGTCGGTGGTATCGACCATCTTCTCCAGGTCGAAGTTGGTTAGAACCCGTTCCGGGCAGTAGCGACCCGTACCGGTGATCATCGCCGACCTGAGAGATTGCTGGGACATCTCACGCTCCTGCTGCAAGCGGCTGTCGCGCTGTGAGCGCACGGTGAGCGGGACGGAGGCTGTGCGGCAAGGTCACTCCGAAGGCGGATAGAATCTGAACCGGCGTCCCCGCGTGCCTCGACGGAGCCGTTGTCCGATCGAGCCGTCTCCCAACGGGTTCGTGTCTGCGCGCGCCCACGCTCCCGGCGCCCCCCGTACGCCGCGTTCCACACCATGCCGGCCAGGCAAAACCACTACTAGAGCTCTTCCTCGATGCGGACCACTTCACGGCCGCCGTAATGCCCGCAATTCGGGCAAACGTTGTGTGGGCGCTTCATCTGGCCGCAGTGCGAGCACTTCGTCATCCCCGGAGTCGCGAGCTTCCAGTGCGTCCGGCGTTTACGTTTGCGAGCTTTCGAAGCTCTGCGTTTCGGTACCCCCATGTCGATGCCTCACTTGTTCTTCAGTTTTCGCAACGTGTCCCACCTGGGATCGGTCGGCCCTTCGCAACTGCACGGCCCCGCGTTTAGATCGGCGCCGCATTGCGGGCACAGACCGCGGCAGTCCTCCCGGCACACGATCTGCATCGGTACGTTGACCATCAGGTTCTCGTAGACGATCTGGTCGAAAGCAACCTCGTGTTCGTCGAGCGCGAGTGTCACGACATCGTCCACGTCCCCTGCTTCCGGCGCGACATCGGCGCCGCCCCCTGCGGCCTTTCTCACCAGCACATCGAAGCTGCCTTCGATCCGCTGCGTGACCGGCGCCAGGCACCGGTGGCAGCGGGTCGGGAGGAGCCCAGCAATGACGGCGTGAAAAGCAACTGACGAGCCGCTGCGGACATAGGACAGATCCACGTGACAGTCGACGGCGATGTCCTCACCGAACGGGTCGGAAATCGAAACGGCCTCGTCCGCGGAGAGGCGCCCACTGGTCTCCTTCAGTTCACGGATATCGACGATCATCGGCCCCCCCAGCGGGCGTGGGTAACAATTTAGAAATCACCAAACGCGATTGCAAGCTCTTTTTGGGCGTTGTCCTGGGAGTCCGAACCGTGTACGGCGTTGTGCCGAATATCGATCCCGTACATCGCCCGGATCGTACCCGGTCTCGCTTCGGCGGGGTCGGTGGCGCCTATGAGCTCGCGCAGCCGGGTGACGGCCTCCTCGCCCTCCACCTCCATCGCCACCACCGGGCCGCTGGCAATGTACTGGACGAGTTCCTGGAAAAAAGCGCGCTCGCGGTGCACCGCGTAGAACTGCTCGGCTCGTTCGCGTGCAAAACGCACCATCTCCAACCTGCTGATATTGAACTTGTTGCGTAACACGATCGAGATGATCTCGCCGGTGTGGCCCTGGGCCACCGAGTCCGGTTTGATCATGAGCAGCGTCTTCATCCGAGAGTTCCGTCCTTTCTTGCCGCCCGGCTCCGGGGTGCCTCTCAGGCGATCCCCGGCGCGACCTTACCGATGAGACTCGTGAGCTCCGACGGGATCTTCGCCACCTGGACTCCGACCGCCGCGAACGCCTCGATCTTCTCCTTCGCCGTCCCCGTGCCCCCGGAAACGATCGCCCCGGCATGGCCCATCCGTTTCCCCGGTGGCGCCGTCTGCCCGGCGATGAACGCGACCACAGGCTTGTTGATGTTCTCGGCGATGAACGCAGCCGCGTCCTCCTCGTCGGAACCCCCGATCTCGCCGATCAACACCACAGCTTCGGTCTCCGCGTCGGCCTCGAACATCTTGAGAGAATCGATGAAGTTCGTACCGATCACTGGATCGCCGCCGATTCCCAGGCATGTCGACTGCCCCATCCCGGCGCAGGTGAGCTGGTGGACGACTTCGTAGGTGAGCGTTCCGCTCCGCGAAACCACACCCACCGGGCCCGGTTTAAAGATGTTGCCGGGGAGGATCCCCACCTTGACCTTCTTGCTGGGCGCGATGATGCCCGGGCAGTTGGGGCCGATGAGACGGCACCCGCGCTCCTGTATGTAGGTCATGACTCCGATCACATCGCGCGTGGGAACTCCTTCCGTGATGCACACGACCAGGCGGATGCCGGCGTCCGCCGCTTCGCATATGGCGTCCGGCGCGAACGGAGCGCGGACGTAGATCACCGACGTGTTGGCTCCGGTCTCGCGGACAGCTGCGTCGACGGTGTCGAACACGGGGACTTTCCCCAGGAACTTCTGCCCCCCTTTTCCCGGTGTGACACCCGCAGCGACGGTGGTGCCGTACACCATCATCTGCTCCGTGTGAAAAGACCCGTCGCGGCCGGTTATTCCCTGCACCAACACGCGCGTATTCCGATCGATGAGAATGCTCACGGTCCGTTTCCTCCCGGTTTCTATCAGTTGCGGCTGGCGAGATCGATCGCCTTCCTCACAGCATCGTCCATCGTCTCCGCGGCGTGGAGGGAGGCCAGTCCGGCCAGAATCACCCGGGCCTCGTCTTCGTTTGTCCCTGTGAGGCGCACGACCACGGGTATCTCGAGATTCATGCGCTCGAACGCAGTCACCAGGCCGCGCGCGACGTCGTCACACCTCGTGATCCCGCCGAATATGTTGAGCAGGATCGAACGCACGCTCTTGTCTCTGAGGATGATGTCGATCGCGCTCACTACTTTTTCCGGGTTGGAGCTTCCCCCGATGTCGAGAAAGTTCGCGGGTTCCCCGCCATAGGTCTTCACGAGGTCCATGGTCGCCATGGCAAGGCCGGCGCCGTTCACGATGCAGCCGACGTTGCCCTTCAGCCGGACGAACGAAAGCCCCGCCTCGCGCGCGGCCACCTCCCCCGGATCTTCCGCGGCGATGTCCCGCATCTGCTCGATGTCGGGGTGCCGATAGAGCGCGTTGTCGTCGAGGTTGATCTTGGCATCGATGGCCCTGACCCCGCCGCTCGGTGTCACCACGAGGGGATTGATCTCCGCCAGGCTCGCGTCGACATCCGCGTAAACGCGGTAGAGTTTCTCGATGATGTCCGCGATCTGCCGCGCGACGTTGAAGTCGCGGTGCAGCTTACCGGCCAGCGCGCGCGCCTGGAACGGCAACAGCCCCCTCAGGGGATCCACCACGAGCCGGTGAATCGCTTCCGGTTTTTCCCGGGCTACAACCTCGATCTCCACGCCCCCTTCCGAAGAGGCCATGACGAGGGGTTTCTGGGCGCGACGGTCCAGGACCACGCCGAGATAAATCTCCGCCGCGATATCCGTCGCCTCCGTGACCAGGACTTTCTGCACTACCTCCCCTTTGATGTTCATGCCCAGGATCTCGGACGCTTTCCGCTCGGCTTCAGACGCGTTGTTGGCGAGTTTGACGCCCCCCGCTTTCCCGCGCCCTCCAACGAGCACTTGCGCCTTGACCACCACCTGTTTCCCGATCTCGCCGGCGATGCGGCCCGCCTCCTGGGGCGTTGTCGCGATCTTGCCGGGTGGTATCGGAATACCCGCCGCCGCAAACAGTTTTTTGGCCTGGTACTCATGGATCTTCATCGCATACCCCTTTTCTCGACCGCCGTTCGAACCGCGTCAACCCGACGGGAACTCGCGCGCGAAATCCTCGAGCACGCTCGATAGATGCAGCGGACCGCGCTCTTCCAGACTGTACTCCACTCGGAGAACCGGTTTGTTGATCTTGACCAACCGCTGCAGGTCGATCGGTGTGCCGATCAGGACCAGGTCGCAAGGTGTTGCGTTGATGGTCTTCTCCAGATCCGCCACCTGCTCGTCGCCGTACCCCATCGCCGGGAGGAGGCTTCCGATACCGGGATAGATCGCGAACGTTTCCCGGATGCGCCCCACCGCCCAGGGTCTGGGATCGACGAGTGTCGCCGCACCCAACCGTTTCGCCAGCACCACCGCGGCGCCGTACTTCATCTCGCCGTGCGTGAGCGTGGGACCGTCCTCTACGCAAAGCACCCGCTTCCCGGCGATCTTGGTCCCGTTGCCATCGACCGTGAGCCGGGACTCGGCCATAATCACGCGGGCATGCGGATTGCGCGATTTCACATTCGCCAGAACGGTGTCGATGCCGGATTGCGGGGCCGAGTCGACCTTGTTGACCACGATCACGTCGGCCAGGTAGAGATTCGCTTCGCCGGGATAGTACCCGATTTCGTGGCCGGCGCGGTGCGGATCGACGACGGTGATGTGCAGGTCGGGTTTGTAGAACGGCAAGTCGTTGTTCCCGCCATCCCAAAGCACGATGTCCGCTTCCTTCTCCGCCTGCGCCAGAATGGCGGCATAGTCGACGCCGGCGTACACGACGCTGCCGTTCATGACGTGATGCTCGTATTCCTCCCGCTCCTCGATCGTGCAGCGATGCCTGTCCATGTCCTCGAACGTGGCGAAGCGTTGGACGACCTGGGCCGCCAGGTCGCCGTAGGGCATCGGATGGCGGATGACGACCACACGATAGCCGCGCTCGCGCAGGAGGCTCGCGACCTTCCGTGTGGTCTGGCTCTTGCCCGCTCCCGTCCGCACCGCACACACGGACACCACCGGCTTCGTGCTTCCCAGCATCGTTTTCTCTCCGCCGAGCAGAATGAAGTCCGCGCCGGCCGAGTTCACACGCGCGGCCCGCTGCATCACGTAGTTGTAGGAAACGTCGCTGTACGAGAAGACCACCGCGTCGATGCTCTTCTCCACGACGAACTGTCCGATGTCTCCCTCGGGAATGATCGGGATCCCGTTGGGGTAAAGGTCGCCCGCAAGGCTCGGCGGGTAAACCCGCCCCCCGATGTCCGGTATCTGTGCCGCCGAGAACGCGACGACCTCGGTGTCTTTGCGGCCGCGATACACCACGTTGAAATTGTGAAAATCCCTGCCAGCCGCTCCCATGATCAGGATCCGTTTTCTCGCCATACCAATGACGTCCTTTCTTTCCGAACGCGGTCGCGCGTGCGGCGGAACTACGCGTCCCCGCCTATTCTCCGAATGATTTCACTCGTCGCGTAGCCCGGCACCATCGGGAACCGCTCGACGAGCCCTCCGTAACCGACGACGAATTCCTCACCGACGATGCTGCCGGCGCCGTACTCTGCCCCTTTGACCAGCACGTCCGGCCGGATTTTTCGGATCGTCTCCATGGGCGTGTCTTCGTCAAAAACCGTGACGTAATCGACCCAGCGCAGCCCAGAAAGCATCTCGGCGCGTTCCGCCTCCGGATACACCGGACGGAACTCGCCTTTGAGCCGGCGCACCGAGGCGTCGCTGTTGATCCCCACGATCAGCACGTCCCCCATTCCACCCGCTCCTTCGAGCAGCGCCATGTGTCCCGAATGAAGCAGGTCGAAACACCCATTCGTGAACACGATGGTCTTGCCGGCGCCCCGCAAGTCATCGGCCCAGGCTTCCAGGTCGTGGGCGGCGATGACTACCTTATCCATAGTCTGAAGAACCCTTGCTAATCCGCTCTTCTAAAAGCAGATACCAGCGCGTCCACCGTGATGGTCGAGGTGCCTACCTCCTTGACCACTTCGCCGGCCGCTCGGTTGGCCATGACGACCGCTTCCACGAGATCCGCCCCACACCCCACACCGGCGGCCATGACGCTGATCACGGTATCGCCGGCGCCGGTGACGTCGTACACGTCCCGCGCCACAGCCGACACGTGCACCTCCCGTTGCGTGCCGTCCCCGTTCAACGTATAAAGGCTCATCCCGTCTTCGCCCCGCGTGATGAGGAGCGCATCCAGCTCGAGCTCGGCCCGGATGCGGAAAGCGTCGGCCGACGTGATCCGCTTTGTGCCCGGCGGCAGGGAGGCACCGTGAAGCGCCTGCTTCACGTTGGGAGTGATCACGGTCGCACGCCGGTACCACGGAAAGTGACCCACGTGGGGATCCACGAGCACCGGCTTCCCTGCCCCACGCCAGGTCCCGATGACCTCGCGCACGTGGCTTTCGACGACCACGCCTTTCCCGTAATCCGACACCAACAACACATCGGATTGCGAGGAGCCTGCCCGCGCCAACTCGAACAGCCGTTCCGCTACTTCGCCCGGCAACTCCTCGTCCGCCTCGAAATCCGCGCGAACGACCTGCTGGTTCCGCGCGATGATCCGGACCTTTTCCGTGGTCGCGCGCCCCGGGACGCTTACGAGGCCCTGGCACGCGATGCCGCGATCCTCGAGGAGATGACGGACCTCCCTGCCCTCCCGGTCCTCGCCCACCACTCCGATCACGGAGACGCGAGCGCCGAGAGCCGCGAGGTTCGCGGCCACGTTCGCTGCGCCCCCGAGCCTCGCGCTGCGCCGCGTGACGCGGACGACCGGCACCGGCGCTTCCGGCGAAATCCGGTCCACGTCGCCCCAGAAATAACGGTCCAGCATGACGTCGCCGAGAACGGTGACGTTCACCGCGGGAAAACGCTGCGCGCACGATTGCACGCGCTCGATCGAAAGCCGGGGCGCGTCCGACACAAAAAACCCTCCACCAAGCGACGGGACCTATTCGGGTTCGGGGAAGCTCCTGGTACGGGATCGACGTAACCGATCGGTTCTGCGGGTTACTTGGTCACTGACGCTAGCACAGGGCCGGAGTCGGTGTCAAGGGCAAGCGATTGAGTCGGTTGCGGCTGAGAGCACGCCTTGTTTCCTACGGGGCGGGTGTGGTACCTTAACGGGTATACGCGCCCCAGGGGCCAGGCCAAAGAGGAGGCACGCGATGAACCAGGAGCACCGTACGGTGAATATCGAGATCGGCGACAAGGAGTGGGAAGGGGTCTATTCGAACTTCGTTATCATCACGCATTCCAGCTCGGAATTCGTCCTGGATTTCGCGCGCATGCTTCCGGGCGCGCAGAAGGCAAAGGTGTTCGCCCGCATCCTCACGACACCTCAGCACGCCAAGGCCCTGATGGGCACCCTCGAAGCGAACATCAAGAAGTACGAAGCGGAGTACGGCGCCATCAAGCTGCTCCCGCCAGATCCCAGCAAGGGGGCCATCGGATTCCAGTCCGGCGGCCCCGACACACAGCCGAAACGCTGAGAGTCCAACTTTTCCACCACCGTTTTCATCGGCCGGCCACACGCTGGGGCCCTGGGGGCCGGCGGCTATGGGCATTCTCGGGCACGGCTCCCTACGGCGGACTGTGCTCGTCGCGGTTCCAAGCTCGACGGTCGCCTCGGTTTTCGGCTCGCAGATGGACCCTTTCATTATTGCTCGCCGAAAAACGGCCCGCGAATGCCCATAGCCGCCGTCCCCCTCGCTGCAACGCCTCGATTCCGGGCAGTGGGGGCGCACACGAGCTGAGTCGCGAGCCCGACTGTAAATACCGGCGGGTCGCAGACACGTGCCGAGTCGTGAGTCCGGAGCGCGCTCCGACACCGTGCGCGCGAGGACCCGAACAGCGAGGCACGCGTCTGCGGCCCGCATGAGTTTGCTTGGCCCACAGCGGCCGTCCCCCCCTCGAACCGGATGTCATGCAGACCCGGGAGGCTGGGTTTTCCAGCGGCGGTGGGCCCAGAAGTACTCGGCGGGGTGACGGCGGATCGCGTCCGCCAGACGGTCTGTGACCGCCTGCGTGAGCTGCTGAATGGCCTGCTCGCGCGGCATGGTCGCGTCCGGCCAGATGGGCGGTGTGATCTCCGCGACGTGTCGCCCTCCCGGCGCGCGGCGAATGAACCCCGCGATGATCGGCGCGCCCTGGTGCACGGCAAACGTCGCCGGCCCTCGCGGCGTCGAGGCCGGCCGCCCGAAGAAATCCACGAACACTCCGTGACGGCGGGCGTCCTGGTCGGCCACCATGGCCACGAAGCGGTTTTCCTTGAGCGCCCGAAACACCGGCTTGGGAGCGTCGTGCGGGATGGTGTTGAGATGCCGGCGCCGAAGCCCGTTGATCACGCCGTCCACCATTTCATTCGTTTGTTTCCCCGTGAGCTCATCGACCGGGTATCCCAGCGCGGCGATGGCCACCCCCAAGAGCTCGAAGTTGCCGAAGTGCCCCGTGAACAGAACCGCACCGTGCCCGGCCGCGAGCGCCTCGTCGAACGATTCCCTGCCCGCGAAGTCGACCATTCCCAGAATACGTTCCCGGGCGAGCCGGCGGAAGCCAAGAAACTCCATCATCGACCGGCCGAAGTTCGCATAAGACGCACACGCGATGCGATCGGCCGCTCTCTCGTCGTTCGCCGAGGGCAGCGACCGGCGGATGTTCTCGATGCTCACTCGTCTCCGGATACGGAAAAGACGGTACGCCATCCACCCGAGCCCGGCACCGAGGCCCGAAGCGACTCGGAGCGGAAGCAGGGCCACCGCGCCTGTGAGCAGGCGAACCCCGGCCAGCTCGGCATAGTGTCGAATTCGCCTTGAACGGCTCACCGCCCGGCACCTCCGTTCAGTCTATTCGTGTGTACCGCCCGATGGAGTCCCGCTCCACCCGCCCCGCCATCTCGAGATGAAACAGCGTGCGATGGACCGCACTCACCTCAACGCCCGCGTGGCGGGCAAGTGTGTCCACGTCCACCGGAGAGCGGCCCAGCAGGGACAAAAGCCGGTTCTCCTCGGCCGTCGCCAGGGCGCTGCGAGAGAGCCTGCGGTCGGCGGTTGAGGCCGCCGTCGTGCCCTCCGGTCCTGCGGGATCCAGGCCGTAAACGCTCGCGAGTCTGGGAACGGACACTATCACATCTGACGCATTTTCAACAAGAAACGCGCCTTGCTTCAGAAGTCTGTTTACCCCCCTGCTCCGGAAATCGCCCGGGAATCCCGGAACGGCGCCTACTTCACGTCCCTGCTCGAGCGCCCATTTCGCGGTGATCAACGCCCCGCTCCGCTCGCCGGCTTCCACCACCACGACGGCGTGGGACATGGCGCTGATGAGACGGTTCCGGAGCGGAAAGACGAACGCGTGCGGCCTCGTCCCCATCGGCTGTTCGCTCACCGCGCACCCGTTGCCGGCGACTTCGAGAAGCAGCTCGGCGTTCTCCGGCGGGTAAGGAATGTCGAGCCCGGTACCGACCACCGCCACGGACCCACCCCGAGCGGACACGCCGCCTTCGTGGGCGGCGCTGTCGATGCCCCGCGCAAGACCACTCACGACGGGTATGCCGATCGCCGACAATTCCCTTCCCAGCGATCGCGCCATGGCCGCCCCGGTTGCGGACGGCTTGCGCGTCCCCACGATGGCGACCCCGCGCCGGTGCACCGGATCGAGACTCCCGCGATAGAAGAGCACCGGAGGCGGCTGCGCGACGTGATGAAGATAATCGGGATACCCGTCGTCCCACAGGCAGACCGCCTGCGCACCGGTCCTTTCGATTGTCGCCAGTTGTTCGTCGAACGCCTCCCAACGAACCGGCCCGATGGTCTTGCCCAAGAGCTGCGACACCCGCTCGCGACCGCCCTCGTTCTTGAGGGCATCGAACAGTTCCTCGGGATCGATCGCAATGCGCCGGCAATCCGACGCCGTGCCGCCCTCCGCGTAGAGTAGCGCCAACGCGGCGCGAAACTTCTCGAACATGCCTCCTCCACCTCCCATTCCCATCCCCGGCGCCGA
>Ga0316622_100001133_pt1 | contig 16918 bp, 16 predicted proteins | sample OWC_Aug_OW2_C1_D_FD_207646 | JGI IMG/M metagenome (GOLD analysis project Ga0316622, IMG submission 207646) | Wetland soil microbial communities from Old Woman Creek delta, Ohio, United States - OWC_Aug_OW2_C1_D5_C | ecosystem: Environmental > Terrestrial > Soil > Wetlands | place: USA: Ohio... | reverse complement strand
TGCTCGGGGTGGTGCATCCGGATATCCAGGCCAAAACCGGACTGGATAAGTCAACAATTCTGTTCGAGATTGAGCTGGACCCAGTCCAGGCCGCGATCATCCCCGAATTTCGGGAAATATCCCGCTATCCAGCGGTGCGGCGCGACTTGGCGCTGATTGTGGATAATCAGGTACCGGCCCAACGAGTGGTCGATACAATCCGTTCTGCGGCAGGCGGAATGCTGACGAACCTTGAGCTATTTGACGAGTATCGCGGGGAAGGCATTGATTCCGGAAGAAAAAGTTTGGCCGTGGGCTTGACCTTCCAGGATACATCGCGCACTCTTAATGACGAGGATGTCGAGACAGTAGTGGGGAGGGTGGTTGCCGCGGTCCAGGCCGAGCTTGGCGCCCTGTTGAGACAATAAGCAATCAGAATGGCATCTTTCTAGGATTCTTACATGACGTCGTTGACCAAGGCTGATCTGGCCGAGGCTCTTTTTAACGAGCTGGGGTTGAACAAGCGGGAGGCCAAGGAATTCGTCGAGTTGTTCTTCGAGAAGATCCGCGAGGCCTTGGAGAACGGCGAGTCGGTGAAGTTGTCTGGCTTCGGGAATTTTGGCCTGCGCAAGAAGAATCCGCGCCCGGGCCGCAACCCGAAGACCGGGGAGGAAATCCCGATCTCGGCCCGGCGGGTCGTTACGTTCCGGGCGAGCCACAAACTAAAAGAACGGGTCGAACAGAATGCTGGATCCAGAAGACAATCTTGAGCTCCCGCCGATCCCCAGCAAGCGGTACTTCACCATCGGCGAGGTGAGCGAGCTGTGTGGCGTCAAGCCGCACGTGCTGCGTTACTGGGAGCAGGAGTTCCCGCAGCTCAAGCCGGTAAAGCGTCGGGGCAACCGTCGCTACTACCAGCGCCACGATGTCATGCTGATTCGCCAGATCCGCAGCCTGCTGTATGTCGATGGGTTCACCATCAGTGGTGCGCGCAACAAGCTGGTGGTCGAGAACGACCTGAGCGATCCCAACCAGCGCTCGGCCGTCATTCGCCAGCTCATCCAGGAGCTGGAAGACGTGCTGGCACTGCTCGGCCCGCGTTCGACCTGATTTCGTTTTACCCGCCGCGGTTCTCGGTTATCATGGGCGCCCTGCGGCGCAGTGGACTGCGCCGGTATGTCGTTGCTTCGGGGCGTAGCGCAGCCTGGTAGCGCACCTCCTTGGGGTGGAGGTGGTCGGAGGTTCAAATCCTCTCGCCCCGACCAATTTCTAGCGGTTATCCTTGAACCGGTCGTGGCTTATTCGGTATCTTGCCGGTTCATGCGCATTCTCCTCAGCAACGACGACGGTTACTTCTCCACCGGACTCGCCGTTCTCGCCGAGGCCGTCGCCAGGGTTGCCGAGATCCACGTGGTCGCACCCGAGCGTGATCGCAGCGGCGCCAGCAATTCGCTCACCCTGACCCGTCCGCTGCGCATGCACCGCGCTCCGAACGGCTTCTATTTCGTCGACGGCACCCCGACCGACTGCGTGCACCTTGCCGTCACCGGCCTGCTGGCCGAGGAACCGGACATTGTCATCGCCGGCATCAATCACGGTGCCAATCTCGGCGACGACGTGATCTACTCGGGCACCGTCGCGGCCGCGATGGAGGGGCGTTTCCTCGGTCTGCCGGCGATCGCGGTGTCGCTGGTCGGCCGCAACGCCCGGCATTTCGACACCGCGGCACACGTGGTGCTCGAACTGCTGGAGCGCCTCAAGGACCATGCGCTGCCGACCGACACCATTCTCAATGTCAACGTGCCGGACCTCCCGTACGCGGAGCTGGCCGGCTTCGAGGCGACGCGCCTCGGCAACCGCCACAAGGCCGAGCCGGTGATCAAGTCTGCCGATCCGCACGGCAACCCGATCTACTGGGTGGGCTCGGCCGGGGCCGAGGCCGATGCCGGTCCCGGCACCGACTTTCATGCTGTCCGCCAGCGGCGGGTGTCGGTCACACCGCTGTATGTCGATCTCACCCGCCACGCTACCCTGGCGTCGGTGGCCCGCTGGCTGGCGCCGACATGACTGCACGCCTGTCCGGCATCGGCATGACCTCGGCCCGGACGCGTGAACGTCTGGTCGGGCGGCTGCGGGAGGCGGGCATTCGCAGCGAGGCCGTGCTCGACGCCATGCGCCGCATCCCGCGCCACCTGTTCGTCGACGAAGCGCTGGCGCACCGCGCCTATGAAGACACCGCACTGCCCATCGGTCACAACCAGACCATATCGCAGCCGTACACGGTGGCGCACATGACCGAGCTGGCGTTCGCCGATGGTGCGCGGCGGGTGCTGGAGGTGGGAACCGGTTCCGGCTACCAGACCGCAGTCCTGTGCGCGATCGCGGCCGAGGTGTATTCCGTGGAACGCATCGAGCCGCTGCTGCGTACAGCGCGGCGCTGCCTGCAGGAGCTCAATTTCCGCAACTTCCGCCTGCAGCACAGCGATGGCAGCCACGGCTGGGCGCAATACGCGCCGTTCGATGCGATCGTGGTGACCGCGGCGGCGGCCGACGTGCCGGCCGGCCTGGTTGAGCAGCTGGCCACGGGCGGGCGGCTGGTGATCCCGGTGGGCGATGCAACGCGCCAGGAGCTGCGGCTGTTGCGGCTTACCGCGGATGGACTGGTGAGCGAAACGATCGAAACCGCCAATTTCGTACCGCTGATCCCCGACAGCGTTGATGCCGATCGGCGCGGAACGGGGCGTTGATGCCGGCATTCCATTGCCGAGGAGCGGCCGTGGCTTTGTCGCTGGCAGTGCTCACTGGCTGTGCACATGACCCCGCGGCACCGACCGCGGTCGACGCGCGCCCGCGGATCGTGGATCAATCGATGTCGCTGCGCCAGGCCGAGTCGCCGTATCGCATCGTGGTGCGCGGTGACACCCTGTACAGCATCGCCTGGGAAGCGGGGCGCGACTACCGTGAGCTGGCGACCTGGAACGGGATTCGACCGCCGTACACCATCCGGCCAGGACAGGAACTGCGGGTGTTGCCGCCGGGTCCGAGCGAGGCGGGGAGCGCGCCGGCCAAGGGCGCGCGCCCGGCAGCGACAGGTACCGCCAAGTCGAAGGCGAAGACCGGTCGTACGACCGCCAAGGCCGCCACAGCAGCGGCCAGGCCGGTTCCGTCACCGGTCAAGCCCGGGAGCGGCTCCGCCACGGGCAGCAAAAGGCCTGCGAACCGGAACACCGCTGCCAGTGCGCCAATCGGATCGTGGGCCTGGCCGGCCGACGGCCAGATCATCACCCGCTACGGTGACGGCGACTCCAAGGGGCTGGATATCGCCGGCGCGCGCGCGGCCAGCATTCGTGCCGCCGCAAACGGCCGCGTGGTGTATCTGGGTAGTGGACTTCGCGGATACGGTCAGCTTATTATCATCAAACATAGCGAAGAATTCTTAAGTGCTTACGCACACAACGACAAGGTTTACGTTAAGGAAGGCGATGTCGTGAAGCGAGGCCAGAGGATCGCGGACATGGGCAGTTCCGGCACCGACCGCGTGAAGCTGCACTTCGAGATTCGTCGCCGTGGCGTTCCCGTCGATCCCCTGCAGTATCTGCCCAAGCGTTAGCCCATGGCCACGCGCAAGCGATCACCCCGAAGCACCGCTGCAATCGCAGGCTCGACCAAGGTCAAGGTCAAGGTCAAGGCGAAAGGCCGGTCCGGGCGACGCCCGAAACCTGACACGGCCACGGCGGCCGGCGAGGAGCGTTTGCAGGACGAGTTGCTCGAGAAGCCGGTCGAAGACGAGGAGTTGACTGCCGAGGCGGAAGAGGACGACGCCGAGCCGGTCGAGGAAGAGGCAGAAAAGGAAGAAACTGCCGAAGAGCCGGTCGAGGAAGTCCGTGCGGTCGCGGACGACACTTCGGTGCAGGCCGATGCCACCCGCCTGTACCTGCGCGAAATCGGATTTTCGCCGCTGCTGAGCGCGGAGGAAGAGGTGTACTACTCGCGCCGGTCACGCAAGGGTGACGAGGCCTCGCGCAAGCGCATGATCGAAAGCAATCTGCGCCTGGTGGTGAAGATTGCGCGCCGCTACATGAACCGCGGGCTGGCGCTGCTCGACCTGATCGAGGAGGGCAATCTCGGCCTGATCCGCGCGGTCGAGAAGTTTGACCCGGAGCGCGGCTTCCGTTTCTCGACCTACGCCACCTGGTGGATCCGCCAGACCATCGAGCGCGCGATCATGAACCAGACGCGCACCATCCGCCTGCCGGTGCACGTGCTCAAGGAGATCAACGTCTACCTGCGCGCCGCGCGCTACCTTTCGCAGAAACTCGATCACGAGCCGAGCCCCGAGGAAGTCGCCAACCTGCTCGACAAGCCGATCGAGGAGGTGAAGGAAATGCTCGGGCTCAACGAGCGCATCGCCTCGGTCGACGCCCCGCTCGACAATGACCCCGACCGCTCGCTGCTCGACGCCATCGCCGACGAACGCACCCCGGACCCGGAACGCATCCTCCAGGACGAAGACCTGCACTCGCTGGTGCAGGCCTGGCTCAACGAACTCAACGACAAGCAGCGCGAGGTGGTCGAACGCCGCTTCGGCCTCAACAGCCGCGAGATCTCCACCCTCGAGGAAGTGGGCGCCGACATCGGCGTCACCCGCGAGCGCGTGCGCCAGATCCAGGTCGAGGCGCTGAAGCGGCTGCGGGTGATGCTGGAAAAGAACGGCTACACCATCGATTCGCTGTTCTAGAAAGTAAGACAGTGTAGATACTGTTATCCGCGTCAAGCGCCCAGCACACCATGAAGCGCCGGGTCGAACGGCTTCTTTGACTTGAGCACGCCGAAGGCGACGTGCACGAGCTTGCGCATCATGGCGCCGATGATGACCATCGGGGATTTTCCAGCCGCCTTGAGTCGATCACGGAAGACGCGGCCCCAGAGGGTTTTGGTGATGGTCACCATCGCCGGCATGTAGAGGGCCTTGCGTAGCGCACTGTGCCCGACCTTGGACAGCCGTGTCTTCCCGCGCACACTGCTGCCCGATTCATGCTGGCGGGGATCGAGCCCGGCGAAGGCCGCGGCCTCCCGGGCGGTGGTGAATCGGAGTTCTCCGCCATAGTAGGCCAAGAGCACCGGGATGGTTTTATCGCCCAGCCCCGGGATCGAATCCAGCAACTCCCGCTGTTGCTTCAAGTCCGGGTCGTTGTCGATCTTCTCGCGGATCATCCGGTCGATCTCGGCAATGGCCTGATCGAGGTAATCGAGGTGTTCGGCAATCCCGGTCCGCACCGCCTCGCGGGCGACCCCCAACCGGTTCTTCTCCTGCGTGCGCATGGTATCCAGGGCCTGACGCCTCGCCACGAGGGAACGCAGTTCGCGCAACGCCGGGCCTGGCGGTTGCCAGGGGCTTGGCGCCTGGGCGGCACAGAAGTCGGCAATCAGGCCGGCATCAACCTTGTCCGTCTTGGTGCGCTGAAGGCGGGAATGGCCAAAGGCCTTGATCTGGGCGGGGTTCACGACACTCACGGTAAACCCGGCATCGGCCAGGTACTCCGCGATTGCTTCCCAGTAAATGCCGGTGGCCTCCATGCAGGCGTGGAGTTCCGCGGTCCCCTGTTTGGTGAGAAACGCCCGCAGGGCGGCAAAGCCCTCCGGATCATTGGTCACGACCTTGTGGCGCGCCTTCCCGTCAGGGAGCCTCAAGGCCAGGTCCAGCTTGTCTTTGGAGACATCGATTCCGAGGATGTGTTTCATGTGAGGTTCTCGCGCAATCCACCTTGTTGATGCAGGCTCACGGCAAAGCCGGGCCGAGGATACTGTCCGATTTCTCGCAAGAAGAAAAAACAGAAAGGCCGGCGCAACATCTACGCAGCAGGCTTGGTGCCTCAGCTCCGATCCGGCGTCCGGCCCTTCCGCTCGGGCAGGCCCGAGTCCAGCAACAACGAAATCACAATACAAGGTCCGATTAGCGCAGCGTAATCGGACGCATGAGCGCCAAGCCCGAGCGGCGCGTTGCTTGTCCGGGGGTGTGCTCGCCGGGCCGCGGTTGACCGCCGTGTGGCGGCAGGATTCGTCCTGACGAACGGGTGCAGGGCGGCAAGGGCGGTTGACATGAGTAGACACACCTCTTGCGCGTCGCGCGTGATGGCCGGCGTCTGCCCGACGGATTGGCGCGGGGACGCAGAGATGGCGGGCCATGCACAACATGCGTCCGATTACGCTGCGCTAATCGGACCTACAAGGGGGGTCTGGCCGTTTACCGGCATCAACCCTCGATCATCAGCAGCGCTGCCGCCACCTTGCGGTTTTCCGCCATCAGGACGTTGTAGGTCCGGCACGCGGCGCCGGTGTCCATGATCTCGTAGCCGACACCGGCGGCAATCAGCGGGGCCAGGATTTCGGTTGGCGGGAAGCGCAGGCGACCGCCGGTGCCGAGCAGCACCACCTCCAGTTCCAGCGCGGCGAGGGTGGCGAGGTGCGCTGCCGCCAGCGCATCGAAGGTCTGCGGCGGCCACTCCGGCAGAACCCGGTCCGGCAGCACGATGAGGCTGCTCTGGTACACCGTGTCGTTGACCACAATGCGCCCGGGTGCGTAGGTGCGAATGCGGTTGGACCGGGCGGCGCCGGTTTCGAGCTGGATATGCATGGTCGCGTCCTCGCTATGTCCACCACGGTCCCGAAAATCGGGCGGAAACGGCCGTACAGTCGTTGACAGTGCGGTGCACCGCCAGTAATGTTTCGCACTTTGCGTAAAGCGTTATATTATAAGCGTTTCCATCGCCGGGCCACCCCGCCGCCGCCAGCCGCAGCATGAATCCTACCGACCAGTTTCCGCGCATCGAGCGCCTGCCGCCGTATGTGTTCAACATCGTCAACGAGCTGAAGGCGCAGGCGCGCCGGCGCGGCGAGGACATCATCGACTTCGGCATGGGCAATCCCGACCAGCCGACGCCCAAGCACATCGTCGACAAGCTGGTGGAGGCCTCGCAGCGCCCCGACACCCACCGCTACTCGGTCTCCAAGGGCATCCCGCGGCTGCGCAAGGCGATTGCCACCTGGTACCAACGCCGCTACGGCGTCACCATCGATCCGGACAAGGAAGCGATCGTCACCATCGGCTCGAAGGAAGGGCTGTCGCACCTGGCGCTGGCCACCGTCGACAAGGGCGACGCGGTGCTGGTGCCGAATCCCTGCTACCCGATCCACACCTACGGCTTCGTGATCGCCGGGGCCGACATCCGCCACGTGCCGCTGGTGCCGGGCGGCGATTTTTTCGCCGAGCTGGAGAAGGCGATCAAGAACGCCTGGCCCAAGCCGAAGATGCTGGTGCTCAACTTTCCCGGCAACCCGACCGCGCAGTGCGTGGAGCTGGATTTCTTCGAGAAGGTGATTGCAGTCGCCAAGGAGCACGGCATCTGGGTGATCCACGATCTCGCCTATGCGGATATCGTGTTCGACGGCTACGTGGCGCCGTCGATCCTGCAGGTGCCGGGCGCCAAGGACATCGCGGTCGAGTTCTTCACGCTCTCGAAGAGCTACAACATGCCCGGCTGGCGGGTCGGCTTCATGGCCGGCAACCCCAAACTGGTCGGGGCGCTGGCGCGGCTCAAGTCCTATTTCGATTACGGCACGTTCACGCCGATCCAGATCGCCTCGATCCTGGCGCTGGAAGGGCCGCAGGACTGCGTCGAGGAGATCCGCCTGATGTACCAGAAGCGGCGCGACGCGCTCTGCCACGGCCTGCATGCGGCCGGCTGGATGGTCGAGGTGCCGAAGGCCACCATGTTTGTGTGGGCGCGGATCCCGCACCCGTACCGCGAAATGGGTTCGCTCGAGTTTTCCAAAAAGCTGCTGACCGAAGCCAGGGTGGCGGTGTCGCCCGGTATCGGCTTCGGCGAGTACGGCGATGAGTTCGTGCGCTTCTCGCTGATCGAGAACGAGCACCGCACCCGCCAGGCGGTGCGCTCCATCAAGGAAATGTTCCGGCGCGACCAGGGCAAGGAGCCGCTGCCGGTGGCCGGTTAATCCGCCGCCGTGGCAGTCCATGCGCGGCGCAATTCAAGAACGAAACAGGGGAAGGGTGTGGAACCGGTCAAGATTGGCATTCTCGGGTTGGGCACGGTCGGCAGCGGCACCATCAACGTGCTCACCCGCAACAGCGACGAGATCCTGCGACGCGCCGGGCGTGCCATCCGCGTGGTGCACGCCGCGGCGCGCGACCTGACCCGCAAGCGCAACTGCCCGACCGAGGGCATCCGTCTCACCACCAACCCCGACGAGGTGGTAAACGATCCGGAGGTTGCCGTGGTGGTCGAGCTGATGGGCGGCTACGAGCCGGCGCGTACCCTGGTGCTCAAGGCGATCGCCAACGGCAAGCACGTGGTCACGGCCAACAAGGCCATGATCGCCGCGCACGGCAACGAGATCTTCGCGGCCGCGCAGAAGAAGGGTGTGATGGTGGCGTTCGAGGCCGCGGTCGCCGGCGGCATCCCGATCATCAAGACCATCCGCGAAGGGCTGGCCGGCAACCGCATCGAATGGCTGGCCGGCATCATCAACGGCACCAGCAACTTCATCCTCACCGAGATGCGTGACCGTGGTGCGGACTTCGCCGAGGTGCTGCGCGAGGCGCAGCGCCTCGGCTACGCCGAGGCCGATCCGACCTTCGACGTCGAGGGCATCGACGCCGCCCACAAGCTCACCATCCTCGCGGCGATCGCGTTCGGCATCCCGTTGCAGTTCGACAAGGCCTACACCGAGGGCATCAGCCGCATCACCCGGCTCGATGTCGAGTATGCCGAGCAGCTCGGCTACCGCATCAAGAGCCTCGGCATCGCGCGTCGCGCGGCCAACGGGGTCGAGCTGCGCGTGCACCCGACCCTGATCCCGGAGCGGCGCCTGATCGCGAACGTCGACGGCGTGATGAACGCGGTGCTGGTCAAGGGCGACGCGGTCGGGCCGACCATGTATTACGGCGCCGGCGCCGGCGCCGATCCGACCGCCTCGGCGGTGGTGGCCGACATCGTCGATGTGGTGCGCACCCTCACCAGCGATCCGACCAACCGCGTTCCGCACCTGGCGTTCCAGCCCGACCAGCTGTCGGACCTGCCGATCCTGCCGATGGACGAGGTCGAGACCGCCTATTACCTGCGGCTCCAGGCCCAGGACCGGCCGGGCGTGCTGGCCGAGGTGACGCGCATCCTCGGCGACCTCGGCATCTCGATCGAGGCGATCCTGCAGAAGGAGCCGCGCGCCGGCGAGGACACGCTGCCGGTGATCATCCTCACCCAGCGTGTGCTCGAGAAACACATGAACCAGGCGATCGCCAAGATCGAGGCACTGCCGTCGATCACCGGCAAGGTGATGCGCATCCGCATCGAGCGCCTCAATCGCGACTGGAAATGATATTTCGGGTATTGATCGCAGAGGACGCAGAGGCGCAGAGAGCGCAAAGATAAGCTGGATTGAATTTCGATTCTCTGCGTTCTCCGCGCCTCTGCGTCCTCTGCGAACACACTGCCACCTTCAAGAAGGCACGACATGAACCTCGGGCAACGATATACCGGCCTCATCGACAAGTACCGCGACCGGCTGCCGGTCTCGGACGACACGCGCGTGATCTCGCTCGGCGAGGGCAATACGCCGCTGATCCGCCTCAACAACATCCCGCGCGAGCTCAAGCCGCACGTCGACATCTACGTCAAGTACGAGGGCCTCAACCCGACCGGCTCGTTCAAGGACCGCGGCATGACCATGGCCGTGACCAAGGCGGTGGAGGAGGGCTCGAAGGCGATCATCTGCGCCTCCACCGGCAACACCTCGGCGGCCGCGGCCGCCTATGCGGCGCGCGCCGGCATCACCTGCTTCGTGCTGATCCCGGAAGGCAAGATCGCGCTCGGCAAGCTCGCCCAGGCCATGATCCACGGCGCGGTGGTGATCCAGATTCAGGGCAACTTCGACGCCGGCATGCAGCTGGTCAAGGATGTGGCCAATGAGGCGCCAGTGACGATCGTCAATTCGATCAACCCGTACCGGCTGCAGGGCCAGAAGACTGCCGCCTTCGAGATCATCGAAGAGCTGGGCGCGGCTCCCGACTATCACTACCTGCCGGTCGGCAACGCCGGCAACATCACCGCGCACTGGATGGGTTACTGCGAATACGCAGACCACGGCATCTGCAACAACCGGCCGGTGATGGTCGGCTACCAGGCGGCCGGCTCGGCGCCGTTCATTGCCGGCAAGATGATCGACAATCCGGAAACCATCGCCACCGCCATTCGCATCGGCCATCCGCAGTCCTGGGACAAGGCCTGGGTGGTGCAGAGGGAGTCGGGCGGCTGGTTCGGTTCGCAATCGGACGAGGAGATCCTCGCGGCCCAGAAGCTGCTGGCCATGAGGGAAGGCATTTTCTGCGAGCCGGCCTCGGCCACCTCGCTGGCCGGCGCCCTGCACGACGTCAAACGCGGCAAGATCGCCGAAGGCAGCCGCATCGTGTGCACGCTCACCGGTCATGGACTCAAGGATCCGGACACCGCCATCAAGCAGAGCACCACCCCGCTGGTCAAGGTCAAGGCCGAGCTCGGCGAGGTCAAGCGCGCGATCCTCGACAACATGGTCAAGTAGGCCTTGCGGCCTGCCGGTCCGGGCCCGGGCGGGAGACCGTCCGGGCCTATTTTGTTTGCGGCGGGGGAACAGTGCTATCTTTGCCAGATGCGGGGTTGTCTGGCGCCAGCTACTTGCCTGTTCGCGGGCAGGTGGTGACGCAGGGATGCACCAGGGCGCGTAATACCGATAAACAATAATTCTGGTAGGTCATCCGAGGAGATCGATCATGTCACGCACACCATCGTATATTCTGCTGGGACTTGCATTGCTCGTTGGTTCGGTCGGTGCCGTCCGCGCCGATGAGTACCCGTCGAAGGTCATTACCCTGGTGGTGCCGTTCTCGGCCGGTGGTCCGACCGACACCGTCGCCCGGCTCATCGCCCAGCCGATGAGCCAGAAGCTCGGCCAGACCGTCATCATCGAGAACGTCGGCGGTGCCGGCGGCACGATCGCCGCTGCGCGCGTGGCGCGCGCGACGCCGGACGGCTACACCATCTTCCTGCATCACATCGGGCAGGCGACCAGCGCTACGCTGTACAAGAATCTCAGTTACAACGTGCTGACCGATTTCGAAACCGTAGGTCTGGTAACGCCGGTGCCGATGACCATCATTGCCAAGAAGGACTTTCCGGCCAAGGACATCAAGGAGTTCATTTCCTACGTCAAGGCCAACAAGGACAAGATCACCTACGGCAACGCCGGCGTCGGTGCCGCCTCGCACCTGTGCGGCATGCTGTTCATGAGCGCGATCGAAACCCAGCTCACGACCGTGTCCTACAAGGGCACCGGTCCGGCGATGAACGATCTGCTCGGCGGGGTGTTCGATTTCATGTGCGACCAGACCACCAACACCACCGGCCAGATCAAGGGCGGCAGGGTGAAGGCCTACGCGGTGACGTCGCGTACGCGGGTGCCGTCGCTGCCCGATCTGCCGACGCTGGACGAGTCCGGGCTCAAGGGCTTCGAGGTATCGGTGTGGCACGGCCTGTATGCGCCCAAGGGCACGCCGCAGCCGGTGATCGACAAGCTCAGCGCCGCGCTGCAGGTCGCGCTGACGGATCCGACCGTGAAGCAGCGCTTCGCCGAGCTCGGCACCGAGCCGGAACCGGTCGCGCGCGCCACGCCGGCCGCACACCGGGCCCACCTCAAGGCCGAAGTGGAGAAATGGGCGCCGGTCATCAAGAAGGCCGGCGTTTACGCCGACTGAGCGGGATCGATGGGCTGACCCGGTCGGCACGACGCCGTGCCGGCCGGGTCGGGTGACGGGGTGCTGCGCCCGGCGCGGGCGGGCTGAATCGCGATACCGCCGATGATTCGCAATCCGAAAGACTTCTGGTCCGGGGTAATGTTCTTCGCGGTCGGCGTCCTGGCGGTGCTGGTCGCGCGCGATTATCCGTTGGGCTCGGCACTGCGCATGGGGCCGGCCTATTTCCCGACGGTGCTGGGCGTGCTGCTGACCCTGGTTGGCGCCGCCACCATGGTGCGCGGTGTGACTCAGCCGGGAACGGCGCTTGGCCGATTCGCGTGGCGCGACCTGTTGTTGATCCTGTCGTCCACGGTGCTGTTCAGCATTCTCATCCGCAATGCCGGCCTGGTTGCGGCGGTGGTGACGATCGTCGTGGTCGGCGCCTACGCCAGCACGCGTTTCCGCTGGGGTTACGCGCTGCTGCTGGCGTTCGGCCTGGCGGCGTTCTGCGCGCTGCTGTTCATCAAGGCGCTCGGCTTGCCGATCCCCATGATCGGCCCGTGGTTCGGGCACTGAGAAGGGTCACGTCATGGAACTCCTGGCCAATCTGGCGACCGGTTTCGAGGCGGCGCTGACACTGACCAATCTGGCGTACTGCCTGATCGGGGTCACGCTCGGGACACTGGTCGGCGTGCTGCCGGGGCTCGGGCCGATCGCCACCATTTCGATTCTGCTGCCGATAACCTTCACGCTGCCGCCGGTGTCATCGCTGATCATGCTCGCCGGCATCTATTACGGCGCGCAGTACGGCGGATCGACCACCGCGATCCTCATCAATCTGCCCGGCGAGGCGACCGCCGTGGCCACCACGCTCGACGGTCACGCCATGGCCAAGCAGGGTCGCGCCGGTGCGGCCCTGGCCGCGGCCGCGATCGGCTCGTTCTTCGCCGGCACGGTGGCCACATTTCTGCTGGCGGCGTTCGCCCCGCCGCTGGCCGAGCTGGCGCTCAAGTTCGGCCCGCACGAATACTTCTCGCTGATGGTACTGGGGCTGCTTGCCTCAGTGGTGCTGGCGCACGGCTCGCTGCTGCGCGCCATCGGCATGATCCTGCTCGGGCTGCTGCTGGGACTGATCGGCACCGACGTGAACTCCGGCATGCAACGCTTCACCTTCGGCCTGCCCGAGCTCGCCGACGGCATCAGCTTCGTGATCGTGGCCATGGGCGTGTTCGGGCTGGGCGAGATCATCCGCAACCTCGAACACGAGGAGACGCGCAGCCTGGTGATCAAGCGCGTGGGCGGCCTGATGCCGACCCGCGAGGACTTCAGGCGGATGGTGGCGCCGATCCTGCGCGGGACCGCGATTGGGTCGGTGCTGGGGATCCTGCCCGGCAACGGCGCACTGCTCGGTTCGTTCACCGCCTATTCGGTCGAGAAGAAGATCTCGCGGACACCGGAGCGCTTCGGCAAGGGCGCGATCGAGGGTGTGGCCGCGCCCGAATCGGCCAACAACGCCGGCGCCCAGACCTCGTTCATCCCGATGCTGACGCTCGGCATCCCGTCCAGCCCGGTGATGGCGCTGATGATCGGTGCGCTCATCATCCAGGGCATCCAGCCGGGGCCGACCGTCGTCACCGACCAGCCGGCGCTGTTCTGGGGCATCATCGTCTCGATGTGGGTCGGCAACCTGTTCCTGATCATTCTCAATCTGCCCATGATCGGGCTGTGGGTGCGGTTGGTCACGGTACCCTACCACCTGCTGTATCCGGCGATCCTGGTGTTCTGCGCCATCGGTGTGTACAGCCTCAACAACCAGCCATTCGATGTGCTCCTGATGGCAGTTTTCGGGCTGCTCGGCTACCTGTTCGCCAAGCTGGAGTGCGAGCCGGCGCCGCTGATGCTCGGATTCATTCTCGGACCAATGATGGAGGAGTACCTGCGGCGCGCGCTGGTGCTGTCGCGCGGCGATGCCACCACCTTCCTGACGCGCCCGATCAGCGCCGCGATGCTGGCACTGGCGCTGATCGCCGTATTCCTGGTACTGGTGCCGGCCTTCCGCAAGACTCGCGAACAGGCCTTCCAGGAAGAGGAGCAATAGCGGGCGGTCCGTGGGCAGTGGCAATATCGCCGCTCGCTGCGGCGTCCATCGTCGATGGAAAGCACAACGGCTCGCGCCGGGCGGCGGTATAATCGCCGCCCATGTCCAGCATTCCCGGCCGTTCGTCATGACCCGTCCCGCCACCTGCCGGGTCACCCTGCTGCTGTCAGGGCTACCGAGCGCCGCCGCGGACGCGGATCGTCGCCTGCCGGCACTGGCATCGCTGCTGACCCGTGCCGATCGACTGGCCACACCGCCGGCGGGATTCGAGGTGCGGCTGTTTCATCTGTTCGGCATCGCCGTCCCTCCCGATGCCGATCTGCCAATTGCCGCGGTGACACGGCTGGCCGATATGGGTGTGGTCGATGGCGAGTGGTGGATCCGTGCCGATCCGGTGTACCTCGAGCCCGGCCGCGACAGCCTGGTGCTGCATCCGGTCAGTCTGACGGCGGCGGAGGCCACCCGGCTGGTCGATGAAGTCAGTGACAGCCTGGTGCCGGACGGCTGGCTGCTGCGGGCGCCGCATCCGCAGCGCTGGTACGCGAAGCCGCCGCAGGCACCGACCCTGATTACGACCCCGCTGGCTGATGCGATCGGTCGCGACATCCGCGACCTGCTGCCGCACGGCCCGGACGGCAAGGCCTGGCATACCCGGCTCAGCGAGCTGCAGATCCTGCTGCATACCGCCAGCACCAATGCCGGGCGCGAGGTGCGCGGCGAGCGACCGGCAAACAGCGTCTGGTTCTGGGGCGGCGGGCGCCTGCCGCAGCCCGGGGCCGCGCCCTGGACCCAGGTGTGGAGCGACGAGCCGCTTGCGCAGGGGCTGGCGCGGCTGTGTGCGGTGCCAACCGGCCCGCTGCCGGGTAACGGCGGGGAGTGGCTGGCCGCACTGGCGCCCGGTCATCATCTGGTGGTCGTGGATACCTTGCACCCGGGGCGCCCGCCGGACGCGCTCGGCGAACAGTGGATCGCGCCGCTGCGCCGTGCCGTGGCCAGAGGCCGCCTGGCGGACCTGTTCGTGTTGGCCGACCGCGGGCCGCAGTACCACTACCGGCGGACGCACCGGCTGCGCTTCTGGCGGCGCACCCGCCCGTTGTCGGCCTGCCTGTCGACATGAACCGCCGCATCGTTCGCCGCCCACCGACCGGTGCGGCGCTGCTGACCGACCTGCATCCGGTGCTGGCACGACTGTACGCTGCACGCGCGGTGCAAAGCCCGGCCGAGCTCGACCAGTCGCTCGAACGGCTGCTGCCGCCGGAACAGCTGAAGGGCATGGCCGTCGCGGTGCAGCTGCTGGCCGACGCGATCCGCGCCGGCCGGCGGCTGCTGATCGTCGCCGACTTCGATGCCGACGGCGCCACCAGCTGCGCGCTGGCGATCCGGGCACTGCGTGCCTTCGGTGCCACCGACGTGCGTTACGTGGTGCCGAACCGCTTCGAGTTCGGTTACGGGCTGACCCCAGAGATCGTGGCGGTGGCCGCCAGCCAGCGGCCAGACGTACTGATCACCGTCGACAACGGCATTTCCAGTATTGCCGGCGTGCAGGCGGCGAAGCGTGCCGGCATGCAGGTGTTGATCACCGATCACCACCTGCCCGGCGCCGAGCTGCCGGATGCCGATGCCATCGTCAATCCGAATCAACCCGGAGACGGGTTTGCCAGCAAGAATCTGGCCGGCGTCGGCGTGATCTTCTACGTAATGCTGGCGCTGCGCGCGCAGCTGCGCACGTCCGGCTGGTTCGCGCAACGGGACATCGCCGAGCCGAACCTGGCGCGGCTGCTCGACCTGGTGGCGCTCGGCACGGTCGCGGACGTGGTGCCGCTCGATCACAACAACCGCATCCTGGTCGCGCAGGGACTCAAGCGCATCAATCAGGGGCAGGCCTGCGCCGGCATCGTGGCGCTCCTCAAGGTGGCCGGGCGACCGCCCGGACGGCTGGCCGCCACCGACCTCGGCTTTGCGGTAGCGCCGCGCCTGAACGCCGCCGGCCGCCTGACCGACATGTCGCTCGGCATCGAGTGCCTGCTCACCGACAGCGAGCCGCGCGCACTCGAAATCGCCCAGGAGCTTGACCGGTTGAATCGCGAACGGCGCGCCATCGAATCGGAGATGCAGGCGCAGGCCATGGAAGTCGTCGACCGGCTGCAGCTGGAGGAGGGCAGCCTGCCGCACGGCCTGTGCCTGTTCGACGAGACCTGGCATCAGGGGGTGATCGGCATCCTCGCGGCCCGGGTCCGCGAGCGTGTGCACCGGCCGGTCATCGCCTTCGCCCCGGCCAGCGACGGCGAAATCAAGGGCTCGGCGCGCTCGGTGCCGGGGCTGCACATCCGCGACGCGCTCGACGCCGTGGCCGCGCGCCACCCGGGGCTGGTGGCCAAGTTCGGCGGGCACGCCATGGCCGCCGGCTTGTCGCTGCCGCACGATCACTTTGCGGCCTTCCAGTCCGCTTTTGCCGAGGAAGTGGCGCGCCACCTGGGTGAGGACGACCTGCACGGCGAGATCCATTCCGACGGCGAGCTGGCGGCGGGCGATTTCACGCTGGAGCTGGCCCAGCAACTTCGCGCGGCCGGACCCTGGGGGCAGGGGTTTCCGGAGCCGCTGTTCGACGGCGAATTCGAGATTGTCAGCCGGCGGGTGGTGGGCGAGAAGCACCTGAAGCTCGGGTTGCGCTGCGGGCCGGGGCTGCCGCTGATCGACGCCATCGCCTTCCGCGCAGTCGAGGGCGGGGCGCCACCGGACTGGAAGCGGGTCCGCGCCGCCTACCGGCTCGACCTCAACGACTACCAGGGCAATCGTTCATTGCAGCTGGTGATTGAGCACCTGGAGCCGGTGGCCTGAGGCGCTCCTGTTTGCCCGGGCTTTCATTTAGAATGCATTGATGTCCTTCAAGGCGCTCGAAGATTTTGTCGGCAACACTCCGCTGGTGCGCCTGCAGCGCCTGCCCGGCAAGACCTCCAACACCATCCTCGCCAAACTCGAGGGCAACAACCCGGCCGGCTCGGTGAAAGACCGGCCGGCGTTGAGCATGATCAGGCATGCCGAAGCGCGCGGCGAGATCCGGC
>Ga0316622_100001132_pt1 | contig 16919 bp, 14 predicted proteins | sample OWC_Aug_OW2_C1_D_FD_207646 | JGI IMG/M metagenome (GOLD analysis project Ga0316622, IMG submission 207646) | Wetland soil microbial communities from Old Woman Creek delta, Ohio, United States - OWC_Aug_OW2_C1_D5_C | ecosystem: Environmental > Terrestrial > Soil > Wetlands | place: USA: Ohio... | reverse complement strand
GACGGGCACCCAGCTGCGCGCCTACGTCAACTACGCGGTCAAGTTCTGACGTGTCAGCGCGCCGGCAGGCGCAGCGTCGCGAGCACCGGGTTGTGGTCCGACGAGCCGACCTCGGGCGCTTCCACATGCACGACCTCGAGGCCGCGCACGAACACGTAGTCGACCTGCTGCCCGAAAAAGCGGCTGCGCGTGTCGACCGGCGGCAGCACGGGCACGAGGCCCATGCGCCGCGTCACGTCGTTCACGACGGCGAGCCGCGCCGCGGTCCAGGTGTTGAAGTCGCCGGCGACGATCACGGGGCCGCGGTGGTCGGCAAGCTCCGTCGCGATCGCCTCGAGCTGCGCGCGGTACTCGCCCAGGCCGAGCGTGAAGTTGACCGAGTGCACGTTCGCGACCGCCAGCGTCCCGTCGCTGCCGTGCAGCGCGTAGCGCGTGATCACCGCGGCCTTCGGCAGCCGCAGCAGCGGCTCGAAGACGCGCTGCGTGCAGGCGCTCGCCGGGCGCACGCGCGCGGCGCTCAACACGCCCGTCTCGCGGCCGTCCTGCGCGAACGCGCTCGCCAGCAGCCAGTCGTAACCCGCGTCGGCCAGCACGCGCCGCAGCGCGGCGGTGAGCGCGGCTTCCTGGATCAGCAGCAGGTCGCTGCCGGCGGCGAAGCGCGCGAGATCCGCGTCCCAGCCGGGATCGGCGTTCTTGTGGAGGTTCCAGCTCATGATCCGCAGCGTCGGGCCGGGCAGGGGCTCGGCCCGCCTGTCGCCGCCCAGCGCGGCGGCATCTCCGGTGCACTGCAGCGACCGCCCGACGACCGCGCCGTCCTGGCCCAGCGCGAACGCCTGCTGCACCGGCGGAACGGTCGCGCAGGCGGCGCAGAGCGCGAGCAGCGCCGCTGCGAGCAGGACGCGCATCATGCCGGCCGGCGGCAACCCCGGACTCCCCGAATTCTGGCGCTTCGACGCACGCCGCCAAGGCTACGGGATAATAAGCGGGATAACCACTCAGGGAACGCGCCATGAAAGGGGAAATCACGCGCACCACGCTCGCCGTGCTGTCGATCGGTGCGCTCATCGCCGCCTCGTTCTGGATCATGCGGCCGTTCCTGGTCGCGCTGATCTGGGCGACGATGATCGTCGTCGCCACCTGGCCGCTGCTGCTCGGGCTGGAACGCGGGCTGCGCGGCCGGCGCTCGCTCGCCATCTTTCTCATGACCCTGCTGATGCTGCTGGTGTTCGTGCTGCCGTTCTGGGTCGCCATCAGCACGCTGGCCGACTACTCGGACGAGGTCGGGACGTGGACGAAGTCGCTGCAGAACGTGGCGATTCCACCGCCGCCGGCGTTCGTCGAGGGCATTCCCGTCGTCGGCGCCAAGGTGGCTGCGGCCTGGCGCGACGTGGCGAGCGAAGGATGGGCCGGGCTCGTCGCCAAGCTGCAGCCCTACGTCGTCCGGGTCCTCGGCTGGGCGGCGGCCGAGGCGGGCGGCATCGGGCTGGTCGTCGTGCAGATCCTGCTGACGATCGTCATCACCGCGGTCACGTACGCCAACGGGGAAGCGTTCGCGTCCGGCGTGCGCCGGTTCGGCCGCCGCCTCGCGGGCGCGCGCGGCGAGCAGGTGATCCGGCTGGCCGGGCAGGCCATCCGCGGCGTCGCGCTCGGTGTCGTCGTGACCGCGCTGGTGCAGTCGGTGCTCGGCGGCCTGGGTCTGTTCGTCGTCGGCATTCCGTTCGCCGGCGTGCTGACCGTGGTGATGCTGATGCTCTGCCTCGCGCAGATCGGCCCGCTGCTGGTGCTGGTGCCGGCGGTCGTCTGGATGTTCTGGTCGGGCGACACCGCGTGGGGGGTCGTGCTGCTGGTCTGGTCGGCGGTGGTCGGGACGCTCGACAACTTCCTGCGGCCGTTCCTGATCAAGAAGGGCGCCGATCTGCCGCTGCTGCTGATTTTCGCCGGCGTGATCGGCGGGCTGCTGTCGTTCGGGCTGCTGGGCATTTTCGTCGGCCCGGTCGTGCTCGCGGTCACCTTCACGCTGCTCCAGTCGTGGGTGAACGAGACGGACGAGGCTGCCGGCGCGCCGGCCGTGGCCGCGCAGGACACGCCGGCCGGGCCCGCCCGTTGATAGAATCGATCTCACGACATCCTCCAAGGGGAACCGCATGACCCTCACCCGCATGCCGTTGCTGCTGGCGCTGGCGATGCTGATCCTCCTCGGCGGCTGCGCCACCCGCCCGATCAACCCGCCGCTCACCCGCGTCGATCCAGGCACCGGCTACCGGTTCGAGACGCGCCAGGCGCAGACCGCGAACCAGGACAATCGGAAGGACAGCCTCGTCATCCTCGCGTTCTCCGGCGGCGGCACGCGCGCGGCCGCGTTTTCGTACGGCGTTCTGGAGTTCCTGCGGCGCACCGAGGTGACCGGGCCGAAGGGCAACCAGTCGACCCTGCTGGATCACGTCGACGTCATCACCGGGGTGTCGGGCGGCAGCTTCACCGCGCTCGCCTACGGGCTCTACGGCGACCGGCTCTTCTCCGAGTACGAGCAGCGCTTCCTGAAGCGCGACGTGCAGGGCGAGATCGTCGCGCGGACCCTCAGCCCGGCCAACTGGGGCAAGCTGTCGTCGACCGGCTGGGGCCGGTCCGAGCTGGCGGCGCAGCTCTACGACGAAATCCTGTTCAACGGCGCCACGTTCGGCGACCTGAACCGCGGCAAGGGCCCGATGATCCTGGCTTCGGCCACCGACCTCTCCAGCGGCGCGCGGCTGGTCTTCAACCAGGGCACGTTCGACATCCTCTGCTCGGACTTGAGCGCGGTGCCGCTGTCCCGCGCGGCGGCGGCGTCGTCGGCGGTGCCGGTGGTGCTCTCGCCGGTGACGCTCAACAACTATGGCGGCACCTGCGGCATGTCCGTTCCCGGGTGGGTGAAGATGTTCACCGACACAGCGAACCCGCCGCGTCCCGCGGCGCGGGCGATCCGCACGCTGAGATCCATGGAGGCCTACGGCGACGGTGTCCGCCGGCCCTACCTCCACCTCGTCGACGGCGGGGTGTCGGACAACGTGGGCATGCGCGGCGTGCTCGATGCGCTGGAAGTCCTCGAAGCGCTCCGGGAGGCGGGCGTGCCCACGCCGCTCGACCAGGTGCGCCGCGTCGTCGTCTTCATCGTCAACTCGCTGTCGTCGCCGCCGACCAACTGGGACGAGTCGGAATCGCCGCCGGGGACCGTGGACATCCTGCTGAAGTCCGCCGGCGTCCCGATCGACCGTTACTCGTACGAGGCGGTCGAGCTCCTGCGGGACACGGCGGCGCGCTGGCGGACGCTGGGCCGGATCCGGAACTCCGCGGCGATGGCAGCCAACAAGGATCCCGCGGTCGCCGCCGCGCTGCGGGTTCCGGACGCCGAGATCTACGCCATCGACGTCTCGTTTCCCGAGCTGAAGGACAAGGCCGAGTTCGACTACCTCAATCAGCAGCCCACGACGTTCGTGCTGACTGCGGAAGCCGTCGATCGGCTGCGCGCGGCGGCCGGGACGATCATCCTGGCGTCGCCCGAATTCCAGCGCCTTGTCAGGGACGTCGGCGCCAGGATCGTGGGAGCGCCGCCGCCCGCGACGCGCTGATCCAGCGCCGGCAGGCGCGCCGGGTTGATTTGGAACAAGGTCCGCGGGCGGGCTGGCGCTCAGTCTTTGACATGAGGGAACGTTCGCGCATGCGTTTCCGCGGCGCAGGGGGGTAGATGGCGCATCGACCGTTGGAAGGCGTCGATCCGGAGGATCTGCTCCGGCATCCGCCGGACTTTTCGCTCGTCCTGGGCGGGCCGCTGTTCCAGCTGCTGCGCCGCGCGCACCTCGCCGACGATGCGCTGATGATGGTGCGCCAGCGCGTCGTCGTCATCTCGCTCTTCGCCTGGCTGCCGCTGCTGGCGCTCGCGGCCATCGAAGGGCAGTTGCTGGGTGGGAGTGCGGCGGTGCCGTTCCTGCTGGACGCGGAGGTTCACGTCCGGTTCCTGGTGGCGATGCCCCTGCTGATCATCGCCGAGCTGGTGGTGCACCGGCGCCTGCGTCCCCTGGTGCAGCAGTTCCTGGAACGAAACCTGATTCCCGAAAGCGCGATGAAGCGGTTCGCGGCTGCCGTCGCTTCGGCATTCCGGCTGCGCAACTCGGTGCTCGCCGAAGTGCTGCTGATCGCGGTGGTGTACGGGGTTGGCGTACTGATCGTCTGGCGCCAGTACCTGTCCCTCGACACGGTGACGTGGTACGCGACGCCGTCCCCCGAAGGCTCGAAGCTCTCGCTCGCGGGAGTGTGGTACGGCTACGTGAGCCTGCCGATTTTCCAGTTCATGCTGGTCCGCTGGTATTTCCGGCTGATCGTCTGGTCGCGCTTTCTCTGGCAGGTGTCGCGGATCGAGTTGAGCCTGATTCCCACGCACCCGGATCGCGTCGGCGGGCTGGGATTTCTGGCCAATACGGCCTACGCCTTCGCCGCGCTCGCGGTGGCGCACGGCGCCAATCTTGCCGGCCCGCTCGCCAATCGCATCTTCTACCTCGGGGCCGCACTGCCCGAGTACAAGGGCGAGATCGCCATCGTGGTCGCTTTCGTGCTGTGCGTGATCATCGGTCCGCTGCTGGTGTTCGCGCCGCAGCTCGCCCAGGCGAAGCGGAAGGGCCTGCGCGAGTACGGCACGCTCGCCGAGCGCTACGTGCGCGAGTTCGACGCCAAGTGGCTGCGCGGCGGCGCGCCCGCGGACGAGCCGCTGGTGGGCAGCGCCGACGTCCAGTCGCTCGCCGACCTGGGCAACAGCTACGAGGTGGTGCGGACGATGCGGATCGTGCCGACGACGAAGGAAGCCGTTCTGCGCATCGGGGCCGCGACGCTCGTTCCGATCGTGCCGCTGCTGCTCACCATGATGCCGCTGGAGCAATTGCTGAAAACCTTGTTCGGGATATTGTTCTAGGCGAGCGCCGATGGCGAACGGGTGATGACGTTGCCCTGCCACCTCCACTCGCCCCGCGGCGTGGCGGCACGCACCGGCAACAACTACGACCTGGTCGGCGTGGCGTGGCAACACCGCTGGGGAGGCGGGTTGTGATGCGGCGAATCGCGCCGGATTCATTCAGCGGCAACGGAGGCAGATCATGGGTCCCGCAATCGTCGACGTGACGGAACAGAAGCGGCTGAACGAGGCGCGCGAGGCGCAGGTCCCGTGGAAGAAGTGGGGTCCCTACCTGAGCGAACGGCAGTGGGGCACGGTCCGCGAGGACTACAGCGAGGACGGCAACGCCTGGAACTACTTCACCCACGACCAGGCGCGCTCGCGCGCGTACAAGTGGGGCGAGGACGGGCTGGGCGGCGTGTGCGACGACCGGCAGCGGCTGTGCTTCGCGCTGGCGCTGTGGAACGAGCGCGACCCGATCCTCAAGGAGCGCCTGTACGGCCTCACCAACGGCGAGGGCAACCACGGCGAGGACGTGAAGGAGTACTACTTCTACGTCGACAGCACGCCGACGCACTCGTACATGAAGTACCTGTACAAGTATCCGCAGCGGGAGTTCCCGTACCGGGACCTGGTCGAGACCAACCGGAGCCGGTCGCGCGAAGAGCTCGAGTACGAGCTGCTCGACACCGGCGTCTTCGACGACGACCGGTACTTCGACGTGTTCGTCGAATACGCCAAGGCGGATCCGGAAGACGTGCTGGTGCGCATCACCGTCCACAACCGCGGGCCGGAAGCGGCCCGGCTGCGCGTCCTGCCGACGCTGTGGTTCCGCAACACCTGGTCGTGGGGCGACGACGACCCCAAGCCATCGCTGCGCGAGGCGGGGCCGGGCGCCATCCAGGCAACGCACCATGAACTGGGCGAGTACTGGCTCCACTGCGATGGCGGCCCGGAGCTGCTCTTCACCGAGAACGAGAGCAACACGCAGCGCCTCTGGGGCCAGCCCAACCCGTCGCGCTGGGTCAAGGACGCGTTCCATTCCTACGTCGTTGCGGGACAGGCCGACGCGGTGAATCCGGCCAGGGTCGGCACCAAGGCCGCGGCCCACTACATCCTCGACGTGCCCGCCGGCGGCAGCAAGACCATCCGGCTGCGACTCGCCGCCGCCAAGGCAGCCGACGCCTTCGGCGATTTCGAGAAGACATTCGGGAGCCGCATCGCCGACGCCGACGAGTTCTACGCGCGGATTGCGCCGAAGTCGCTGACCGAAGACGAGCGCCGGGTGCACCGCCAGGCGCTGGCGGGAATGCTGTGGGGCAAGCAGTACTACTACTTCGACCTGGAGCGCTGGCTGCGCGAGCACAAGAGCCATCCGCTGCTCGAGGCCGCCCGCCACGACGTGCGCAACACGGAGTGGTTCCACATGCTGAACGCCGACGTGATCTCCATGCCGGACAAGTGGGAGTATCCGTGGTACGCGGCCTGGGACCTGGCCTTCCACACGGTCTCCCTGGCGGTGGTGGACTTCGACTTCGCCAAGGAGCAGCTGCTGCTGATGCTGCGCAGCCTCTACTTCCATCCCAGCGGGCAGATTCCGGCCTACGAGTGGAACTTCAGCGACGTGAATCCGCCGGTGCACGCCGCGGCCACGCTGTGGCTGTACAAGTACGAGAAGCAGCTGGGCCGGGCCGACCTGCGGTTCCTGGAGCGCTCGTTCCAGGGACTGATGCTGAACTTCAACTGGTGGGTCAACCGCAAGGACCCGGCCGGGCGCAACGTCTTCGCCGGCGGCTTCCTGGGTCTGGACAACATCGGCATCTTCGACCGCAGCGCGCCGCTGCCGACCGGCGGCTCGCTGGAGCAGGCGGACGGGACGGCGTGGATGGCGTTCTACTGCCAGAACATGCTGGAGATGTCGCTGATCCTCACCGAGTACGACCCGATCTACGAGGAGATCGCCTTCAAGTTCGTCCAGCACTTCATGTGGATCGCCTACGCGATGGACCGTCGCGGCGAGCATCACGACGAGATGTGGGACGAGCAGGACGGTTTCTTCTATGACCTGCTGCGGCTCCCCGACGGGCAGGCGATGCGCCTGAAGGTGCGGTCGATGGTCGGGCTGCTGCCGCTGTGCGCGGCGACGGTGTTCGAGGCGGATGCGGTCACCCGCTATCCGAAGCTGATGGAGCTGATCGCGCAGTTTCGACGACGCCACCCCGAGCTGGTTTCCCATGTAGCCCCGACCGACGCCGGTTTCATCGGCCATAGGGACCGGCGCCTGTTGTCGATCCTCAACCAGCAGAAGCTCGAGCGCGTGCTCGGCTACCTGCTCGACGAGAACGAGTTCCTGGGGCCGCACGGCATCCGCTCGCTGTCGCGCCATCACCTGGAGCACCCGTTCGTGTTTCACGTCGGCGGCCAGGAGTACAAGGTGCAGTACCTGCCGGCGGAGTCGAACAACGGGATGTTCGGCGGCAATTCCAACTGGCGCGGTCCGGTGTGGATGCCGGTCAACATGCTGATCGTCCGGGCGCTCGTAAACCTGTATGCCTTCTACGGCGACGAATTCAAGGTGGAGTGCCCGACCGGCTCGGGGCGGCAGATGACGCTGTTCGAGGTGGCGCAGGAGATCGTCCGCCGGCTGACGGGCACGTTCCTGCGCGATGCCGATGGCAAGCGTCCGGTCTACGGCGGCACCGCCAAGTTCCAGGACGACCCGCATTGGCGCGACCTGATCCTGTTCTACGAGTACTTCCACGGTGACAACGGCGCGGGGCTCGGGGCCAGCCACCAGACGGGATGGACCGGCTTGGTCGCCCCCCTGCTGGACTTGTTCGGGCGTATCGACGCCAAGACTCTGCTGGAGACCGAACGCGGGCGCGCGCTGGCCAGGATCATCAGGGAACAGGTGGGCGGAGAAGAGACGGCAGAGAGTTGAGGAGGGAACATGCCCGATCCACGCTACCCGGCGCTGTACCAGGTCAACACCCGCGTGTGGCTGACCGATCTGTCTCGCGCGCTGGGCAGGCGCGCGACGCTGGACGACGTCCCGGACGCCGAGCTGGATCGCTTGGCCGGGCAGGGCTTCGACTGGGTCTGGTTCCTGAGCGTCTGGCAGACCGGCCCGGCGGCGCAGGCGATCTCGCGCGCGCATCCCGGGTGGCGGCGCGAGCTCGCCGAAACGCTGCCGGACCTCGCCGACGACGACATCGGCGGCTCCGGCTTCGCCATCCGGAGCTACACCGTCCATCGCGACCTGGGCGGCGACGCCGCGCTGGCGCGGCTGCGCCAGCGGCTGCAAACGCGCGGGCTGAAGCTGATGCTCGACTTCGTGCCCAACCACATGGCGCCGGATCACCCGTGGCTCGACGCGCATTCGGACTACTTCGTGCATGGCTCCGAGGCCGACCTGGCCCGCGCCCCGCAGAACTATTGCCGCGTGCAAACCAGTGACGGCCCGCGGGTGCTCGCCTACGGCCGCGACCCGTACTTCGACGGCTGGCCCGACACGCTGCAGCTCGACTACGGCAACCCGGAACTGCAGCAGGCGATGATCGGCGAGCTCATGAGCATCGCCGGGCAGTGCGACGGCGTGCGCTGCGACATGGCGATGCTGGTCCTGCCCGAGGTCTTCGAGCGCACCTGGGGCATCCGCGCCGATCCCTTCTGGCCGAAGGCGACCGAAGCCGTGCGCCGCAGGCATCCGCAATTCCGGTTCATGGCCGAGGTCTACTGGGACCTGGAATGGACGATGCAGCAGCAGGGCTTCGACTACGCGTACGACAAGCGGCTGTACGACCGCCTGCGCGAGGGGCACGCCCGGCCCGTGCGCGAGCACTTCCGCGCCGGGCTCGATTACCAGGACCGGCTCGCCCGCTTCCTGGAAAACCACGACGAGCCGCGGGCGGCGGCAACGTTCTCACCGGACGTCCATGAAGCTGCGGCGGTTGTCACCTTCCTGGCGCCGGGGCTGCGGTTCTTCCACCAGGGTCAGTTCGAGGGGCGCCGGAAGCGGATCTCCCCGCACCTCGTGCGCGGGCCGCAGGAAGCCGTCGACCCGCGGCTGGAACGGTTCTACGACCGGCTGCTGGCGCTGCTGCGGCGGCCGGTGGTGCGCCACGGGGACTGGCAGCTGCTCGAATGCACGCCGGCCTGGGAGGGCAACTGGACCTGGGACTGCTTCCTGGCCTTCGCCTGGCAACGCCCGGGTGACGAGCGCCTGTTGGTGACGGTGAACTACGCGCCCCACCAGAGCCAGTGCTATGTGCGGCTGCCGTTTGCGGACCTCGGCAGCGCGCAATGGCGCCTCGACGATGGAATCGGCGACGCCGCGTACGTGCGCGACGGCGCCGACCTGCAGGCGCGTGGGCTGTTCCTGGATGAGCCGCCGTGGCGAGCGCGCGTCTTCTCGCTGACGAAACTCGACGGCGCCGCCGCCAGCGTCAATGGCGGTGCGCCGCAGTGATGCGGGGTCAGCGGGAGGTCGCCCCGTCACGCGTCGCGCGCCAGCGGGTCGGCGTGGTTCCGCTCCAGCGCCGGAACGCCCGCGCGAAGGCACTCGCATCGGCGTAGTCGAGCAGCGCGGCGATCTGGCTCACCTCCATCGCCGAATCCTCGAGCATTTGCCGGGCGATCGCGAAGCGGCCCTCGTCCACGAGCTCGCGAAAGCCCGTTCCGAACGCGTTCAGGCGACGGTTCAGCGTGCGGCTGTGCATCGAGAACAGCGCGCCGACCCGGTCTGCGCTGGCGTCACCGGTCACGAGCGCCGTGCGCAGCACGCTCTTCACCTGCTCCGGGAAGTCGTTGCCGTAGCGGACGTCGAGGAGCTCGATCTGCTGCTGGAGCAGGCGGCGTACCTCGGGTTCGGCGCCGGGCAGGGGACGATTCAGCCAATCGGCGGAGAACGTCACGGCGTTGTGGTCGGCGTCGAAGCCCAGCGGGGCACGGAAGAAGTGGCGGAACGGCCCGACATCCTCCGGCCGGCGGTGCGCAAACCGGACTTCCACGGGCTTCCATCGGGGCCCGCACAAGGCGCGCATGATGTTGAACATCACCGCGACCGCGCCATCCCCGACCTGGTCAGTGGCCTCGACGCGCGGTTGATAGATGTCGTAGCGCAGCAGCGCCAGGTCGCCGTCCACCGTCAGGGTCGTCACCGCGCCGCGGACGTGAAGGTGCAGGTAGCGCACGAGGCTGCGCAGCGCGGTTCCTACGTCCGGCGAGTACTTCACCAGCAAGCCCACGAGCCCCAGCGAGTGCAGTCCCCCCTGCTCGCCGACGAGGAGCCCGAGATGCCGGCAGCCGGTCCGGGCCACACAATGCGCCAGCATTCGGCTCCGGGCCGCGAACGAAACCCGGGCGTCGGGGTCGTCGAAGAGCCTGGGGTCGAACCCCGCCTCACCGAACAACTCGGCCGGATCGGCACCCAGGTTGCGCAGGACTGCAGGCAGGGCCGCGGTGGCGCCCATGCGCACCATTGCCTGGGCGGGCCGGCGCCTCGCCGTTTCCGGCATCGCGCCGGCCGGATGGGGCTTCGTTGATTTCACGCAAGGAGGATAAGGGCATTGTCGTGAGATGTTAAGCGGGTGTCAGGAAATGGTCAGCGCAGCCACGGCCCGCGTGATTGACTTGTGGGCGAGCGGTCGGTCACGCCGAGGGCGAGGGCGCCCGGACCCGCGCCACCGGCGTCTCGTCCTGGATTTTCAGAAGGAGTGCAATCGAATGAAGCAGCGAACCCTGTGGTTGCTCGTGCTTGGTGCGGCGATGGTCGCGCCGGCGTCCGCGCAGCAGTACGTGTATCCGGCGAAGGGGCAGACAGCCCAGCAACAGAAGAGCGACGAGGCCGCCTGCCATTCGTGGGCGGTCCAGCAGACGGGATTCGATCCCGCCAAGCCGCCGCCGGCACAACCGGCGGCCGCACCGCCGACGACGGCGACCGGCACCACCCCCGGCGCCGGCGTGCGCGGCGCGGCGCGCGGCGCGGTGGTGGGCGAAATCGTCGGCGGCGATGCCGGCGCGGGAGCGGCGGCCGGCGCGGTTGCGGCGCGCGGTCAAAGCCGGCGCCAGAACGCGGCTGCCGGACAGCAGGCGCAGCAGCAGCAGCAGGCGGCGTCGCAGCAGCAGCAGGCGGCCTTCGGCAAGGCGCGCGCCGCCTGTCTCGAAGGCAAGGGGTACACTGTCAAGTGACGCGCGGCGCCTGCCGACGGCATCCGCGGCGTCGCGGCGGCCGTCTTCGGCAGTCCGGACAAGGACGCGTTCGTGCCGCTCAAGGCGTCGACCCGGTTTCCCGCCCTGCAGGCGTGCCGATCACCGCGGCGCAGCTCGCGGTCGGCGCGCTCTACGTGCTGGCGCCGGGCGTGCTGCTGCGCTGTGCGGATCGACGACAGGAAGGGTGCCCACGGACGGGCGGTGCGCGGCCGGCGCCTCCGGTAGAATGAGGCTGTCGCCCGGCTGGCGCAGCCACGGGTGTAATCAGGACTTGGAGCACGCATGAACAACGGTCTTCGCACTCTCGCCGCCGCGGATCGCGGCGGCTTTTCCCACTGGCTCGAACGGCTGGCGGGAATCGTCCTGCTCGCCTTCGCGGTGAACGCCGTCGCGCAGGCGCCGGCGGCCCCGGGCGGGGCAGCGGCGGCGCCCTCCGCGGAGGGGCTCGCCCAGCTCGTCGGCCCGATCGCGCTCTACCCGGACGACCTGGTCGCGATCATCCTGCCGGCGGCGACCAACCCGCTGCAGCTCGTGCAAGCCGATCGGTTCCTCGACAAGCGGAAGACCGATTCCAAGCTGCCCGTCGACGAGAAGTGGGACGACGCGGTCAAGTCGCTGCTGAACTACCCCGACGTCGTGAAGATGATGAGTGCCGATCTCGACTGGACCAGCGCGCTGGGCGAAGCGGTCGTCGCCGACCAGGGTGCGGTGCTGGAGGCCGTCCAGAGCTTCCGCCGCAGGGCGCAGGCCGCGGGCAACCTCAAGTCCGACGGCAAGCAGGTGGTGGAGGTCGAGAAGGAGATCATCACCATCGTCCCGGCCGATCCGCAGGTGATCTACGTGCCGCAGTACAACCCGACGACGGTCGTCACCTACGGCGTGGCGCCGGTGTGGGGCTACTACCCGACGCCCTACCCGTCGTACTACTACCCCTATGCGCCGGGCGCCGCGTTCGCCGCGGGCGTCATCTGGGGTGCCGCGATCGGGGCCGCCTGGAACGGCGGACGCTACGGTGCGAACTGGGGTGGCGATGCCAACATCAACATCGATCGCAACACCAACATCAACGTCGACCGTGGCGGCGGGGCGGGCCAGCGGCCCGGGGGCGGCGGCGGCGGCACCGCGTGGAAGTCCAACAAGCAGCCGGGCCAGGTCAGCAACTCGGTCGGCAAGCCCGCGCCGTCCACTCGCGTGGGCGATGCGCGCGGAGGCGCAGGCTCCGGGGCGGCCGGCGGCGGGGCGGGGCGACCGTCGGCGCAACCCGGCGGCGGCGGGGCGGGGCGACCGTCGACGCAGCCCGGCGGCGGCGGGGCGGCACGCCCGTCGACGCAGCCTGCCGGCGGTGGCATGGGCGGCGCCAGCGCCGGCCGCGGCGGGGCGGGCGACAGCGCCTTCGGCGGCTACGGCTCGGGACGGCAGACCCAGATGGACAGTTCCCGCGGCGCGTCGAGCCGCGGTGCCATGTACGATGGCGGCGGCGCGCGTTCGGCGCCCGGCGGTGGGGCTTCGCGTTCGTCGATGCCCAGCGGCGGAGGCGCGCGCGCCGGTGGTGGCGGCGGCGGCGGTCGCGGCGGTGGTGGTGGCGGCGGTCGCGGTGGCGGCGGACGTCGGTGACGGCCGGAGCAATCCCATGCGCCCATTCCTTTCCATCCAGAGCAAGGCATCACCCATGAACACCACGCGCCTTTGGTCATTCCTGTCCCGGCTCGCGCTGGCACTGATGCTGGCCGTCCCGCTCGGCGCGACCGCCGCGCCGCAGGAAACGTTCGCGACGCCGGAAGCGGCGGTCGAGGCGCTGATGGCGGCGCTCAAGGCCGACAGCGACCCGGCGATGATCGCGCTCTTCGGCGAGGAGCACCGGAACCTCGTCATCAGTTCCGATCGCGCGGCGACCAGCGCGACGCGGGCAAGGATCCTCGCGGCCATGCAGACGCTGCGCGTGCTGCGTGAACCGGGCCCGGACCGGCGGGTGCTGGTGATCGGCGACGAGGCATGGCCGGTGCCGATTCCCATCGTGCGCGCGGGGGATCGCTGGCGCTTCGCCACCGAGGAAGGCGCGGACGAGATCATTAATCGCCGCATCGGCGGCAACGAGCGCAACGCCATCCACGTGCTGCGCGCCTACCTCGACGCGCAGCGCGCGTACGCAGCGCAGGATCGCGACGGCGACGGCGTGCTCCAGTACGCGCAGAAGCTGGCCAGCACGCCGGGCAACCACGACGGGCTGTACTGGCCCGCCGACGCCGCGAAGGGCGAAGAGCCGAGCCCGTTCGGTCCGCTGATCGCCGAAAGCGCGGGCTACCTCAAGGGCCACACCGCGGGCGACCCGTTCCGCGGCTACCACTTCCGCATCCTGACGCGCCAGGGCAAGAACGCGCCGGGCGGCGCGTACAGCTACGTGATCAACGGCCGGATGATCGCCGGGTTCGCGATGGTCGCCTACCCCGCGGAGTATGGCGGCACCGGCGTAATGTCGTTCATCGTCAGCCACAACGGCAAGGTCTACCAGAAGGACCTCGGCAAGGGTTCCGCCGCCATCGGCGCGAAGATGACGATGTTCGACCCGGGCGCCGGATGGAAGGAAGTGTCACCCTGAGGACATCAGGTCGTTCCTGATTTTCGCGCCTTCCTCGACCAAGGCAACGATCGATCGGAGCGGGCGCGTCGACGGCTGATCAATCGCGCCGCAGGGTCGACCCGCCCGGAAGCGCCGCGTGCAACGCCGGCGCTTCCGGTGCATCCTTGACGTAGTGATCGAGGAATGCGATCGCGTAGGCGGTGATCGCATCCCGGTCGGATATCCCGAGATCGGTCCACGCCATGTGGCTCGCCGAGGAGAATTGCACCAGGAACTTCGGCGTGGGGGTCTGCGCGTACCCGAATTGCTCAAGCGGGACGGTGAACACGGGGTCGAGTGCGCCCGTTTGATACATGATCGGCGCGGCAATGCGGCGCAACCCTTCGCTCCGTTGAAACGGCAGCGAATAGGGCGTCATCGCCACGATCGCCCGCACCCCCGGCAGGCGCCATGCCGGCCAGGCACCGCCCAGTCCCAACACCGTGTACCCGCCCAGCGAGTGACCGACTAGCGCAAGACGCCCGAGGTCGGCGATGCGGTGATACCGGGCATCTCCGGGCAGGCCTTCGACGACCGCCCGGATGTCCTCGGCGCGATCCCGGTAATCAGCGTCGCTCCACAGCAGCGAGGGCTTCAGGCTCATCCGCGACAGGCTCGGCCAGGCCATGGGAGCGCAGCTGGAATCGGCATGTCGCGGCGCAATGACGAGATATCCGGCGTCGGCAAGTTCGGCGGTCAAATAGCGCGACTGGGTGGGGCACATGTATAGCGCGTGCGAGAACAGCACGACCGCGAGCTTTTCGTGGCTGGCGCCGGAGGGTGTCCAGACGACGACGTCGACCCCGCCGATGCGGGCGTCTTCCTGTGTGGCCGCCCGCGCCGGCGCGGCCATCGGCAGCAGCGCGGCGCAGAGCGCGAGGCACAACAGGGACCGCAGAGCGCGCGCCGCTGATCGGGCCCGTGGCGGCCGCGCGGGGGAATGCATCGCAAGCTGCGCGACGACGGCTATTTCGCCGAGACCTTCAGGGCACGCAGCTCGGCGAATCGCTTCGCCGTGAGCGCCGACCACTTGTCGAAGGCGTTCCTGGCGTAGGCCCAGGACTGGAAGGAATTGAGGTAGCCGCTGGCCCAGGTCTGCGCCGCGCCGGCGGCACCCGCGTCGAGGTCGGCGGCGTACTTGCGACCGATCTCGGTGTCGCGGCACTCGGCGAGAATGGCGCCCGACGCGCCGTCGCGGAACTGCATTTCCATCCCGGTGCGGCCCATGTACGGCGTGGAACCCGCGGGACGGCCGGAGGCGGCGCCGGCCCCCGCTTCCGCCACGAAGCCGTAGGGAATCAGCGTGCCGGTGACGCTCTGGGTGACCCCGGTCGGGACCAGGTCGGTGAGGGCGATCCGGATCGCGACGACCCCCGCGCCGGGCTGGTCGACCACCTGCATCTGCGGTCTGAGCGCCTTGGCCAGCGAATCGTGGAAGTAGTCGGTGAGGGCCTTCAGGTCCGCCGGGTCCACGCCCTGCGACTGCTCGTCCTTGAGCGTCACGACCATCCGCGCGATCAGCACCTTGTCGTACTTGCTGACGTCGGCGGCGGTGTCGCGCCAGCACTGGATTCCATCGCTCCACGTCGCGGGCTGCAGCCGCTTGTAGTCCGACAGGAACCCGCTCTGCGTCATCCGCGAAGGATCGCTCACCGTGACGCCGGTGCCGGGCGTGGTCGTCGCGCAACCCGCGAGCAGGGCGGCCGTCGCGAAGGCGCCGCCGTGGAGCCAGCCTTTGGCTCGTTTGCCGATCTCGATCATTGGCATTCCTGGCATTCCATTCGAGTCGACCTCGCCGGCAACGGCTGCAACGCCTGCGGCGCGCCGCAAAGCGAGGGCGTGTGGGAAAAATGCGGGCCTGCATTCACGCGGGCCGAACCTACTACACTAACACGGGTCGCCCGCCGCGGGTCCGTGAGGTTCCACCGGCAATGCCATTGGCAAAGCTGTCCGAAAATGTCCAGCCGGTGTCGGGAAATGCAAGGCCGTATCGCGTCATTGATGGTCTAATGAACGGTTGCGAACGAAGACGAGGAGACCGTGGCGGTTGATCCCTCCGCCACGAACACCGATGCGCAGTGCGGATGACGGCGCAGTCCCGCAGCCGGTGCCCCGGGGCAGCAAAAGCGCCGATCGGCGAGTCGGTCGATATAATGGACGTCGGCTTGACCTTCGCGTATCCGGCCGCGCCCGGTGCGCGGCGGGTGGCCGGCGAGACGCTCCGTATCGATGGCGGCGTCAACATCAAGGCGTGACTGCACCCGCAGGGCGAGGGACCGGCCGCGCGGCGGACACGACCGACAATACTGGAGCGAGTTGATGGAGAGGTTCCGGATCACGAAGACTTCGACGGGCGCCCCCGTTGCGGCGGTGCTCGCCGCGACGTCGGCCTTTCCGTCCGCGGCGCACGCGTCGTTCCTCCCCCCGGAGATGATGGACACGGCGGCGATGGGCCTCGCCTGGTTCGTCATCTGTTTCGTCCCGATCGGCGGGATCGTGCTGTTCTGGATGGTGCACGTGCTGCCGGAGAAGATCGCCCACAAGCGCCACCATCCGCAGCGTGACGCCATCCAGACGCTGTGCCTGCTGTCGCTGGTGTTCGGCGGCCTGCTGTGGCCGATCGCCTGGCTCTGGGCGTACGTGCGGCCGATCGGGTACCGGGCGGCGTACGGCACCGACAAGCACGAGGACTATTTCCACGAGATGGGCGAGAAGGCGCAGGCGGGAGAACTGCTCCAGCACGAGCTCGCGCACCTGCGCGACGAGCTCGACGTGATGGCCGCGAAGGGAACGCTCACCGCTGAGCTGAAGGCGCTGCGCCGGGACCTGGCTGCGGTGACGCCGGCACCGGCGGCATCCGCCGGTGCCGACGCGAAGGCAGGGAGCGCCTGATGGAAGCCCTGCTGCTCGGCATCTACGCATTCTTCGTCTGGCTGATCTTCATCAAGTTCAAGTGGCTGCCGTGGAACACCACGTCGCAGGTCACCGTCGTCATCATCCCGATCGTCGCGCTGACCGCGCTGGTGCTGACGCTCAACGTGGTCGCACCGTCGACCGCCGACGTGCGGGTCATCAAGTACGTCGTGCAGGTGATTCCGCAGGTGCGGGGGCGGGTGATCGAGGTGCCGGTCGAGCCCAACCGGCTGGTCCAGAAAGGCGAGCTGCTGTTCCGCA
>Ga0316622_100001131_pt1 | contig 16922 bp, 17 predicted proteins | sample OWC_Aug_OW2_C1_D_FD_207646 | JGI IMG/M metagenome (GOLD analysis project Ga0316622, IMG submission 207646) | Wetland soil microbial communities from Old Woman Creek delta, Ohio, United States - OWC_Aug_OW2_C1_D5_C | ecosystem: Environmental > Terrestrial > Soil > Wetlands | place: USA: Ohio... | reverse complement strand
CCAGGAAGTGAGTCGTCAGCTTCGACCGTAAACCGGGATCGCCGCGCCCGTGATGGCGCGGCTCGCCTCTGACGCCAGGAACACGATCACGTCGGCGAGCGCGGCCGGCGGCACCCAGCGGCTGAAGTCGGCATCGGGCATCGCGGCGCGGTTCTGCGGCGTGTCGATGGTCCCGGGCAGGATGCAGTTCACGTTGATGCCGTTCGACTTGTGCTCGGCGGCGAGGCTCTCGGTAAGGGTGAGCACCGCGGCCTTCGAGGCGCAGTAGGGCCCCATCCGCGCCTTGCCCTCGAGGGCCGCGCGGGCGGAGACGTTGATGATCCGCCCGCCACCCTGGCGGAGCATGTGCGGTACGACCGCGCGGCAGGCGTTGAACACGCTGCGCACGTTCAGCTGCATCATCAGATCCCAGTCGCTGTCGGGGGTCTCGTGCAGGGCCGGTCCCATCGTGAAGCCACCGGCGATGTTGGCCAGCACGTCGAGCCGGCCGAACTGCGCCATCGCTCGGTCCACGGCGGCTGTCACCGAGTCGGCTGAGGTCAGGTCGGTGGGCACCAGCAGGGTCGAGGAGGGAAGGTCCAGCTCGTCGCGCGCCTGCCCGAGGCGCTCCGCGCTGCGGTCGAGCAGGGCCAGCCGGGAACCGAGGCCCGCGAAGGTGCCTGCCACTGCCGCTCCCAGGTTGCCGGCCGCGCCGGTGACCATCACCACCTTGCCGTCGAACTCGGACATATCCCCTCCAGACCGTTGGGAGCGGGCAGCCTAGCGGATCGGGGCGGAGCGGGAAACGACTCTGCTGGCGACGCCTCCGGGTCGGGCCGGCACGGCACGTGCTTCAAATCGCTCGGATCCGCCTGGAGAACGACATGGAAGGTGCCAATGTGCCGGTGCTCGCTGCAGCGCAACTCCTGACGGCCCTGGGAGGCGGCGCGGTTGCGCCTCCTGCGGGCGCGCCCGCCGGCGACGGTTTTGCGGCAATCCTCCGCGCCACCGATTTGACGGGGCTGACGGGCGATCAGCGGGCTGTGCTGGCGCAGCTGCTGTCGGACCCGGTCAAGGCGCTGAAGCCGGTGGCCGACGCGGGCGGCAAGGTATTGCCGCAGGCGGCAATGCGCGGCCTGCTCGAGGTGCTGGGCTTCGACAGCGACATCGACGCGGCCGAGCCGCGCGCGGGTGTCGCGATGTCCACCGAGCTGCAGTCGGCCAAGGCGGGCATCGGGACCGACGCAGACGGTGGTGCGGACCTGGCCGCGCTGCTGGCCATGCTCCTTCCGGCGGCGACACCCATGGGCCCGCAGGCGCCCGTGACGCCGCCATCGGCCGGGGGGACCGATCCGGGCCCGGTTCCCGAAACCGCACACCCGGCCGGTCAGGCGCTTTCCCCAAGCTCTGGCCCGCTGTGGCAGCTGCTTCGCCACGCGGGAGCGATCGCCGAATCCGCAAGTCCACCCGACCGGAGCCCGGCGGCGTCGCCGACCCTGTCAGCCGTCCCCGAGGCGGCCGGCGCGGACCTGGAGATGCCGGCCGCGTTTTTCGCTGCCGCCGCGACCGCGGCCGGCGATACCGACGCCGAGGCGCCGGCAGTCGGCGACCTCGCCCGCGGTCTGGCGGTTGCAGTGGACGCCGCACAGTCCGGCGGGGGTCGCTCGGCCATCGTGCCGGGCCATGACCCCGTGCCGCCGCGGGCGGCTGCCCTGGTCTCGGAGGCCGTGTCCATCCCGGTCGGCGAGCGGGGCTGGGAGCGGGCCTTCGGCGAGCGTGTCGTGTGGCTGATCGGCCAGCAGCTGCAGAGCGCCGAGGTCAAGCTGAACCCGCCGCACCTCGGACCGGTCGAGGTGCGCCTCTCGCTGACCGGGCAGGACGCCAGCGTCAGCTTCACCGTCGCGCACGGCGCGACGCGGGACGCGATCGAGCAGGCAATTCCGCGGCTGCGCGAGCTGTTCGCCGAGCACCAGCTGCAGATCGTGAACGTCGATGTCGGGCAGCGCGACGCATCGAGCCAGGCATCGCAGGGTGACCACCGCAGCCATGCCGGTGGCTCGACCCGCGGGGTCGCCGCCGCCACCGGCGCGCCCGAGCCCGACCCCGCGGTGCGCGTCCACGGCGGGGGGCTGCCAGGGCTCGTCGACGAGTACGTCTGACGCGCCGCTGCGCCGCCGCGATCCGCCGGGGCTGCGCAGATCGCATGGGCTCCGCGCGATGTCGGCGGAAGCCGCGCTGTGTATCATCCGGCCATGCAGGAACTGCTCTGGTTGTTATTGCCGGTGGCCGCCGCCTCGGGGTGGATCGCGGCCCGGCGCAGTGCTGCCCGGCCACGCGAGTGCCCGCCGGGCGAGCGCAGCCCGGCCTATTTCCGCGGCCTCAACTACCTCCTCAACGAGCAGCCGGACAAGGCCATCGACGTCTTCGTCCAGTTGCTGGAGGTCGACAGCGAGACGTTCGAGACCCACCTCGCGCTGGGCAGCCTGTTCCGGCGGCGCGGCGAAGTGGAGCGCGCCATCCGCATCCATCAGAACCTCATCGCACGGCCGACGCTCACGCCGGAGGAGCGCGCCCAGGCGCTGCTGGAGCTCGGCCAGGACTACATGCGGGCAGGGCTGTTCGATCGTGCCGAAAGTCTCTTCGTCGAGCTGCGTGAGACCGGCCTGTTTCCCGAGCAGGCCCTGCAGAACCTGCGGGTGATCTACCAGCAGGAGAAGGACTGGGAGCGCTGCCTCGAGGTGACCGAGGCCCTCGAGACCGTCAGCCGCGAGCCGCTGGGTCTCGAGCGTGCGCACTACTGTTGCGAGATGGCCGAGCAGGCGCGTGCCGCACGGGACCCCGCCCACGCCGAGGAGTTGCTGAAAAAGGCCCATGCGGCCAGCCGCGACCTCGTGCGCGTGACCTGGCTGCAGGCGGAGATCGAGATGGAGCGGGGCGACTGCCGGTCGGCGATCCGCCTGTTCCAGCGCGTCGCCGATCAGGATCCGGAGCTGTTCGGCGAGGTCCTGCCCCAGATGGCGGAGTGCTATCAGCGGCTCGGCCAGCGGCACGAGCTGTTCACGTTTCTGGAAAAGCTGCTGGCGAAGCGGTCGGACACCGCGGTGCTGCTGGCGCTTACCGATCTCGTTCAGGAGGATCGTGGCGACGCCGAGGCGCTGCGCTTCGTCGCGGAGCACCTGGGGCCGCGTCCCAGCCTCGCCGGGCTGCTGCGCCTGATCCGCCTCGCCGAAACCTCGCCGCAGGCCACCACACCCGAGCTGCTGCCGATCCTGCGCACCGTCGCGGAACGCCTCGTCGAAGGCCGCCCCGCCTACCAATGCGCCAAGTGCGGGTTCGGCGCGAAGACACTGCACTGGCAGTGCCCCGGCTGCCGCAGCTGGAGCAGCATCAAGCCCGTCCGCGACCGGGACGGCTGAGCATTCAGGAGACCGTCATGCCTCTGCCGACCGCCGATCCCAGGGTGATCGTCGCCCTCGACTTTGCCGACCTCGGGCCCGCGCGGGAGCTGGTGCGCCGCGTCGATCCGTCGCTGTGCCGGCTCAAGGTGGGAAAGGAGATGTTCACCCGCTACGGGCCCCATTTCGTCGGGGAGCTGACGAAGGCCGGTTTCGACGTCTTCCTCGATCTCAAGTTCCACGACATCCCCAGCACCGTGGCGGCTGCCTGCGCTGCGGCAGCGGACCTCGGCGTGTGGATGGTGAACGTGCACGCGTCCGGTGGCCGCAAGATGATGGAAGCGGCGCGCGAGCGGCTGGTACGCAGCTCGCATCGCCCCCTGCTGATTGCGGTCACCGTGCTGACCAGCCTGAGCCAGTCCGACATCGAGGAGGTCGGCTTTGCCGGCGCCCCGGAGACGAACGCGTTGCGGCTCGCGACGCTGGCCAGGACGGCCGGGCTGGATGGCGTGGTCTGCTCGCCGCGCGAGGCGGCGTCGATCCGCAGGGCGATCGGCCCCGGTTTCCTGCTCGTGACCCCCGGCATCCGGCCCGTCAGCGCGGCGCTGGACGACCAGCAGCGGGTCATGACGCCAGCCGATGCGATCGCAGCGGGGGCCGACTATCTGGTGATCGGCCGGCCGGTCACCCAGTCGCCCGACCCGCCGGGCGTGCTTCGGGACCTCGCAGCGCAGATCAGCGCGCCATCCTGAATTTCTCACCACCGACGCACCGAGGCACAGAGAAGGCTGAAGGATCGATGCGTCGTCACCGGCATGCTGAGCACCCGCTGGGTGAGCGCGTGTTTGCCCCCAAGGGATTTAGCTTTCTCCGTATCCCCGCGCCTCGGTGGTCGTCAAAGAGGCTTCCAGGGTCATAGCAGCCGCCGCAGGATCTCGAGGTAGATCGCGTGCAGCGCGTCGAGCTCGTCGAGCCCGACGCGCTCGTCCGCCTGGTGGATGGTTGCGTTGCGCGGTCCCAGCTCGAGCACCTGCGCGCCGGTCGGGGCGATGAAGCGGCCGTCCGACGTCCCTCCCGAGGTGGACAGCTCGGCGTCGTAACCGCAGACCGCGCGCACGGCGGCGCGGGCCGCATCGACCAGCTCACCGGCCGGGGTCAGGAAGGGGTTGCCCGACAACCGCCATTCCAGCTCGTAACGCAGGCCGGCCCGATCGAGCTGGTCTTCCACCCGCCGCTGCAGCGTGGGCGCGTCGACCTCTGTCGAGAACCGGAAGTTGATCCATGCCGTCAGCTCGCCGGGTATCACGTTCTCCGCGCCGGTGCCGGCGTTCAGGTTCGAGACCTGGAAGGTGGTCGGCGGGAAATGGGCATTGCCACGGTCCCACTCGGTGGCCACCAGCGTCGCGAGGACCGGGGCGAAGGCGTGCAGCGGGTTGAGTGCGAGCTGCGGATAGGCGACGTGCCCCTGCTTGCCGAGCACCCTCAGCCGGCCGTTGAGCGAGCCGCGCCGCCCGTTCTTTACCAGGTCGCCGACGCGGCCGTCGCTGGTAGGCTCGCCTACCAGGCACCAGTCGATCTTCTCGCCGCGTGCCTCGAGCGTCTCGATCACGCGCGCCGTGCCGTCGACCGCCGGGCCTTCCTCGTCGCTCGTCAGCAGGACCGCGATCGAGCCGCGATGCGCGGGCCGCTCGGCGACAAAGGCCTCGGTCGCGGTGACCATCGCCGCGAGGCTGCCCTTCATGTCCGCCGCGCCCCGGCCATGCAGCTGTTCCAGCCGCACGGTGGGCTCGAAGGGGGGTGAGGACCAGCCGGCGGCGGGGCCGGGCGGCACCACGTCGGTGTGCCCGGCGAAGCAGAACAGCGGGCCCGCGTCACCGCGCCGCGCCCACAGGTTGTCGACGTCACCGAAGCGCATCGGCTCGATCCGGAACCCGAGGGCCTGCAGCCGGTCCGCCAAGAGCCGCTGGCAGCCACTGTCGTCCGGTGTCACCGAAGGGCGGCGGATCAGCTCGCAGGCGAGATCGAAGGTTGCGGACATGGCGGCGGGACTCGTGGCGCGGTCAGCGGCTGAAAGTCGACTGGTAGCGGGCTTCCGAGAAGCCGACGACGCGCTGCTCGCCGATGTCGAGCACGGGCCGCTTGATCGCCGCCGGTGCCTGCAGCATGAAGGCAATCGCGGTCTCGGTATTCAGGCCGGCCTTGATGTCGGCCGGCGCCGAGCGCCAGGTCGTGCCGCTGCGGTTCAGCAGTGTCTCCCAGCCGAGCTCGACGACCCAGGCACGGAGCCGCGCCTCGTCGAGCCCGTCCTTGCGGAAGTCGTGAAACCGGTAGGCGATGCCCTGCGTGTCGAGCCAGCGCCGCGCCTTTCGGACCGTGTCGCAGTTGGGAATGCCGTAGAGCGTGAACATTGGAGATGGGGGTCGTTCAGGCGCGAGGCGCGCCGGCGTCGGGGTGCACCGAGCAGCGCACAGGGGTGAACCGCGACCGAAGGTCCAGTGGACCTTCGCAGCGCGGTGAACGCCCATGCCAGGGATGGCATGGGCTGGTCCCAACCGCGGAGCAGGATTGCGTAGCGGGTGGGTGCGCCGTAGCGAGTGGATCCCGGATGATCCATCGAGCGGCGAGGTGCACCCCGATGCTGGTGTGCCGAAGCATCCTTCCCGTCTCAGATATCCCGTAGCAGCTCGTTGATCCCCACCTTGCCGCGTGTCTTCTCGTCGACGCGCTTGATGATGACCGCGCAGTACAGGCTGTACGAGCCGTCTTTCGAGGGCAGGCTGCCGGGCACGACGACCGAGCCCGCGGGGACGCGGCCGTAAAGGATCTCGCCGGTCTCGCGGTTGTAGATCTTGGTCGACTGCCCGATGTAGACGCCCATTGAGAGCACCGAGCCCTGCTCGACGACGACGCCCTCGACCACTTCCGAGCGCGCACCGATGAAGCAGTCGTCCTCGATGATGGTGGGCCCGGCCTGCACCGGCTCGAGCACCCCGCCGATGCCGACGCCGCCGGACAGGTGCACGTTCCTGCCGATCTGCGCGCACGACCCCACCGTCGCCCAGGTGTCGACCATCGTGCCGGAGTCGACATAGGCGCCGATGTTGACATACGACGGCATCAGCACGCACGAGGGTGCGATGTAGGCGCCTCGGCGAGCGGCCGCCGGCGGCACCACGCGCACGCCGCCGGTACGGAAGTCGCGGGCGTTATACTCGGCGTACTTCGACGGGATCTTGTCGTAGTAGTTGGTGAAGCCGCCCTTGATGAAGGCGTTGTCCTCGATGCGGAAGGCGAGCAGCACGGCCTTCTTCACCCAGTCGTTGACCACCCAGCCGCCGTCGCGTTTCTCCGCCACCCGGATCTCGCCGCGGTCGAGCTGCTCGATTGCGCTCATCACCGCGTCCTTGACGGCCGTCTCGACGTTCCGCGGCGTGATGTTGGCGCGCCGCTCGAAGGCATCCTCGATGATGGGCTGGATCTGGGTCATGGCTGTCTCCAAACGGCTGTGTCAAAGGGAGTCGACGTAGCGCCGGATGCGGTGCGCGGCATCCACGCACTCGTCCAGCGGCGCCACGAGGGCGATGCGCACGTGGCCGGCACCCGGGTCGAGGCCGCCCACGGCGCGCGACAGGAAACTGCCGGGCAGCACGGTCACGTTCTCGCGGGCGAAGAGGCCGCGCGTGAACTCGGTGTCGGCGATCGGCGTGCGCGGCCACAGGTAGAAGCTGGCTGGCGGCATCGCGACCTCGAGGCAATCGCCGAGGACGTCGAACACGGCCGTGAACTTCGCGCGGTAGGCGCTGCGGTTGGCGACGACGTGCGCTTCGTCGGACCAGGCCCGGGTGCTCGCGGCCTGCGCGGGCGGCGACATCGCGCAGCCGTGGTAGGTGCGGTATAGAAGGAAACGCTCGAGCACTGCAGCGTCCCCCGCGACGAAGCCGGACCTCAGCCCCGGCGCGTTGGAGCGCTTCGAGAGGCTGTGGAAGACGACGCAGCGCGCGTAGTCGGTGCGGCCCATCGCGGCGGCCGCCTGCAGCAGACCGGCGGGCGGGGCGCTCTCGTCGGCATAGATCTCCGAGTAGCACTCGTCGGCCGCGATCACGAAATCGTGGGCGTCGGCGAGCCGGATGAGGCGCTGCAGCGTGGCGACGTCCAGCACGGCCCCGGTCGGGTTGCCGGGCGAGCAGACGTACAGCAGCTGGCACCGGTCCCAGACCGCGGCAGGGACCGCGTCGAAATCCGGGTTCCAGCCGTTGGCAGCCGTGCAGGGGACGTAGTGCGGCGCTGCGCCCGCCAGCAGGGCCGCCCCCTCGTAGATCTGGTAGAAGGGGTTCGGCATGACCACCAGCGCGGGGCGGGTGCGGTCGACCACGGCCTGGGCGAACGCGAACAGCGCCTCGCGGGTGCCGTTCACGGGCACCACGTGCCGGTCGGGATCGATGCTGCCCTCGGGCAGCGTGAAACGGCGTGTCAGCCAGCTCGCGACGGCGCGGCGCAGGGCCGGTGTTCCCTTGGTCGTCGGATAGACAGACAGGCCGTGGAGATGGGCGATCAGTTCCTCGGTCACCACCCCCGGTGTAGGATGCTTCGGCTCACCGATCTGCAGGCCGATGTGGTCCAGCGACGCGGTCGGCACCACGCCGGCCTTGAGCGCGCCGAGGCGTTCGAACGGGTAGGGCTGCAACCGGTCCAGGTCGGGGTTCATGCGCGCAGAATCTGCGTGAGGCGGGGCCGCTTCGCGAGCCGCGTAGTATAGGCGAAGGCCCCAGCTGCACCAATGCAAGCGCTCCCCGTCCTCAGCCTCCTGTTCGCCGCCACCTTCTGGGGCACCGTCTGGTACCCGCTGCGTCTGATTGCGGATGCCGGGCTCGGCGGGCTGTGGCAGGCACTGATCGGCTACCTCGCCGCCACGGCGATCGTGCTGCCGCTCTACTGGTCGAGGCGCGGCGAGCTGCGGGGCCGCAACGCGAGCCTGCTGCCGCTGGCGTTCGCGGCGGGCTGGTGCAACGTCGGCTTCATGCTCGGCATGCTCGAAGGGACGGTGCTGCGCGTCCTGCTGCTGTTCTACCTCGCGCCGGTGTGGGCGGTGCTGCTGGCGCGGGTCGTCCTGGGCGAGCGCCTGGCCCGGCGCACCTGGGTCGCGCTGCCGATGGCGCTGCTGGGCGCGACGCTGATGCTCTACGACGCCGCGCTCGGCCTGCCGCTGCCGACGGACCGCGCCGACTGGCTCGGCCTCACTGCCGGCCTCGCTTTCGCCGTCACGACGGTGGAGACCCGCCGGCTGCAGTCCATCAGCGTCACCGCGAAGACGCTCGCCTCCTGGCTGGGGGTGATGCTCATCGCGGCACTGGGTCTCGGCCTCGGCGGCCACTCGCTTCCCGATGCGCGGGCGGGTGCCTGGGCCGGCACCGTCGCGCTGGGCTGCAGCGGCTTCCTGGCCGCCACGCTGGCGGTGCAGTTCGGCGCGACGCACCTGCCGGTGCAGCGCACCACCGTGATCCTGCTGTTCGAGATCGTCGCGGGCGCCGTCTCCTCGGCGTGGCTCGCCGGAGAGTACACTGGACCGAGGGAGTGGCTCGGCGGATTGTTGATCGTGGGAGCGGGCCTGGCTGCGGCCGGGCCCGACGAGGTGGGGTGAGTGAGCGATCTCGTGCTCGGCATAGACCACGTGAGCGTGCTCGTGCAGGACACGCGCCGATCGCTCGACTTCTACCGCAGCGTGCTCGGACTGGAGGTCGACCCGAGCCGTCCCGATCTCGGTTACCCCGGCGCCTGGCTGCGCGCCGGTGTGCACGCGATCCATCTGATCCAGATGCCCAATCCGGATCCCGTCACGGGGCGGCCGGCCCACGGCGGCCACGACCGGCACATCGCTCTGCGCGTGGCGGACCTCAACGCGCTGCGCTTCCGGCTCGACGTGTCGGGCATTCCGCACGCGGTCAGCCGCTCCGGTCGCAAGGCGGTGTTCTGCCGGGACCCGGACGGCAACGCGCTGGAGTTCACCGAAGCGAAGGTCTGACGGCGCGGCGCCGGACCCTCACCAGCCGCGGTAGTACCAGGGATTGCTCCATTCGCCCGGTGGAGGGACGCCGACCGGGAACTGCGGCTCCCGCCAACGGTCCAGCTGCTCGCGATGGATGCGCGACTGCTCTTCCAGCGATTCGCGGTGCTGTTGCCAGGCACGCTCGCTGTCGTCACGCGATTCCGCCCGCAGCCGCTCGATCTGCGCCCGGCGCTGGGCGCGCGCCTGGTCCACGTAGTCCCGCAGTCGGTCGCTGCGCGGCGGCTCGGTGGCCGGGCCGGGCGGTTGCGACTCGGGGATCGGGGCCTGCGCGTCGTCGGTCATCGCGGCTGCCGGCGCGTGCGATGCCAGCAGGACCAGGCCCAGAAGGCAGGACAGTGTGCTCGCTCGTTGCATGGGCAGAGACCTCGCAGACCTATGATGCCGCTCGCGCCGATCCATCCAGGTGCTCGCCGAGTGCTGCGGCGATGCGCTCGAGCCGGACGGGATCCTCGATCGGCCGGCTGTGCAGGTCGGTGATGAAGAAGGTGTCGTCGGCGAGGGCGCCGACGGTCGCGATCTTCGCGCTGATGATCCGCACCCCCGTCCTGGCGAAGGCCTGACCGACCAGCGAGAGCAGGCCGGGCCGGTCGGTGGCGGTGAGGTGGAGGGCGGTGCGGTGGTTTGTCAGGTCCTGGGTGAACTCCGCCCGCGCCGGGCTCTCGAAGTGGCGGATCTGCCGCGGCAGCCGGCGCGGCGTGCCGAGATCCATCGGCTTGCGCTGGGCCAGGCCGTGGCGCAGCGTGTCCACGATCTCGCGCTCCCGCTCGTCGCCGCTCACTGGCGAGCCGTCCTCCTCCAGCACCAGGAATGTGTTCATCGTGCGGCCGGCACCCGCGGTCTGGATGCGGGCCGCCACCACGTTGAGTGCCAGCTGGCTGAGAAGGGCGGTGGTCAGCGCGAACAGCCCGTCCTGGTCGGGGGCGCATATGAAGATCGCGGTACCGCCGCGCGCAGTCTGGTGGCGGACGAGGACCATCGGCGCCTCGGCGCAGGGGGCGCCCAGCACGGCCTCGGTCTGCCAGGCGATCTCCTCGGGCGAGCTGTACAGGAAATAGTCGGTGCTGAGGTTGATCCAGAGCTGGGTGACCGCCTCCTGCGACACCTGGCGGGTGGCGAGCAGCCGGCGGGCCTCGGCCTGCTTCTCGCCGATGAGCTCGTCCTGGGCGCGCGGATTGTCGAGGCCGCGGATGAGTGCGCGGCGGGTTTCGGTGTAGAGCTGCCGCAGCAGCGAGTCCTTCCAGGAGTTCCAGCGGGCCGGGTTGGTGGCGCGCACGTCGGCCACCGTCAGCAGGTAGAGATAGTCGAGCCGCACCGGGTCGCCGATCGCCCCGGCGAAGCGCTGGATGACCTCCGGGTCCTCGATGTCCATGCGCTGGGCCGTCATCGACATCAGCAGGTGCCTGCGGACGAGCCACGCCACCAGGCGGCTGTCGTATTCCGACAGGCCGTGCCGGATGCAGAACGCATAGGCGTCCTCGGCGCCGAGCTCGGAGTGGTCGCCGCCTCGGCCCTTGGCGATGTCGTGAAACAGCCCGGCGATATAGAGGAGCTCGGGCTTGGGGATGCTCTGCGCGATCTCACTGCACAGCGGGAACTCGTTGAAGAACGTCGGCACCATGAAGCGTCGGATGTTCCGCACCACCCACAGGGTGTGCTCGTCGACCGTGAACACGTGGAACAGGTCGTACTGCATGCGGCCGGTGACCGCGCGGAACTCCGGGAGGTACCTGGCGAGAATGCCGTAGCGGTGCATGCGCCGCAGCTCGTGGGTGATCCCGCGGGGCTGGCGCAGGATCTCCATGAACAGGCTGCGTGCCGGCAGGCCGGTGCGCAGGTTCTCGTCGATGCTGTCGCGGTAGGTGCGGATCAGGCGGATCGTCGAGGCGCGCACGCCGGTCAGCTCGGGGTGCTGCTGGAGCAGCAGGAAGATCTCCAGCAGCGCCAAAGGCTGGCGGCGGAAGACGCTCTCGTGCGCGACCTCGATGAAACCACTGCGCGCCTGGAACCGGCTGTTGATCGGCTGCGGCTCGTCGAGCTGGCCGCGCAGCAGGATCGTCTCCTGGAACAGCTGCAGCAGCAGCTCGTTGAGCCGGTTGAGCTGGATGACGGTCTGGTAGTAGCTCTGCATGAACTGCTCGACCGCGAGGTTGCCCGCGGTGTCGGCATAGCCGAAGTCGCGGGCGAGGATGCGCTGGTGGTCGAACAGCAGGCGGTCCTCGCGGCGGCCCGTCAGCAGGTGCAGGGCGAAGCGGATCCGCCCGAGGTGTGCCTCCCCGGCCATCAGGTCGTGGTGCTCGGCCTCGGTCAGGAAGCCGCGCGCGACCAGGTCGTGCATCGTCGTCGCGCCGAAATGCCGCTTGGCCACCCAGCCGATCATCTGGATGTCGCGGAGCCCGCCCGGGTTCTCCTTGATGTTGGGCTCGAGGTTGTAGGCGGAGTCGTTGTACTTGCGGTGACGCGCCTTCTGCTCCTCCCACTTCGCCGCGAAGAAGCGGTCGCTCGGCCAGATCTGGTCCGGGGCCGTCGCGGCCCGCATCGCCTCGAGCAGGGCCGGCCGGCCGGCGACCAGGCGCGACTCGAGGATGTTGGTGGCGACGGTGACGTCGCGCTCGGCCTCGTCCCGGCACTCGGCGACGGTGCGCACGCTGTGGCCGACCTCGAGGCCGATGTCCCAGAGCAGCGTGACCAGCCGCTCGGCGGCCGCACCGACGGTCGACGTGTCGCCCGCGTCGAGCAGGATCATCACGTCGACGTCGGAGGCGGGATAGAGCTCGCCCCGGCCGTAGCCGCCGACGGCCACGAGGGCTGCCGGGGCGTCGGCGGGCATGGTCACTCGCCACGCCCGGCGCAGCAGGTCGTCGACGAAGCCGGCGCGGCGGGTGACCAGGGCGTCGACGTCCTCCCCGGCCTCGAACCGCCGTCGCAGCCCGTCCGCGAACGCGCGCAGGCTGTCGCGGAAGGAGGGTATCGCAGCCTCGCCTGCAGCCAGCCGGTGGTCGAGCTCGTCGATGGGGTCGGGCCCGCGGTCGGGGTGGGGCAGGGCGCTCATCCGGGCCGGCGCTGCTGGTCGAGCGCGGTCTCCTCCTGGCGCAGGGTGAGGACCTCGCAGCCCCCCTCGGTCACCAAGACGGTGTGTTCCCACTGTGCCGACAGGGACCGGTCCTTGGTGACCACGGTCCAGCCGTCGGCGAGCAGCTTCACGTGCCGCTTGCCGGCGTTCACCATCGGCTCGATGGTGAAGCACATGCCGGGCAGGAGCTCGAGCCCCGTCCCCGGCTGGCCGTAGTGCAGGACCTGCGGGTCCTCGTGGAAATCCCGGCCGATGCCGTGCCCGCAGTACTCCCGGACGATCGAGTAGCCGTGGCTTTCGGCGTGGCGCTGGATGGCGTGGCCGATGTCGCCGAGCTGGGCACCGGCCCGGACCTTGCCGATGCCGATCCACAGGGCCTCCTGGGTCGCGCGGATCAGGCGGCGGGCCAGCACCGAGGGCTCGCCGACCACGAACATCTTGCTGGTGTCGCCGTGGTAGCCGTCCTTGATGACGGTGACGTCGATGTTGACGATGTCGCCAGGCTTGAGGCGTTTGTTGCTCGGGATCCCGTGGCAGACCTGGTGGTTCACGGAGGTGCAGATCGACCGCGGGTAGCCCCGGTAGTTCAGCGGGGCGGGGACCGCCTGCTGGACCTGCTCGATGTACTCGCGACAGCGGGCGTCCAGCTCCTCGGTGGTCACCCCGGCCGTCACGTGGGGCTCGATCATCTCCAGCACCTCGGCGGCGAGGCGCCCGGCGACCCGCATCCTGGCGATCTCGTCGGCCGTCTTGATGCTCACGTTCATGGGCCGGTCTCGAGCGGAAATGCCGGGAAAATGAAGAATTTGGCGCCACCTGCGATTGAGCTCGCAGACTCCGCATGGTATAAGGCGCGCCGCGAATCGGCAAACCGACCGCGACCAAAATCCCACACACGCGCCGTCACGTCCGGCGGGGTGCCCGGTGATCCGGGTTGCCTGGCGGGGCGCGTGGAGGCTCAACCCGAAATCATTGGAGTCAAACGAGATGAGTTCCGTTTCCATGCGCCAGATGCTCGAGGCTGGCGTGCATTTTGGTCACCAGACCCGTTACTGGAACCCGAAGATGCAGCCTTATATCTTTGGGGAGCGCAACCGCATCCACATCATCAACCTGGAAAAAACGCTGCCGCTGTTCAACGACGCCATGAACTTCCTCGGGAAGCTGGCCTCGAACGGCGGCAAGATCCTGTTCGTCGGCACCAAGCGCGCCGCGCGTGACGCCATCCGGGAGGAGGCGGAGCGCTGCGGCATGCCGCACATCAACTTCCGCTGGCTCGGCGGCATGCTGACCAACTTCAAGACGATCAAGCAGTCCGTGAAGCGCCTCAAGGACCTGGAGGCGATGTCCGAGGACGGGACGATGGACCGCAAGTTCAACAAGAAGGAAGCGCTGGGCCTGCGGCGCGAGATGGAGAAGCTGAACCGCAGCCTCGGCGGCATCAAGGACATGAACACGCTGCCCGATGCGCTCTTCGTCGTCGACGTCGGCTACGAGGACATCGCGGTAGCCGAGGCGAGGAAGCTCGGGATCCCGGTGATCGGCGTGGTCGACACGAACAACGATCCGGCGGGCGTCGACTACGTCATTCCCGGCAACGACGACGCCATCCGCGCCGTTCAGCTCTACGTGCAGGGCGCGGCGGCAGCCGTCCTCGAGGGTCGCACCGCGGCCGCGCAGGCGGTGGCGGCATCAGGCGACGAGTTCGTCGAGGTGCCGGCCGGCAGGGGCGGCGCCTGAGTCAGCGCCCTCTTGACGACGGTCCCGCCGGATCCGGCCGATCCGGCGGAGCCGGCGTCCGGCCACAGCCGAGTTTCCCACTCTTCCTGAGGTGTACCCGATGACCATTTCAGCATCGCTCGTCAAAGAACTGCGCGAGCGCACCGGCGCCGGCATGATGGAGTGCAAGAAGGCGCTGACCGAAACCAACGGCGACATCGAGGCGGCGATCGAGCTGATGCGCAAGTCGGGTCAGGCCAAGGCCGCGAAGAAGTCCGGCCGTACCGCCGCCGACGGTGTCATCGTCATCAAGTCCAGCCCCGACGGGCGGCGGGCCGTCATGGTGGAGGTCAACTGCGAGACCGACTTCGTCGCCAAGGATGCGAACTTCGCGGCCTTTGCGGATGCTGTGGCCGACTGCCTGATGGCCAGCGACATCGCGGACGTCGAGACCCTGGCTGGCGCGGCGCTGCGGCCGGGCGAGCCGACCACCGTCGAGGAGGCGCGCCAGGCGCTGGTCGCCAAGATCGGCGAGAACACGAGCGTGCGCCGCTTCGTGCGCATGTCGACCACCAACGGCCGGATCGCGACCTACCGGCACGGCGTGCGGATCGGCGTGCTGGTGGACCTGGAAGGCGGCAGCGACGAGCTGGGCAAGGACCTGGCGATGCACATCGCCGCGTCGAGCCCGCTCTGCGTCGACGCGTCGGCGGTCCCGGCGGATACCATCGCCAAGGAGCGCGAGATCTACACCGCGCAGGCGGCCGAGAGCGGCAAGCCCGCCAACATCGTCGAGAAGATGGTGGACGGCCGCATCCGCAAGTTCCTCGAGGAGGTCACTCTGGTCGGTCAGCCCTTCGTCAGGGACCCCGACACCACGGTCGGCAAGCTCGTCGCGAAGGCGGGTGCCACGGTGGTCGCCTTCCGGCGCTTCGAGGTCGGCGAGGGTATCGAGAAGCGTCAGGAGGACTTCGCGGCCGAGGTCGCGAAGGCTGCGGCTGCTGCCCAGGACTGAGGCGGCGGACGGGCAGGCCGGCGGGGGATCGGTCACCATGAGCCGGCTGGCCTATCGTCGCGTGCTGCTCAAGCTGTCCGGTGAGGCGCTGCTGGGGAGCGCCGGCATCGGCATCGATCCCGCCGTGTTGTCGCGGCTGGCGGACGACGTGCAGGCGCTGGCTGCGGCGGGCGCGCAGCTGGGTCTGGTCATCGGCGGCGGCAACATCTTCCGCGGGGCCGGCCTCGCGGCGGCCGGCATGGACCGGGTCACCGGCGACCAGCTCGGCATGCTGGCGACGGTGATGAATGCGCTGGCCATGCGCGATGCGCTGGAGAGCCGCGGCGTTGCCGCGCGGGTGCTGTCGGCGCTGCGCATGGACCAGGTCTGCGAGACCTATACGGCGGAGGTCGCGCGTCGTCACCTGGCAGCGGGCCGCGTGGCGCTGTTCGCCGCCGGAACCGGCAACCCCTTCTTCACGACCGATTCGGCGGCGAGCCTGCGCGGGATCGAGATCGGCGCCGACCTGCTGGTCAAGGCCACGAAGGTGAACGGCATCTACTCGGCCGATCCGGTGAAGCACCCGGACGCGGTGTTCTATCCGCGGCTCAGCTACGACCGGGCGATCCGCGAGAACCTCGGGGTGATGGACCTCACGGCCATCCTGCTGTGCCGCGACCACGGTCTGCCGATGCGGGTGATGAACGTCAACGAGCCCGGCGCGCTCATGCGGGTACTCCAGGGGGAGGACCTCGGCACGCTGGTGCTGAGCGGAGATTGACATGATCGAAGACATCAAGAAGGCGACGACCGCGCAGATGAAGAAGGCCGTCGAGGTGCTCGGGACCGATCTCCAGAAGATCCGCACGGGCCGCGCCCATCCGAGCCTGCTCGATCACATCCAGGTCAACTACTATGGCTCGCCGACTCCGCTCAAGCAGGTTGCGAACGTGACCGCCGAGGATGCGCGCACCCTGCTCGTCCAGCCCTGGGACAAGGGCATGGTCACGGTGGTGGACAAGGCGATACGCGAGTCGGACCTGGGGCTCAACCCGAGCACGGCCGGCATGTCGATCCGGGTACCGATGCCGCCGTTGACCGAGGAGCGGCGCCGCGACTTGCTCAAGGTGGTGCGGCACGAGGCCGAGCTGGCCCGCGTTGCTGTCCGCAATGCCCGCCGCGACGCCAACAAGGACCTCGAGGCGCTCGTCAAGGAGAAGCTGGCGTCGGAGGACGACGAGCGGCGTGCGCACGAGGCGATCCAGAAGCTCACCGACCAGTACATCAAGGAAATCGACGAGGTGCTGGCCAAGAAAGAGCAGGACATGATGGCCGTCTGAACACGGTCCACCGGGAGGGGACCCGTGGGCAACGAGGGCGAAGCGCCGGTATCTGCCGCGGGGTCGATCCCCCATCACGTCGCCATCATCATGGATGGCAACGGCCGCTGGGCGCAGCGCCGCGGGCTGCCGCGCCCGGCCGGCCACCAGGCCGGCGCCGAGGCGGTCCGCCGGATCGTCGAGGAATCCATCCGTGCCGGAATCCGCGCCCTGACCCTGTTCGCCTTCAGCAGCGAGAACTGGCGCCGCCCCCGGCACGAGGTGGCACTGCTGATGGACCTGTTCTTCCGCGCGCTCAAGCGCGAGCTGCCGCGGCTCAAGGCCAACGGCGTCCGGCTGCGCCTCATCGGCGACCGCAGCG
>Ga0316622_100001130_pt1 | contig 16934 bp, 9 predicted proteins | sample OWC_Aug_OW2_C1_D_FD_207646 | JGI IMG/M metagenome (GOLD analysis project Ga0316622, IMG submission 207646) | Wetland soil microbial communities from Old Woman Creek delta, Ohio, United States - OWC_Aug_OW2_C1_D5_C | ecosystem: Environmental > Terrestrial > Soil > Wetlands | place: USA: Ohio... | reverse complement strand
AGCACCGTGAAACTCGGGCTCGAGGTCAGTGCGCTGGGAGAGAACCGCGGCACCGCCGACGAGCCGGCCTATGCCATTGGCACCCGCAACGCCGAGACCTACATGGTGCTGCGCGACGGCGAGACCGCCATCCTCGGCGGCCTGATCCGCGATGAGGAGCTCAACAACCGCACCTATGTTCCGGGCTTGGGCAACGTTCCGCTCATCGGTCCGCTGTTCAATGCCTATAACGACGAAGGCCGCCGCAGCGACGTGCTGCTCACCATCACCCCGCGGGTGGTGCGCGGCTGGGAGCCGACCCAGCGCGGTGCGCGCGAGTTCTACTCCGGCACCGAGAACCAGTACTCGGACAAGCGGCTGTTCGCCGAACTGGGCGCGATGGCCGCCGCGCAGCCGCGTACCGACCTGCCCGGCAGCGCCCCGGCCGCTGCGGTACCGGTCGCGGTGGTGGAGGGCGAGCCGATCCAGGTCGCCAAGGCCGAGCCGCCGGCCGCGGCGCTGCCGCCGGTGCTGGCGTTCTCCGAGCCGGTGTACGAGGCCGCGAGCGGCCAGAACTTCGAGATCCGGGTGGTCGGCAGCAACCTGGCCGGCGCCGTCAACGTGCCGATCGAGGTGCTGTACAACCCGCAACTGCTGAGCTTCGTGCGCGGCGACCGCGGCGATGTGACCGCCGATACCTTCGAGGCCACGGCCGATGCCACCCGCGGCGTGATCCAGCTCCAGCTCGGCTGGAAGCAGGCCGCCCCGGCGGTGGACAACGCGGTGCTGGCGCGCGTGGTGCTGACCGGCGCCCGCCCCGGCATCTCCTACCTGGTGTACCGCGCCTCGGCCATCACCACCGCCGACGGCCAGACCGTCAACGCCCAGGTGCGCGCCTCGCGTGTGGTCATCAAGTAGCCGCCCGCGGGCCGGCGGCCTGACACTGATCGAGCTGCTGGTCACGCTGGTGATCCTGTCGATCCTGGCGGCCGCGGCGCTGCCCTATGCCGAGGTCACGGTGCGGCGCGAGAAGGAGCTGGAACTGCGCCAGTCCCTGCGCCAGGTGCGCAACGCCATCGACGCCTTCCACGACGACTGGAAGGGCGGCAAGATCCCCAAGACCTCGGACGCCGCCAGCGAAGACGGCTATCCCAAGACCCTGCAGATCCTGGTCGACGGCGCCGAAGGCGGCCTGGCCAAGGACACCAAACTGCGTTACCTGCGCCGCATTCCCCGCGACCCATTCGCCGACAGCACCCGCGACCCGGCCGAGCAGTGGGTGCTGCGCGGCTACCAGGACGAACCGGACGCGATAACCTGGAGCGGCAAGGACGTGTATGACCTGCACTCGGCGTCGGAGGAGACGGCGATTGACGGGACGCGGTATAAGGATTGGTGAAACCAGCTATTAGCTATTGGCGATTAACGGTTAGCTAACAGCTAGCAGCACCACGATTTGCACACGCGGGCGGAAGAGGCGGTGATCGACGTAACAAGCTGCAAGAGGTTTATGGAAATCATCTATTGGCTGTAGGCTGTCAACCTGTGGCCGTAAGCTAATCGCTAATCGCTTTATTCCAGAGAATCAGCCGAAGCCGGATACTTGCAGATAGCTTATGCGCCCCAACCGAGCCCACCCCACCGGCTTCACCCTCATCGAACTCCTGTTCGTCCTGCTCATCGTCGCGCTGCTCGCCAGCCTCGTCGCCCCGGTGGTCACCAACTCCATCGGCCGCGCCAAGGAGTCCACCCTGCGCGACGACCTGAAAACCATGCGCAAGGCCATCGACGACTACTACGCCGACACCGGCAAGTACCCGGCCGAACTGGAAGACCTGGTGAAGAAGCGCTACCTGCGCAAGGTCCCCATCGACCCGGTCACCGAAAGCCGCGACACCTGGAAGCTCACACACGCCGAAGACAGCAAGACCGGCGCCGCGCAGGGTATCATCGACGTGCACAGCGGCTCGGAGGAGAAGGCCTCGGATGAGACGTATTACAAAGACTGGTGAGGCAGCGATTGGCGATTAGCTATTAGCGGTTAGCTAAAGGCCAACAGCTAATTGCCAATAGCCCGCTTTTGCAACAATACGGAGCATCGAGCAATGAAGGACTTCAGAGATTGGTAAAGCGTAGTCATTAGCGTTTAGCAGTTAGCAGTTAGCAGTTAGCTAAAAGCCAACCGCTAATCGCCAATAGCTGGTTTTTGACATGGAGCGTCGGAACATGAAGGATTTCAGAGACCTGAAGGTGTGGTCAAAGGCCCACAATATGGCGCTGAGCGCGTACCGCTTGACGGTGCACTTTCCCAAGGAAGAAATGTATGGACTCACCAGCCAGATCCGCCGCGCCGGCGCATCGATTCCGGCCAACATCGCCGAAGGTTGCGGCCGTGACGGCGACGGCGAGCTGGCCCGCTTCCTCCAGATTGCCGCCGGGTCGGCAAGTGAGCTTGAATATCATCTTCTTCTGGCCAAGGACCTGGGAATGGTCAGCGAAGAAGGTCACTCAGCCATGGCAGCAAAGCTAACGGAGCTAAGACGCATGCTCACCGCCCTCCTCGGAAAAGTCCGACTGACGGCGCATGCCATTACACCGCGCCGCTCGGCGGCGCGACCACGTAGTCGCTAACCGCTAATAGCCAATAGCTAACAGCTGATCATCAACAACCACCCCGAGTCTCCACCTATGTACCCAACTCAAAGAATGTTACGCGGCTTCACTTTGATGGAGCTGTTACTCGTTCTCGTCATCATCGGCCTGCTCGCCGCCCTGGTCGGCCCCACGCTCTACCAGCGCATCAAGCCCGCCAAGGAGGGCGCCGCCCGCGCCCAGATCGAGAACTTCGCCACCGCGCTCGACAGCTTCTACATCGACGTCGGCCGCTACCCCACGACCCAGGAGGGCCTGAAGGCGCTGCGCGACAAACCCGAGGCCGCCACCAAGTGGAACGGCCCCTATCTCAAGAAAGACATCCCCGCCGACCCCTGGAGCAACCCCTACGTCTACCGAGCCCCGGGCCGCAACGGCGGCTACGAAATCATGTCCTACGCCGCCGACGGGCGCGAGGGCGGGGAAGGGGAGAATGCGGATATCAATAGTTGGGAATCCAAATAGCATAGGCAGCGGTTAGCGGTTGGCTGTTAGCTTTTTTTGCAGTTTGCCTTAGCTAATCGCCAATCGCTAACCGCTAATAGCTTCGGATAGAGCGATGAACAAGGCATGTCGCGTAGCCCATCGACGGCGCCCCGCCCGTGAGCGTGGCTTTAGCTACGCTCTAGTCCTCGCCGCCGTGGTCATCCTCGGCATCGTCGCCGAGGCCGCCCACGTCACCACCTGGCGCATGCTCAAGGCCGAGCGCGAGCAGGAGTTGCTGTATCGCGGAAGCGCCTATCGCCGCGCGATTCAGAGCTACTACGAGGCCGGCGGCGCACTCAAGCAGTTTCCGCGCACGCTCGACGATCTGCTCAAGGACTCGCGTACCGCCAGCGGCAAGCGTCACATTCGTGCACTCTATCCCGACCCGATGAACAAGAGTGAGAAGCCCGAATGGCTGCTGATCCGAGCCGCGGACGGCGGCATCAGCGGTATCGCCAGCCAAAGCAGGGACGAACCGCTCAAACAGGCTAATTTCCCGAAGGAATTCGAGAAATTTGCCGGTGCTAAGTCGTACGCGGATTGGATCTTTGAATTTCAGCCACAAGCGATGACGCCCGGGCCGGGCGTGCCCGGGCTACCGAAGCCATCATCCGGATCTGCATCCCCCACGTCCTGATGAACAGGACCGACTTGCGGACCTGTTTCAGTCCGGAAATGGGAAACGCAGCGAAAAAGCATGTTTCCGTGCACTATGCGTTCTGATACATAGTGCTGCTGCGTGAAAGATCGCAGCGGCACTTGACCGTCCCCGGTCTTCCCGCATCTGCACCTTGCCAGCGATCGAGGTGACCCATCATGTCGACGAGAGTGCGACGCGTAGTTTGCATTGAGAGGCAGAAATGACGAAGCAGAAAAATGCCGTCGCAGCAATCCTGGCGACGACTGCAATCATGGCCGGGCAGCCGGCATTCGCCGGGTTGAGCGTGCTAACCGGGATCGACTACTCGAGCGGCGAGTACGGCGATACCGAAGAAACCCGCATTCTCTACATTCCGGTTACGGCCAAGTACGAGACCGACCGCTATGTGCTGCGACTGACCGTCCCCTACGTCGAGATCGATGCACCAAGCGGTGGCGACATCATCGCCATCGGCCCGGGCGGGCAGCCGATCCGCTCCGGCGCCGGTAACCGCGAAACCCATGCCGGTCTTGGAGACGTGGTGGCCAGCGCCGGTTACACGATATTCGAGTCCGTGCCGTCGGGTGTCATTCTCGATCTGGTCGGGAAGGTCAAGTTCGGCACTGCCGATGCCGACGAGGGCCTGGGGACGGGTGAAACCGACTACGCCATGCAGCTGGATGGGTACAAGAAGTTCGGGCCGTTTACGCTTTTGGCAACGCTTGGCTACCGTGTATATGGTGACCCGCCCGGCAGCGACTTCGACAATGTCGCCTTCGGGGGGCTGGGTGGGGTATACACGTTTTCACCGGACACAAGCGCGGGCGTCATCTTCGACATACGGGACAACATCGTTCTCAGCTCCGATCCGCAATATGAGTTGACCGCATTCGTCACGCACAAGGTCGGTGCCCGGACCAAACTGCAGGGTTACCTCCTGACAGGCTTCTCCGATTCCAGTCCCGACTGGGGCGGCGGTCTGATGGTTATTCAAGGCCTGTAGGCTCGGTTCGGTACGGATTGCACCTGCCTCCGCCGTACCAGATATTGCTAATTAGATTCAGTTACTTGTCACAAACTCCGGCGGGCCTGGGCCTGATCTGCACGTTCCCGATTCTCGGCTACACTAGAAAGCACGGGGTCAGGCCAACCGCGTCGCGGATCGGCCCGATAAATAACTAGAAGTACCAGCGGGGGTGTAAAGCGATGATTCGTGTAAACCGCGTATTGGCGGTAGCGGTCTTGTTGTGCTCGGCGTCGGCGTTTGCAGCAGGTTCGGGTCCGGCAAGGGTTCCAATGGAGCGTGCCTCGGAGAGCCTGAAGAGCAACCTGCAAAAGAACCCTGACAATCAAGGACTGGAAAACGCAGCCCGGCGTCTGCAAGACAACCAGCAACGGCAGGCGGAAAAGCGCGGCGAGAAAGCCGACCGGTTGGAAGGTCAGGCTGTGGATCGTAGTGCAACCGTGGATCGCCCGGAGCGCGCCGACAAAGTGGAGCGGGTTGAGCGACCCGAGAGACCAGAAAGACCGGAACGGGTTGAGCGGCCGGAGCGGCCGGAGAGACCCGAGAGGCCGGAGCCGCCACAGCGAGGCAACCGGCGCTAAGGCCGATTCGCAGCTGATCGGCGCCGTCCCCGCGACCACAGGCCCAAGGGCAGTGACTGCACTTTCGTAAGTGCGTCCCCAAGAAAGGCTTGCCGCCCCGGCCTGTTGGGCCTGCACTTGCCCCGAATAGGGCGAAAGCGATTGCGCGTTGCGTGACGGCCAAAGGCGGTCGTATGCTGAGCGAGCGGGAACGGCGAAGAAGGCCACAGCTCTATTCCGCTCGGGTTGGCGGCGATTGTCTTTTCGCTTAGATAGTCTTTTTTCTTCATATGCTTGTCTTCACTACCTCATGTTGTAATTCGGTAGTGTCATCAAACTTCCACTTGTCCGGCCTTCGTTTTCTGTGATAACTAGTGCGCCGATATACTCAGACAAAGCCCCGGGCCATTGAACAATAGCCGGGAGCGCTCAAAAAATAAAAAAGATGAATTGCAGGGAGGGAGTCGTGATGCTCGGGGAAATCTTTGGTCGTCTACAAAAAAAGCGCATCCTGATTGTATCGTCTGGCGCAGCGATCGTTGCCAGCGCCGCGATTCTGGCCTATGCGGCTGCCGTGCCGACGGGAGACTCGTTCTCCCTCGGCTCCAAATCCACCCCCGCCGCTCTCACCGTCCTCTCGTCGACGAGCCTGCCGCCCGAAGTCCAGGCGCTCGAGGCCAGCACCGCCCCAGCACTCTTCGACCGCGACACCGTCACCCAGCATGTGGTCTATGCCGTCTCCACGGTGGAGACAGCGTTCGAGAGCGCGCAACCGGTCAACGCCATCAAGGTCTACGGCGCCGCGCCGTATCTGCTCACCGTCAAGGCCGAGTCCGCCGGCGTGTATGCACCGATCGCGGGCCTGGAGAACCTCAACCTCACCCAACTGCCGACCGGCTGGACCACCTTCACCGCCACCACCCCGGTCACTACCGCCAAGCTGCAGGTCGAGCTCACCCCGGCCACCGGCGGCACTGCCACCGGGCTTCGCGAACTGGAAGTGTGGACGGCCTCCGCGCCGGTGAACGTGCAGAGCGGGGCGGCGCTGCTCGAGGGGCTCCTCAGTACCGCCCCGCCGCCGCAGGGCCGGCTCTACAATGCCTACAACCCAACCGCCAATCCGACCGTGGGCGTAGTTGCCGTCTCCGGTGACGACACCGCCGACAACACCTTCAGCTTTACCCTCGAGCGCGACCCGGCACACTTCGTGCGTGCTTACCTCACCTACGAGCTCTACGGCCAGCAGCACTGGGTTTCACCGCGGCGCGAGATCAACGGCATCATGTCCAACGCCGGCGGGGCGATCCTCCTGCCGAACACCCAGTGGAGTACCCAGGTCGAGCGCATCAACCCAGCCTGGCTCAAAGAGGGCGGCAATACCATCGTCTTCCGGGTGCTGTCGTCCTCCTACAAGGACGCCGGCTACACCGTGCGCAACGTACGCGTGGTCGCCGAGCTCGACACCGGCGCCAACATCATCGATGCGCTGACCGCCAGCCAACCGGACGCCACCGGCACCAACCCGCTCGACGCGATGCGCGACGGCAATCTCGCCACCGGCTGGAAACCGTATCCGGCCGACCAGCCGATCAACGCGCTCGCCCCCAGTGTGGAATTCGCCTTCGCCCGCCCCACCCAGATGGACGCGGTGTCGTTCTACCTCTCTGCCCCGATCGAGGGCGAGCTCAAGATCTCCGCGCAGTTCCTCAACCCGCTCACCAACGCCCTCAGCTGGGTCGACTTCCCCACCGAGCAGGGATCGGTCCTCACCACCGGCTGGAACACCATTTATGTCCCGGCCGAGGTGCCGGTCGAGGCACGTGTGGTCAGCGCCGTGCGCTTGAGCTTCCTCGGCGGCTACGTGAGCAATGCCGAGATCCGAGAGTTCACGTTCGTCGGCTCGGCCGTGGGAAACCGCGCCACCGCGCCGAAGTTCTATATCACCTACCCGGATGCCGGGCAGTTCTACGGCCGCAGGGCGTACTTGCAGGGCTTTCTCGAGCCGTGGAACAACGGCTCCGGGGAGCCGAAGATCTACGTCGGTGGTGTGTCCATTATCCACTTCGGTGGGACCATCGGGTATACGGTCAGCAAGGACGCCGCCGGCTTCGCCAGCCAGGCCGACAGCGACCCGTGGTCGGTGGAAGTCAAGGCCGTCTACCCCGACGGCCAGACGGTGAGCACCATCGTCGAGCTGACCGATCAGCGCTCGGCCGCCAGCCCGCTCGAGGGCGCCCTCGCCGCCAGCACCTCGGTGGTGGTTTCGACCAAGGGCAAGAAGACCATCAGTCACGACGAGTCGAAGCTCGTCTTCGACGGCGGCACCGTGAGTGCCGACACCACCGTCACCGTCACCCCACTCGCCGACGCGGATGTGCCGGCGCTCGATGTCGGCATGGTCAACGTCACCAAGGGCCCGCGCCGCGCCTACCGCTTCCTGCCGCACGGCGCGAAGTTCCTGAAGAACGTCGCCCTGACACTCCCTTACGACAAGGCGCTCGTGCCTCCCGGCCACACCGAGGACGACATCAAGACCTACTACTTCGACGATCAGGCTGGCCGCTGGGTGGCGCTCGAGCGCGTCTCGGTCGACACGAGCGGCAAGCTCGTCAACTCGCTGACCAACCACTTCACCGACATGATCAACGCGGTGGTCACCGTCCCCGACCACCCCGAGGCGGTGAGCTTCAACCCGACCTCGATGAAGGACATCAAGGCCGCCGACCCGGGTTCACAAGTGAACCTGATCGATCCGCCGGGCGCCAACAACACGGGTGACGCGCGTCTTTCCTATCCAATCGAGGTGCCCCCGGGCCGCGCCGGCCTGCAGCCGCAGTTGGCGGTGCAGTACAACTCCGGTGGCGGCAACGGCTGGATGGGAATGGGCTGGGACCTCGCCACCCAGGCCATCAGCATCGACACCCGCTTTGGCGTGCCGCGCTACAGCAGCAGTGAGGAGACTGAGACCTATATGCTCAACGGCGAGCAGCTGACCCCGGTGGCGCACCGCGGGGCGCTCCAGCCGCGCGAGACGAGCGGCCGGAAGGTCTTCCACACCCGGGTGGAGGGGCAGTTCCGGCGCATTGTCCGTTACGGCACGGCGCCGAACAACTTCACCTGGGAAGTCACCGACAAGAACGGCACCAAGTACTTCTACGGCCGCACCGCGGCCAGCAGCGCCGTGGACAGCGGTTCGATCCTCGCCACCAATGGGGGCAGCGGCAACATCTTCTACTGGGCCCTGACCGAGATCCGCGACCCGAACGGCAACTTCATGCGCCATCGCTACACGCGCATCAACGACTACGGCGTCAACGACAACAAGGTCCCGGGCTATCAGCTCTACCCCGACACCATCACCTACACCGGCAACGGCACGACTGAAGGCCTCTACCAGGTCAAGTTCCTGCGCGACCGTGATGTGGACGACTATGCGGCTGTGCGTCGCAAGGACGTGCAGATCGACGCCCGCGGCGGCTTCAAGCGTGTGACCGCCGACCTGCTGCGCCAGGTGGAGGTGAGCTTCAATAACACGCTCATCCGCCGCTACGACTTTTTCTACAACGACAACCCGTACGGCGATGGCCGCACCGGCACCGCCTTCAACAAGACCCTGCTCACGACCGTCGTGCAGTACGGCGATGACGGTAAGGAGTTCAACCGGCATCGGTTTGAGTACAACGATGAGGCGCGCAACAGCGGCGGCGTCTACAACGGCTTTGCCGGTTCGACCGACTGGTCGGTGGGCAGCGATGGTGTTTCGGCCGGGTTGATGGGCCAGGGTGCGGCCAGTGCGCTGGGGGGTACCAGCAGCAGCGGTGGCGGCGGCCATATCTACATCGGCATCGGTGTGGGGGATGACACCGACAGCAAGAACGAAACCGTCGGCATCAAGATCGGTTTTAACCGATCCAAGAGTGACGGCCTGTTGACCATGGCCGACATGAACGGTGACGGGCTGCCCGACAAGGTCTTCAAAGGCGGCGGCTTCTCCTATCGACCCAATCTATCCGGACCGAGGGGCGGGACCTCGTTCGGCGAGCCGGTCTCGCTGGCCGGCCTCCCGGCAATATCGAGGGAGACAGTTACCTCGACCACCATTGGTGGGGAAGCGTATTTCGTCCTTCCGGTGATGTCGGACACCAATCGCGCCACCACCGAGGCCAATACTTACTTCAGTGATGTCAACGGCGACGGGCTGACCGACGTCGTGAACGGCGGTGGGGTGCTGTTCGGCTATCTGGACGGCCAGCAGCAGCCGCGCTTCAGCCCCAACAGCGCCGATACCCCGGTGCCGATCGGTTCGGGCACGGTCGATACCAACGGCTTGCTGGAAGACCCGAGCGCCATCGAAGCCGAGCGCGCCAAGGCGTTCCCGCTGCTCGATACGGTGCGCCGCTGGGTCGCGCCATACGACGGTGTGGTGCGCATCGATGCGCCGGTGCAGATCATCAGGGACACGAGCCAGGAGCGGGCCGATTACACGCACGCCGATGGCGTGCGGGTGGCGATCCAGCTCGAGGCTTCCGAACTCTGGGCGGCGGCCATCGGTGCGGATAACTATGACCCGCATACCCCGACCGGGGTCAACGCGGTAACAGTGCATCGCGGCGACCGGATCTACTTCCGTGTTCAATCCGTGTTCGACGGCGCATTCGACCGAGTCGCCTGGGATCCGGAAATCACCTACCTCAACGTCGATACCGCCCGTACCGATGTCAATGATCTGCCCATGTACCTGTACCGGGCATCGCAGGATTTCACACTGGCCGGCCGCCGCGGGTCGGTGACGGTTCCGCTCACGGGCACTCTGCACCTGGCCGGCACCTGGGAAAAATCCGGTGTGACGACTGATGATGTTACGCTGCTCATCACCCGTAACGGCAACGAGATCTACCGCCGTACGCTCGGCTATGCCGAGACGGCGAGTGTCAATCTGTCACAGGATGTGTCGGTCACCCGGCTGGACGTGCTGCAGTGGCGCATCCTGGTCGATTCGCCGATCGACGCCACGCGCGTGCGGCTCGCGCCGCAGGCCTATTACACAGCGGCCGAGGGCGTGGATCGGGTCACCGATGATCAAGGCAACTATGTCATCACGGTGCAACCGCCATACGACATGGATCTGTACCCGGTCAATGCTCTGACCGCACCGCAGGGCCACTACACCGTGCCGGCGACCGGCGGGCTTTCGGCGGTAGCGACCCTGGCGGTGAGCGGTCTGGAGGCTGGGCAGACCACCAGCGGCGTGTTTACCGTCAAGCGTCGCGGAGCCCTGCTGGCCAAGGGGCCATTTACCGTTACCGGAACCGGGGCGCCGATTACCGTGGAAGTGCCGGTGAGCGCTGATGTCGTCGAGGGCGACCAGCTGTTTTTCGACATCAGCTCCCGTGACAGGATGTTTGCATCGCGGGTCACGACGTTCGAGGTGGTCGTTGGCACCACGACTGTGGTGCCGGCCGCGATTCACGTCCCGGACCTTGAGGAACTGTTCCCGCAGCCCTACCGGGGATGGGCGCCGTTCGGCTACAACGGCAACGAACCGTACGGCAGCGCCGTCATCGACCAGTCGCAACTGGTCTTCAAACAGGACTATTCCGGCGAGAACGCGCGCGTCTATCCATTCGGGCCACTCCCGGCCAAGATGCAGTGGGGCGGTCTGGACGAGGGCGCCTGGGTCAAGGCCGCCGAGGTCAGCTCGTCGCGGCTTGGGCTCGACGACATCCGCATGCCGCGTTCGGAGGACTTTGCCGGTGCTTCGGCGGTGCCACGGATTTCCCGTTCCACCAACACGTCTGCCAGCGTCGGTATCGGCGGCAGCGAAGGCCACAGCGAAAGCCAGATCGACTTCCAGGATCTGAACGGTGACCGATTCCCGGACGTGGTCAGCCAGGGTGGCGTGCAGTACTCCCCCATGATCGGCGGGCTCGAGGGCGCCCGCAGCGGCGGCGCCGGTCTGGGAACGCCGCGGCGCAGTCGCAACTGGACTGTGCAGGGCAGCACGGACGGGCTCGGCAGCATCGCGGTCGCGATCGCCGGCAGTCGCGGCAACGTGGCACCGGACGGCGGCAAGTCTGCGACCACGGCCAAGCAGGGTTCCGACATGCCGTCGCTCGGGTTCAGCGCCGGCACCGGCAGTGCCGACACCGAGTACGACCTGATCGACATCAATGGCGACGGCCTGCCGGACAAGGTCTTTGAAAACGGTACCGCCGCGCTCAACCTCGGCTACAGCTTTGCCACTGCCGAAGCGTGGAACGGTGGCATCGTCAATAACGGCGAGACCGTAAATGCCGGCGTCAACATGGGCTTCAACACCGACTACTACAGCCTGGCCGGTGGTCTGAGTCTCGGCACCGGCACTACCCGCAGCGACGACACCTACGCCGACATCAACGGCGACGGCCTGCCGGACAAGATTCGCCCCGGCAGTCCGCTCCGGGTGCGGCTCAATACGGGCACGGGTTTCACGGACGAGATCGACTGGCAGGGCGGCCACGGCAGCGTGGCCGTGGACACGCACGTCTCGCTGGGCGGCGGGTTCTACTTCACCTTTGGGTTCACCATCTACGAAATCATCAAGGTGGTGTTTAACCCCGGCTTCGATGTATCGACCTCGATGGGCCGGCCGGAGTACGCCTTCCGCGACGTCGACGGCGACGGATTTGCCGACCACCTGAAGTCCGAGCTCGACAGCGAGCTCAAGGTGGCCCTGAACCCGATCGGTCGCACCAACCTGCTCAAGAAGGTCTACCGTCCGCTTGGTGCGAGCTTCGAGCTCGAGTACACCCGCGACGGCAACACCTACGACCTGCCGCAGTCGCGCTGGCTGCTCACCAAGGTGGCGGTGCACGACGGCCATGCCGGCGAAGGTGCCGACCGGCAGTTGCGTACCATCGAGTACCAGGCGCCGAAGTACAACCGCCTGGAGCGCGACTTCTACGGCTATGGCCGGGTGGTCGAGCGCCAGCTCGACACCCTGAACGGCAACAGCCCGTACCGGGTCATCACCCGCGAGTTCCGCACCGACTCGTTCTATACCAAGGGCCTGCTCACCCGCGAGTTGCTGCAGGATGGTCAGGGTCGGCCGTTCACCGAAACGGAGAACCAGTACCGGTTGCGCGACGAGGCCAGCGGCCTGGAGATCGGCGACCCGTTGAGCACCACAGCCACGGTGTTCCCGGAGCTCATCCGCACCGACAAGCGCTTGTACGAAGGCGGCACCATCGCCGGCAAGACCACGTACACGACCCACCAGTATGACAAGTACGGCAACGTGAAGACGTTTGCCGACGCCGGCGACACGGCCGCCACCGATGATGTCCAGGCCAATATCGAGTACAGCTGGACTGATCCGGCCTGCGAGGCCAATTACTTCGTCGGCCTGGCAAAGAAGATCGAGGTGTACGGCAACGGCGCGCTGATGCGCCACCGCCAGGCCACCATCGACTGTACGAGCGGCGACGCGCGGCAGATTCGCCAGTACCTGGCTGACGGCAGGGTCGCGGTGACCGACCTCGACTACTTCGCGAACGGCAACCTCAAGTCCGTCACCGGCCCGGCCAACAAGAACAGCCAGCGGTACGTGCTCAATTACGAGTACGACCCGGTCGTGACCACGCACGTGGCCAGGATCACCGACAGCTTCGGGCTGACCTCAACGGCCACGCACAACTACCTGTACGGCAAAGTCGAGACCACCACCGACACCAACAGCAACCAGACAACCTACCTGTACGACCACGTCGGGCGCGTCGAAAAGATCTTTGGGCCCTATGAACAGGGCGAGGGCACGGCGACGCTTGCCTTCGAATACGCTCTGGTCAAGACACCGACGGTCGACAGCCAGGGCAACATCGTGCTGTTGAGCGAGGTACCGTGGGCGCTGACCAAGCATGTCGACAAGGATGCCAGCGGCGCCTACAAGCCGTCGGGCACGATTGACACCATCCTGTTCACTGACGGTCTCAAGCGCGTCCTCCAGACCAAGAAGGACGCCACGGTTCTGGACGACGGTGCCACCCAACCGGTGGACAAGATGACCGTTTCGGGTCAGGTGACCTTCGATGCCTTCGGCCGCACCGTGACCCAGAAGTACCCGGTCACCGAGGCCAAGGGCGGCAACACGGCCTTCAATCCGAATGCCGATGGCGTGGCCCCGACCGTGACCGAGTACGACGTGCTCGACCGGGTGGTCAAGACCACCATCCCCGATGGCACCTTTACGACTATCCGTTATGGCTTCGGTGCAGATCGGGCCGGTACCACCCAGTTTGAGACGGAGGTCCGCGACGCCAACGTCAACGCCAGCCTCAAGGGTGCGATCAAGACCACCTACCGCGACGTGCGCGACCTGATTACATCGGTCAAGGAGCTCAACAAGTCCGGCTCCGAAACAATCTGGACTTCCTACACCTACGACCCGCTCAAGCAGATCGTGGAAGTGAAGGACCACCAGGGCAACCTGACGAAAGTCAGCTACGACAACTTCGGCCGTCGCACCGGCATCGACAACCCCGACACTGGGCTCACCGAGTTCGGCTACGACCTGGCCTCGAACCTCACGAGCAAGGCCACCGCCAACCTCAAGGCGGTCAGCCAGGCGCTGACCTACGACTACGACTTCACGCGCCTGAAGACCGTGTCGTTCCCGGTCAACACCGGCAACAGCATCAGCTACACCTATGGCGCCCCGGGCGCGGCCAATAACACCGCCGGCCGCATCACCCGGGTGGTCTCGCACACCACGGCTACCAGTCAGGGCAACCTGCAGGACAGCGAGGAGCGCCAGTATGGCAAGCTCGGCGAGGTGACCTACGAGAAGAAGACCGTGGTCACCTTCTCCGATCCGCTGCACCCGTCAGTGTTCGAGACCCGCTACAAGTTCGACACCTTCGGGCGGATGCTGCGCATTACCTACCCGGACGGCGAGGTACTCACCAACGTCTACGATTCGGGCGGCAACCTGCAATCCGCCGAGGGTGTGAAGGGTGTGAGCAACACCAGCAGCGGTGTGTACCGCTATCCCTACCTCCACGGCCTCTACTACGACAAGTTCGAGCAGCGCGTGCTGATGGAGCAGGGCAACGGTGTCAAGACCGCCTATGCCTATGACGCCAAGACCCGCCGGCTCAACAACCTCACCGCCGGCAAGAGCGGCGGTACGTTGTTCCAGAACCTCGCGTACGGCTACGACAACGTCGGCAACGTCCTGAGCCTCAAGAATATCGTCGACCTGCCGCATGCCAACACCTACGGCGGCCCGGGCTACCAGCGCTACGAGTACGACGATCTCTATCGCTTGACCAAGGCGCAGGGTGTCTTCCCGTACAACAAGACCGGCGCCAACCCGGATGCCAGCTCCTGCGACGGTGTCGAGAACAGCCACTGCCGCGTGTACGCGCTGGAGATGGTCTACGACACCATCCACAATATCCAGACCAAGAACCAGCTCGACACCCGTTACCCGCCGGGCAACGCCACCGGCGTGGTGCAGAAGAAGACCAGCTACAACTGGACTTACGACTACAACCCCTCGGGCCCGAGCTCAGTGCGCCCGCACGCCCCGAACCACATCGGGCAACTCAGCTACCAGTACGATGCCAACGGCAACCAGCTCGGCTGGACCCACGACCAGAACGGCACCCGCCGCACCATCGTATGGGATGAGGAAAACCGCATCCAGTCGTTGTTCGACAACGGCCACGAGAAGACCTACAAGTACGACGACCAGGGCACCCGCACCATCAAGCGCGGCCCGCAGGGCGAGACGGTGTACGTCAACCAGTTCTACACCCAGCGGCCCGGGGCGACCGGCACCAAGCACGTCTATGCCGGCACCTCCCGCATCGCGAGCAAGCTCCTGAGGCAGGACGTCCCCGGCGCCAACCCAGCCGGCAAGACCCCGTATGAGAAGGACCTCTACTTCTACCACCCCGACCACCTCGGGAGCAGCAGCTACGTCACCGACCTCAATGCCCGGATCTACGAGCATCTCGAGTACTTCCCGTTCGGGGAGGGGTGGATTGAGGAGAACAGTAACGTTCAGCGCACGCCGTATCTCTTTACGGCCAAGGAACTGGATGAAGAGACGGGGCTTTATTACTTCGGGGCGAGGTATTACGATCCCAGAACATCTGTTTGGCAGAGTGCGGATCCGATATTGGAGAAGTATTTGCCAAGTGGGGATCGCGATAGCAATTTGCCTGGATTGGGTGGCGTCCGAAACTCTCGCAATCTATCGCTTTATGTGTACGCTCATCAGAACCCCGTAAAACTCAAGGATCCTGATGGCAATTCCACATGGATTAATCACAACGGAGACGTTCAGCGCGTGCTGAATGACAACGATCTGGGTGTTTACCAATCTTTGCCACCTAACATGGCAGGACCGCCGCAGAAAGTAGGCGACACTCACTTCTGGGACTCGTTTACAGACGGACGGGGCAATGCCATGGGGCACGTTAATCTTGGAAAGGACGTTACTGCTCAAGTCTTTCAAATGGCAGATAAGGCCAAGGGCATGTCGTTGCCCCAAGTTATGTTGAAGTCTCAAGCGGGCGGATCGCTCGACATAAAAGCAACAATGCCGGGCGTCAATAGCCAGAAGAAATCGGTAGAGGGATTTCTGTTTCAAGGCAAGTACATAACGCTCCGCGACGCCGGCAATATTCTGTATGGAATTAATACGGCCAACAAAGGACTATCGTTATCGACAGCTATGAAGGCGGCAGGAGGTTATCAGCAGGGTGGTTTAGTGGGGGCGGTGACCGGAGGTGTTTTTGGTAAAGAACACGGTCAGGCGCCTTACTATGGCGAGGATGACATAACGGGAACACGGATCGATTTTGGCCACAAGTTGGGCTCTCCGCCTCCTACTCCGCAGATTAGCGATATAGTGGCACCATGATGAAAGATTTGCGTCGTTCGACCATGCTATGGCATTCCGGTTGAATTTACGGTATGTCCGAATAACCATTGCAGCAGCGCTGATGCTGGTCGTCGCCGTATCGGCTTATGTCATTGTCTGGCAGCCTGGATTGGTAGACCAGTTGATACATCCGCCGCACGCGCCTGACAACGAGCTAATCGCAAATTTTCATCGTCATCGTGCGGATTTTGAGAAATTGCGCGAGATGATTCTTCAGGACAAGGATCTGCTACGCGTAACGAGCAATCTTACTCAGCCCGAAGACCTGCGAAGTATTGGAATCTCAAGCGTGCGGATTGCGGAATACCGAAAGCTTCTCAAAGTACTCGGGATAGAGGGAGGTGTAACAGCATCGAGCGACCGAGCAAATGTCGAGTTTACGACGTCTTTTCGTGGATTCGTTACACATGGTTCACAAAAGGGTTACCTGTACAGCACAAATCCGGTCACGGAGCCTCTCGCAGGGCTCGATCAGTTCTCCGCGACCGGCGTCGGTATTGGATTGCGCCATATAGAAGGAAACTGGTACCTCTTCTTCGAAGGCTATTAGCGCAGAAAACCCGGGACACGCAGAAAATCCGCGGACAGAAATCCGGGATAGATTTATTTGACAGAAATCCGGGACATGACAGAAATCCGGGACAGACAGAAATCCGGGACAGA
>Ga0316622_100001129_pt1 | contig 16939 bp, 12 predicted proteins | sample OWC_Aug_OW2_C1_D_FD_207646 | JGI IMG/M metagenome (GOLD analysis project Ga0316622, IMG submission 207646) | Wetland soil microbial communities from Old Woman Creek delta, Ohio, United States - OWC_Aug_OW2_C1_D5_C | ecosystem: Environmental > Terrestrial > Soil > Wetlands | place: USA: Ohio... | reverse complement strand
TGGTGACCGCCAGGAACGCGCCCATGAGCAGGCCCGGCACCACCCCGCCCAGGAAGAGCCGTCCGACCGACAGGTCGCTGATGACGGCGATGAAGACCATGGGGATGCTGGGCGGGATGATGGGGCCGATGGTCGCCGCGGCGGCGTTGATCGCGGCGGCGAATCGCCGGTCGTAGCCGTCGCGGGCCATGGCCGGGAGCAGCACGGAGGAGACGGCGCTTGCATCCGCTACGGCGGAGCCCGACACCCCGGCCATGATGACGTTGACGATCACCGTGACATAGGCCAGGCCACCGCGAATCCGCCCCACGAAGTATTGGGCGAAGCGGACCAGTCGCTCGGTGATTCCCGACTCGTTCATCAATTCGCCGGCAAGCATGAAGAACGGGATGGCCACCAGCGTCACGATGTCCACGCCGGCCACCATGCTCTGCGCCATGATGTTCAGCGGGACGTCGCCCCGGATGAGCAGGTAGACGATCGCGGAAAGACCCATCGCGGCCCAGATCTCGAACCCGAGCGCGCACAGAGCGAAGAGCAAGACAAAGAGGAGGCTAATCATGGTTTGGTCCGAGACGTGCCGATGCAAACTGAAAAACCGACAACCGACAACCGGCCAATGAAGACACTGACCGGTTATTCATTGTCCGTTGTCGGTCTTACATTCCTCCACGGAAGGAGGGCCTACTTGAACTCTCGCACCTGCTGGAGCAGTCCTTTGGGCCAGAGCTTGCCCTCAAACTGCTCCTCGTAGACCCCTTCCAGGGCGTTGCGGATGGAACCGAGGTCCGGCTCCACAATGGTCATCTTGGTGGACAGGAACTTGGTGGCCTCCTCCAGCTCCTGTTTCGTCAGCTGCGTCTCCAGGTTCCCCGCCTCCTCGGCCGCCTCGCGCAGCGCCTTCTGTTGCGCGGGGTCAAGGATCTTCCACTTCTCCGCGCCGATGTAAAACGTCTCCACGTCGCGGATGTAGTGGGTGGGCATGAAGTACTTCTGGACCTCGAAGAACGACATGTTCTTGATTGGGATGACCCCGTTCTCCTGGGCATCCACCACGCCCTGCTTCAGGGCGACGTACAGGTCGGCAAAAGGAATGACCTGCGGATTGGCCCCGAGCTTCTGCATGGCCGCGCGCACCATGGCGCTCTCGGCGATCCGGATCTTGAGCCCCCTGAAGTCGGCTGCCGTCTTGACGGGCTTGTCCCGCGTGGTGAGCTCACGGGGGGCTGTGTCCCCATTGATCGTGACGACCTTGACAGCTGTCGCCTTCTCCGCCGCCTCCAGATGCGGTTTGAAGATCGGCGAGTTCAATACCCGTCGCATGTGATCGTAGTCCCGGTACAGAAACGGCACCGCCGTGATCTGGAAGACCTCACCCCCCTTGATGAACCCGTAGGTGTTGATTCCGCCGTACACCATTTCCAGGCTGCCGGCCTTCATCCCGGTGAACATGTCCAGGATGCCGCCGAGCTGACTGTTGGGAAAGATTTTGATCTCGACCTCACCGTTCGTCTTCTGTCCGACCAGCTCGGCGAACTTCACCGCCGCCTTGTGCGTGGGCGACGTGTCCGCGCGAATGTGACCGAGCTTCATGCTGATCTTGACCGCCTCGGCCGGCGGTGCAGCCAGAGCCCACACGGCCAGCGCTGCCAGCCCGACCCAGCCGCTCCATCGATTCCGCATAGCGTCCTCCTTGAGTCTAGAGTTGCGACACCATCCCACGATGCAATACTACAGGAACTTGACGCGTCGGAGATGTTTGTCGAAGTGCTTTCGATTGGCTTCATCCCCGCCGGGTAGGTTGGCGCTCATCCAGACCGGCGGCTCGATTCCGCGTCGGACCAACTCCTCCACCGTCGTCGCGACCAGGCAGTTCAACACGAAGGCGGTGCCGAGCGAAGAAGATGGCGCCACCTTCTGCGGGCAGCCGGGAATCTCGACCACCGCGTCGCCGTAGGGCAGCCAGGTATTGAGGAAGATATCTGCAATTTCGTGCAAGTTCTGCCGGCTCGGGTGGCGGGAGGGATGATCGACGGGCGTCCGCGCCGCGAACTCGGTCGAAGTGACCCCGATGACCGTCGCTCCCAGCCGCTTGCCCTCCGTGACCGCATCAATGGTGGCTGCGTTGATCCCGTAGGCGTTGCAGACGATGAGGACGTCCCCTTTGCCCACCCCATGGTATTTGAGGATGGGGATGACATAGCCTGGGGTCCGCTCGATCAAGTTCGAACGCCAGGCCCCGTGGGACAGGGATAGGCCCGGATCCAGGATGGGGTAGATGGGCACCAGGCCGCCGGCCCGCCAGAACATCTCCTCGGAGGCGATGTACGAATGCCCGCCCGTCCCAATGACGTAGATGTAGCGGTCCTGCGCGATGGCGTCTGCGAGGCGGCCGGCCGCCTTCCCAATGGTCTCCCTCTGGGTGTCGGCGATCTTCTGGAGCATGGCCGTGATGGCCGCGTGGTATTGACCGATGACGTCCATGGCGATGCCTCCTCGACAGCAGAATCCGACAGGGACAGCGGAAGACCTGCGCCCGCGCGCCGGTGCTCGACCCGCGGATGACTGTCAGCTTCGCTGGAACACCACCTCTCCCTCGACAATCGTTGCCTCAATCGTGAGCGGTGGACCTTCGCGGAGCACGACCACGTCGGCGCGCCCGCCCGGTACGATGTCGGCTCCCGAGTCCGGGAAGAGCCTTCGCGGCTGCCGGTTGGCAAGCCGTAGCGCATCCTCCAACGAGAGGCCGGCGAACCGCGCCGCGTTTTCGACCGCCCGTTCCATCGTGAGAGCCGAGCCTGCGAGATACGGGGTGCCAGGCAGACGCACGTACCCGTCCGGTCCGACCTCCGCCAGGACTTCGCCCAAGCGGTATTCGCCCGGCGGCGCAGCGGCGGCGGCCATGGCGTCGGTAACGAGGATGACGCGATCCGCCCCCTTGCACCGGATCATATTCTTCACGACGTAGGAGGGCAAGTGGTGTCCATCGACGATCAGGGAGGCCATGAGGGCATCCGTGGCGAGCTGCTTCTGAATGTAGTTCCGGTGGCGCGGCAACATGGCGTGCGCGCCGTTCCCCAGGTGGCAGGAGAGCTGAGCGCCGGCCTCCACAGCCTGATCGATGTCCGCCTCCTTGGCGTCGCTGTGACCGATCCCGACGACGATGCCGGCTTGGCGCAACTGCCAGATGACGCCGATGGCGCCCGGCCGCTCCGGCGCGATCGTCACGAACCGTATGAGGCCGCGCGCGGCGTCCTGAAACTGCCGGAAGAGGTCCCAGTCCGGATCGCGGATGGAGGCGGCGGGATGTGCGCCTCGAGGACCATCCTCCGGCGCCAGAAAGGGGCCTTCCAGATGAATACCCGAGATCGCCCGCCGCAGGATCGGCGCCTGCTCCCGGGCGCGCGCGATGGCGGCGAGCGTCGCGAGCATGTTCTTGATGGGTGCCGTGATGACGACGGGCAGGAACTGCGTGACGCCGTTACGCCACATCGCCTGTGTGGCCCGCGTCAGCTCCGCCGCCGTCAGCTCGGGGCGGTTGAAGTCCACGGCGGCAAACCCGTTCACCTGAATGTCCAGGAAGCCCTCGGTCACCAGGCAGTCCGGCCCGCCCAACGTGGGGCCGTTCCCCGCGGCCGCCGCCGGCCGAACCGCCTCGATGCGCCCGCCGGCGATTATGATCTCGACCGGCGTCGCGCCGCGCCGCAACCGCCCCTGCACCACCAGCGACGGACTCATTCGCGACCTCCTTCGGTCAGCGTAGGGCACCATGCGACGCGGGATTTCGTGCCCGGCAACTCCAGCGAGGCGTGCGCCGCAGCGCCAATGATATCAGAAGATATCCGGCCAGCGCACGTCCGCCTCGCGGGCGATCTCATTCAAGGCGACCGGCCGGGCTTCGGCCACCGCCCGCTCCGCTGCAAACGCCGGCAGGAGGCCCTGCACGCCCAAGACGCCATCACAGGCAGGTTGGGAGCCGCTGCGAACGCAGGCGACGAATTCCTCCCACTGCTCCCGACCGCCAGCGTGCCAGCCTTGGGCGTCCTCCGTCGCCGGGATACGCTCGACCCGCACGCTCCCACCGCTTCGGGGCCAGAAGTGCAGCTCGTTTCGCCGCACGTACGCCACGAGCTTACCAGCTTCTCCAATGACGCCGACGTCCAGACTTTCCAGATCCGCGTCGGTCTTGCCGTACGGACCGTGCGGCGCGAACAGGCACAGCCCCAAGGACGCCCCTGCGCCGTTGGCGTGCTCCGTCAGAACCCAGGCGTGGTCCAGAAGCGACGTGTCGGGAACACGGATGGTCGTCCCGATGATCGTTTCCACCTCGGCGCCGGGTCGGACCACGGCCTGTCCGCCCATGCCGACGACCCGCATCACCGGCCCGCCCAGCATCCACTGGAACACGTCGAAGTGGTGACAGCACTTCTCCACCAGGGTTCCGCCGGACACCGCGGTGTCGTACCGCCACGGCGTGTAGAAGGCCGCGCGGAACTCATGCGCCCACATCATCCGAGGGCTCCCGATGTCACCGCGCCCGATCCGGGCCCGCATCCGGCGGAAGATGGGCGCATATCGGTACACGTACCCCACCTGAAACAGGCGGCCGGACGCCTTCCAGGCCGCAAGACTCGTCCGGACGTCTTGGGGCCGCGGCGCCAGCGGTTTTTCGCAGAACACGTGCTTTCCATGGGCGAAGGCTGCGGCAGCGATCTCGGTATGGAGGTGGGTCGGCGTCGCCACGAGCACGGCGTCCAGATCGGGAAGCTCGACGAGCTCTCGATAGTCCGTAAACGTCCGCGTCTGCGGTCCGGTCAACGCCCTCGCCTGCCGCAGGGCGCGCGCATCCGTGTCGCAGAGAGCGCACGCCTGGATCCCCGGAAGCGATGCGATCACCGGGAGATGGCTGCCCCGCGTAAAGGTCCCGGTCCCGACAACCCCCAACCGAACAGGATGCATCTCGCCTCTCACTTCAAAGCACCCGCGCTCAAGCCTTTCACCAGGTGCCGTTCCACCAGCAGGAACAGGAGGATGACCGGCAGCGTGGCAAGCAACGAGCCGGCCATGAGGTTATTCCATTCGACGGTAAACCGCCCGATAAAGGAGGCTAATCCCACCGTCAAGGGCTGCATCCGTGTGCTGGAGATGAACGTCAAAGCGAAGATGAACTCATTCCAGGCCAGGATGAACGTGTAGATCACCGTCGTGGCGACCCCCGGCGCCGCCAGCGGCACGAGCACCTTGAGAACCGCCTGTGTCGTGGTGCACCCGTCGATCCGGGCCGCTTCTTCGATCTCTCTGGGAACAGATTGGAAGAAGCCGGTCAGCATCCAGAGAGAGAAGGCCAGGGCGAACGCGGCGTTGGTCACGATGAGCGAGGCGTACGTGTTCAGCATACGGTAGGCCGTCAGGACCTTAAAGAGCGTGATGATGACCACCACGGGCGAGAACATCTGGGTGACCAGGATCGCGTAGAGGACGAGGCTGCGCCCCGGGAATCGGTAACGGGCCAGCGCGTACCCCGCCGGAACGGCACAAGCCAACGTGAGGCCGGCCGCGCCCAGGGCGATGATCAGGCTGTTCAGAAAAAACCGGCCGAGCGGGATCGCCCGCCACACCTCGATGTAGCTGCGCAGCGTCGGGGCCCGCGGCAGCCAGGTCGGAGGACTCGTGAAGACCTCGCCCATCGGTTTCAGCGACGTGACGAGCATCACATAGAAAGGGAACAGCATGCCGAAGAGGAGCAGTCCCAGGAGGAGGTAGATGGCGCCGGTGCGGACGAGGTTCATTGGCTCAGCATTTCCTCGCGGTAGTACAGCCGGACGTAGACCACGCTGAAGACCAGCAGGATGAAGAACGTGACCAGCGCCATGGCCGACGCCTGCCCGAAGGACAGCCACTCGAACGCGCTCTTGTACAGAAACGTCACCAGGATGTCGGTGGCGTGCAGAGGCCCGCCCCCGGTGATCACATGGACGAGAACGAAGCTATTGAAAGTCCAGACGGCGGACAGCAGCGTGGCCACCACGAACGTGGGCTTCAAGAGCGGCATCGTCAGATAGCCGAACTCCTGCCACCGGCCAGCCCCGTCGATCCGCCCGGCCTCGTACAGTTCTTCCGGGATGCCTTGCAGCCCGGCCAGGAAGACCAGCGCCATGAACGGAACGCCGGTCCAGACGCTGACGGTCAACGTGGCCCCGAAGGCCAGGCCGGGGTCCGCCAGCCATGTGTGGCCCGTGAGACCGATCGTGGTGAGCAACAGGTTGAGCATCCCCATCTGCGAGTCGTAGATCCAGCGCCACAGGATGGCCGCGATGGGCAGCGAGAAGGCCCAGGGCAGGATCACCAGCAGCCGGGCCACCCGCATCCCCGGCAGTCCGGTGTGCAGCACCAGGGCCGCCACCAGTCCGAACAGCGTCTTCAGCGACACCGAGAGGACCGTCCAGAGTGCCGTCTGCCCCAGGATCTGGCGGAAGAGGGAGTCCTTCGCCAACGCCCGGAAGTGATCGAACGCAACGAAGGCGGTCCGCCGGCCCATGGGGTCCGTCTTGAAGAAGGCGGTGATGAAGGTATCCAGAATCGGATAGGCCACGACGGCGCCCAGAAGGGACAGGCTCGGGAGCAAGAGGAGGATTGGCGTCCGGTGCCGGCGCAGAAGACCGAACCTCGCGCGACCGGCATGGCCGACCGTCACCACGACACCCGACGCCCCGTCCAACACGCGCCCCTGCTCAGCGCTTGCCGTTGATTTCGTCGATCTTGCGGCACGCCTCGTCCAGCGCCTGCTGGACCGGCTTCCCGGCCACCATTGCCTCCTGGATGGCCACCACGAGGACGTCGGAGACCTTGGCCCACACGCCACTGCTGGGGAAGATCACCGCGCCGTCCATCTCCTCTAGGAACTGCCGCCAGCGCTTGTCGTTCTGGAAGGTCGGATCCTTGGCCACCGCTTGCTTCTCCGGCAGCATCCCGAAGGCCTTGCCAAAGTCCAGTCGCCGCTTGTCCTGATACATGAACTCCAGGAACTTCCAGGCAAGATCCTTGTTCTGCGACTGGTTGAACATGACCATGGAGTCGGTCATCACCTGGGTGGCGTTGACCGTCCCCTTGGGCGTGCGCGCCACGGCGTACTTCAGGCTAGGCTGGTCGCGATCCAGGATCCCGAAGAACCACGGTCCCGTCCACACCATGGCCAGTTTCCCGGCGGCAAACATGCCCTGGATGTCGGATCGGTTGTTGGCCACGGGACCCGGCTGGGTCACCTTATGCCGGTTTGCCAGATCTACGTAGAACTGGAGCGACTTGACGCCAGCCGCGCTGTTGACCACGCACTTGCCACCGTCGTCGTAGTACCGGCCGCCTGCCGTGTAGAAGAACATCGCCCAGTTGTCCAAGTTCTGCCAGTGCTTTGAACCGGGAAGCCCGAAGCCGAAGGCCTCGGGGCCGTGAAGCTTCTTCGCCGCGTCCAACAACTCGTCCCAGGTCGTGGGAGGGTGAAGCTTGGCCTTTTCGAAGAGGTCGGTCCGGTAGTAGAGCGATTTGGTGGAGACCGCCACGGGCAAGCCGTACAGATGTCCCTGGTAATTCCCGCCATTGAAGACGCTCGGGTAGAAATCCTTGGCGAAGTCGCGGGAGACATAGCGATCCAATGGCTCCAGCGCTTTCATGTCCACGAACTCGTACAACCAGCGCGTTCCCACCAGCGCGAGATCCGGCGCCTGTCCTCCGGAGATCCAGACCACCAGCCGATCACGACCCTGGGCCCATGGGATAATCTCCACCTCCACTTTCGTTCCAGGATTCGCCTTTTCGAACTCGGTCCCCAGATTCGTGTAGTACGAGTTAGCCTTGGGGTCATACTCCATGAACACGACCTTGAGGTTCTTCGCTTGTGCCCATGCCGCACCCGTCCAGACCAACGTCACGATCACCAACCAGAGAACCCATTGCCGTCGCAGCCCTCGCCCCATCATAGCGCCCTCCTCTTCAGTCCGATCTCGGCCAACTGGGTCGCCGCCCTCAACGCCCACACATCTACCTCCGGCGTCCCAGACGTGACGATGGCAGCGTACCCTAAAGCGTCACGAGATGCAACGGAGTCGCCGAGCTCGACGGCAGGATCGGTCACGGGGTGTTAGTAAGGATCAGAAGGTGGCGTGTTTCGGCACTCGCGGGGGCGATCAAAACCACCAGACGCGCCAGAAGCCATCGGTGTCAAGAATGAAGCGCAGGCCGAAGGAGTACTCGGTTCCCAGGCGCATCCCGCGGGGGTTTTGCTCGACCTCGCCGTCCCGGCTTTGCCCGGGGCGGAGCAAGCCTGTGCCAGCCGGCACTGGCGCCAAGAAACCGCGCAGCTTGAGGCTGGTTGGCTCGGCCCGATACTCCGGCCCGCCATTCGTGACGAGGACGCTCCGCGCCCGCTCGACGCGCGCTTCGCGCCGCTTCTCCGTTAGGACAGGCTCCTTCCCCGAGCCGTGCTCATCCAAGACCCCAGGGGCAAGGACGAGGGCGATGGTTGCCGCCCCGGTGGTGCCAGCCGCCGGAGTCACGTACGCCGGCGAGTAGTGGCTAGCGGCCCGTGCGGACGTGAGGGGCAGGCCAGTGGGGTTAGGTGCAATGGTATCTCCGTCGCCATCGCTGCCCAGATCCGCCTTGGTGGATGCCGACACGGCGGCGGAGAGAAGCGAGAAGTGCTTTGTGAGCGCGGCCACACCGTAGCCAGGAAATGGGTGAAGCCGGAAAGTGTTCTCCGTCGCCCCGCTCACCGTGAGCCCGATCTGGTGGCGAGCGGTCACCCCTCTCGGCGTCGTGTCGACCGCGCTGAGGATCATCGTGTTGGGAGTGACGCGGACACCCGCAGTGAACGTGCTCTGCTGCACGACCGCACGTACGCCATTCACGAGAACGCCCACTTTGTCCCCATTCGCGCTCACCGTTCCCTGCACGCGCAGGATGCCGGGAAGGACGGCAGCCAGATCCGGCGGTGTGGGGATGGCCACGGTCGGCCGGGTTGGCACTCCCCCTCGAGAGAAACCTGCCGGGCGGGCAATTGCGGCGCCTTTCGGGACAATTGGCGCGACTTCGAATCCACCGCTCCGCGCGGGATCCTCCGTACGGACCCGGAGGTGGACTGGGGGGTCCAAGACTGATGCGGGAAGAGTCAGCTCTATACGCGCGTTGGGAGGCTCAAACGCCTGGCTGTGAGTGGCGCGGCGGAAGTCCCCCGTGTCTATGGCATTCGCGGGCAGAACAGCCGAAAGGACCGAACCGACAACGACGGCGCGGACGGCGAAGAACGGACGGCGAGGCACACGGGAGGGGCAGTGAGTCGGCATAGCCAGCCCCCTGGAGGAAAGTTGCGGTGCAGGACGGCACACCTGCGCCCACGAACTGCTGAAACACCTAACGAACGGTTTTGGAGTTGTCAAGTCATAGGGGCCCGGCCGGCCTAAGTCCTTGCTTTTCAAGCAACGCCGCCCTCACAGGCGGGCCCCAGAAGCACGGCACCGGGTGTCGGAAGGGGGCGGGCGCGACCGCAGCGCTCAACCGGCATGAGGAATCAGCCACGCGGACGCGCGTTGAAGAGAGGAGCCATGCGGCTCGAGGCTCCGCAACGGGATACCGCGAGCCAACTCCTGCGAAACGGCTACCCGATGCACCGCATTCGCCGAGGGTGATAGCCCTGGACGAATCGTGGGCCGCGGCTCTGTTGACGAGGAAAGGACCGGAATGCGGACTGGTGGGGTCGGCGCCCCGTGGATCGGGCGGTTCGTTCGATGGCTGGGCGGCAGCTACGGTAGTCTGCGACCCGAGGTTTGGTCGTCCCTGGCGGTCTGGGACCCGCCGAGCATCTCACCCTCTTTCAGGAAAACCTGGATGGATGCTTTGGCGCGAAGACTGGCGACATAATCTTTACGTTTTGCCTCGAACTTCTCCTGGAAGATCTCCTCCCGGATCACATCCCGGACCTCGGCTAGAGACGCGACCGGCTCGGCCCGGACTTTTTCGACCTTGATCAGATGAACCCCCGCCGTGGTCCGAAGCGGCTCACTCACGCCCCCGGGCGGCAGACTGAACGCTGCCGCCTCGATCTCAGGGGCCAACTCGCCGCGGCGCACGGTTAGGAGGTCGGCGCCCGACCCGAAGGGGTTGTCCCCGTACTGCTTCGCCGTCTCGACGAAGTCTGCGCCGGCCCGGATCTTCGTGAGCGCCTCTTCCGCCCGCTGCCGGACCTGCGCCTCGTCCCGTTCGGGCCCAACGGCGAACAGGGCGTGGTGGATCTCGGCTTCGGGGACCCTTCGGAACTTGTCTTGGTGGCTCTGGTAGTACTTCGCGATCTCCTCTTCGCTGAGAATGACGGAGGACCGAATCTGCCGGGCCAACAAGCGACCGATGGCGAGCCGCTCGCCGATGGTCCGGCGCACCTGCTCCACCGTCAACCCTTCGGCTTTCAGCAGCGCGCGGAACTGAGCGTCGTCGGTCGCATTGTTGTTCCGCTTGAGCTCTTCGAACGCTCCCTGCACCTCCGCTGTGGAGGGCAGCATGCCCTCCTTCTTCGCAACTTGGTAGAGGAGTCGCCGGTCGATGAGGTCCTTCAGCAGACGCTGCTCCGCCTCGTCAACGCGCCGCTCCCGTTCCGCGCCGACGAAGTCCTGGAAAATCTTCCGGATCACCGGCTGGCCCTCTTCCTGGATCTCGCTGAGCGTGACCGCCTCGTCGTTCACCGACGCCACGACGCGATCCAGGACCATCCCGCGGGGTTCATCCGCCTTCGGCGCGGTCTGGGCCAACACCGGCGCCGCCGCGAGGAGCAGCCACAGGGCCGGCCACACGCCGCGCCCGGGCTGCGTCACGATTTCCCTCCCGCCTTCGGCTCTTCCGCCGGTGCCGCGGGCGCTGACGGGGTTGGGGGACCGAACTTCCCCACCGGCAGCAAGGACTCGTCCCGTGTGATCTTGGACCCGGCTTCCAACTCCTTGATCCAGGCCTGGAAGCGTTGACTCTGCCGCTCATCCATGAGGCGCCGTTGGAGCTGCCCTTTCACCTGGTCGAAGGTCAGCGCTTGTCCCTTCTTCCGGTCTACCAGTTTGATAAGGTGAAAGCCGAAGGGTGTCTTCACCACAGCGCTCACCTCGTTCGCCTTCAAGGCGAAGGCCGCCCGGGCGAAATCGGGCAGCATCTGCTCCCGCCCGAGATATCCCAGATCGCCGCCCTTGGGGGCGCTGTTCGTGTCGCGGGAGAGTTTCTTGGCCAATTCCTCGAAGGATTCGTTCTTGGCCAGCCGCGCCTGAATCTCCTTCGCCTCCCCCTCGGTCTGGACCAGGATATGGCGGAGGTGCACCGTGTCGCCAGAAAATTCGTCCGGATGCGCCGCGAAGTATTCCTGGACGTCCTTGTCCTCCACCTTGACCTTGCCGGCGATCTCCTCTTGGACGAGGGCCCGGATCATCAACTCACGCCGGAGGTTCGCGACCTGCTCGGCCACCTCGGCCTGGTCACCCAGCTTCCGCTTCTCCGCCTCTTGCATCAAGAGCTCCCGGCGGACGACCCGCTCCAGGAACTGCTTCTGACCGTCCTTGGTGGCAAAAAACGGCTGCAGCTCGCGCGGGGCGCGTCGGAGCTCCTGCCCGATGTCTTTCTCCAGGTCGGCGGTCGTGTACGACCACTCGTTGACTTTGAGGACTGTCGGCCCTTGGGCCTTGCCGCTGCCGCTCTCCTTCCCGCAGGCCAGCAGGGCGAGGGCGCAGCCGGCGCCCACGGCAAGAGTCTTCCATAGCATCGTCTGTCTCACCGAACGCTCCTTGTCAGAAATGGGACCAGTAACACGTACATCGACCGCGCATCTCGGGCCGAACACTCGCGAATCAATTGAATCAAGTGGGGACCGTAACACCGGCAGTCAGCCTATGCAAGAGTTTTCTGGCCGCCGCCAGGCGCGCCTCCGGCGTCGTCCCGTCGGTCCGGTACTCGAGGACATCCTCCGGCAGATATTTGAGGCGGCCGCGTTCCGTGCGCAACAATGTGACGATCGTTTCTGGGCTCACCGGCGGGTCGGAGCCGAAGCGCACCCGGATCGCTTCTCGGCGGCCGTCGATCTCCTGAATCCGAAGCCTTCGAGCCTGGATCTTCAGATCCACCGCCTGGAGCAGCCACTCCACTTCGACGGGGACCGCGCCGAAGCGATCCGCCAGTTCCTCCGCGAAATCGGTGAGCAGTCGGGCCTCGCGGAGGGCGGCCAACCGCTTGTACAGGTTCAAGCGCAAGGCGGGATCGGGGACGTAGGATTCCGGAATGAACCCCTCGGCCCGGAGACGGATGGTCGGATCCGTCTCGGCCTCGGCGGGCTCTCCCTTCAGCTCGCGGACGGTTTCCTGAATGAGCTGGGTGTACAGGTCGAAGCCGACGGCAGCGATGTGACCGGACTGTTCGGCCCCCAACAGGTTCCCTGCCCCACGGATTTCCAGGTCCCGAGCGGCAATCTTGAAACCGGAGCCCAGCTCGGTGAGCTCGGCGATGACCTGCAGGCGCTTTCGCGCCACCTCGCTCATTCCTCCGTCCGCCGGGACGAGCAGGTAAGCGTAGGCGCGGTACTTGTCGCGGCCGACCCGCCCGCGCAACTGATAGAGCTGCGCCAGGCCGAGGGTGTCGGCGCGATCGATGATGATGGTATTGGCCGACGGGACGTCCAGCCCCGATTCGATAATCGTGGTGCAGAGCAGGACATCCACCTTCTTCAGGTAGAAATCCACCATCACCTTCTCCAGCGCGGCCTCGCTCTGCTGGCCGTGCGCCACGCTGATCCGCGCCTCCGGGACGATCTGCTTGAGCCGCCTGGCCACGGCATGGATGCTCTCCACCCGATTGTGGACGAAGAAGACCTGGCCGCCGCGCGCCAGCTCCCGCCGAATCGCCTCTCCGATGACATCCGCGTCGTAGGGGGTGACATACGTGCGGATCGCCAGCCGCTCCTCCGGCGGCGTCTCGATCGTGCTGACGTCCCGCACGCCCAGCATGGTCATGTGCAGGGTGCGTGGGATCGGTGTGGCCGTGAGGGTGAGCACGTCCACTTCGCGCCGGAGCTGCTTCAGGGCTTCCTTGGCGGCCACGCCGAAACGCTGTTCCTCGTCCACGACGAGGAGTCCGAGCCCCGAGAACGTCACATCCTTTTGGAGCAGGCGGTGGGTCCCGATGACAATGTCTACGGTCCCGTCGGCCAGTCCCCGCACGACCTGCTGGAGGTCCGCCGTCGGTCGAAACCGGGAGAGCATCTCCACACGCACCGGGAAGTTGGCGAAGCGCGCGCTGAAGGTCTGATGGTGCTGCATCGCGAGCACCGTGGTGGGTACCAAGACGGCCACCTGTTTGCCGTCCATGACGACCTTGAAGGCCGCTCGCAGGGCGACCTCGGTCTTGCCGTAACCCACGTCGCCGCAGACCAGCCGGTCCATGGGTTGGGCCTGCTCCATGTCCCTTTTCACGTCGCGAATGGCCTGCAGCTGATCGGACGTCTCGTCGTACGGGAAGGCCGCCTCGAACTCCTTCTGCCAGGGCGAGTCGGCCGGGAAGGCGTGGCCCTGGAGGACCTGCCGCGCCGCGTACAGGCGCAGGAGATCTCCGGCCATCTCGCGGACGCTGGCCCGCACCCGCTCCTTGGCCTTGGCCCAACTGGTGCCTCCTAGCCGATCCAGGGCCGGGGCGGCGCCGGCTGACTCCCCAGCCACGTATCGCTGGACCAGATGGAACTTGGACACGGGGACGTACAGCGTGTCGTTACCGGCGTACTGGAGATGGAGGAAGTCCCCCTCCTGCCCGCCGGCCGCCAACTGCTCCAGGCCCAGGTACTGGGCGATGCCGTGGTCGACGTGCACCACGTAATCGCCCGCCTTGAGGTCCGCGAAGGAGGTGAACGGCAGGGCTTCCTTGGGCCGGGCGCGGCGGCGCACCACGGCATGGGCGCCAAAAATCTCCCGCTCCGTGATCAGCGTAAGCTGGAGCGACTCGATGCGAAAGCCCGCCGTGAGCTCCCCGATCCAGAGGCCTATCCCGCCCGGCTCCGGCAGCTCCCGACCCAGCCGGGCGCCCAGGTCATGGTCCCGCAGGATTTCCTGCAGCCGCCGGCCCTGCGCTTCGCTCCGCGCGACCAAGACGACCCGTTCCCCCTTGCGCCGCCAGCCGTCCAGGTCCTCCAGGAAGCCCGTGATCCGCCCCTGGTAGCCTTCAACCCCGGTGGTCGGGATCTCCCTGAGAAGGGGAGGCAGAGCGTCCCCCGCCATCGACTCGCGCGGCGGGAGCGCGAAGGGGGTGAGTGCGATACCGGGCCACGCCCGCGCCTGCGCGCGGAAGTCGTCCCAGGCGATCCACCGATCGGCCGCCGCAGGGAAGAGCGGCGCCACGTCTGGCTCTCGGTCGGCCTCCGCCTCGGCCTCCCGGAGGACGGCGGCGGCTCGCTCACCCAGACTGAGTTCCTCGTCCCACGCGATCAAGGCATCCGGAGGAAGGTGCGCGAGCAGGGACACGGGGTCCGTCACCAGGTCCGGCAGGAAGGCGTCCCATTCGGGAATGGGTCGACGCTGCTCCAGGGCCTCCAGCCAGGCAGGCGGCACGGCGACTCCCTCGCGCCTGGCCGTGGCGAGCAGGCGCTGCTCCATGCGGCCGGCCGCCTCTTCGGTCATCAGGAATTCTTGGAGCGGAAGCAGGGCGGCTTGGCTGGCCGCGCCCAAGGACCGTTGGGTTTCCGGATCGAAGTGGCGGAGCGAATGGACCTCGTCCCCGAAAAACTCGACGCGCACGGGATGGCGCTGACCGGGGGGGAAGCAATCCAGGATCCCGCCGCGGACGGCGAACTCCCCCGGCTCCGTCACCTGGCCGACGGCGCGATACCCGCCCGCCGTCAGGGCACGCAGCACGTCCTCCCGCGGCGCGATCCGTTGCGGGTAGAGCGACACCACGGCGCTCTGCAGCGCCGCCGGACCGATCGTCCGCGGCAGCGCCGCCGCCACCGACGCCACCAGGACGCTGGCCTGGCGCGTCAGCAGTCGATGGAGCGCCTCGACGCGCCCGGCGCGCGCCTCCAGGTCGTCCTCGCGCTCCGGCAGGAGGGCCACCGCCTCGCCCAGGAAGAAGGTGAGGTCCTGGGCCAGTGCCGCCGCGACCTCGTCGCTTCGGCACAGCACCAGGAGCGTCCGTCCTGTGCCGACCTGCCACGCGGCCAGCGCCAGTGCGCGGGCCGCGCCGTGCAGGCCGGAGAGGACGGCCTCCGCGGGGGCCCGCAGCTCCTCATAGAGATCCGAGAGCCGACATTCCCGCCAAACGTATTGTGGAAGCATGATGAATACAGAAGCGATCAGCGATCAGCCATCAGCGGTCAGCTGTGAAGCCGGGGCGTCTTTCTCGCTGAAGGCTGAGAGCTGACAGCGCTCTTGGAAAGCGGAAGGTCGCCGGCATGGCGCATCGGAGGACGTCGCCCTGGCGCTCAGCGGCGCTTCAGGGCCTTCGCCAGGACGCGGCCGATCAGAGTCGATGTCGACGCCCCCTCCACGTAGGGCAGACTCAACACCCGCCCCCCCTGGGACTGGACGTAGTCGGCCCCTACGATCTGGCTGACCGGCCAATCCCCTCCCTTGACCAGCACGTCCGGTCGCACCGCGCGGATCACCCGGGCCGGATCCAACTCATCAAAGATGACGACGTAGTCGACGGCTGCCAGGGCCGCCAGCACCTCGGCACGCTGCTCGGCGGGCACCACGGGGCGCCCAGGCCCCTTGAGCGCCCGAACCGAGAGGTCGCTGTTGATGGCCACCACCAAGGCATCGCCGTGTGAGCGCGCCCGCTCCAGGTATCGGGTGTGGCCGCGGTGCAAGAGGTCGAAGCAGCCGTTGGTAAAGACGACCCGCCGGCCGGCCGCCTGGGCCTTCCGGACCATCCGCACGACCTCGGTGAGCGACTTCACCTTCGACGCAGCGCGGACAGGCGCCGCGTCGCGTGCGTCCGTGCGGCTCCGCGTCGCGGCTCCCGGGTACCCGGTCCGCCGGGTGGCGCGGCTCGCGGCACTCACGCGTCCATCTCCTCGATCACGACCGCGGCCAGGAGCGGGACCAGAATCTCATGGTGCCCGGTGAGCGCGTAGCCGCGCCCCCCCTTCGCCACCGGACGTCGCACGACGTTCTGGGTTGGCCGGTAGTGCTGGATAAAATCCAGGTTCGCCGTGACGAAGTCCTGCACGCGGTGTCCCAGGTTTCGGCTCAGGGTCAGCGCCTTCAGGAACACCTCCGGCAGGAGAACCGCCGAGCCGACGTTGAGATACACCCCGCCGTCACCCAGGTCGGCCACGACCGCCGCCAGCAGACGGAAGTCCCGGTGCGTCGCCGCCCCGACGGCCGCCCCGTCGCAACGCGGGTGCATGTGGACAATGTCGGTTCCGAGGGCGACATGCACCGTGCAGGGTACGTCCAGGCGCGCGCAAGCGGCCAGCAGACTGTGCGCCAGGTGGGGCGGGTGCATGGCCAGAAGTCGCTCGCCCACCGCGCGCCCGAAACCGACGCCCCGACGCACGCCGTCAACAACCGCCTCGTTGAGGATGCGGCCCGTCTCTTCGGCCATGCCGAAGTCGCCCTCGGACAATTGCGCCTCCACATCCTCGGAGGTGAACCCCGCCGTCGCCAATTCGAAGTCGTGCACCGCACAGGCCCCGTTGAGTGCCACGGCCGTCACCAGGCCTCGCTCCACGAGGTCGATCAGGATGGGCGACAGCCCCACCTTGATGACGTGGGCGCCCATGCCCAAGATGACCGGCTTCGCCTTCCGGCGCGCGTTGCCGATCGCCTGCGCGACGGCCCTGAGGCTCTGGACCGCGAGATGGTTCGGCAGCGTGTCCAGATAGGCCTTGAAGGTCCCACCGGGCCGCCAGGGGGCGGCGGCGTCCTCGATCCGCACCTTGCTC
>Ga0316622_100001128_pt1 | contig 16939 bp, 16 predicted proteins | sample OWC_Aug_OW2_C1_D_FD_207646 | JGI IMG/M metagenome (GOLD analysis project Ga0316622, IMG submission 207646) | Wetland soil microbial communities from Old Woman Creek delta, Ohio, United States - OWC_Aug_OW2_C1_D5_C | ecosystem: Environmental > Terrestrial > Soil > Wetlands | place: USA: Ohio... | reverse complement strand
GTGACGGCATTTGCGCAGATGCGCGACGAGGAGGTCAAGAAAGGCCGCTTGCTGACCGAGCGGGAGGACCCGGCGGCCCATGCCATGGTCAAGCGGATCTCGGAGCGGGTCATCGCGGCCTCGGGCCTGGCGAACGCATATAAATGGGACTACATGATCCTGAACGCACCCGACACCGTGAACGCCGCCGCCATTGCCGGCGGGCGGATCATCGTGTATTCGGGCATTTTGCCCGTGGCGAAGACCGACGCGGGCCTGGCGACGATCATGGGTCACGAGGTCGGCCACGTCATGGCGCACCACACCGCAGAACGCTATTCCCAGGATCAGCTTGTCAACGCTGGAGCCGCTCTCGCAGGAGCCTCAGGCGGCAACCTCGCGACGCTGGCGGTTCTGGGACTCGGGCAGGTGGGCTTCTTGCTTCCGTACAGCCGGGCGCAAGAGAGCGAAGCGGACTACATCGGCGTCTTGCTCATGGCCAAGGCCGGATATGATCCGCGGGAATCGGTCGGACTCTGGCAGCGGATGAGCCAGGGCGGTGGAAGCAGGGGCCCGGAGTACCTGTCCACGCACCCGAATCCGGAGACCCGCATCACCCAGCTCCAGGGCTGGATGCCCCAGGCCATGCAGTATTACCAGAATCCAAACCTGCCACTTCCCAATGCCCGCTAGAAGTGGACGCGACTTCCTTTCGAGCCCTCAGCTCTTGCGCGAGGTCTTGGTCACAACGCCGGTGAACAGCGGCTCAAGGTCGGCGGATCCGCAGGTCGGACATGTCGGCTGTTTCTCCCCTCGCTCGCGGATGGTCATGGTGACCGTGAACGCCTTCTGGCACGTCGGACACAGGAACTCGTAGGTCGGCATGGCTACCTCCTCCCATCGTGTATCGTGCGTGGAGACATGTTGGCGCGCGCGGTCCCTGCATACAATGTAGGGCGGGACGCCTCCAATTTCCAGGGGTCCACGCTCCCGCGGAGTCCCTGACCCTCGGCCGAACGGAGGACGGAGTCCTTGCGGTTTCTCAGCGGGCCGGAGACGCCGGTTTCCGGAGAAGGTACAGGCAGTAGAGGCCGCCAAAACCCATCGGAATCTCCTGGACGATCTCCAGAGAGGTCCGGGCCAAGATTGCAGGGAAATTTCGATCCACCGCGGTTACAAGACCGCTGGCGACGCCGCTGACGAGGCGCAGGAACAGCGGCGGGCGACCGGGGCGGTTCCAGAACTTGTCGAGGACCACCAGGTGCCCGCCTGCCTTGGTCGCACGTTCGGCTTCCCGCAGCGCTCGGACGGGATCCGGCACCACGGCGAGAATGTGATGCAGGATCGTCTTGTCGAAGGTGTCGTCGGGAACGTGGAGATCCATCGCATCCATTTCCGCCAGCCGGATCTGCCGGTCATCGACCTTGGCTGCCGCTCGGCGCAGCATCGCAGGTGTCAGGTCTACGGCAACGTACTGCGCGTGGCGGGGGAGGAACTCGAAATCGCCTCCCGTTCCGCACCCCACGAGCAAGACCGTATCCGAGGGGCGGATGTCCAGGAGCGCGATGGAACGCCGGCGGCCCTTCCGGAGAAATCGAGTGAGCGGATCGTAGACGGTCGCCCAGACGGTGTACGCGCGCCGGAGGCCTTGATTTGTCGCCATGAGAATGACCCACCGGTCCGGTAAGTGGTTTTCGTGACGATAGGAGTTTAGCACGCACGCGTCAAGCCGATGGCACTGCGATGGCACTGCGAGACCGACAACGGAGGCTGCGGCACCGGCCAGCCGAGCAGATGGGTCGTATTGGACGGTTGTCGGTTGTCGGTTTGACACTGTGCATTTCGCCGCTCTCGCGCCGGACGGGCAAATCACTTGACTTCCCCCCTTGCGCCCGTACAATCCGCCGGGATTCGAATCGGCCGGAACTCGCGGAGGAAAACGACATGACGCCAGACGCGGTGGCTGACCTGTTGCGCGGACGCAAGGTCTTCGATTTGGGTGTGGAGCTTTTCCCGGGGATGCCCCACGTCCCGACCCATTCCCCTTTCCTGTATCAGATGGTCCGGGAGCACGGCGACCTGATGTATGGCGAGGGCGTATCTGCCGCCGTCGACATCTTTGGCATGAGCTGCCACACGGGAACGCATCTGGACGGCCTGGGGCACTTTGCGAAGAACCTCTGTCTGCACGGCGGGCAGCCAGCCGCCGAGGGACAGAGCAAGACTGGGGGCCTCTCGACGCTCGGTATCCAACGGGTGGCACCCTTCCTGGCCCGCGGTGTCCTGCTGGACATCCCGCCGACTCAGGGGAAGGCGATCCTGGAGCCGACGCAGATCGTTGGCCCGAAGGACCTTGAGAGTGCCGCCAAGAAGGCGGGGGTGGCCGTCCGGGCCGGGGACGTCGTGTTGATCCGCACCGGCTGGATGCAACTCTGGCCCGACCAGCGCAAGTACTACGGCGTGCAGACCGGGCAGCCCGGCATTAGCCTGGAGGCGGCCCGCTGGCTCACCGAGCAGGGCGCCGCCTGTCTGGGGAGCGACAATTTCGCCGTCGAGGCGACGCCGACGCCGAATCACGCGCACCCGGTTCACATCCATTGCCTGGTGGAGAAGGGCGTTCACCTTCTGGAGGTCGCGGATCTCGAAGCTCTGAGCCGCACCGCAACCTATGAATTCTCGCTGATCATGGTGCCGATGAAGATCCGCGGCGGCACGGCCAGCCCCATTCGCCCCTTGGCGTTGGTATGAATCGCCCGGACCGAAAAGGACAGACGAATATGAAAGAGCGCGCTGCGGGGGTATTCCTGCACCCCACATCCCTCCCTTCCCCTTTCGGCATCGGGGACCTGGGACAGGATGCCATCGGGTGGCTCGATCTCCTGCGCAGATTCGACCACACGTACTGGCAGGTGTGCCCGCTCTCCCCGACGGGCTTCGGCGACTCGCCGTACCAGAGCTTGAGCTCCTTTGCGGGCAACCCGCTGCTGATCGCGCCGGCGCGGCTGGTCGAGGACGGCTTGCTCACGCAAGCGGACCTCGACGATTACCCGCGCCTCCCCGAGAATCGCGTCGATTTCGGCGCCGTGTCCGACGCCAAGGATCGCCTCTTCCGGAAGGCGTTCACGCGATTTGACGACAGCGGTGCGTTCCGGACGTTTTGCAGGCGGGAGCGCTATTGGATCGAGGACTACGCCCGGTTCCGCGTCTTGAAGGACCTGCACGGTGGACGATCCTGGACCGAGTGGGCGGACGGCTACAGGCTGCGCCGGCACAAGTGCCTGCGCGAGTTGGCCACGACGCACGGCGAGGCGCTTCGGTATCACAAGTTCCTGCAGTTTCTCTTCCACAGGCAGTGGGAGGCCATCCGCGCCCACGCGCACGCCGCCGGCATCCGCATCCTGGGGGACGTTCCCTGCTACGTGTCCTTCGACAGCGCCGACACCTGGGCGTCGCGCGAGCTGTTCGAGTTCGACGACCAGTGCCGGCCGGTGCGCGTGGCGGGGGTGCCGCCGGACTATTTCTCCGAGAATGGCCAGCTGTGGGGGAATCCGCTGTACCGCTGGGACGCCATGGAGGCGGACGGCTACGCGTGGTGGATCGCCCGCCTCAAGAGCACCCTGGACCGCCTGGATCTGGTTCGCGTCGATCATTTCCGCGGCTTCGAGAGCTACTGGGCCGTGCCGGCCGGCAGTCCGACGGCGGTCGCGGGAGAATGGGTGAAAGGGCCCGGCATCCGCTTCTTCGAGGCGGTGCGGCGCGCCCTGGGTACCTTGCCGCTCATCGCTGAGGACCTGGGCCTCATCACCGACGAGGTCGTCGCGCTCCGCGACGCGGCTGGGCTGCCCGGCATGAAGGTGCTGCAATTCGCCTTCGACGGCAATCCCGACAATCCGTATTTGCCTTACAACGTCCTCGCCGACAGCGTCATTTACACCGGCACGCACGATAACGACACGACGGTGGGCTGGTTCACGAACGCTCCCGAGCCCGACAAGCAGCGCGTGTGCGACTACCTCGGCTGCGACGGGGCGGAATTCTGGGCACCGTTCCTCCGCATGGCCTACGCGGCGCCGTCTCGTCTCGCGATCCTGCCATTGCAGGATGTCCTGGCCCTGGGCAGCGAACACCGCTTGAACACGCCGGGGACGTCCGAGGGGAACTGGCAGTGGCGCTTCGGCTGGAACATGGTCCGCGAGGACCATTTCGCCATGCTCAAGCGCTTCGTGGCCGTGTACGGCCGTAAACCTCGAGACGCTTCGGACGCCGAAACGCCATGAGCAACCGGCAATGGGCACCCGGCCAACGAAGCGACCCGGCGTCCGGGTGCGCGGCGTGCGATCGGGCCTGAGGTCAGCGTGGCGGACTTCAACAAGGTCGGCGTCCTGATCCTGCGTGGCGATCGGCTGCTCCTGTGCCGGAAGAACCGGGACACGTCGAAATTGATTCTGCCCGGGGGGCGCATCGAGGCCGGCGAATCCGACCTGGAGTGCCTCGCGCGCGAGCTGCGCGAAGAGCTCGGCGAGGTTGCCCTGCGGAACGTGGAATACGTCGGCACCTACGAAGACCGGGCGGCCCTGGACGACCCGACTGTCCTCAAGACGCTCCGCATCGCGCTGTACCGCGGTGACCTGGTCGGGGCGCCGACACCGACCTCGGAGATCACCGACCTCGTCTGGTTCGGCCCCGATTCCGACGTCGCCGAGCTCACCCCCATCTTCCTCAACCGCATCTTGCCGGACCTGCTGACCCGCGGCATTCTGACGTGGACCGCCAGTCGGGCTCCGGGACCCCGCCGGGCCGACCCATGAACCCCGGGGATCGCAACCGGGACGGGCTGATCGCGCGCCAGTCGGTCGAACTCCTGGCCCCGGCCCGGGACCTCGCGTGCGGCCGCGCCGCCATCGACTGCGGCGCCGACGCCGTGTACATCGGGGCCGCCGACTTCGGCGCGCGGGAAGCTGCCGCGAACCCCCTGGAAGCCGTCGCCGCGCTCACGGCATACGCGCACCGCTTCTGGGCGCGCGTCTACGTCACCATCAACACCATCCTGCACGACCGGGAACTCGACGCCGCGGAGCGCCTGGCGTGGCGCCTGCACGAGATCGGCGTTGACGCCCTGATCGTCCAGGACGCCAGCCTCCTCGAATGCGGCCTGCCGCCGTTGCCGCTCATCGCCAGCACCCAGATGCACAACAATACGCCCGAGAAGGTTGCGTTCCTGCAGCAGGTCGGCTTTCATCGGGCGATCCTCGCCCGTGAACTCCGCCTGGACGAGATCCGCGCGATCCGACGCGCCGCGCCGCACATTGAGCTCGAATGCTTCGTCCACGGGGCGCTCTGCGTCAGCTACAGCGGCCAGTGCTATCTGAGCTTCGCCCTCGGCGGTCGCAGCGGCAACCGAGGCCAATGTGCGCAGCCGTGTCGGAAATCATACCGCCTCGTGGATGCTCGCGGCCGTCTCGTGCACGATCGCGGCCACCTCCTGTCCCTCCGCGACCTGAATCTGTCCGATCATCTTCCCGCACTCCTCGACGCGGGCGTGACCTCGTTCAAGATCGAGGGACGCCTCAAGGACATGGCGTACGTGGCGAACGTCGTCGCGCATTATCGCGCCCGGCTGGATGCCGCAGTCAGGGAGAAGGGGCTCCGTCCCAGCTCGTCCGGTATCGCCAGGCCCGGCTTCGACCCGGATCCCGACAAGACTTTCAACCGAGGTTATTCCGCGTACTTCCTGTATGGCCGCGCCGGTGCAGTCGCCTTCCCATCCACGCCCAAGATGGTTGGCGAGGAAGTCGGCCGTGTGACGAAGGTGGATGGGGACACGATCACGGTCGCCACGACGCTGACACTGCATTCCGGCGACGGCCTCTGCTTTTTTGACAAATCGGGGGAGCTCCGCGGCACACCGGTGAATGCGGTTCGCGGCGCTGCCATTGCGGTCCAACACACCGCGGGAATTCGTGTTGGAACGCTATTGTTTCGAAACCACGATCACGTCTTCCTGACCCGCCTCAAGACGGCACGCATGGAGCGCCGCATCCTCGTCACCCTGACGCTGCTGACCGGCCCTGGCGGCGTGACCCTCCTCGCCCGCGATGAGGACGGCGTGGAGGCCAGATACGACATCGCCTGCGCCGTCCAGGCCGCCAAAGATCCCGACGCGGCCCTGGCGACGTCGCGCCGGCAGCTGATGAAGGCGGGCGAAAGCGACTACGCGTGCTCCGAGGTGACGATCGAAGCCGACCCGGTTCCCTTCCTGCCCGTGTCGGTGCTCAACGGCATGCGGCGAGGCGTGCTGGACGCGCTGAGCGCGGCGCGCGAAGAGCGTCGGCCCCGCGTCGCCGGCGGCGCGATTGCCAATGACGCGCCCTATCCCGAACGCGAGCTCACGTATCTCGGGAACGTTTTAAACCGGAAGGCCGAGGCGTTCTATCGCCGGCACGGCGTCGCTGCCATTGCGCCTGCGGCCGAGTCGGGACTCGACATGCACGGCCGGAAGGTCATGACGACGCGCTACTGCATCAAAGAGCAGCTTGGCCTCTGCCCCCGGGCGGGGGCCAACGACGCCGTAGAAGAGCCGCTCGTCCTCGTGGATGAAGACGGCGACCGCCTCCGGCTCGATTGCGATTGCGCCCGCTGCGAGATGGAGATCTACCTGGAATAACCTGTCCCAGCGATGCTGGGTTTTCGAGGGAGTCAGGCGGCGTGTGAGGCCGGAACAGTCTCGTGCTCAATCCGGGCGTGGCGCAGGGTACGCGGGGCGAAGCGACTGCCGTTTACGGCTGCCTGCGGGTGAGGGGTGCGTCGAATTCGGACGGCAAGGACTGGGGGCCGGGAACGATTCCGGCGATGTCTGGATCTTGGTCGCTCCGCGCCGGGGCGTTGGATTTGCGTTCCTTGGCTTCGAGTCGGCGGGCGCTCTTTTCCTTCTGCCGCTCCTGTCGGGCTTTCTCCTTCTCTCGCTTCTGATGACTCGGCCTCGAGTTTTTCCCCATCACGTCGCTCCTGACCTTGATGCACCGGGCCCCTTCGGGCGCTCAGCGTTGCGCTCGCTGATCGTCTGAGGGACGAGAGGCGCGACTTCATTCCTCGTCTGGATTTTCCGATGTCGCGCGCGCCCAGAACGGCGTATCGTCCTCTTCCTGGCCGTCGTGAGCGTCGTCCACATCCGCGGACACGAACTGGCCCCCCCCACGCTCCTTCAGTGGCCCCTTGGGGGCTCGCTCGCCCTTCGGGCCGCGCCCCTTCGCCCTGCGCGCGCCCCGCGGAGGCGCGTCCGGGCCGAAGTTCCGCTTCTGCTGGCTCGGCCCGGCCGGGCTTTGCTCGCCGACCCACGTCGGACGGGCGGGCGAACTGAGCCTCGGACCAGCACCTTCCTCCCGGGGTCGGGCTTCGTTGATCACGAGCGGCCGTCCCTTGAACGGTTGCTGATTGAAGCGCCGGATGGCGTCTTCGGCCTGGGCAGCCTCGCCGAACTCGACAAACGCGAAACCCCTCGGCTTGCCGGTTTCTCGGTCGGTTGGAATGCGCACGGAAACTACCGCTCCGGCCGGCGAAAGATACTCTCTCAGTTCCGCCTCCGTCACATCATAGGTAAGGTTTCCCACGAAAAGCCGAACCGACATCGATCCTCCTTTGGCGACAGTTGAGACGTGAGAACGCTGTTCCTCTGCTCCCAGCGCGTCGCATGACGAGCAATCCGGGACGAAGGCGGCGAACCCCTCCGTTCCCGAAGGTCGCCAGCGAAACACAAAAAGACCCGCTAGCTGGCGGGTCCCTCGTAGCGCCCTCCCGTAACGGAATCCGACACGGTTATCGAATGGCCCAGACTATCCCAGAGTTGGTTATCCGTGTCAATTGCTTTCGCCCCAGGCAGGTCGAGGCGAGTTCGCTTGCGGGTGCCGACCTTACGCAATATGATGCCCGAGCGGATCGCCAGGTGTCCCCGTGCGCAGGAGAAAAAGGAGGTTGTCCGCCATGCCGAGTGTTCGCCGATGATACAAGAGCTCCTCGAGGACATCCACCGGATCGAGGTTCCCCTTCCGAGAAATCCGCTGAGGGTCATCAACGCATACGTCGTCCGCGGCCGGGATCGATGCCTTATGATCGACACCGGAATGAACCGACCCGAGAGCATCGAGGCCATGCGGGCGGGCATCAAGCGTCTGGCCCTGGACCTCGACCGAATGGATCTGTTCATCACGCACGGCCACTCTGATCACGTCGGACTCGTTTCTGAACTCAAGACCGGCGGTTGTAAGATCTTCCTGCACCCTGCCGATGCTGCCATCGTCCTCGACCCGCACCTCTGGTCGAACCTGGCACGGTCCGCCCACATGCACGGCTTCCCCGACGCGGACACCGCCGTGGGGAAACACCCGGGGAAGAAGTATCTCTTCGACGGGCGGCCAGAGTTTACTTCTCTTCGGGAAGGGGACACGCTTTCCGTCGGGCGATACCGTTTCCGGTGCGTCGAGACACCGGGTCACACGCCCGGGCACCTGTGCCTCTATGAGCCGGACGCAAGGATCTTTTTTTCGGGAGACCACCTCCTCGACAGCATCACCCCCAACATCTCCGGATGGGCGCAGGAAAATGAAGATCCGCTCGGAGACTTTCTGGCCAGCCTGGACAAGGTGGCCGCGTACGACGTCCGATTGGTCCTGCCGGGCCACCGGAATCCCATCACGGATCATCGCCGGAGGATCGAAGAGTTGAAGGCCCACCACCGAGTCCGGGCGCAGGAGATCGCCGGCATCCTCGGTCGCTGCGCCCAGACGGCGTACCAGGTCGCGTCGCAGATGACGTGGGACCTGAGCTATTCGCGCTGGGCGGACTTTCCCGTCCCGCAGCAGTGGTTCGCCACCGGCGAGGCGCTCGCGCACCTCCTGTACCTGGAGAGAAAAGGCGAGATTGCGAGGAGACGGGGCGACGGAACGGTGTTGTTCTCGCTATAGCCAGACGGTGCGGTTCGGTAACGGACCGTCCGGTGCCTCGCGTTCCCCGGCCCTCCTGCGCGCCGCTACATCAATGCGCGGCCCGCGGCCCACGCCTTGCCGGCTTGGCCCCCGATCTTCCAGTAGATGTTGTCCGGCATTGTGAGCGTGAAGGGGGCCATCTTGGCGATATCCGGGACGCCGTTCGTCAGGCAGGATTCCTCCGCGTACGCGTCCACGACCTCTCCGACAAAGAGGTCGTTCGAGGGCAGCTCGACGATGTTGACGAGTGTGCAGGCGAACGCCAGCGAGCATTCCTGGATCATGGGCGCGTGCTTCAGCGTGCCATGGAACAGCGTAAAGAGCTGCGACTTGTCTTTTTCCCGACCCGAGACGAGCCCGCAGTAGTCGGTCTTCTCCAGCAGGTCGAGGCCGGGGAAGTTCACGCTGAACTCCTTGTGCTCGCGGATCCCCCCGTTCGTAAAGTGGCTCTTGCCGAGCGACATCGCCACCATCGGCGGCTGGTAATTCACCCGCGCGATCCAGCCAATGGCCAAGAAATTCTCCCGTCCGCCGACCACCGCCCCGGCCAACACCACCGGCATCGGATAGATGGAGACATTGCGGTCGATCATCACCTTCGCCATGACCAACCTCCCGAGGGGCCCGGGCATCAACCCGGCGTGCGGGCTATTTCCCGGTCAATCCCTTGAAGATCCCCTTGATCGTCTCGTCGGTCTTGGGCAGCCCCTCCGGAGTCTTGGGGAGACCCTTGATCCCGGGAAGCGTTCCTTCCCTCAGGCCTTTTTCTAGCATGCCCTTGAGATCCGGTTGAAAGCGTGGCGAACTGAAGGTCCCCTTGACGAGGACCGGCACGGTGACCCCACTCCGGTCCTTGGCGTCTCCCTGACCCGTCAGGGTACCGACGACCTTTGGCTCTACCCGGAGGTCGAGCGACTCGTCGACAAGATTCGCTTTCCCCGTGGCCAGAACCCTGAGAAGCGGTGAAGCCAGGCTTGTCCCGGGCGTGTTGGCGACTCCGTCGGTGATGGTGAACGGCGCGTTGAGTTCAGAAAAGTCGGTGCGGGGTTTCTCGGCGCCCTGCTGGGTCTGTCCAAACGCGGCGGTCACGTTCCGGACCATGCCCGCCAGATCGATCCCCTTGATGGCGCCGTTCGAAAAGACGGCTTGCCCCTTGCCGTTCAGGCTCCGCTTGATCCGCTCCGGAACGTCTCCCACCGCGCTGATGCTTGCCTCGATGTTTGCCGTCCCTTCGAGAAAATCCTTCTTGAGGAAATCCTGGAGCAGCGGCCCCGCGTCGACATTCTTGACCTGGAGGGAGAGTGTGCTCCTGGGCGCGTCCTGGCGGACATCGGCGGCCGCCTTGGCCAAGAGCGTCCCCTTGTAAAGCGTCGCCAGGAGCGGGTCGATCTGGATGACGCCGTTTCGGCCCGTCACGGTGACATTGATATCCTGCATCTTCATCCCCTTGACCGTCAGCGCCCCCACGCGAGCCTTCCCGTCCACGATCAGCGTCCGCAGCGGCAGGTAGTCAGTCTTCTTCGATGCCGCCGGCTGGTCTTTCTTGACTTCACCGCTCTTCTCGGACGGCGGAGGCAGATAGCGGTCCAGGTTGATCTTGTCCAGCTTCAGATCGAAGGTCAGGTCCGGTTTGGCATAGTCCTTGGCCGTCGCGGCAAAGGTGAGCTTGGACTCGTCCAGATCCAGGGCCCCGTCGGCAAGTCGCAGCTGGTGGAGGTTTCCCTGGATCTTGCTCCGGAGGCCGATACGGCCCAGGGCTTCCGGGTCTGCCGTCGCCACCGGGAAGGGCGCCTTGAGTGCCGTGAAGACCTTCCGGGGTGAGAACGGTTCCACCGCAAGCGCCAGATCGAATTGCGGATCACCCGTCGCATTCTGGAGGTGTCCCTTCAGGTTCACGGTGAGTTCCTTGAAAGCCTTGATGGAGACATCCAGGGGGAGCGTGCCCTTTCCTGGCTCGGGGCCCACGGGCCCGATTTGACCGTCCAGGGATACCGGCAGCGTTTCCACGACTGCCGACAGCAACAACCGGATGGGACGATCCAGGGAAACATCTTTCAGCTCGAGGTTCAGCTCGGACACCTCTCGCCGTGATCCCGACGACTGATCGACGTAGATGACAGAACCATTGCGCACCGCGAATTCACCGATGACCAGGCTCTTCAGCGGAAGACCGTCCATCGGCCCTTTGGACGCCGGCGGCGCGCCGGTTTTCGGAACATCCTTCTGCGGCGGACCGCCCCAGCCCTCCCAGTTCCCGCGACCGGCTTTGTTCTTTTCCAGCGCGATCTTGGGCCCCTCGATCACGAACCGCTGCACCTGAACGTCCCTGGACAGGAGCGGAAGCAGCTTCATCCGCACGTCAAAGGACTTCACGAAGAGCAGATCCTGCTCCTTGTACCCGGGCGGCGATCCCAGGTGCAGATCCGAGAAAGCCACGCCCGCCCAAGGAAAAAGCGACAGCTTGAGGGGGCCCTTGATGACGAAGGGGCGGCCGACGGCGCTCGCCACCTGCTTTTCTATCTCGGGCTTGTACTTTTCCACGTCGACGAAAAGGGGGATGATCAGCAGTGCGGCAATCACCAGCGCCACGACGCCTCCCCCGACGATCAGCACCCATTTCAGCGCCTTCATGGTTCATCTCCTCCCGTATGGCAGAGGATCGAATCGTTCAGACCTTCCCTCGATCTGCAGTCTTGGCCAACTCCGCTTTGGCCCGGATGTTGGACGACTGCATGACGCCGGCGTCCACCGCGGCGATCACGTCCACCGCACAGTCGAGGTCGTGGTCGGAGATCCCGGCTTTCCTTGCGTCCGCAAGGCGTCGCTCCACTCAATACTGGCAATTCCGGGCGAAGGCCACCGCGAGCCCCATGAAGATCTTCTCTCGCTCGCTCAGATTGTCTACGGCGTGAGCTTCTCGGTAGAATGTGCGAAAATCCGCCCGCTCCGTCATCGTGCCCTCCGCTCCGGAATCGCGCGCCCCGTGGCTAGCATCGTCCCGCAAAACGTGTTCGTTCAGTCGCACACCGCCGCCAGGACGGCGTTCGAGAAGAGGGCGCGACGCGGCACGGGCCCGTCCACCCAACCGCTCTCGGCGAGACGTGTGCCGATCATCACGCAGACAAGCTCCAGGGCCGGGTCCGCCCACAGCATGGCACCCGACGAGCCCGTATGCCCGAACGTGGCGGGGGACGTCAGGGCGCCGCTGTGGTGGGACGCCTTCCGACCTTTGACGTCCCAGCCCAGCCCCCAGCTCGCCGCGCGCCACCGGCCGACCCCTGATGTGTCCCGGATCGATTCGCTCAGCTGGTCTCGCGTCATCTCGCGGGCGGTCGCTGGGCTGACGATCCGACGGCCCTGGTACGCGCCGCCCTGGAGAAACGTCTGGGCAAAGACCGCCAGATCCTCCGGTGTGCTGTAGAGCCCGCCCCAGGGAATGCCCAGCTTCCGGAAGTAGGGCGAGTTGTAGCGCTCGTGATCCGTGGGCGGCTCCCCCGGCAGCCAGACCCAGGCGATGCGGTCCCAGACCTCCGTGGGCGGCTGAAGATAGCTGTCGCGCATCCCGAGGCGTGCCAGGATCTCCTCGGTTACGAACGCGTGATACCCGCGGCCTCCGTACCGCGCGACGATCTCGCCGGCCAGGCCGAAGCCATAATTACTGTACGACCACTGCGAACCCGTCGGGAACAGCAATCGCCCGCGGCAGTACGATCGGACGAAGGCGTCGAGGCCGAGATGCTGGCGCCGGATCTCGTCGTCATCGTCGGCATATTCGGGAAGTCCCGAGGTGTGCGTGAGGAAGTGTCGGAGCGTGATGCCGTCTTTCCCCGGCCCCGTGAACTGGGGGAGCAGTTCACCGACGGGCTGATCGATCGAGAATCGCCCCTGCTCCACAAGCCGCATGATTGCCGTGGCCGTGAAGGGCTTGGTCACCGACGCCACGGCGAAGATCGTGTCTGGTCCGATCGGCCGAGGACGCGGCTCGCGGACGGCATCGCCGAACCAGCGCCGGCCGACGACGAGGCCGCGCCGCGCAATCAGCGCCGTCGCCCCAGGGAGCGTGCCGTCCTCGACCCATCCGCGCAGCAGCTCGAACGCCCGCTCCAGTTGCGCGGAATCCATCCCGACGTCTTCCGGTTTTCCGGCGGGAAGCACGGAGGTGTCTCCTGAGGAGCCGTTACGAAATAACCTATACATCTCTTTCTATTTCGTTACGGTTCCGTATGCCGTTTCGGAATGTCTCCGCTCAACTTATTCGTTGACAACGGCTTACAGCAGAATCTCGCGCGTCACACCGCGCACATCCATCTCGAAATCCAGGCCGACCACCGGCGGGCGCGCGAAGTGCCACGTGAGGCCGGCGGGGGTTCCGCCGCGCCGCACGATCTCGTCTGCCAGGATCGGATGCACGTCGTGCACCGTGTAGAGTTGCGTCGCGGTGACCTGCGCCCAGCCGAAGCCGAGCGCTTGCATGCGCCGCTCCATCTCCCCCAGGACATACCGTGCCTTGTCGCGCAGACCGGCAGCCGACGTGTCGCCGCGGCGAATGATGTGGTCCTGGTAGTTGCCCTTGCCTTCGGGTGCCTCGCCGCTGCCCGCGATGTGGAAAGTCGGCCGGGCGCCCGGCCGCGCGGGAACCGTGTAGGCAAACGCGTAGAAGCTCGGCGCCACCGGAGGGTCGATTTCCGGACAGACGTTCGAGCGCGCCACGGGATTCGCGCCGTCGCGATAGATCCCCCACTGCTCCAGGGTCCCGACGTAGGCGCGGTTGAACGCTTGGAACCCCTCTTCGGTGAAGGGAGCGGGCGAGCGCAGCTCGCAGGCGCATACCGCGCCGAGCGGCCTGGCGACATCGGCAAGGTGCGCCGCGATCGCGCGAAAGCCTTCCGCGAGCGGCACGGGGCGTTGGAAACGCGCCCGTTCGATCTCGAAGCCCGGCTCGGCCGCGACGCCCGCCGAGTACTGAAACACCCCGCGGATATAGCGGTAACCCGCTCCCGGAAGGCGGATAACCTCGGTCATGACGTGGTCCTCCCCGATGGAACAGTCTGTATGCGTCCTGAGCCGGCATGAGGCATCGGCGCGACGGACAGCCCGTCTCTATGCTGCGAGGCTATCAGGATCGAGCAGGTGCCGTCAAGGCGACACGGAAAGGGGAGCACTTCAGAAACAGGGATCGCCGGGATCCCGGCAAGCCCACGCGATGGCGAGCTGGTCACATGATGCCGCGCCCTGCCCTCGCCGCCGATCCCGGGACCCGTTCGCGTACCCTATGCCGGATGCTGCTCCAGGTAGGCCAGGTACTCGTCGGGGTTTCCGTCCCGCGGGAGTACGCCGTCCAGAACTGCTTGCTCCAGTCGGTCCTTCAGTGCGCCGACGTGGGGTCCGGGCGCGATCCCAAAGTGCGCGATGATGGCTTGACCGATGCCTTTGGGCAAGAGGGGCGCCTGGCCGTCTTTGCGAATGATTTCCACCGTCCGCGCGTGAAGCTGGGCCAGGCGGGCCAGCACGCCCTCGCGGACGCCGGGCCGATGCGAGGTCACGTCGGCTCGACTGAGATCCAGGAGATCCTCGAACGCATCGCCCGCATCCCGGATCAGGCGCCGGACGGCCCCATCGGTCCAGCTGCTGTCGTAGAGCGCCGGCCGCTGGTGGAGCAGCACAAGCGTCCGCACGCGCTGATGCAGCGCGCGATCGAAACGAAACCGGCGAGCCGCCTCGTCCACGATGCCGCCGCCGACCGCCTCGTGTCCGTAAAAATGCACCTCGCCGTCGCCATCCACCGTGCGCGTCGTGACCTTCCCGGCGTCGTGGAGGAGCGCCGCCCACCGCACCGCGACGCGAGCGGGGGCCTGGCTCACCACACCCAGCGTGTGCGGCCAAAGGGCTTTGTGATGATAACGACCCTGGTCGGCCCGGAATTCCACCATGGTCTGCCCCGCGGGCCACAGATGGGCCAACACGCCGCTGTTCGCGAGAAACGTGAGGCCGTCCGCCGCGACGGAGCCCACCAGGATCTTGTTCATCTCCAGGAGCCATCGCTCGCGGCTGACCGTGAGAATCTCCCCGGCCAGCTCCCGGACGACGTCGCCGAGCCCCGCCTCCGGCTGCATGCCCAGCGTGGCGATGAAGCGCGCCGCGCGCAACATCCGCAGGGGGTCCTCGTGGAAGATGACGCGGGGGTCGCCCACGGTCCGGAGGGCATGCTGCCGGAGGTCCCGCTCGCCCCCGAAGGGATCGATCAGCCTGCGATCGGCCGTCATCGCCATGGCGTTGATCGAGAAATCCCGCCGCGCCAGGTCTGACTCCAGATCTTTCCCGAAGGTGACCCGGGGCTTTCGGCTTCCGTTGGAATACACCTCACCCCGGTAGGTCGTGATCTGAATCTCGCGGCGCAGGTTGCCGGCGTCCATGATGGTGCCTACGGTGCCGAAGCGGCTCCCCACCGTGAACACCTGCAGCTTGGCCGCGCGGAGGATGCGCGCACTGTCGCCCGGCATGGCGCTCGTGGCAAAATCCAGATCGCGCAGCGCTTCGAGCGGCGTCCCCAGCAGATGGTCGCGCACCGCGCCGCCCACGAGGTACAGCTCGTGCCCGGCACGACGAAAGATCTCGAAGAGGTGGGAGATCTGCGCATCCATGAGAACACCTGCAGCCGTCCCCAAAACAAAAGCCCTAAAGTCGCCGACCTTAGGGCTTGCTCCCTCGACAGATTAAGGTCAGGCGGCGCCTACGCCCCTCCCCCGACTGGAAGCGCGCGGACCGCATCGGGCACAGCAGAAGACACATGGCCGCCCTCTACCGTCCGGCATTGTGCCGCTTCACAGGCGAATCGCACGGCCCCTCCCATCATCGTTTCGGTTCCCTTGCTGCCAACGGCCAATCGCACTATCGGGGAAGCCCTCGATCTTGTCAAGCGGAAAGGCCCCGCCGGCGCGATGCCGACGGGGCCGCAGGACCTCGAAAACACACGAGGCTACCTGAAGACCTCCGGGTTGACGACCCCTTCCGGTCGGCGCCCTTCGAGAACGTCGATGATGGACTGCGCCGCGTGCGTCGCCATCCGGATGACGCACTCGACGGTGAGGCCGGCCGAGTGCGGACTCAGGATCACGTTGGGCAGCCCGAAGAGTGGGTTGTCGGCTTTGGGAGGCTCGGGGTCAAACACATCGAGCCCGGCGCCCGCGATGGTGCCATCTTTGAGGGCGGTGACCAATGCGGCCTCGTCCACGATGGGGCCGCGCGCGCAATTGATGAGATAGGCCGAGCGCTTCATCGTCTTGAACTGCGCCGCACCGATCAGCCCCTTGGTCTCCGGCGTGGACGGGACGTGCAGCGTGACGAAGTCCGACGCTTGCAAGATCTCGGAAATCGCGACGACCTTGGCGCCAGCTTTTTCCATCGCTTCCTTCGGGACGAGCGGGTCGTAGGCCAGGATCTTCATATTGAAGGCGGCCTGAGCCTTCTGGCACACCAGCATGCCGATCCGCCCCATGCCGATGATGCCCAGCGTCTTTCCGTCCAGGTCGAAAGCGCTGTAGCTGTTCCGGATTTCCCACTCATTCTTCCGCGTGGCGGCGTCGAACGGGATGATGCGCTTGGCCAGTGCCAGCATCAGCGCCAGCACGTGCTCCGCCACCGACAGGGCGTTCGCCCGCGGCGTGATGCACACCGGGATCTTGCGGGCGGTGGCCGCCTTCACGTCGATGCTGTCGTACCCCACGCCGTGCCGCGCGATCACCTTGAGCACCTTTCCGGCATTGATCACCGAGGCTGGAATCTCGGCCGTCCGCACCAGGAACCCGGCTGCGTCCGCGACCTCTTTGATCAGCGTCGCTTCCTTAAAGTCTGGCGCAACCCGGGCGTCGTAGCCGCGGCTGGTGATGTACTTCATCCCCTCCTCGTGAATCGGCTGGGACATCAAAATTTTCGCCTTTGCCATGAGCGTCACGCCTCCGCAAAGCGGCCGGGCTGCCGTAGCA
>Ga0316622_100001127_pt1 | contig 16943 bp, 15 predicted proteins | sample OWC_Aug_OW2_C1_D_FD_207646 | JGI IMG/M metagenome (GOLD analysis project Ga0316622, IMG submission 207646) | Wetland soil microbial communities from Old Woman Creek delta, Ohio, United States - OWC_Aug_OW2_C1_D5_C | ecosystem: Environmental > Terrestrial > Soil > Wetlands | place: USA: Ohio... | reverse complement strand
TGAAGTTGATGATCTCGGGGGTGACCTTCTCCGCCGCGACGGTGAGGTCGCCCTCGTTCTCGCGGTCCTCGTCGTCGAGGACCACGATCATCTTGCCGGCCCGGAAGTCCTCCAGGGCCTCGGGGATGGTGCTGAACGGCATCGGGCCTTTCTGGCGGGGCGCCCTCAGAGGCCGCGGGCGGCCAGGAGCCGCTCCACGTACTTGGCGATGACGTCCGCCTCGAGGTTGACGAGGCTGCCCGCCCTCGCGTCCCGCAGGTTCGTCACCTGCAGTGTATACGGGATGAGAGCGACCGAGAAGGCACCACCCTGGATTCCCCACACGGTCAACGAGATGCCGTCCACGCAGACCGAGCCCTTCTCGACGAGGTAGCGCTCGAGGCCGGCCGGCGGCTCGATCACGATCTCGGAGGACTCGCCGAGCCACCTCATCTCGCGCACGCGGCCGATGCCGTCCACGTGGCCCTGCACCACGTGGCCGTCGAACCGGCCGTCGGCCTTCATGGGACGCTCGAGGTTGACGAGGGCGCCCGGGACGAGGCGCTCGTCGAACCGCGTGCGCCGCAGGGTCTCCTCCGTGAGGTCGACGTCGAATCCCTCGACGTCCGAACGGACGGCGGTGAGGCAGCAGCCGTTGACCGCGATGCTGCCGCCGAGGGGCAGCCCCTCGAAGAGGCCGCCCACGTCGATCCGCGCGGTCATCACGTCCCCGCGGCGCAACGCCGTGCGAACCGTGCCGGTGCCTTCCACGATGCCGGTGAACATGTCGCCAGTCTATCCCCTGGGACGCCAGAGCTCGAACTGGGGCGGCCAGGGCCAGGGGAAGGCCGGCCCTGGCGGCACGGGCTCGAGGCGGAGAGCGTCCCGGACGTCGAGGGGGTCTTCTCCGCCGAAGGCCGGGCGGCTGCCCCGGCCGCCCAGGAGGAGCGGTGCGCGGAAGAGGGCCACCTGGTCCACGAGTCGCCGGGCCAGGAAGGAGCCGAGAACCTCGGAGCCGCCCTCGACCATGAGGCTCGTGACGCCTCGGGCACCAAGGGCCTCGAGGGCCCGGGGCGGCGAGACCCGCCCCCTCTCGCCCGGCACCTCGACGACCTGGACGCCGACCGCCTCGAGAGCACGCCGGCGCGCCGGGTCCGGGGCGCAAGAGAGGACGAGAACGGGCGCGCTCGGGGTCGCCGTGCGCGCGAGCCGGCCCCGCGGGGGCAGGCGCAGGCGCGAGTCGAGCACCACCCTCGCGAAGGAGCGCCGGGTCCGGGGCGAGGGCAGGAGCAGCGGGTCGTCGGCGAGCGCGGTGCCGACGCCGACGAGAACGGCGTCGTGCAGCCGCCGCAGCCACCGGGCCTGACGGCGCTGCGAGGGGCTGGTGATCCACTTGGACCGGCCGGATGCGGTGGCCATCCGCCCGTCCAGGGTGAGGGCCGCCTTCAGCAGGACGAAGGGGCGGGCGAGCCGCGTCCACGTGAGGAAGCGCTCGTTGAGGCGCGCGGCCTCCGCGGCGAGGAGGCCCGTCTCGACCGCGACACCCGCGCGGCGCAGCAGCGACAGCCCGCGCCCGGCCACGAGCGGGTGGGGGTCGCGCAGCGCCGCCACGACCCGTGCCACTCCCGCGTCGCGGACGAGCGGCGCGCAGGGAGGGGTCCGGCCCTGGTGCGCGCACGGCTCGAGTGTGACGTAGAGGGTGGCGCCACGCGCCCGGGCACCGGCCTGCCGAAGGGCGACGACCTCGGCGTGCGCGCCGCCCGCCCGCGCGTGCCAGCCCTCGCCCACGACCTGCCCGGCGCGCGCGACGACGCAGCCGACGACGGGGTTCGGGCTCGTCTCCCCTAGCCCCCTCGCGGCCAGCCCGAGCGCCCGCCGCATCAGGGTCTCGTCGGTGCCGGAGGCGCGCCCGACCATCCCGCTACTCGCCGACGAGGCTGGCGGCGAAGGCCTCCGCGTCGAAGGGCAGCAGGTCCTCGACCTTCTCCCCCACCCCGACGTAGCGGATCGGCACGCCCAGCTCGCGCACCACCGCCACCGCGATGCCCCCCTTGGCGGTCCCGTCCAGCTTGGTGAGGACGAGGCCGGTCACGCCGCCGGCCTTCGCGAACTCGCGGCCCTGCGTCAGGCCGTTGCTGCCCACGGTGGCGTCGAGCACCAGCAGGGTCTCGTGCGGCGCCCCCGGCACCTCGCGTCCGGCCACCCGCGCCATCTTCGCCAGCTCGGCCATCAGGTTCGATTTCGTGTGGAGCCGTCCCGCGGTGTCGACGAGGACGGCGTCCGTCCCGCGGGCGCGGGCGGAGCGCAGCGCGTCGGTGAGCACGGCGGACGGGTCGGCGCCCTCGGCCCCCCGGTGGAAGGCCGCCCCCGCGCGCGAGGCCCAGACCTCCAGCTGCTCGGCCGCGGCGGCGCGAAAGGTGTCGGCCGCGCACAGGAGCACCGTGCGCCCCTCGGCGGCCCAGATCGCGGCCAGCTTGCCGATCGTGGTGGTCTTGCCGGCGCCGTTCACACCGACCACGAACACCACCCACGGCCGGGCCGAGAAGGGCACGGGGCCCGGCGGCCGCTCGACCGCCCGCCGGATCTCCCCGGCGAGCGCCTGGCGCATGGCGTCGAGGCCGCCCGCCGCGATCGCGCCGCTGCGATCGCGCAGCACTCCCATGGCCTCCTCCACCGCGGGAAGACCCAGGTCGGCGGCGAGGAGGGCCTCCTCCACCGACTCGAGCGCGGCCGCGTCGAGGAGGCGCCGCCCGCGGACGAGGTCCTCGATCGGGGTGTTGAGGGCCTCCCGCGTCCGGGCGAGCCCGCCGCGGAGGCGATCGAGGAGCCCCAAGCTAGATCTCCTCGTCGAGGCGGGCGCGCGCCTCCTCGCAGTGTCGGCTGGCCACGGCCGGCAGGGCCGGCCGGTCGAGCGAGACCACGAGGTAGTAGCCGTCCTTGAGCGTCGTGAGCACCACCGACCCTCCCTCGTGGCGCCAGACGAGCGAGCGGATCTCGCCGGCGTGGAAGCGGCCGGCGGTGCGCGAGGCCATGCCGAGCGAGATCCCCTGGTAGGCGCCGATCAGGCGCTGGCGCTCACCCAGGTCGCCCGCCCCGACCACGACCTCGCCCTGGGCGTCGAGCAGGAGGGCCGTGCGCGCGCCCGCGACGCGGGCGAGGAGTGCCTCGAGGATGCGCCGGTAGGGCAATGGGCCTACTTCGGCAGCGCCTGGAGCTGCTCCGCCGCGGCGCGCCCCGCGGGTCCGGCCGCGTCGAGCTTGAGGGCTTCCTCGAGCCTCGCCCGCGCGTCCGAGAAGCGCCCGACCTTGTAGTAGGCCTTGCCGAGCCCCAGCTGCAGCCCGGCGTTCGTCGGCACCTCCTTGACGCCCGCCTCGAGCTCGACCACCGCCTCCGCGACGCGGTCCGAGGTCACGAGGGCCTCGGCCAGGAGGAGGTACGCGTCGGCGTAGGCCCGGTTGCGCTTCAGGCTGGTGCGGAGCCAGTTGATGGCCTCGGCGACGTTCTTCTCCTCGAGGTACGCGCGGCCGAGGTTGTAGGCCGAGATCTCGGGAGCGGGGTTCATGGCGTCGCTGAAGGCGGAGAGCAGCTCCTTCTTCCCTCCTTCCCGGTCCCCGGACATGATGAGCGCGTAGCCGAGGGCGTTTCTCGTGTCCACGTAGTAGGGGTTGAGCTCGAGCGCCTTGCGAAACGCGGTGATCGCGTCCTTCCACTCCCCCTTCGCGGCGTACGCGAGCCCCAGGCCGTTCTGGAAGTAGGGGTTCTTGGGGTCCTCCCGGGCGGCGCGCTTGAACTCCTCGAGGGCGAGGTCCACGCGGCCTTCGCGCAGGTGCATGACGCCGGTCGAGAAGCGCAGCTCCGCGTCGGGGGCGCTCTGCGCGAGCCCCGGGGCGGCGAGGAGGACGAGGAGGGCGGCGCGGCGGATCGGGGCGGCGGACGCGAGGGTCATCATGTGGTTCACACCGAGGGGGAAGGCGCTGGCCGGGGGGCCGCGATCGGGTCCGCGTCCCCGATGAGGGCGTTGAGGTCGAAGTGGCGCGAGGCCACGGAGGCCCGGCGCGCCTTGGACGGGCTCACGTCGCCGGCGAGAAAGGCCCGCTCGAAAGCGTCGACGCTCGCGGGGTCGAACTTCTTCCCGGAGAGGAATCGCAGTCGGGCGATGGCCGCTTCGAACGTCATGGCCTTCGAGTACGGGCGGTCGGTCGTCATCGCGTCGAAGGCGTCGGCAACGCTCACGATGCGGCCGAAGAGAGGGATCTCGTCTCCCGTCAGGCCCCGGGGATAGCCGCTGCCGTCCACGTTCTCGTGGTGCATGAGGCCGTCGCCCGCTTTCTCCTTGAGCAGCGGCACCGCCTCGAGGATGTGCTCCCCCTTGGTCGGGTGCTGCTTCATGATCTCGTACTCCTCGTCGGTGAGGGCGGCGGCCTTGCGCAGGATCTTGTCCTCGATGCCGATCTTGCCCACGTCGTGGATGATCCCGGACAGGTGCACCCGCTCGACCTCCTCGGCGCTCATCCCGAGGTGCTTGGCCACGCACGCCGAGTAGTACGCCACGCGCTCGGAGTGGCCGCGCGTGTAGGGGTCCTTCTCGTCGATCGCGTTCGCGAGCATGCGGATGGAGCCCATGAAGAGCTCCTTGTTCTCCTCGGCCCGGCGCTTGATCTCCTCGATGGCCTTCTGGATCTCCTCCCCCATCTGGTTGAAGGCGTCGGCGAGAACCCCGACCTCGTTGCGGCTGTGCACGGTCACCCGGGTGGAGTAGTCGCCGCCGGCCAGGCGGTGCGCGGCGGTGGCCAGCTTCTGCACGGGACGGCTGATCTCTCCGGCGAAGAGCGAGCCGAGCACCGCGGCGAGCGCAGCCACCACCGCCACGAGGAGCACGGACTTCTTGCGCAGGTCGATGGCGGTGAAGTACGCCTTGTCGACGTCGACCTGGACGATGACCCCCCAGTCCGAGTCGTCCGGCACGGGGATGTAGGTGCCGAGCATCTCGCGCGGCTTGCCCTCGGGCGTCGCGATCTCGAAGCGGGTCGTGGCCGGGATGCCGCCGCGCCGCCGCGAGGCGGGGGAGCGCCGCCGGGACTCCTCGGTCGAGCGCAGGAACAGCGACACGATCTCGACCTGCGACATGTCGGCAGCGAGCACCTGCTCGGCGTCGGAGTGCGCGATGATCCTCCCCCGGTTGTCGACCACGTACACCTCGAACAGCCCGTCGCCGCCGCTCTGCTTCGTGATCGCGCGGATGGGCTGCAGGCTCGCCACGGCGAGGACGACGCCCTCGACCCGGCCCGCGATGGTGACGGGCTCGCCGATGACGACCACCGGCTCCTGCAGCGACTCCGAGACGACCGGGACGGAGATCATGGCCTTGCCGTGCTGCCCGCGCTGGAAGGCCTCCTGCAGCTGCTCGACGAGCCGCGCGTCCTGCAGGTCGAGCCCCGACTGCGGGCCGACGCCGGTCGGGTCGACCACGCTGAGATACACGACGCTGGCGGAGCCCGCGAGGTAGCGCTCGAGCGCCTTCTGCTCCTTGATCCGCGCGAGGCGGGCGGGGAAGCTGCCCGAGCCCGGGTCCACCTCGAGGGTGCGGGAGATGGCGGCGACCTGCGAGCGAAGGCTGTCGACGTAGATCGCGACCTGGGTCGAGATCAGCCGCGCCTTGTCGAGCTGCCACTCCTTCTGGTTCGACTCGATGCTCTCGCGGCTGCGCGAGACGAGCTGCCAGGAGGTCCAGACGAGGGGCACGACGCCGACCGCGAAGAGGAGGGCCAGGATCGAGAAGAGGATGCGGCCCCGTCGGTCGCGGGACGCCTTCTCCGCCATCGGGTCAGGCCTGCCCCGCGGGAAGCGGGGACGGCGATGCCTCTTCGGAGAGGCAGGCCAGCACCTCCCAGGCGAGGACCTCGTTCTCCTTGCCCTTCAGGCTGAAGCTCCCCAGGGGGCGGCACTCGAAGAGCCCCTCGACCAGGGCGAGGGTCTGCTGGCCGATCACCACCGAGCCCGGCTTCGCCACCGAGCTCTCGAGCCGGCTCGCGGTGTTCACGGTGTCGCCCAGCACCGTGTACTCCTTCTTGTTCACGCTGCCGATCTCGCCCGCCACCGCCTTGCCGGAGTTGATGCCGATGCGGACGCGGAAGGCCGGGCCCTCCCGGCGCTCGGCGTTCCACTCCGCGAGGCGCTCCTGCATCTCGAGCGCGGTGCGGATGGCCCGCTCGGCGTGGTCGGGCATGTCGAGGGGCGCCCCGAACACCGCCATGATCGCGTCGCCGATGTACTTGTCGAGCGTGCCCTCGTACTTGAAGATGACGTCGGTCATCCGCGAGAGGTAGTCGTTCAGCAGCAGCGCGACCGAGGAAGGGCTCATCTTCTCGGACATGGAGGTGAAGCCGCTGATGTCGGCGAAGAGGACGCTCACCTCGCGCACCTCGGGGGCGCCCAGCTCCGCCCCCTGGGTGTCCGAGGCCGCCAGGATCCGGCTCGCCACCTGCGGGGAGAGGAAGCGTCCGAGCCGCTCGCGCTTCCTCTCCTCGGCCACGATCTTCTGGTTGAGGCGCGCGCGCTCGACCGCGACCGCCGCGTAGTTGGCGAGCGCGGTCAGGAGGTCGAGGTCGTTCACCGTGAAGCAGTTCGTGAGCATCGGGGAGTCCACGTGGATGATGCCGATGACCTGCTCCTTGAGCCACAGCGGCGCGCACATGGCCGAGCGGATGCCGTGGAAGCGGATCGAGTCGCCGGCGCCGAAGCGCGGGTCGACCATCGCGTCCGAGGTGAGGATGGAGACCCGGTCGTGCATGACCCGGTCGGCGATCGTCTTGGACAGGGTGATGCGACCCTCGCCTCCGCCGGGCGTGCGGTGCTTCACCACCATCGGCACGAGACGCCCGCCCTGGCTGTCCTCCTCCAGCATGAGGAAGCCGCGGTCGGCCGGCATGTGCTCGAAGACGATCTCCATGACCTGCTGGAGGACCTCCTCGACCGGCCGCACCGCGATGAGCGTTTCCGCGACCTTGGTGAGGACCTTCAGGATCCGGTTGGACTTCTCGATCTCCTGGAGGTCGACCGCGGGGGCCTTCTTCTCGTCGGCCGGCGCCTCGGGGACGGGCGCCGCGGTGAGCAGCCGCGACAGCTCTCCCACCGAGCGGATGATCGTCCCGGCTTCCTCGGAGAGGGGCGTCGCCTCGTCCAGGACGATCTTGCTCTCGAGGGCCTTGCCCAGGGTGAGCTCGAACTTGCCGAGGAGAATGCGGTCCCCGTCCCGCAGCGGCGCCTCCACGACCAGGACCCCGTTGACCTGCGTGCCGTTCTTGGACTTCAGGTCCAGGATGCGGGCGCTGCCGTCCTCGCTCACCACCACCTTGGCGTGGTTGCGCGAGATGCTGAAGTCGCGCAGGACGATCTGGCAGTCGGGGGATCGGCCAATCACCACTTCGCCGGCGGCGAAGTCGTAGCTGCGCGGGCTGTCGCCGTCCTGGTAGGTGAGCCGGTACATTTCTCCCGCCCTCGGGGCACACCAAGCCCCTCGGAACGCGCAGTTTACTCCCTTTTGAGGCTGCGCAGCATCAGCTCGTCGAGTGCCTCGCGCGGGGGCTTGCCCTCGTAGAGCACCGCCTTCATCTGCCGGGCGATCGGCATCTCGATGCCCTGTCGCTCGGCCAGGGCGCAGGCGGCGAGGGTCGTGCGGACCCCCTCGGGGTGCATGCCGGCGCCCGCCTCGGCGAGGGCGAGGCCGCGCCCGAGGCGCTGACCCATCGTCCGGTTCCGCGACAAGGCGCCCGTGCAGGTGAGCACCAGGTCGCCGAGTCCCGCCAGTCCGGCGAGCGTGTCCGGCCTCGCCCCCAGCGCGACGGCGAGCCGCGCGATCTCGGCCAGGCCGCGGGTGATGAGCGCCGCCTCGGTGTTGTGCCCGTAGCCGAGGCCGTCGATGATCCCGGCGGCGATCGCGATGATGTTCTTGAGCGCGCCGGCGAGCTCGACACCGACCACGTCCTCGCTCGAGTAGACGCGGAAGGTGCGGGTGGCGAGGGGCCGCTGCACCTTCTCCGCCACCGCGTGGTCGGCCGAGGCCACCACGACGGCCGTGGGCAGCCCTCTCGCCACCTCCAGGGCGAACGAGGGCCCGGAGAGCACGGCCAGCGGGCGGTCCGGGGCCTCGGCCGCCGCGACCTCGGTCATGCGCTGCAGCGTGTCGATCTCCAGGCCCTTCGTCGCCGAGACGAAGACGGCATCTCGCGGGGCGAGCCCGCCCGCCTGGCGATAGACCGCGCGGCAGAACTGCGAAGGCACGACGACGAGAACGGCCTCGGCGTCGGCGAGCGCCTCGTCGAGGCGCTCCGTGGCGCGAAGCCCCGCGGGCAGCTCCACTCCCGGCAGGTAGGCCGGGTTCTCGCGCTTCGCGTTGACGGCGGCCACGACTTCGGGCTCGCGGATCCAGATCCGCACCGGCAGGCCGGCGCGAGCGGCGTGGCTGGCCAGGGCGGTGCCCCAGGCCCCGCCTCCGAGGACGGTGGTTCTCATGGCGTCACTCCTTCGGCTGCCCCACGCGACGCTCGGTCCCGCCGAGGATGCGCCGCAGGTTGGCACGGTGCCGGAAGACGACGAGAGCGGCAGTGAGGAGGGCGGCCATCGCGACGGGGTCGGGTCCCCGGAAGGCGAAGGCGAGGGCGGCGAGGGCAACTCCACCGGCGACCGACCCGAGCGAGACGTAGCGCGTGGCCGCGGCCACGAGCGCGAAGACGACGAGCGCGGCCAGGGCGGCCTTCGGGGCGAGGGGAGCGAAGGCGCCGAGCCCGGTGGCGACGCCCTTGCCCCCGTGGAACCGCAGCCAGACCGGGAACATGTGCCCCACCACCGCCGCGACCGCGGCCACGGCGGGCAGGGCCTCTTCTCCCGGGGCGAGTCGCCCGGCGAGCGCCGCCGCCGCCGCCCCCTTGCCCACGTCGAGGAGGAGGGCGAGCGCCCCCGCCACCTTGCCCGCGTTGCGCAGCACGTTCGTCGCGCCCACGTTCCCGCTTCCGACCTGGCGCACGTCGTGGACCCCGAACGCCCGCGCGACGAGGAAGCTGAACGGGAGCGATCCGATGAGGTACGAGACGGCCGCGACTTGAAGGGCGGAGAGCATCGGTGCGCCTAGTCTACTGCCGCGCGCCCCAGCGGGAACCGCGCGAGCGGGGTGTAGACGGCCCCGTCGGGCCGCAGGTCGCTCCGGAAGAGGACCAGCGTCTCGAGCCGAGTCGCGCCGAGATCGGCGGGCGGCAGGTCGGGTCTCGGCCCCCGCTCCCGCCAGCGCCCGAGCGTGAGGTGGGCACGGAACGGACGAGCCTCCCGCTCGAAGCCGGCCGCTCGCGCCGCCCGCTCGCAGGCGCGCTGCAGGTCGAAGACGGCAGGCGGCACGTCGAGGCCCAGCCACAGGACGCGGGGACTGCCCCGCTCCGGGAACGTGCCGAGCCCGGCGAGGCGTGCCTCCGCGGGCGGGCAGAGAGCGGCGGCGGCCGCAAGCCGCGGCCGGAGCGACTCGACCTGGGTTGGCGAGGTGTCGCCCAGGAAGCGCAGCGTGAGGTGGATGCCCTCGGGCCGCACCAGGCGGATGCCGCCGAGCCGGGGCCGGAGGCGGGCCTGCAGGTCGCCGAGCGCCTCGCGCAGGGCGGCTTCGAGCTCGATCGCGACGAATGCCCGCGCGGGGTCGACCGCGCTCACAGCGGCGGCAGGCCCAGCAGGCCGCGGCGCAGCATCTCGAGAGCCACCTGCGTCGCCTGGAAGCGCACGCGCTCGCGGCCGCCGGGGAAGAGGTTCCGCCGCACGCGCGTGCCCGCCGCGCCGTCGACCGCGACGAAGACGAGCCCGACCGGCTTCTCCGCCGTGCCCCCGTCCGGGCCCGCGATCCCGGTGATGCCCACGCCCACGTCGGCCCCTGCGACCCGGGCGGCGCCCGCCGCCAGGACCGCGGCGACCTCCTCCGACACCGCGCCGTGCTCCTCGAGGAGCGAGGGCAGGACGCCGACCTCCTCGCTCTTCGCCCGGTTCGAGTAGGTGACGAAGGCCCGCTCCAGCACCGCGCTCGCGCCGGGCACGTCGGTCAGCCGGGCGGACAGGAGTCCTCCGGTGCACGACTCGGCGAGGGCGAGGGTGAGCCCGCGCTCGCGCAGGAGGCCCACCACCACCTGCGGCAGATCCCGGCCGTCCTCCGCGTAGATCCGGCCGGGCAGGGCCGCGCGCAGGGCCGCGGCCAGGTCCTCGATCCGGGAGTCGGCCTCTGCGGCGCCGTCGCCGTGCGCGACGAGGTGCAGCTCGACCTGTCCCACCGCCCCGAGGATGGTGGTCTTCGGGTTCTCGAAACGCGAGTAGACGGGCGCGGCGATCTCGTCCACCTCGCTCTCGGGCATCGCCGCGATCCGCAGGACGCGGCGCCGCACGACCCGCGTCGCTCCGGCCCGCGCGCGCAGCCGCGGAAGCACCTGCTCCTCGAACATCGGCTTCATCTCGCCCGGGGGCCCGGGCAGCAGGACGAGGAGCCGGCCCTCCTGCTCGAGGAGCTGGCCGGGCGCGGTGCCGCGGGAGTTCGGCAGGGCCTCCGCCCCCTCGAGGATGTCCGCCTGCTTCTCGTTCGTCGCGGACATCGCCCGGCCGTAGCGCGCGAAGCGCGCCCGCAGGGCTTCGACGATCGCGCCGTCGCGGCGCAGCCGTCGCCCGACCGCGGCCGCCGCGGCCTCCCGCGTCAGGTCGTCCGCGGTCGGCCCGAGCCCCCCGGTGGCGATCACGACGTCGGCGCGGGAGCGCGCGTCGCGCAACGCCGCCTCGAGCAGCGCCCGGTCGTCCGCGAGCGTGGCGCGTGCGGCGACCTCGATCCCGGCGTCGAGCAGGCGCTCGGTGAGCCACAGGGAGTTCGTCTCGGAGCGCAGGGGCCCGAGCAGCTCGCTGCCGATCGCCAGGATCTCGGCCTTCACCGGGCTACCCCGCCGGCCAGACGGCGAGGAGGACGCGCAGCAGCAGGTGCGCGTAGACCCCGGCCGCCACGTCGTCGGCCATGATGCCCCAGCCACCGGGGACTCGCTCGAGGTCCCGCGCCGGCCACGGCTTGACGATGTCCATCGCGCGGAAGAGGAGGAAGCCGAGGGCCGCGGTGACCGCGGTGAAGGGCAGCGCGGCCAGGGTGACCCACTGGCCCACCACCTCGTCCACGACGACGATGCCCGGGTCCTTCACTCCCACGCGGCGCGCCACCCGGCCCGCCGCGAGCGAGCCGACGACGAAGAGGGCGGCCGAGGCTGCCGCCTGCCAGCGCCACGGCAACGCCGCCATCGGCCAGAACAGCAGCAGGCCCACGGCCGACCCCGCCGTCCCCGGCGCGACAGGCGAGTAGCCGCTGCCGAAGGCGGTGGCAATGACGCGGGCTACCGAATCGATGGCCTTCTGCACCGGCCGATGATACTGCGAGGACGCCGACCACATCCGCTGACGACCGAAGTCCCCGGCAACCCGGGCTTGCTCGAGGGGGCGGAGCCCGCACCGTCCGCCGCATTGCGCCACGGGGCGTCGGGCGGCATCGCCCGGCCTACCGTTTCCGCAGCCGCCCCTCGGGGTCTCGGGGCATGACGCGCAGCGTGTCGGAGTGCGCGACGAAGACGCGGCCGGGGCCTCCCCGGGCGGGCTTCACGTGCTTGCGCCGGGTCACGTGCACGTCCACCAGCGACTCGCCGCGCGCCTCGCTGAAGAAGGCCGCCACCTCGGCCGCCTCGCGCAGGTCATCGGCCCCCGCCCGGCCCTCGTTGTCGCGGAGGACGACGTGCGCTCCCGGCGCGTCGCGGGCGTGGAGCCACAGGTCCTCGGCCCGGGCCACGCGGAACGTCAGGTGGTGGTTCTCGCGCGCGTTGCGGCCGACGAGCACGGACAGCCCGCGGCCGGTCAGGTAGTGGCGTGGCCCGACGCCAGCGTCCCCGCGGTCCCCCGCGCCCGCCTCCTCCCCGAGCCCGGGGAGCTCGCGCGCGTCGCGGGCCTCCAGGACGAGCGCTTCCGCCTCGCGCGCCGAGCGGAGCGCCGAGCGGGTCTCGCGAAGTCGCAGGTCGATCTGGTGGCGTGCCCGCTCGACGCGGCGCGCCTTGTCGAACAGGCGCTCCGCGTTGGCGAGGCCCCCGAGGCGGGGATCTAGGGCGATGACGAGCGCGCGCCCGGAGTCGTGAGGGTCCGGCAGCTCGATCGAGTCCCGTCCGGCCTCGGCTCCCCGAGCGAACGCGAGCAGGGCCCCGGCCCGGCGCCGCAGGTCGCCCTCGTCGGCGAGCCCGGCGAGGTCCTGCCCGAGGTGGGTCTCCAGCTGCTCGAGACGACGGATCTGCCGGCGTGCCTCGTCGAGGGCGGAGCGCCGGCGGCGCTGAAACTCGAGGCCTCGGTGGCGTGCGGCGAGGAACAGGGCCCCCGCCTCGAGCCAGGACGGGAACCGCAGGACGCTCCGCTCGCCGCCCGGGGGGGTCACCGGAGCGAGCGTGACCCCCGCCGGGTCGGCGAGGTCGGCGTCGTGCCACGTGTCGGTCGGCCCGCCCGTGGCCGGGCCGGCGAGCAGAGTCGGTGACGCGTCGCGGAGTCGCTCGCACAGCGCGGAGAACGAGGCGGAGCTCCCGTCCGTCTCGCGCGCGAGCACCGGGCCCAGGCCTGGGCAGGCGGCGAGGACGGCGCGCACGAGGGATCGGCCGTCGGCCCGCGCCGCGGCCACGGCCGCCTCGAAGGCCGCGGGGTCGAGGCGCTCCCACTCGCGCTCCGGCGACTCCGGCAGGGGCCACGCTTCGGGTCCCTCGCCCAGGCTTCCGAGCGCCGCGCCGTCGCGGACGAGGCTCAGGGCGGGGGCGGAGCCGCCCAGGCGCAGGGCGAGGCGGCAGTCCCCGGCCTCGAGCACGACCGCCCTCTCCCCGGCGACGCGCGCGAGGGCGGTGACGCGGGCGCCATCCACGTGCTTGCGCAGGTGCAGGAGCGCCTGGCGCGCGCGGCCGGGAACGGCGGCAGACGAGCGATCGGCGAGGGAGCGGGCGGCTTCGCGCGACAGCCAGTAGACGCCGGCCGTGCCGCGTCCGGCGTCCAGCCAGAGCCAGCGCTCGCGAGAGCCCCTCACGTCGAAGACGACCGCGCTCGCTCCCGCGAGGCGGGGCTTCGAGAGGTACCGACCGACCAGCAGCGGACGCAGCTCGGCGAGCGTACGGTCGAGGGTCACGGCGTCCACGGGCTCAGCCCTTCCGCCGCCCCGCCCACCCGGCGGATCAGTTGCGGACGACGCGCGTGCGGAACAGGCGATCGTGGAGCGCGCGGGCCGCCGGGTCGAAGGCCATCGGCAGCAGGCCCAGCCCCGCGAGCCCCGTGCCCAGGAGCCCGACGAAGGCCCGCGCCATCGCCCGTGGGTAGCCGGGGGGCCGGCCGCTGGCGCCCACGACGCGCAGGCCCGTCATCAGCTTCCCCGGCGTCTGGCCGGTGGTGCCCGTGAAGTAGCCGGCGTAGAACAGGGCGAGCAGGCCGAGGTAGGCGGCCAGCCCCGGCCAGCTCGAGGCGAGGGCGCCGAGGTCCGCCCTCGCGGCCCGGCCCGTGAAGTACACGACGAGAGCCGACAGCGCGGCGAAGAGCAGCGCGTCGACGAGCGCGGCCTGCGCACGCTCGGCGGCCCGCGCCGGACGCTCGACCGGGGTCGGCTCCTCCACCGGCGGCGGCAGCTCGACCTCCGACTCGAGGTCGGCCTCGCCCAGGAAGGAGTCTGCGTCGAGCGACGGCGCCGGTGGCGGCGAGGGGCGACACGCGTCCGTGACCTCGCGGTCGAGGTCCTCGAGATCGCGCGCGGCGGGCGCCTGCAGCGGAAGGTCGGCGAGCTCGGCCTCGCTCACGCGTGTCGAGACGAGCTCGTCCTCGCCGGCCGACCCGTAGGCGCGGCTCGCGGCGGGAGGGGCGGCAGGAGGACGCGCCGAGGGGAGCTCGGCCACGGGCAGCTCAGCCGGCGGCGACGAGGGTGCGCGCGGGGCGGCCGGCACGGGCTCGGCCGCGGGCGTGTCGAAGAGAGGCAGCCCCGCGTCGGCGCGCCTCTGCCGGCGCGAGCGCACGCGCTCCTGCACCTCGTCGCGCCAGGTCTTCTCGCGCTTGCGCAGGCCCGGGAGGTCGCGGGGCGAGTCGACCCGCGCCTTGCCCCGGGCGGGCGGAGTCAGCAGGCGCGGGTCCGTGGCGAGCGCCCCCTCGACCCGAGGCGCAACGCTGGCGTCGCACACCGGGCAGCGACTCCCTCCCGGCACGAGCTCCCCACCGCAGGTCGGACAGGTCATCGGAGCGCTCCTCCCACGGCCGCGGCCGGGGGGCCGGCGAGCCGCGCCATCAGCGCATCCCAGCGGGTGGCGAGAGCGCCACCCGCCACCACGAACGCCAGCACCCAGAGCGAGACGAGAGCGCGACGCGGCCACACGGCCCCCGCCGGGCGCGCCCGCGCGCTTTCGCCTCCCCCTCGCATCCCTTCCCTACCGATCGGCCCGTGCACAGCCATTATCGGGGATGCGCTGGCGCCGGTTCAAGCCTCATCCGCTTCCGGCGCGTCGCGCCGCGCGGGCAGCAGCCCGTAGCCCTTCATCTTCCGGTAGAGGTTGGAGCGCTCGACGCCGAGGGCCTCCGCGGTCCGGCTCATGTTTCCCCCGCAGTCGTGGTACTTCCTGAGGATGTAGCGCCGCTCGAAGTCCTCCCGGGCCTGCGCCAGGGTGCCCGCCTCGACGCCCGCCGGCTCGGCCGTCGCCGAAGCCGCCGCCGGGAGCGCCTCGAGGAGCGAGGCCGGGAGGTGGCGCCGCTCGATCGAGTCTCCCGGAGTCATGATGACGAGCCGCTCGATGATGTTGCGCAGCTCGCGCACGTTCCCCGGCCAGGGCAGCTGCGAGAGGGCGAGGAGGGCCTCCGGGGCGATGACGCGCGGCCGTCGCCCGTGCTCCGCGGACAGCACGTCCATGAAGTGCCGGGCCAGCAGGGCGATGTCCTCGCGCCGCTCGCGCAGCGGCGGCACGTGGAACGGGATGACGTTGAGGCGGAAGAAGAGGTCCTCGCGAAAGCGGCCCTTCTGGATCTCCTCCTCCAGGTTCTTGTTGGTGGCGGCGATGACCCGCACGTCCACCTCGACCGAGCCCGCGCCCCCCACCGGCTCGATGCGCTGCTCCTGGAGCGCCCGCAGGACCTTGGCCTGGGTCTTGAGGCTCATGTCGCCGATCTCGTCGAGGAACAGCGTCCCCCCGTCCGCGAGCTCGAACTTGCCCTTGCGCGCCGCGAGGGCGCCGGTGAAGGCCCCCTTCACGTGGCCGAAGAGCTCGCTCTCGATGAGCTCCTCGGGGATGGCCGCGCAGTTGACCTCGACGAAGGGGCCGGAGGCCCGGAGGCTGCCCGCGTGGATCGCGCGCGCGACGAGCTCCTTGCCCGTCCCGTTCTCGCCGAAGATGAGGGCGCGCCCGCTCGTCGGCGCGGCCTGGGCGATCTCCGCGCGCAGGCGGCGCAGGGCCGGGCTCTCCCCCACCATCGCGTAGCGCTCGTCGAGCTGCTGCTTGAGGTCACGGACCTCGGCCTCCAGGCGCCGCCGCTGCAGCGCGTTCCTGACCGCGAGGAGCGTCTTCTCGAGCGAGAGGGGCTTCTCCACGAAGTCCTGCGCCCCGAGGCGCACCGCCTTCACCGCGGTCTCGATGGTGCCGTGGCCCGAGATCACGACCACCGGCAGCTCGGCGTCCGCTTCCCGGATCCGGACGAGCACGTCCAGCCCGTCCGCCCCCGGCAGCCACACGTCGAGCAGGACGAGGTCGTAGCGCCGGGACTCGAGTGCCTTGAGCGCATCTTCCCCGGAGTCCACCGCGTCCACCGCGTAGCCCTCGTCCCCGAGGATCCCCGCGAGCGAGGCGCGGACCCCCGCCTCGTCGTCGACGACCAGCACCTTCTCCCTCACGGTTGCCCCTTCAAGCCGGCAGCTCCACCACGAAGCGGGCGCCCCGCGGCGCGTTGTCCTCGGCCCGGATCGCGCCGAGGTGCTCCTGCACGATGCGGTTGACGATCGCGAGCCCGAGCCCGCTGCCCCTCTTCTTCGTCGAGAAGTGCGGGACGAAGAGCCGGTCCCGGTCGGCGGGAGCGATGCCCGGCCCGTCGTCGGCCACCACGAGCCGCGCGCGTCCCTCCGCCCGGTCGTACTCGGTGGCCACCAGGATGCGCCCCTTGCCCTCCGTCGCCTCGACCGCGTTGTCGACCAGGTTGATGAGCGCCCGCTTCATCTGGTCCGGGTCGAGGCGCAGCGGCGGCAGGTCGGGGGCGAGGCGGCGCTCGAAGACGACGCCCGGGACGAGGCCGTCGTAGAGGGACAGCGCCTGCTCGATGACGTCGTGGAGAGAGGCGGGCTGGAGGCTCGCCGCGGGCAGACGCGCGAACTGCGCGAACTCGTCCACGAGGTTCTTGAGCGCCTCGACCTCCTCCACGATCGCTCGCGTGCACTCGGTGAGGATCTTCTCGAAGGCGGGGTCCGACTTGAGCCAGGCCTTGCGCACCCTCTGGGCGGACAGCTGGATGGGGGTGAGCGGGTTCTTGATCTCGTGGGCCAGCTTGCGGGCCACCTCGCCCCACGCGGCCACCTTCTGGGCCCGCATGAGGGGGGTGAGGTCGTCCACCACCACGAGGGCCCCCGGCGCCGAGCCGAGCGAGCCGGGCAGGCTCACCACGATGAGAGCGAGGTGGCGGTCCCGCTCGCGCGAGGGCACGATCACCTCGCGTTCCTGGCGCGAGACGCGGCCGGAGAGCAGCCGCAGCACGAGGGCGTGGATCTCCTCGCGCCCCGGGCCGCGCAGCACCCGCTCGAGGGAGAGCCCGACCGCGCCCGGCGCGAGCTCCAGCAGGCGCTCGGCGGCCGCGTTCATCGCGGTCACGGTCGCCTCCTGGTCCACGACGACGACGCCGGTGCCGACGGTCTCCAGCACCGTCTCCGTGAGCCGCCGGCGCTCCTCGAGCTC
>Ga0316622_100001126_pt1 | contig 16948 bp, 8 predicted proteins | sample OWC_Aug_OW2_C1_D_FD_207646 | JGI IMG/M metagenome (GOLD analysis project Ga0316622, IMG submission 207646) | Wetland soil microbial communities from Old Woman Creek delta, Ohio, United States - OWC_Aug_OW2_C1_D5_C | ecosystem: Environmental > Terrestrial > Soil > Wetlands | place: USA: Ohio... | reverse complement strand
GAATGCGGCCAGGATCGGACCGCTCCAGACCATCGTGCGCGACGCGTAGCTGGACTCGCGGGCCTGCCACTTGCGGTAGCCCACGGGGCGCGCGGCCCAGTTCGAAAGGGTCAGGCACACCGCGGCCCAGATGTGGAGCGAAACCGCCGCGAGGAGCACCGCCCGCGCGACCCAGATTCCCTGGCCGTGGAGGAAGTGCTGCAGGAACTCCGCGTAGTCGTTGATCGCCTTGGGGCCGAGGTAGATCTGGAGGTTGCCGATCATGTGCCCCACGACGAAGCCGTAGAGCGCGATCCCGGTCACCGCCATCACCACCTTCCTCCCGATCGACGAGCTCAAGAAGGTCGCTCTGCCCTGCATGGTGTCTCCAGGGAATGCCGATGCGCTGGGAAGCACCGACGAGGCGTTCACGGCGCCGAGTATAGGCCCGCCCGCAGCGGGCCGGCAACGGGAAACGGTTGCTCCGGGAGCCTCGCCGAGACCAGCGTGAACACCCGGGATCCGTCCTGGAACCACTGACCCAAGAAATCGCGGGAGGTCACCTCGCAGCGCACGCGCAGCGGAGCCCAGCCGCACGCGTCCGGGACGCCGTCGAGGTGCACGCGCACGCTGCGCGTGTCGCGCCGCAGCCCCTCGCGCAGCGACTTCAGCGCGCTCTCCTTGGCGCTCCACACGAGCGTCGCGACCAGGGCTCGCTCCTCTTCCGGGCGCTCCGCGACGAGCCGCGCCTCCTCGTTGCTGAAGTAGTCCGCGAGGAAGCGCGGATCGCGCGGCTCGATCCTCTCGACGTCGCAGCCGGGCCGATCCCCGGCCTCGGCCACGATGCCGAAGCCCACTCCCTGGCTGTGGCTCAAGGACATCTCGAAGGGAAACGGCTCCCCGTCGAGGAACACCTCCGGGGCTCCGTCCGCGGCCGCGCGGATCTCGATCTCCTCGAGGGACGGCGCGCTCCCCATCCTGTGGAACAGCGCGCAGCGCAACGCCTGCTTCCCGACCCAGCGTCCCAGGCGCCAGTCCTCGCGCCGCTTGAGAAACCGGAGGCCCTGGAGCACGCGGCGCTCTTCCGACCCGAGCCAGCCGTCTCCGTCCGGCACCTCCGCCGCGGACGCGGAGAACGCCGCCAGCGCCGCCCTCGCGAGCCTCATGCGAGGACGTCCTTGAGCGGCTTCATCAGCGTCGGGTCCACCGCGTCGGGGACCTGCATGGTGCGGTAGTTCTCGAAGCGCAGGATCACGTCGCCGTTCTCGTCCACGACGCGCCCGTCGAACCCGCCCCCCGGCCTGCGCGACACGGCCGCGAAGATCCGGGAGCCCGCCTCTCCTGGATCGCGGAGGAGCTCGATGCGCCCGACGCCGGACGGCAGACCCATGCGCGCCTCCTGAGCCAGCTCGGCGAGTCCCGCGGTCTGGAAGCACAGCTCGACCAGGCGCGGCGCGGCGAGCAGCGGTAGATCGGCCGGCTCGTGGTTCGCCGGAAGCGGGGCCGCGAGCTGCCCGACGATCTCGTCTCCGGACTTCCACGCGCTGTCCACCACCTGGTACGCGGGGCCGTGGAAGTAGATGCGGTAGATGTCGGCCGCGGAGATCTTCTTCCCCTTTCCGGGAGGCGGGACCCGGTCACGGCCATCCCCGGCGGCGAGCGCGGGGACCATCCGCACGCTCGACGTGAAGTGGGTGGTGATCTCGGGCTCGCTCTTCCCGTGCAGCGTGCGCGCTCCGATCAGCCGGCAGCGGGCGATCACGCCCTCCCCTTCGATCCGCAACTGGGCCTGCACGATCACCTTGCGCGGCTGGTCGCGGTGGAACTTGAACGGGACGAGGAAGCTCACGTTCTCGATCGCGCCCAGGGTGAGATCGGGGAACAGGAGCATCGCCGCCTCGGCCAGCGCCTCGACTCCCATCACGCCGGGCAGGACCGGCGTTCCCGAGATCCTGTGGTCGAAGAGGAACGGCTGGCGCGTCGGATCGAGGTCGGTCTCCACGGTCAGACCGGTGTGGACCCCCATCCCCGTCACGCGGCCGAGCATCGGACCGCCGCGGGCGGCGAGCCGCGCCAGGGCCCCCTGCTCGCCGACGTCGAGACCTCCCGTGGAGTCGAGCTCGGCCATCATCATCCCGAGGCGGCCCGCGACCACGATCTCGCCGCGGGTCCCTCCGGCCGTGAGCTCCCTTCGCACGACCGGGATCCCGGCCTCGGGCGGGAGCATGTCGATTCCCGCCTTCTCCAGGACCGCGGGGATCGAGCCGCGCGTGGCCATGCCGATCCCGCCCCACGCGGTCCAGTCTATGGCGATCCCGCGCGTCGCCGGACGCGTCCTGCGGAAGCTCGACACGAGCTTGCAGGTCAGGTCGTTCGCGGCGCTGTAGTCGGTCTGGCCGGTGTTTCCGAAGCGGCCCGCCACGGAGCTGAACGCCACCGCGGCGCCGAGCGGCGCCGCTCCCAGCCCCGACAACAGGTGGAACCAGCCGTCCGCCTTCACGTCGAAGACCAGATCGAACTCCTCCGGGCTCTTGTCCGGCAGCAGCCTGCTGATCTCGAGCCCCGCCGCATGGATCAGGACGTCGACGCGCCCGTGCCGGGCGACGACCTCGCCCATCACGCGGGCGACCGCGGAGGGATCACGCAGGTCCACGCTCCAGTAGTGGGCAGTCCCGCCCGCCTGCCCCACCGCGTCGATCGCCGCGCGGGCGGCCGCGAGCCGCTCGAGAGACGCCATCTGCCTCTCGATGACGGCGGGGGTGACCCGCTCGCCGTGCGCCTTGCCGCGCTCGAACAGCTCGCGCTTGAGCCCCTCGCGGTCCGTGGCAAAGCGCCGCAGGTCCTCGCTGGCCGGATCGGGGGCCGGCGTCAGGTCCAGCAGGTGGAAGGTCCCGCCGCTCGCCGCCGCCAGGTCCGCCGTGATCGCCGAGACGATGCTCCCCGCCGCGCCCGTGATCACGAACACCGTGTCGCGCCCGAGCGTCATTCCGGGCTGGCCGTCGGCCGCGGGGCGCTCCTCGAGGCCGACCGTGAAGCGGCGCCCCCCGCGGTAGCCGATCTCGACGGCGCCGGGATCGAATCGGACCTCCTCCAGGAGCAGGTCCGCGAGCGCGGTCGTCTTGCGGCTCGGCTCGAAGTCCAGCGCCTTGACGAGGGCCTCGCCCTTCTCGCGGTGGAATGCCTTGGTGAAACCGGTGACGCCGCCGCCGAGCGGTGCCTGGGCACCGGCGTCGTCGTAGCCGTGCAGGCCCCCCAGGCGCGTCGCCGAGACCAGGAACGTTCCCCTCGCGCCGATCGCGCCGTAGAGAGCGCGCATCGCCGTGTACAGGAGCTTGGTGCGCACGCGGTTCGCCTCGCGCCAGGCCGCCTGGTCCAGCGCCGAGAGCTCCGGCTCCGCGTCCAGGGCCGGAAGCCAGAACACGCCGTGCACGGACCCCTGCTCGAGCCAGCCCTCGATCCGCTCCACGAGCTCCCGGGCCACGGGGGCGCCTTCGATCGCCAGCACCTCGACCCCGAGCTTGACGAGGCGCTCGGACAGAGCCTTCCCGACGCCGCCCGCGTCGGGCATCAGCACGACGCGACTCCCTCGACCCAGATCGACCCCCGTGGGCGCGCAGAACTTCAGGGCCGGGCGCAGGCAGGGTACCGGCACGCGGCGCGGCACCGCAGCAGCCGCCGCCAGAGTGGCGGCGCGAGACGAATCGCCGGCGGGTGCGGGCGCCGGTGGCGGCGATGCCGGGGCGGCGGACGCCGCGGGCGCGCGCTTCAGGTCCGGACGGCGGTCGTACACGAACTGGATGGCGTGGCCCAGCGTCGGATAGTCCCTGAGCTTCAGATCGTCGTCGCGCGGGATCTCCCACGCGGCGCGGATCGCCGCGAACATCTCCGCCTGCTTCACCGTGTCGATCCCGAGGTCCGCCTCGAGATCGAGGTCGAGGTCCAGCATGTCGGGCGGGTAGCCGGTCTTCTCCGCGATGATCCGGATCACCGCCTCGCGCACCGGATCCGCCGCGGCCGAAGGCGCTGCCGCCGCAGGAGGCTGCGGCTGCGCGGTCGGCGCCGGGGCCGCCGCGACCGGAACCGGCGCGGGCGCGCGCTTCAGGTCCGGACGGCGGTCGTACACGAACTGGATGGCGTGAGCGAGGGTCGGATAGTCCCGCAGCTTCAGGTTGTCGTCGCGCGGGATCTCCCACGCGGCGCGGATCGCCGCGAACATCTCCGCCTGCTTCACCGTGTCGATCCCGAGGTCCGCCTCGAGGTCCAGGTCGAGCTGCAGCATGTCCGGCGGGTAGCCGGTCTTCTCCGCGATGATCCGCAGCACGGTCTCTTGAACCGGATCCGCGACGGGAACCGCGATCTCCGCCGGCGGGGGAGGAGCGGGCGTGGACGAGGAAGTCGCGTGTTCCGACGGGGCGGGGACCGAGGCGGTCGCCCGCGCGGCGGCCCCGACGTCCTTGACCCGGAGCGTCCGCTGCACGACCTCGATCTGGGGCGCGGCCTGGCCCGTCACCCGGGCCAGCCACGCGCTCCACGCGGCCGGATCCTCGATCCTATGCGAGAACCCGAGGGCGCTCGGCCGCGGCCGCCGCCCGTCGGGGGATGGCACCCAGCGCAGCAGGGTCATGGCGATCTGGGAGCCGAACCCCGCCCCCAGGCGCAGCGCATAGCGCACCGGGTACGATCCGCCCTTGGACAGGTTGAGGAGCCCGAGCTCCGGGTCCTCCTCCCGGAAGTTGGGGACCGGCGGGACGATCCCGGTCTCGAGGATCTTGATGGCCACCACGTCCTCGATGGCGACGCCCATGGGGTGTCCCGTCGCCCCCTTCGTGTTGGCGACGACGATACGGTCCGCCGTCGGTCCGAACGCCTGGCGCAGGGCGAATACCTCGGCCGAAGCGCTCCCGCCGCGCGCCGGCGTGTAGGTCTCGTGGGAGACGAAGACCATCTCCGGCGCGATGTCGGCGCGGCGGATCCCCCGGCGCCGCTCGACGTCCGCGAGCATCGTCTCCATCACCTGACAGATGTGGCCGACGTCGAGCCGGGTCCCGTGGAAGGCGCTGTTCGCCGTGACCGCGCCCAGCACCTCGCAGATCGGACGGATCCCACGTTCGCGCGCCGCCTCGGCGCTCTCCACGACCACCGCCGCCGCGCCCATGCCGATCAGCAGGCCGTGCCGCCTGCGATCGAACGGCAGCGCGGCGTCCTCCACTCTCTCATCGGTCGCGGCGGCCCCGGACGCGAGGAACCCCGCGCCGTGCCAGCCCAGCAGGTCGTCCGACGTGATGTCGTCGGCGGTCAGCACCACGACGCGCCGACAGCGCCCCGACGCGATCCAGTCCCGCGCCAGGCCGATCGCCTGCGTCCCGGTGGCGCAAGCCGCGTTGACCGCGGTGTTCGGGCCGCGCGCGCCGATGTACTCGGCGAACTGCGCGTGCCCCATGGACAGCACGCGGAACAGGAACCTGCGGTCGAAGCGGTACGGCTTCGCGTCGACCTCGGCGCGCAAGCGGGCGATCCGCGCATCGAGATCGGCGAGCGCCGGCACCGGAGCGCCCGCGGCGGCGGCGCTCGCGCGCGCCGACTGAAGCTCCTCGAGCTTCGCCCTGCGGATCCGGTCCTCGTAGTACTCGCTCATGATCCCGGCGAACGCGTCGTACCCCGGAAACGCCGATCCGAAGATCACGCCGGTGTCGTCGCGCAGCTCCTCGGGGAGCATGAAGCGGTCGGGGAGGAGCGTCCCCTTGGTGGTGGTCTTGTAGCGCAGGACGAGGGGGATCCCCGCGTCGCGCAGCGCGTCGATCCCCGCGCCGATCGCGAGCTTCGTCACGTGATCGAGGGCCGGGAGGCGATCCTCGGGGAAGCCAAAATCGCGCACCAGGTCGTAGGCGCGCGCCCGCGCGGCGAGCTTGATCACCTCGTCGAGGCTGCCGATCGTCTCGAAGCGTCCCTCGCCCGTCTCGCTCTTCACGAGACGCGTGACGTTCTTCTCGAGCATCGCTCGGCGCAGATCCTGGGGGATCGGCTCGATGAACTGGTCCCCGCGCAGGATCCGCTCGACGTTCGTGTCGTCGAACACGCGGTCGACTCCGGGGAGACCCATGGCCGCCCCCGTGATGACCGCCTCGACCTCGGCCGGCGCCGGCTGGCCGCCCGTGTAGACCTGGTAGGAGCGATCCAGGAATTCCACGAACATCCGCCCCAGCTCGGCGTAGCGATCGCCCGTCGAGGCCGACGCGGAGGGACGCGGCACGAGTGCGGGACCCCGCGCCGGGACGGGGGCCGGGGTCTCGATCGGGGCCGGCCTCTCCTCGGCCGCGGGCGCGCCCACGCCCAGACCGGCCGCGTACAGGCCGCAGAGGGCCAGGTTGAACGAGACGATATCCCCGATTCGCGGGTGGTTCGTGAACAGGGACCAGACCCCGTCGCGCTCGCCCAGGACGTCATCCACGAACCCGTACAGGATCCGCTTCGGACCGACCTCGACGAACACCCGCGCGCCGGCGTCGTAGAGCGTGCGCAGCCCCTTCACGAACTGCACCGGCGAGGCGACCTGCTTCCCGAGGATCTCGATCATCTCCGGGACCACGCCCGGCCCCATCGGGTAGAACTCGCCGCTGACGTTGGCGACGACGGGGATCTCCGGGGGGTGGACCTGCATCGTGCGCAGGACCCTGGACAGCCCCTCGCTCGCGGGCGCCACGATCGCGGTGTGAAAGGCGTGGCTCACCTGGATCGGCTGGGCCCGGTAGCCCGCGGCCCGCACCGCCTCGATCCCCCTTTCGACCGCGGCCGTGGCCCCGCCGATGACCGCCTCCTTGGTGCTGTTCAGGTTGGCGACGACGACGTATCCGTCCACGCCCTCCAGGATCTCGGCGATCCGGTCCACGGGACCGAGCACGGCGGCCATCGTGCCGCTGTCCTCGACGGCGCAGCGCGTCATCTCCGTGCCGCGCGCGCTCACGGCGCGCAGAGCCTCCTCGAAGGAGAGTGCGCCCGCGGCGACCAGCGCGCCGTACTCGCCCAGGCTGTGCCCCATCACCATGTCCGGGACGATCCCGTAGGTGGCGAGCAGGCGGGACAGCGCCGTCTCCGCGCTCAGGACCGCGGGCTGGGTGATCGCCGTCTGCTTCAGGCCCTGCTCGGCCTCGGCGATCGCCCGCTCGTCGGTCTCGTCACGGAAGATGCACTCGCTGAGCGGCTTCCCGAGCAGCGGCTGCATCACCTCGTCCGCCCGGCGGTAGGTCTCCGCCACGACGGGCTCGCTGTCGCGAAGCTCGCGCAGCATGTTCACGTACTGGGAGCCCTGCCCCGAGAACAGGAACGCCACCTTGGGCGCCGGCCCCTTGCCCAGGAAGATCCCCTTCGCGCGCAGCGCCTTCCAGCGCCCGGCGTCGTTCTCCTCGAAGGCCTTGAGCGCCTTCTCCGCCTTGTCGGCGAGCTCGGCCGCGGTTCCGTAGTCGAGCGCCAGGCGCAGCGACGCCCGCAGATCCCGCTCGCTCGGCGGCCCGGGAGTCGGGGCCCGGCCGGATGCGGCCTCGGTCGCCACGCGGCGCAGCCGGCCGACGATCTCCGCCTCGGATTCCCCACCGAGAACCAGGGCGCCGCGCGGCGGCGTCCGGGGGATCGTGGTACCGGTCACCGCGGCCGGAACCGACACGCTCCGCTTCGAGTCCGTTCGGATGCGCCCGGGGACGTACTCCTCGAGAACCACGTGGAAGTTGGTCCCGCCGAAGCCGAACGCGCTCACGCACGCTCGGCGCGGCGTGCCTGCCTCCTTCTCCCAGGGCCGAGCCTCGGTGTTCACACGGAAGGGCGAGGACGCGAAGTCGATCCCGGGGTTCGGCGTCGTGAAGTTGACGCTGGGGGGCAGGACCTTCTCGTGCAGCGCGAACACCGCCTTCAGCATGCCGGCCGCCCCTGCCGCGCCTTTCAGGTGGCCGATGTTGGACTTGACCGAGCCCAGCGCCAGCGAGCCGGCGGGCAGCCCGAACGGGCGGAACGACTCGGCGATGCTCTCGACCTCCACGACATCGCCCACGCGGGTGGAGGTACCGTGGCCCTCGACCAGGTCCCCCGCCGTCGGGGCGACCCCGGCGATCTCCCAGGCCCGGCGCACCGCGAGCCGCTGCCCGACCGGGTTCGGGGCCGTGATCCCCTTCCCCTTGCCGTCACTCGACCCGCCGACGCCGCGCACCAGCGCGTAGATCCGGTCGGAGTCGCGCTCCGCGTCCGCGAGGCGCTTCATGAGGAACACGGCGGCGCCCTCGCCCATCACGAACCCGTCGGCTCCCTCCGCGTAGGGACGCGTTCCCGTCGCGGAGAGCGCCCCGATCTTGCAGAACTTCACGAAGGTCGCCGGGTTCATGTTGGCGTCGATACCGCCCGTGAGGACGGCGTCGTAGTGGCGCTGGATCAGTCCCTCGAGGGCGGCGCTGAATCCTGCCATCGCCGAGGCGCAGGCCGCGTCGGCGACGAAGTTGGGCCCCTTCAGGTCGTACACCGCCGCGACGCGGCCGGCGACGATGTTCGCCAGCTCGCCGGGCATCGTGTCCTCGGTGATCGTCGGCAGCTTGCGGCGCACGCGCTCGCCGAAGCGGGCCAGGATGTCCCGGCGCAGCGCGTCGGGAAGGGCCGCGAACTCCGGCACGTGGGCCAGGTCGCGCTCGTACTCTTGGAACAGGACCCGCGCGGAGGAGTACAGGTGCGTGTCCCCCGCCATGGCGTTCCCCAGGATGACCGCGGTGCGCTCCTGGTCCAGCGGGCGGTCGGGATACCCGTAATCGAGCAGCGCTTCTCGCGTGGCCACGACCGCCCACTTCTGGGCCAGGTCCATCGACTCCGCGACCCGTGGAGGGATCGGGAGCCGCCAGGCCAGCGGGTCCCACTCCCAGTCGCGGACCCAGCCGCCGATCTTGGAGTAGGTCCTGTCCGGCGCCTTGGGGTCCGAATCGTAGTAGATCGCCGGATCCCAGCGCTCCGGAGAGACCTCGGAGACGCAGTAGCGTCCCTGCTGGATGTTGCGCCAGAAGCTCTTCGCGTCCGGGGCGTCCGGAAGCAGCGCACCGACGCCGACGACTGCGACGATCCTGTCCGCGGAATCGCTCATGACTGGGTCACCCGGCCGTACAGCGCATCGGCAATGAAGTCCATGTCCTGGATCGAACCGGCTTGAGCGCGGTGGAGTGCGGGGGCGTCGAGCTTCTGCTCGAGCGCCGCGATCTCCGCCTCGCCCAGCGCGCCGCCCACGACGCGCATCCCCTCGCACAGAACCTTCGAGGCCGCCTCCCGCGCGAACACCCGGCTCATGGCCGCCAGGGTTTCGGCGGGGAAGCGCCGCGGAGACTTCTCGTGGAGCGCCCCCTCGGCCGCGCGCGCCGCGCGGACCGCGAAGCTGGCCGCCGTCTCCGCCCAGGCGATCAGCTCGCCGAGGCGCAGGAGCACGTGCTGGTGGCGGGTCAGGCGCTGGACCCGCGCCGTCTCCAAGAGGTTCGCGAGGGAGTGGAGGACCAGGCCGGCGGTCGCCGCACCCGTGGCGGGACGCCGCTTCTCCAGAGCCTCCATCGCCTGCGCGGCATCGTGGTAGTGGCGTCCCTGCGTCTTGAGGTGGAGCTGCCAGCGGTCGCGCGCGATCGTCATCTCCATGATCTCCGAGGTCCCCTCGTAGATCGTGGTGATGCGCGCGTCGCGCTTGATCTTCTCCACCAGGTACTCGCGCGTGTAGCCGTACCCGCCCAGCGCTTGGATCGCGGCGTCCGCCGCCATGTTCCCGGCCTCCGAGGCCAGGTACTTCGAGATCGCGCCCTCGGTGTTGAGTGTCCCCTCGCCGCGGTCGATCCGCTCCGCGGTGTCCTCGATATAGGCGCGCGCGGCTTCCAGGCGCACGGCGTGCGGCACGATCAGCTTGTGGGTGTAGCCCTGCTTCGTCGAAAGCGGCCCGCCCGCTTGGATCCGCGTCGTGGAGTACGGGATCGACCGGTCCAGCGCCGCCCATCCCGCGCCGAGGCCGAACGCGGCGACCATGAGCCGCGTGTAGCCGAACACGAGCTGGGCCTGGAGCAGCCCCTCGCCTTCCTTCTCCCCCACCAAGCGGTCCGCCTCGACGAACACGTCGTCCAGGGAGACGGCCGCGGTGTTGCTGGCGCGGATCCCGTGCTTGTCCTCCGGCTTGCCGTGTCCGAGCCCCTTCGTGCCCCGGTCCACGATGAACCAGGTCGGCCCCCCCGGAGCCATGGCCAGGACGCTGTACAGGTCCGCCGCGCCGCCGTTGCTGATCCACTGCTTGTTCCCGCGGATGCGGTAGCCGACGATCGCCCCGTTCTCCTGGACCGGCGTCGCGGTCGTCTTGAGGGCGCCCAGGTCGCTCCCGGCCTCCGGCTCGGTGGCGCCGTAGGCCATGAGCAGCCCCTCCTGGGCGATGCGCGTCAGCCACCTCTTCTTCTGCTCGTGGGTCCCGCCGAAGACGATCGGATCGCTCCCCAGGAAGGTGGCCAGGACGCCTGTCGCGACACCGAGATCGATGCGGGCCATCTCCTCGCATACGCGGTAGACGTCGAAGGCTCCGCCGCCGAACCCCTCGAACTCCTCGGGAATGAAGACGAGCTGGATCCCGAGGTCCGAGCCGCACATCCCCCGGACGATCTCCTCGGGGAACTCGTCCCTGGCGTCGAGCTCGAGCAGCTTCGCCTCGGGGAGGTGTTTCTCGGCGAACTCTCGGATCGCCCCCAGCGTCATCTCCAGGGTTTCGCGGTCCATTCCTGCGTTCATTGGGGGGCCCCCCTGATCTCGGACAAACGGGGATTCTGGCACACGCGACCGGCGACCGGCAGGGGGGGATTGGCGACTTGTTTGGTCCTTTATTCCGACCTTGGCCCTTTTTGCTTATATGATTGTCGTAAATAATTAGTTGATTATCGTAAAATCTGTCGTATCATTCTCCGTATGGCGATCGAAGTCCGGCTCGATCTCGTTCTCGCGAAGCGTAGGATGCGTCTCACCGAGCTGTCCGATCGCGTCGGAATCGCGATGACGAACCTCTCGCTCCTGAAGACGGGGAAGGTCAAAGCGATTCGCTTCTCGACCTTGGAAGCGCTTTGCCGAGAGCTCGACTGCCAGCCCGGCGAGCTCCTGGAGTTCGTTCCGAGCGGCAAGCAGCAGGAGGACTGACCGATGGCCAACGAAAACCGTTACGCGCTCGCCGGCTGGGCGGCGATGCTGAGCGCGGCAGGCACGCTTGCCATGCTCGGCCTGTCGTTCGTGTTCGACTTCGCGCAGATCGCGGCGCGCAAGGGCAGCTTCACCCCGCCGCGTTGGAGTCCCGACCAGGTGGCCCTGGTCGCGGGTGTGGACGCCCTGGGGTGGGCCCTGGGGATCTACGCGCTGATCCGCTTCCGCGACCTCCTTCGCGAGCGCTATGCCTTTCATGCCCTGGATCACCTGATCTGGATCGTGATCGGCGCGGGCCTGCTCATGCCGCTCGCCTCGTACGCGCAGCGGCTCCTGGCCGGATCGGAGGATGGCGTGGCCGGCCTGCTCTCGGGCGTTGCCTCGACGCTCGTCCTCGCCGTCCTCAACGGCGTGATCGGCATCGTCTTCGCGACGCGGCTCTTGCGGGTGAACGGGAATCTGAACGGCTACAAGAAGCCGCTCGCGTACATCTATCTGGCCGGATCGATCTGTTTCCTGCTCGTGCTCCCGAGCTTGATCGGAGTCGTGTTGCTCGCGGCGTGGAGCATCCTCCTGGGGCTGGTGTTCTTCCGGGGCGAGGAGCTGGAGGAGCTCGAAGTCGTTTGAAGAAGAGGCCATGCGAGCCCTCTCGACCGTCTTGACCTGGCTCGCCGCCGCCAGCTGCCTGTGGGCCGTGAGCGCGGCGGTCCGCATGTGCGTGTGGCTCTCGCGACAGGGGGTCGCCGTGAACTGGTTCTGGTTTCGCCTGTTCCTGCCGTGGTACGTCCAGCGCTACCGGACGCTCACGCAAGCGCGCGGAGGCAGGCCCGGCCCCCTCTTTTCCGAGTTTGTGGTGACGATCAACCTGGCGTTGCTGCTGGGTGTGGCGGCGGTGATCACGCGCGTGGCAGGATCACGCTGACGCTCCACGGCGGAAGCCGCGCCGCCGAGCTCGCTGAGCGCACACCGAGGATCGGCTAACCCAGTTTTCGCTCGATCGGCACCATGACCAGCAGGATCGTGAGCGCGAGCACGAGAACGGCGAGGACGGGGAATCCGTACCAGGCCCAGCGAGTCGCGGCGTGCGGCGTGCCTCCCGGATCTGCGGCAAACGAGCGATCCTCGAGCGGCATGCCGATCGTCGCGAGCCCGATGAGCGCAGCAGGAGGAGATCGCGAAGGCGAGGCCGCCGGCGACGTCCTCGATCCGGGTCATCAGGAACCCGTGCAGCGCCTGGGTGAGGCCGATGATCTCCCCGATCGCTCCCGCTACGGCACGTCGCAGCGCGACGCGAGGCCCATCGGCAGGTCGCACGACCCGAGACCCGATGCCTCCGGACGCTCGAGGCCGGCGCTGTTCGTCCCGTACGAGCCCTCCACGCTCGCGTCGTTGGCGACGATCACGAAGAAGGCGCTGCTCGGCCCGGGATTGAACGAAGCCGCCCCGCTCGTGCCGACGTCACAGGCCATTCCGGACCAGCCGTACGACGGCAAGCTCGTCAAGGGACCGTACACGATCCGGTGGTTCGTGGTGGAGCAGGGAACCGCATAGGTGATGTCGATCGTTCCGGTGACCCTGTTGTAGCTCGCGCGCATGGCATTGGACGGACTCGCGGGATCCGAGGCCTCGCCCGGGGTCAGGACCGGCGCGCTCACGCTCGCCGTCGCGAGCGCGAGCTGAAGCGGCGCCGCCTGGCCGGTGTTCAGCCATGCGTCGAGGAGGTTGACTCCTTCGTTCCCCAGGAAGACGTTCTGCCGGTCGTTGGCCTTCCATAGGAACTGCACGTACTCCCACGATGTCTGCTGGTAGAAGAGCCGGACCTCGGCGCGCGTCGCCGCGGCGGGAATCGTGAACGAGCGCTCGTCCCAGTAGTTGTAGGTTCCCCCCGGGCCCGGGTTCCCGTACTGCGAGGCCGGCACCGGCAGCGCGTTCCGCACCCGGGCCTCGTTGTACTGGAACCCGTAGGGCGGGATGCGGTTGTCCCCCGTCACCACGTTGTTCAGGACGAAGTGGAAGGTGTGGAACTTGGTCCCGGCGGGCGACCCCGCCAGCTCGCCGAGGGTGTGCTCTGGTGCGTCCGTGATCCGGTCGAAGCCGAGGGGCATGGTCGGGCTGTAACCGAGCGCGAGGAGCTGACCGGCCCACTGTTGATCGAGGCCGGGCTTCGCCTCGTACACGACCGTTCCGTGAAGGTCGAGCAGCGACTGGACCTGGTGCGTGACTCCGGCGTTGTCCTGCACGCTGCGGCCGATGTTCCCGTAGGCGCCGTCCTCGCGCACAAGGGCGTTTCCGGCGTCGAACCACTTCACGTTGAGCCACATCCTCCGGCCCTCCGGGTACCCGGAGATCAGCTTGTGCGCGCTGAGGTTGGTCACTCGCACCACGAGCGCGCTTCCCTGCTGGCTCGCCGTGAGGGACGCAGCGCTCTTCAGCATGTCCTGCGCGCGGATCTTCCCGGCGTCGAGCGCGTCCTTCTGGAGCTGGGTCAAACCGCCGCCGAGCCGCAGCGTGCCCTTCGTGTCCATGTACTTGACCGCGTCGGTCACCCAATGCGCCGCTCCGGTCTGGTCGTGGCGCGGAAGATCGGGGCGGGTCAGGACTCCCGCCTTGTTGCAGCCCAGCCCGGTCGAGGCAGACATGTGGCAAGTCTGACAGGTGAAGTAGCGGACGGTGCCGTCCTGGTAGTTCGGCCGCGCGGAGTTCGCGGTTTGGTCCATGGCCCGCTGGTAGGCTCTCTGGATGGACCCTCCGCTGGCCTTCAGGTCGGCCGGCAGCGTCGAGAAATCGCTCACGCGGAGGGTGTCGAACGCGCTGGCGATGTGCTCGCTCGAGGTCCTCTCGACCACTCCGTATTTGTACGGTGGGTTGTTGAAGGCGGCCTTCCCCGCCACGGCTGAGCCGACAACGCCGCTGAACGTCCCCGGGGCGAGCGGCAGGTCTTGCGTGCCGTTGTTGTGGGCGAGGTCGCCGACCGCCGCGTTGCTCACGTCGTGACAGGTCTGGCACAGCTCGGCCTGGCGGTGGAAGGGGGATGCGAGCCATGTGTGCCTGGCGTTCGCGTCCGCATAGGGTCCCAGCCGGGTGCCATTCCCGTTCAGGACGTACTGCCCGCTGCCGCGGTAGGCCTCGTTCGGAGGGGTGGCGTCGAACGGCTCGAACGGCGCTGCGTACGCCTCGGTCGTCCCGGAGACGTTGACGGGAAGGTCTGGGTTCACGAGCAAGTGGCAGAACTCGCACTCGACGCCGTCGGTGTCGGAGGTCGCGCTCAGGCCGCTCCCGTCGGTCGGCGTCGAGCGCCCCGCGATCCAGCCACCGACGCTGTGGCAGCGGATGCAGAGATCGCCCACGCCGCCCCGCTGGATCGGATCGGCGTTCGCGATGAAGTCCTGTTCGGCGACGGCGAGGGTCGCCCAGAACAGCGGGTCGCGCCCGGCGTTTCCCATCATGCCGCCGCGCCAGCCGAAGCCGGGCTCGCGCTCCAGCTCCGCGGCGCTGTTGGGCGGGGTGTAGTAGTAGTTGCCGTGGCAGTTGTCGCAGTTGTTGGGCGACGTGAGCGCCCCAACCTGGCCGGGCTGCGTGCCCGGCTGCTGGATCTCGGTGGGGACGGTCGGCGCGGCCAGGGCCGCGGGGGCGAGGGCCACGAGCAGAAACACGCCAGGGCCGATCAGACTCCGCTCAGGTCGCGCAGAGGCTCTCATGGACACACCTCCAAGCTTGATGAAGAAGCTGAGCGTACGGGGAAGTCGATCGCGCGCGTATCGGGGAAAATCCCGATTCTTCAGGGAGCCCCGCGGGAGGGTGCCTAGGGCTTCATCAAGCCGTGCTCGATGGAGAACCGCACGAGATCGGCTCGCGTCCGTAAGCCCAGCTTGTTGAGGATCTTGGCGCGATGGGTCTCGACGGTCTTTTCGCTGATGTGTAGCTTCTTCCCGATTTCCGCATTCGTGTAGCCGAGCGCGATCAGACCCACCACTTCCCGCTCGCGCTCGCTCAGGACCTGGATCGGGGCATGGCCGGCCCTGGCGCGGGCGGGCTCGGAGTCCGCCTCGCAGAACGCGGCGGCCAGTTCCGCCGGTGCGTAGCGTCCCCCGGCGTGCACGAGGCGAATCGCGGAAAGGAGCTCTCCCGCGAGGGCGCGCTTCAAGACGTAGCCGGAGGCCCCCGCGCGCGCCGCCAGCCGGGCGTAGGCCTCGTCCTCGTGCATCGTCAGAACGAGGATTCTCGCGTGCGGGCAGGCGCCGCGCACGTCGTTTGCCGCCGCGATCCCTCCGCGCCCCGGCATCGTGAGGTCCATGAGAACGACATCGGGGGAAAGCGCCCGGCAGCGGGTTCCGACGACCAAGCCGTCCTCGGCCTCGCCGACAACCTCCATGTCGGGCTGAGGCTCGATCAGGGCACGCAGACCACCGCGCACGAGCGCGTGGTCGTCCGCGATCAGGATCCGGATCCTACGCACGCTGCCCCTCCGCCGGAACCGGAATCTCCACGAAGATGCTGGCTCCGGATCCAGGCGTCGACTCCACGCGCAGCGATCCCCCGAGCAGCGCCGCCCGCTCTTCGATTCCCAGGAGACCGAGGTGTCCGTCCTGCAGGGACCTTGTGCGCCAGCCTTCCGGGGAGAAACCGCATCCGTCGTCCTCGACGATCAGGAGGACAGCCGAGTCCTTGCGCTGCACGAGCACGTGGACACTCCTGGCCCTACCGTGCCGCGCGGCGTTGGTGAGCGCTTCCTGCACGATCCGGTAGGTCGCCAGCTCGACCTCCGCGGGGAGCCGCTGCCGGTTCTCGAACCCGATCCCCTGGCAGTCGACCGCGATCTGGAAGTGGTGGGCGAAGAGGTCGCAGTGCTTCTCGAGCGCAGCCAGCAGCCCGACGTCGTCGAGGGCCGCGGGCCTCAGCGTCATGGACAAATCGTGCACCTCCCCGACGGTCTGCGCTGCGAGTACCTGGAGCTCGGCCAGGCGTTCGCGCCTCGCGTCCGGGTCGCGTTCCGCCTCGAGCGTCTTCAGGCCCGCGATCAGCGAGGTCAGGGCCTGCCCAGTCCCGTCATGCAGCTCCCGCGCCACGCGCTTGCGCTCTTCCTCGCCCGCCGCGATCAGCTGTCGGAGCAATTGTTGCCGTGCTTTCTCCTTCCTCTGGAGGGCCGCCGCCATGTCGTTGAAGGCCTGCGCGAGCTGCCCGAGCTCGTCGCCCGCGCGCACCGCCGCCCTGCGCTCGAACTTCTCCTCTTCGACCGCGCGTGCGAGGCCGGCCATTTCCCGGAGAGGCCGGGTCAGGACCGCGGTCAGGATCAGCGCCGCCACGACGCCGAGCGCCGCCACGACCGCGGTCACGACGGCGAGCCTGCGCGTCAGCCAGCGCACCTCGCCCACGATGAGCTTCTCACTCATCCCGACCCGGACCGTCCCGGCCTGCCCCGCGAGGATCGGCACCGCGATGTCCCGGATGGGACCGTGCTCGGTATCCAGGAGCGCGACCCGCGCTTGCCCCGCGGGGCCGAGAGCGTTGGCCTCGCGCAGCTGCGTCGACGGGAGCCCCGGGAGTGTGTGCGCGACCACGCTGCCGCGTGTGTCCAGGACGAGAAGGTAATCCACCTCGGGGACCCGGCCCCGGGCCTCGCTGAGCAGAAGCTGGAGCTGATGCTCGTGGCGCTCGACCACGTCCTCGGCGGCCCGCATCGCCAGATCGGAGCCGAGCATCCGCCCACGCTCCTCGAGCTCGCCGAGCAGGAGCCGGTGCCAGGTGTTGTGGATCTGCCAGAGCAGTGTTCCGCTCAGGAGCAGGGTCAGGCCCAGAGCGATTCCCA
>Ga0316622_100001124_pt1 | contig 16967 bp, 19 predicted proteins | sample OWC_Aug_OW2_C1_D_FD_207646 | JGI IMG/M metagenome (GOLD analysis project Ga0316622, IMG submission 207646) | Wetland soil microbial communities from Old Woman Creek delta, Ohio, United States - OWC_Aug_OW2_C1_D5_C | ecosystem: Environmental > Terrestrial > Soil > Wetlands | place: USA: Ohio... | reverse complement strand
CGGTCGCTTGCAACGAGCGCGTGTCCGCCTTTCCAAGCTCGGGGGACAGTCCCGGACCGGTCGCTTGCAGCGAGCGCGGTCCGCCAGTCCATCCAGCCGGGACGTGGCCAGCATCGCGAGACCGATGCAGGGCTCCGCGAATCCGGCAGTTCAGCGCCCGCCCTTGCTGCCCGCAGCGGCCGCGGCCTTCAGCGCCTTGATGTCCGCGAGCACGACCTGCGAATGGCCTTCCGGATTGACCGACTCGTAGTGCTTGGCGACACGGCCCTGCGGATCGATGATGAAGGTGTCGCGACGCGCCATCTCCATCACGCCCATGTAGGTCTTCAGCACGCCGTAGTTCCTGGTCACGGCTTTGTCGGAGTCGGCGAGGATCGTGAACGGCAGGCTGTGCTTTTCGGCGAACTCCTTGTGGGACGCCACTTCGTCGACACTGATGCCCACGATGACCGCGCCTTCCTTGTTGAAGGCGAAGATGTTGTCGCGGAAGCCGCAGGCCTGAGTGGTGCAGCCCGGCGTGTCGTCCTTCGGGTAGAAGTACAGGGCGACCCACTTGCCCTTGTAGTCGGCCAGCGAGTGCCATTTGCCCGTCTGGTCCTGCAGCTTGAAGGCGGGCGCGGGCTTGCCCACCGCGGGCGCCACGCCGTCGGCGAGGGCCGGACGGCCGCCTGCCACCAGGGACCCGAATGCCAGGGCGAGTGCCGGCAGCAGGGCCGCCAGCGCAGGAATTCCACGTCGAAACAGTGCGCGGTACATCGGATTCTCCAGTCAGGGCCTAAAAGAGCGCGGGTTCGCGCCGACACATACTAGACTGCCGCGGCAGGAGATTCAGCGAGGTGACCTTGTCGAGCCCCCCACTGCCGACCGATACCGCCCGGGACGCGGCGGACGACGCGACCAACTACATCTTCTTCAACGACCACGACGCCCTGGTCCTGTCGGGAGGCGGGGCGCGGGGCGCGTACCAGGTCGGGGTGCTGAAGGCGATCGCCGAATGGTTGCCCGCAGACGCCCCGTGTCCGTTCGAGGTGCTCGTGGGCACTTCGGCTGGCGCGTTGAACGCAGCGGCCATCGGTGCCCGCGCACATTCGCTGCGTGAGGCGGTGGAATCGCTCGAAGAGGTCTGGTCCAACTTCCGGGTCGAGCAGGTGATGCAGGCCGGTTCGCTGACGATGCTGCGGTCCGGCTTGCACTGGATGGTCTCGCTGCTCTCGGCGGGCTGGATCGCCAGGCCCCCGCGCTCGCTGTTCGACACCACGCCGCTGCACCGGCTGCTTGCACGTGTCGTGCCCCTGGAGCAGATTCCTGCGCAGATTGCGGCGGGCCGGCTGCACGCGCTGGCCGTCGCGACGACGAGTTACACGACCGGGCAGGCCGTCGCATTCTTCGACGGGACCGACGGCATCGAGGACTGGCACCGTGTGCGCCGCGCCGGACGCAGGCGTCGCATCGACCTCGACGTGCTGATGGCGAGTGCCGCGATCCCCTTCATTTTTCCGGCCTCGAGCATCGACGGCAACCACTACGGCGACGGCGCGATGCGCCAGCTGGCCCCGCTGAGTCCCGCGGTCCACCTCGGGGCGAACCGCGTGCTGGTGATCGGGACACGCGGGAGTGCCGCCGCCACGCCGCCGACCGGGGCTATCACGCAGGCGCCACCGAGCCCGGCGCACCTGCTGGGCTTCGTGCTCGACTCGTTGTTCACGGACGGCTTGTCGATCGACCTCGAGCGCCTCAACCAGATCAATCGGTTGATCGTCGCGGCGGGCCACACCGAACATCGGCCGATCCGCGCGACGGTGATTCAACCGAGCGTCGACCCGACCGTGATCGCGATGAAACACGAACGGCGCATGCCCCGCAGCATCCGCACGTTGCTGCGCACGATGGGCGCCTACGAGGCACGCGGCGGTCTGCTGGTGAGTTACCTGCTGTTCGACAAGTCGTACACCTGCGAACTGATGGCGATGGGTCATGCCGACGCCCAAGCGCAGCGCGCGGAGATAGCGCCCTACCTCGCGCCCTGGGTTACCTGAGCACCAGGGTGCCGAGCCCGAGCAGCGAGGCGAACCCGATCACGTCGGTGACCGTAGTCACGATGACTCCCCCCGCGACCGCGGGATCGACACCGAATCGCTTCAGTGCGAGAGGCACCGTCACGCCAGCCAGCGCGGCCGCGAGCAGGTTCACGACCATCGCCGCGAAGATCACGAGTGCGATGCGCCACTGGTGGAACCAGAGCCAGGACACGAGCGCAACCACGGTGGCCCACGCGAGTCCGTTCAGCAGCGCCACGGCGATTTCCTTGGTGAGCAGCCAGCGCGCATTTGCGCGCTCGATCTGGCCCAGTGCGAGGCCGCGCACGATCAGCGTCAGAGTCTGGGTGGCGGCGACGCCACCCATGCTGGCAACGATCGGCATCAGCACGGCGAGCGCCACGATCTGCTGAATGGTGGCTTCGAACAGGCCCACGACCCACGCCGCGAGGAACGCGGTGATGAGATTGATGCCCAGCCACACGCCGCGACGGCGTGCGCTCGGCACGACGGGCGCGAACATGTCGGCGTCCTCGTCGAGGCCCGCCATGCTCATCACGGAGTGCTCGGCCTCGTCGCGGATCACGTCCACGACGTCGTCGATCGTGATGCGGCCGAGCAGGCGGCCCTGGTCCGTCGATATGACGGCGGCCGACACGAGGTCACGATCCTGGAACAGGCTCGCGACTTCGGTGGCAGGTGTCGCCGGAGGAATGCCGTCGACGCCCGTGTCCATGACTTCGCCGACCGTGCGTGCCGGGTCCTCGGTCAGCAGTCGCGTCAAATGCAGCACGCCGAGATACCGGTCGTGGCGGTTCACGACAAATAGGGCGTCGGTTTTTTCCGGAATCTCGCCGCGCATGCGGAGATAGCGCAACACGGTCTCGAGCGTGACGTCGGGGCGCACGCTGACCGTGTCGGTGTTCATCAGCCCGCCGGCGGTGTCTTCCTCGAAACCGAGCACGGCGTTCAGGCGGTCGCGGTCCTGCGAGTCCATCGACCGCAGCACCTGCTGGTTGACGTTCTCCGGCAGCTCGCGCAGCAGGTCGGCGAGGTCGTCGACTTCGAGGCCTTCAGCGGCCGCGACGAGTTCCTCGGTTTCCATCTCGCGGATCAGGCCGGCGCGGACTTCCTCGTTGAGTTCGACGAGCACATCGCCTTCGATCTCGGGGTCGACGAGGTCCCAGACGACTTCACGCTGGGTCGGCGGCAGCGATTCGAGCAGCGAGGCGACTTCGGCCGGGTGCATCGAATTCACGAGCCGGTGCACCTGACGCATCGTGCCCTCGTCGAGGGCGCGTTTGAGCGCCTCGAGGCGGGTCGGGGTACGGCGTGGCTGCAGCTCGGCGTTCATCGCCGGGATGATAGGGGAAAGGGGGTAGGGGATGGGGGTTGGGGGTTAGTCGGAGGAGCAGACGAACCGGATGCTGTAGTTGCAATTCCGACTAACCCCCATCCCCTACCCCCTTCCTCACTCGTGCCGGCGGCTCGTCAGGTCGCGATGGCGGACGAGTGCGACACCGTCGCTGCCGCGGAAATGCGCAGCCAGGCGCTCGGCCAGGTACACGGAACGGTGCTGGCCGCCGGTGCAGCCGACGGCCACGGTGAGATAACTGCGGTTCGACCGCACCAGCGAGGGCAGCCAGCGTGCGATGAAGTCACGCACGTCCTCGAAGAACCGGGCCACTTCGGCCTCCTTGTCGAGGAACCTCGCGACCGGCTCATCACGCCCGGTCAGCTCCCTCAGGGCCGGGTCCCAGTAAGGGTTCGGCAGTGCACGAGCGTCGAACACGAAGTCCGCGTCGTCAGGCACACCGTGCCGGTATGCGAACGACTGGAACAGGAGTGACGGCCCGGCCTTCGCGCGGTCGACTACGCGTCCCCGAATAAGTTCGCGCAGTTCGTGCACCGACAGTCGCGAGGTATCGATCGTCAGGTCGGCCGCATTGGCGAGCGGTGCCAGCAGGCGTTCTTCCTGCTCCAGGGCTTCCATGAGCCCCACGCCGTGGCGGGTGAGCGGATGCCTGCGCCGCGTTTCGCTGAAGCGCTTGAGCAGCGTCTCGCGATCGGCGCGCAGGAACAGCGTTTCGCACGCGATGCCGCTCTTGCCCAGCGTCTCGACCAGCCGCGGCACCTCCGCGAGATCCTCGGGGCGATTGCGCGCATCGACGCCGACGGCCGTCTGGCGGTACGTGGATTCGCTGGTGCGGACGGTGTAGGCGATGAATCCGGGCAGGAGGCCTGCCGGGATATTGTCGACGCAATAAAAGTCGAGGTCCTCCAGCATGTCGAGCGCGACGCTCTTGCCGGACCCGGACAGCCCGCTGACCACGATCAATCGCATCTGACGCCACCACCCCTGCGCAGAACGCCTGCCAACCCGGATTGTCGCCGGATTCAGGGTCCGCCGTCAGGGTGAAATCCCGGTTCCGTGACGGTGTCGCGCCGCCTGCGGGTCGCGATGCTTTTCCTTGTGGCGGCGCACCTGCTCGTCGAGCTTGTCCGCCATGAGGTCGATGGCGGCATACATGTCGTCGTGGACGGTGGCCGCATGCACGGTGGCGCCGGACAGTCGAATGGTGGACTCGGCCTCGTGCCGCAGCTTCTCGACCGTGAGCGTACAGTGGACGTCGATGACGCGGTCGCAGTGCCGCAGGATGCGAGCCATCTTCTTCTCGACATAATTCCGCAGCGGCGGCGTGATCTCGACGTGGTGTCCGCTCAGGTTGACTTGCATCGTCCCGGTCTCCTGTTGGTTTACGTGCTGCCTCTCGTCAATTCGATCGCGCCCGCGGGAATCGGTTCCCACCGGCACTGTATTCATGCATTGGCGCGGGCGGCCGTCTGTCTGCGCTCGCTCGACGCGGCGAGGCCGAGCGCCTCGCGGTACTTGGCGACTGTCCGCCTCGCCACCTTCACGCCTTCGTCCGCCAGCAGCGTCGCCAGCTGCGCATCGCTCAGCGGCTTCCCGGGCACTTCCTCCGCGATCAGCTTGCGGATGCGGGCGCGGATGACGACCGACGACACGTCCTCGCCGTCGGCGCCAGAGACGTGACTGGAGAAAAAATACCGGAACTCGAAGATGCCGCGCGGCGTGTGCATGTACTTGCCCGTGGTCACGCGCGAAATCGTCGATTCGTGCATCGACACGGCCTCGGCCACGTCGCGCAGGATCATCGGGTGCATCGCTTCGTCGCCGCGCTCGAGGAACGCAGCCTGGCGCTGGACGATGGAGCGGGCCACCTTCAGCAGCGTCTCGTTGCGGATCTCGAGGCTGCGGATCAGCCAGCGTGCTTCCTGCAGCTGTGCACGCAGCGAGGCGTAATCGGCCGAACGCGTGACCAGGCCCGCATAGCCCTGGTTGACTCGCAGGCGGGGCACCGAGCCCGCGTTGAGTTCGACGGCCCAGCCCTGTTCGGTGCGGCGCACGAACACGTCGGGGACGACGTACTCGGGTTGCGCGCCCTCAAACGCCGAGCCCGGCCGCGGATGGCAGCTGCGCACGAGTGCAAGCGCAACCTGGAGTGCATCCTCGTCGACGCCGAGCACGCGGCGCAGAGTGGCGAGATCCTTGTCCGCAACGGACTGGAGATGGCCGCGTGCGATGACGATCGCGAGATCGCGTCCCGGCGTGACTTCGTCGAGCTGCGCGAGCTGGAGGACCAGGCATTCGCTCAGCGTGCGGGCGCCGACGCCGGCCGGATCGAGCGTCTGTACGTGCGCCAGCACCTGTTCGACGTCCGCCTCCGTGACGGGCAGATCCGAGCTCAGTTCCCGGGCGATCTCGGCAGTCGTCAGGGTGAGGTAGCCGTCGTCATTCAACGCGTCGACGATCGCCTCGCCGATCCACACCTGGCGCGGATCGAGCGGGCTGATTTCGAGCTGCCAGACCAGGTGCTGGTGCAGGTCGCGGCCGCGTTCATCGGTGAATTCGAGGGGGCGGTCGTCGTCGTCAGCGCGGGACCCGTCGCCGGACGGCGTCGAGGACTCGGCCCAGGGGTCTTCCATCTCGACGATGACGTCGTCGGGGCCGGGGTCGTCGGATTCGGAGGCTTCGGCTCCATCCGCGGACTCGGTTTCGGCCTCGCCCGCGGGCGCGACCTGGTCGAGCGGGGTGAGGTCGATCGAGTCGTCCTCTTCCTGCTCGAGCATGACGTTGGTCTCGAGCGCCTCCATCACCTGTGCCTGCAGCTCGAGCACGGGCAGTTGCAGCAGCTTGATGGCCTGCTGCAGCTGCGGGGTCATCGTAAGCTGCTGACCGAGCTTGAGCTGCAGGGCCGGCTTGAGCATTGACGAATCGGCGATCGAAGCGAAAGCGGGGCTGGCGCAGGTGGGCTCGCGCCAGACGTGTCAGAGACGGAAATCCTGGCCCAAGTAGACCTCACGCACCTGAGGGTTGGCAAGAATCTCTTCCGCCGAACCGGACGCGATCACACTTCCGGCGCTGACGATGTAGGCGCGGCTGCAAATGCCAAGTGTTTCACGCACGTTGTGGTCGGTGATCAGTACGCCGATGTTGCGCGAACTGAGGTGGCGGATGATGCGCTGGATGTCGATCACCGAAATCGGATCCACGCCCGCGAATGGTTCGTCGAGCAGGATGAAGCGGGGCTCCGCGGCCAGCGCACGCGCGATCTCGACGCGCCGGCGCTCGCCGCCAGACAGGCTCATGCCGCTGCTCGACCGGATGTGGCCGATGTGCAACTCCTCGAGCAGCGAATCGAGCGCCGCAAGACGCGCGTCGTCGTCGTCGAGGTCGGCTCGCGTCTCGAGGATCGCCAGGATGTTGTCCTCGACCGACAGCTTGCGGAACACCGACGCCTCCTGCGGCAGGTAGCCGACGCCCAGCTGGGCGCGACGGTACATCGGCAGGCGCGTCAGTTCCTGGTCGTCGAGGTGGATGCGACCTTCATCGCACGGCACCAGGCCCACGATCATGTAGAAGGCGGTGGTCTTGCCGGCACCGTTCGGGCCAAGCAGGCCGACGACTTCGCCGGAGGAGACCTCGAGCGAAAGGTCTTTCACCACCTGCCGCGAGCGATAGCTCTTGCCCAGCGCCTCGGCGCGCAACCGGCTCATCGTCATGGGCCGCTGCCATTGTCGGGCTTTGCCGCGGGAGTCTTCTGCGGGGGATTGATCGTGATCTTCACGCCGCCTGGGTCTTTCTCGTTCGGGTTGGCCTGCACGCGCTCGCGGCCGATGTCGTAGATCAGCGTGTTGCCGCGAATCTCGTTGTTGCCGTCGGTGAGCCAGGCATCTCCCGTCAGGCGCACGGTTGCGGCCTTGACGTCGTAATCGATGGCGGCCGCGCGTCCCCGCGCCACCTGGTTCTTTTCCTTGAGCCGCTGCTCGAACTGCGCCGGTGTGCCCTTGATCGATGCGCTGGCGATCGCGTTGTTCCGGAACATCACGCGTGCCTCGCTCGACTGCAGCTTGCCGCCGGGCACCGTGATCATCACGTCGCCCTGCAGCCGCCACTCGGAGTTGTTGAACTCGAGCCCGGTCGCGCTCGCCTGCTGCGCGGTCACCTCGAGGCCGCCCTGCGTGATCTTCACGCGCTTGAACAGCAGCGTGTTGTTCTTGTAGTCGAAATCCGACGACGCGGCTTCGAGGTTGATCGGCAGTTCCGAGTTGCCCGCTGGCAGTCCGGTCTGCGCGCGAGCGAACGGGACTGCGCCCAGCAGCGTCACGGCGGCCAGGAGCAAGCTGCGCGCCTGTCGGCGTTTAAGGAATGAACTGGCCATTGACGTTCGATTCTAGCCGCAGCGTTCCCTGGTTCAAACCGACGCGCATGCCGCGTCCGCGCAATTGGTGGGGCCCGAAATCCACGGTTACGGGCGCCGCAGTCTGCACCACGTTCGAGCGCGTGTCGTAAGCCAGTTCCTCCGTGCGGATAATCGCTTTGCCCTTGCTGCTCTCGGGCGCGCCGACGACCAGCACATTGCCTTCCAGCTGCAGCGACCCGCGGTCGCTCGGCATGCGTCCGCGATCGGCGGTCACGTGCCACTCGCCCTGCTCCTGCGTGGTGTAGTCGAGCTCGAGCTGTGCCAGGTGCACGCTCTGGTCGACGAGCTGCTGCTCGATCGACCTGGCACGCACCACCACCCGCGGCTTGCCGTCCGCGCCGAGTTCGGTGAGCCTGGCGTCATTCAGGTAGTAGCCGCGTTCGTCCGCGGCAGCGGCGGATTCCGTCGCATCCTCCGGGCTGCCCGCCAGCATTTTGAGCAGCAGGGCGCCTCCGGCCACCACCGCCACCATCGTCACGACACGCTGGATCAGGTGCCGTGTGCGGTCAGCAGCAGATCGCATACTTCTCTCACGGCGCCGTGGCCGCCGGCCGAAGGCGTGGTCCAGTGGGCTGCGGCGCGCGCCGTCGCATGGGCATCCGCCACGGCGACCGCCAGGATTGCGCGCTCGAGCATCGGCACGTCGGGAGTGTCGTCACCCACGCAGGCAAGCGCATCGGCGGCGACCTGCAGTTCGCGCAGGAGTTCGTCGAGCGCAGCGCGCTTGTCGGCGATGCCCTGGCGCACGTGGCGAATGCCCAGTTCAGCCGCGCGGCGCGTGACCGCCGGCGAATCGCGGCCGGAAATGATGGCCACGGCGATGCCCGCGCGCTGCACGGCGACGATGCCGGAGCCATCGCGCACGTGGAAGACTTTCGTCTCTTCGCCATGAGCAGTGATGTGCAGGCGGCCGTCGGTCAGCACGCCGTCGACGTCGAGCACGAGCAGCCGGACCCGGCGGGCACGCTCGAGCAGGGCCGGATCGTGCTGCGTCACATGACACCCGCGCGCAGCAGGTCGTGGACATTGAGGGCGCCGACCAGCAGCCGATCATCATTCGACTGCACGACGGGCAAGGACGTGATGCGATGCGTCTCCATCAGGTGCACGGCCTCGGCTGCGAGCATGCGCGGCTCGGCAACCTTGCAGTTCGTCGTCATGACGTCTGCCATGCTCGTGGCGTGGATATCGAGCTGCTTGTCGAGCGTGCGACGCAGGTCGCCGTCCGTGAAGATACCAAGCACGCGGCCAGCGGCGTCCACTACGGTGGTCATGCCGAGGCCCTTGCGGCTCATTTCGAGCAGGCCGGCGCTCAGCGGCGTGTCCGGGCCGACCCGCGGCAGCTCGTCGCCTTTGCGCATGACGTCTTCGACGTGCAGCAGCAGGCGCCGGCCGAGGCTGCCCCCCGGGTGCGAGCGCGCGAAGTCTTCCTCGGTGAAGCCGCGGGCCTCGAGCACCGCGATTGCGAGAGCGTCGCCCATGGCGAGGGTTGCCGTCGTGCTCGCCGTTGGCGCAAGGTTGAGCGGGCAGGCTTCGGCGGGCACGCTGACGTCGAGCGTGACGGTTGCGTAGCGGGCCAGGCTGGAATCGCCGTTGCCCGTCAATGCGATCAACGGCACGTCGAGGCGCTTGATGACCGGCAGTATGGTCAGCAGCTCGTCCGTCTCGCCGGAGTTCGAGAGTGCGAGCACGACGTCGGCCGCCGTGATCATGCCGATGTCGCCGTGGATCGCTTCACCGGGATGCAGGAAAAACGACGGGGTCCCGGTGCTGGCCAGCGTCGACGCGATCTTGCTGCCGACGTGGCCGGACTTGCCCATGCCGGTCACGACGACCTTGCCAGCGCAGGCGAGGACAACGTCACAGGCGCGGGCGAACGAGTCGTCGAGACGGTGCTCGAGCGCCGCGACGGCTGCGGCCTCGGTGGCGAGGACACGGCGGCCGCGGGCGATCATCAGGCTCGGGTCGGTCATGGCACGGGCAGGGCGATCCAGGAAGGCCCACAGTCTACAGCCTACAGCCGGCACGCCTTCTCCTTTAGACTTACGGGCTGTATCCGACCCGGCGAACCCACCATGACGGCCGACGAAGTCACCCAACTGATCCTCGCCGGCCTGCCCGGTGCCCAGGTTCGCGTGCTGACCGACGACGACACGCATTTCGAGGCCGTCGTCATTGCGACCCAGTTCGAGGGCAAGCGCTCCATCCAGCGCCACCAGCTCGTGTACGCGGGGCTCGGTGCCAGGATGGGACGCGAAGTCCACGCCCTGTCGATCCAGGCCTACACCCCTGCCGAGTGGCAGGCCGAGCGGGGCGGCGCCCAACCGCGCTGACCAGGAGCCGATCCGTGGACAAACTGCAGATTCGGGGCGGCATGCCGCTCGACGGCGAAGTACGCATTTCGGGCGCCAAGAACGCCGCCCTGCCGATCCTGGCGGCCACTCTGCTCGCGGACTCGCCGGTCATCGTCAGCAACGTGCCGCACCTGCATGACGTCACCACCATGATCGAACTGCTCGGTCGCATGGGGGCCAGCGTGACGGTCGACGAACGCATGCGCGTCGAGGTCGACCCGACGACGACGAACGCGACCTCCGCCCCTTACGAACTCGTCAAGACCATGCGCGCCGCGATCCTCGTGCTCGGTCCGCTGGTGGCGAAATATGGCCGCGCGGATGTCTCGCTGCCCGGCGGCTGCGCCATCGGCGCGCGCCCGGTCAACATCCACGTGGCCGGCCTGCAGGCCATGGGTGCGGAAGTTCACATCGAGAACGGCTACATCCGGGCCCGCGCCGGGCGCCTGCGGGGCGCGCGAATCGTCATGGACACGGTCACCGTCACCGGCACTGAGAACCTGATGATGGCCGCGTGCCTGGCCGACGGGCAGACGATTCTCGAGAACGCGGCGCGCGAACCGGAAATCGTGGACCTGGCCCAGTTCCTGATCGCCATGGGCGCGAAGATCACCGGGCACGGCACCGACACCATCATCGTCGAGGGCGTCGAGCGCATGCACGGCACGCATTATGAGGTGCTGCCGGACCGTATCGAGGCTGGAACGTACCTGGTGGCCGGCGCAATCACGGGCGGCAGGGTCCGTGCGCGCAATGCCCGGGCCGAGCACCTGGACGCGGTGCTGGGCAAGCTGATCGAAGCCGGCGCGGAAGTGATCCGTGGCGAGGGATTCGTCGAGGTGAACATGCATGGCCGCCGGCCCAGGGCGGTCGACATCCGGACAGCGCCACACCCGGGGTTTCCGACCGACATGCAGGCCCAGTTCGCGGCCCTGAACACCGTCGCGGACGGGGTCGGCACCATCGTGGAAACGATTTTCGAGAACCGGTTCATGCACCTGCTCGAAATGCGGCGCATGGGCGCGGAAATTCGGCTGGAAGGCAATACGGCGATCATCAAGGGCGTGCCGAAGCTGACCGCTGCGCCGGTCATGGCCACCGACCTGCGCGCCTCGGCCAGCCTCGTCATCGCGGGGTTGGTGGCCGAGGGCACCACGGACGTCGAGCGCATCTACCACATCGACCGTGGGTACGAATGCATCGAGGAAAAGCTGGCGGGCCTGGGCGCACAGATCCGGCGCATGAACGATAGGGATAGGGGGTAGGGGATGGCGGCTAGGGGTTAGTCGGAGGCGGAAATTGGGGACGCTCACCTATTACTCACCCCACTTCCAGTAATAGGTGAGGTAATAGGTGAGCGTCCCCAATTTCCGGTCACCCCCTAACCCCAATCCCGTAACCCCTTTTGGCTATAATGCGCTGCTGCCCCCGGAGATCGTGGGTATGACCAGTGGCGGCACCGTTCTTGTTTCGTGTGCAGAACCGACGGCATGCGCGCTGCACCAGGCTTGGCAGTGGCCGGACACTGAGGAGAGAGCTGGATGACCGAAGAAGTCGATGCGGGCAGGCGCCATTTCCTGACCGTCGCCACTGTCGCGACCGGCGCCGTGGGCGCTGCGTTCGTCGCCGTACCGTTCCTGGCCTCCTGGAAGCCCAGCGCCCGCGCCAAAGCCATGGGCGCGCCGGTAGAAGTGGACATCAGCAAGCTCGAGCCGGGCGCGATGCTCAAGGTCGAATGGCGTGGCAAGGCTGTCTTCATCGTGCACCGCACGCCGCAGATGCTGGCCCAGCTCGAAGGCATCGTCGGCGAGCTGCGCGACCCCGAATCGGCGGAGTCCGACCAGCCCGAATTCGCCAAGGGTGCTACGCGTGCCCTGAAACCCGAATACCTGGTACTCATCGGCGTCTGCACGCACCTCGGCTGCGCGCCGCTCGACAAGTTCAGCCCCGGCGACGTCACGGTCTCGGCGGACTGGCAGGGCGGCTTCTTCTGCCCCTGCCACGGGTCCAAGTTCGACATTTCGGGGCGCGTGTTCAAGAACGTCCCTGCGCCGACGAATCTCCCTGTCCCTCCGTACCAGTTCGTGACCGACAGCCGCATCCTGATCGGCGCTGAGAAGGGGAACGCGTGATGAGCAGCAGTAACGCGGCCGCGAAGACGGCTACAAAGTCCGGTGGCGGCATGCTGTCCGGCCTGACGACGTGGATCGACGAGCGCTTCCCGCTGACGGCCCTGTGGAAATCGCAGGTGTCCGAGTACTACGCGCCGAAGAACATGAATTTCTGGTACTTCTTCGGCTCGCTCGCCCTGGTCGTGCTGGTGATCCAGATCCTCTCGGGCCTCTTCCTGACGATGAACTACAAGCCGTCGTCCGCCGACGCCTTCGGTTCCGTCGAATACATCATGCGCGACGTGGAGTGGGGCTGGCTGATCCGCTACATCCATTCGACCGGCGCCTCGGCGTTCTTCATCGTCGTCTACCTGCACATGTTCCGCGCGCTGCTGTACGGGTCGTACCAGAAGCCGCGCGAGCTGCTGTGGATCTTCGGCATGCTGATCTACTTCGCGCTGATGGCCGAAGGCTTCTTCGGCTATCTCCTCCCCTGGGGCAACATGTCCTACTGGGGGGCGCAGGTGATCGTGTCGCTGTTCGGCGCCATCCCGGTGGTCGGTGATTCGCTCACGGAGTGGATCCGTGGCGATTTCTATATCTCGGATGTCACGCTGAACCGTTTCTTCGCGCTGCACGTGGTCGCGATCCCGTTCGCGCTCGTCTTCCTCGTGATTGCGCACCTGATGGCTTTGCACGAGGTTGGCTCGAACAACCCGGACGGCGTCGAGATCAAGAAGGTCAAGGGACCGGACGGCATCCCGCTCGACGGTATCGCGTTCCACCCGTACTACACGGTCAAGGACATGGTCGGACTCGGGGTCTTCCTGATCCTGTTCGCGCTGGTCATCTTCTTCGCGCCGACGATGGGCGGGTACTTCCTCGAGAACGCCAATTTCGACCCCGCGAACTCGCTGCAGACGCCACCGCACATCGCGCCCGTGTGGTACTTCACGCCGTTTTACGCAATCCTGCGCGCCGTCCCGAGCAAGCCGCTCGGCGCTGCGCTGATGGGCGTTGCCGTCATGCTGTTCGTCTTCCTGCCCTGGCTCGACCGTGGCAAGGTCAGGTCGATCCGCTATCGTGGCCCGTTGTTCAAGTTCTTCCTGTACTCGTTCGCGATCAGCTTCCTGGCGCTGGGCTATCTCGGCCTGCAGCCGCCGACGCCGGCCTACACGCTCGCGGCGCGCGTCTTCACGGTCGTCTATTTCGCGTACTTCCTGCTGATGCCGTGGTACACGAGCATCGACAAGACCAAGCCCGTGCCGACGAGGGTCACCTACCATGCGCATTGATCGCCACAAGAAGATCCTCGCGTTCGTCGCGGTGCTGGCCGCGCTGCCGGCCCTCAGCCTGGCCGCGGGCGGTGAGGCTCACGTCGAAAAGGCGAACAACGACATCCACAACCAGGCGTCGTTGCAGCGTGGCGCGAAGAACTTCGTCAACTACTGCCTCGGTTGCCACACCGCCAAGTTCGTGCGCTACAACCGCATGGCCGCCGACATCGGGCTTAGCGAACAGCAGATGGTCGAAAACCTGCTCTGGTCCGGCGAGTCGCCGCACTCGACGATGACCAACGGCCTGCGCGCCGACGACGGCAAGCAGTGGTTCGGCGTGGCGCCGCCTGACCTGTCGCTGATCGCGCGCAGCAAGGGACCGGACTACGTCTACACGTTCCTGAAGTCGTTCTACGCAGACCCGGCCAAGGGCACCGGCGTGAACAACCTGTCGCTGCCCGGTACGGCGATGCCGCACGTGCTGTGGGAACTGCAGGGCACGCAGGAAGCCGTCTGGGAAGGCCACACGGACGCGCAGGGCAACGTGCAGAAGCACTTCAAGGAATTCAGGCTGGCCAATCCTGGCAAGCTGACCCCTGAGGAATACGACGCGTTCGTTCGTGATACCGTCAACTTCCTCGAGTACATCGGTGAGCCGGTACAGGCCAGGCGCCAGGCGCTGGGCTACTGGGTCATCGCGTTCCTGGTGTTCTTCACGCTGCTCGCGTACGCGCTCAAGAAGGAATACTGGAAGGACGTGAAGTAAGCCGGCCCTGGCCGGCGCGGTCCCCATCGTCTCCTCCGTGGCGCCTCATCAAGGCGTCACGCGGAGCGGCCGGGGAACTGCAGCCATCGCCGAGCGCGCAGCCTGCCGCGGTGGTTCGTGCTGCTGGACAAGGAGACTCCTCAGCATGATGACGCTCTATTCACGCGCCGTGGACGCGCGCTGTCACCGTGTGCGACTCGTGCTGGCCGAGAAGGCCCTCGCGACGCGCATCGTCGAAACCGACCTCGTGCGCCCGCCCGAGGACCTGATCGACCTCAACCCGTACCAGACCGTGCCGACGCTGGTGGACCGCGACGTCGTGGTCTACGAGCCCAACATCATCTGCGAGTACATCGACGAGCGCTTCCCGCATCCGTCGATGGCGTCGACGGATCCCGGCGCCCGTGCGCACGCACGGCTCGCGCTGCGCCGCATCGAGCAGGAGTGGTACGCGGTGGCGGACGTGCTCGAACCGGGTGCGGGCGGCGACCGGCGCGACAAGGAGCGGGCGCGCAAGATGCTGACCGAAAGCATCCTGGCGTCGGAGCCGCTGTTCCGCATGCGGCCGTGGTTCCTGTCGGACCAGTTTTCCCAGCTCGACGCGGCGGTCGCCCCGATACTGTGGCGCCTGTCGCGATGGGACGTCGATGCGGCAGCGATCACGGCGGCTGCTCCCTCCATCGACAAGTACGCGACGAAGGTCTTTGCCCGTCCTGCTTTCCAGCGCAGTCTCAGCGACGCGGAGCGCGACATGCGCAATCCGCCGTCGTCGACGCGTCGCTGAGACCGGGCGACTCTTGATCCGGCCCCGCTGTTGCGCTCGCCGCGGCATACTGGCGCCGTGACGGCGAGCAGCACACCCCCGGCTCCTCCTGCGTCGGGCCCGCCCATGAAGGCGCGCCGGCCGTACCTGCTGCGCGCCATCCACGAGTGGATCTCCGACAGCCTCTGTACGCCCCACCTGGTCGTCGACGCGAATGCCACCGGCGTCGAAGTGCCGCGGCAGTACGTCAAGGACGGCAAGATCGTGCTGAACGTGAGCTGGAGCGCGACCGCGAACCTGCGGCTCGGCAACGATGAAGTGAGTTTCAGCGGACGTTTCGGCGGGGCCAGCATGTCGGTGCGCGTGCCGATCATCGCAGTGCTTGCGATCTATGCGCGCGAAACCGGGCAAGGCATGATCTTCGCGGAAGACGACGCGGATCAACCGTCGCAGTCGCCGGCGGGCGACACCGCAAGTGCACCGGGATCCCCAGGCGACGATCCGGGGCCGAAGCCAACCTCGCCGACGGACAGTCGGCGCGCGCGGTTCAAGGTCGTCAAGTAGCCGCGGTTGTCAGGCGCGGAGCCCAGGCTTCCGCCTCGCTCGCGCCGAAGCATGCGACGTGGTGCCGGCTGGCGCGTGCGGTGCGGGCCGTGGCCACCAACGCTCGAGCAACTCCTGTTCCTGCTCCGTGAAGGCGCGCTCCGCCTCGAGAAAGTACTCAAGGAAGCGTACGCCGGCTGCGGTGAGCGGCTGGTTCTTTAGCCTGACGATACCGTAACGCACGGCGAGGTAGGGCTCCGAGCCGAGCGCCACGAGCCGCCCGCTCTCCAGTTCGTCTGCCACGCATGCGGGCGGCGCCACCATCAGCGCATCCGACCCGATCACTATCTTCCTGACGGCGTCGAGCGCGTTGAACTCGAGCGCCGGGAAGACCCGGTACGCTGCAGTCGCATCCGGCGAACGGCGCTGCGCCAACCGGATCGGTTCGAGGGCTCGGGGCGGGATGCGGGTCAGCGATGCGTAGGGATAAGCGAAACCGTCCGCGATGCCCAATGGGCCGCGGCCCGCGAGCGGGTGCCCGCGGCGCGCAAGGATGAATGTCGGATGCGGTGCGAGGGCCTCGATCTCGAGGTCGTTCTCGCTGCCGAACGTGCTGAGTTCCGCGACGAAGAACTCGATCTCACGCGCCCGCAGCCGGCGCAGCAGCTCATCCCAGTCGCGCATCATCACGCGCACGACGATGCGCGGGTAGTCGGCGACAAACCGTGCAAGCGCGTCAGCGAGCACGGACTGGGCGGGGTACGGGCCGGCACCTACGTGGAGGTGACCGCTCTGCAGGCCCCGCTCGCCCATCATGTCCCGGTCGAGGTCCTCGGTGAGTTCCGCGATCTGGCGAATCCGGGCGACGAAGACGTGGCCGCTGTCGGTCGGTTCGACGCCGCTCGCCGTGCGGACGAACAGGCTGCTGCCGACCTCGCGCTCCACGGACTGGATGCTGCGGGAGAGCGCGGACTGGCTGAGTCCGAGCGCTGTTGCCGCGCGTGCGAAGCTGCCGTGCTCGGCCAGGGCGATCACGTGACGCATGTGGCGGAGTTCGAGCGGCATGGGCCGCACTTTACCTCGGGCATGCAAGAAATACATGAGATGCACTCAAAGCCGTTTCAAATGCATGGCATCCTGTCGGGGTGCAAGCCGTCTACCTGGTTTGTCGGATTCGGTGGCGACGTCGGTGTTTTCGCCGTTTCGACGGCGCCAGCTCGAGTTCTCGACGCAACGCTGCCATGCATGGAATGCATGTCTGGATCACGGAAGCACGTCGTGCGCATAATCGTCCGGATTGGCAGCCGCTGCCCGTTCCGTCAGCGTGCGCA
>Ga0316622_100001123_pt1 | contig 16967 bp, 17 predicted proteins | sample OWC_Aug_OW2_C1_D_FD_207646 | JGI IMG/M metagenome (GOLD analysis project Ga0316622, IMG submission 207646) | Wetland soil microbial communities from Old Woman Creek delta, Ohio, United States - OWC_Aug_OW2_C1_D5_C | ecosystem: Environmental > Terrestrial > Soil > Wetlands | place: USA: Ohio... | reverse complement strand
CATCTCAAAATTCGCAATGTTAACGACAATGGAGCGCTGCTCCTTATTGCTCAGTATCCAGCGAAGCCTTTCCATGTTCACTTCGATCTGCCGGGTTCGCTGCTTTAACGGGATGTTAAGGGCATTGAGCGTGGCAGAGCCAACAACGCCATCGGGTTTCAGCCCGTGCCTTTTCTGAAAGATGATCACCGACTGCTGCAGTTTCTCATCAAAAAAGTCCCCTCCCTTGACCTCGTCAGGAGCCAGATCGCCGGAGGCGACAAGTCTTTTTCCGAGTTCTGCAACCCTAGGGGACGAGGCATGCAGTTTCAGGGGACTACCGTCTGAAAGCTGCGGCCAATCACCCTTTAACAAGAGTTCGCGGTAACGCGCAAGCGCCTGCCTGAGCCTGGCATAGGAGCCGTGTTCGGGCCGGAACCTCGTCATGGCTTCTTTTATCTCTTTCTTTTTCAGCGCCTGTTCAAGGACAGCGGCAACGTCCACATTCCCGCGTTTTGCATACCATTCCGCCTTAATGGTCACCGGGTTCACGCACCCGCCTGACAGGTGGCAGCCAAGGGTGACGAATGCATCAGTAAGAAGTACGTCGATATCTGCCATCAGGGCCGGGTTCGGAGATAATCCTTTCCCTGCCTGGTCGGCAAGAGATCTTATGAGGCGGAGATGATAGTAACCCGGCGTCAGCCCGTCGCGGTAAGTCTCCTCTATTGCCCTCAGCAGCTCCTCTGCCTGCGTCAGATGATTATCCTGACTCCATGCAGGCTGGTAACTTCTCCCTTTATAAAAGCTTTCGACAAGAACAGCGGAATAAATCATTTGGCTCCCGATAACTGCTTTGGAGGGGTTTGCCCATTCGGTTATCCTCTTCCTGATAAGCAGGTCGAGGCCGGATTCCACTGCCCCGACAGAAGAACTTCTTTCAGAAGAAAGGCTGTAGATCAACAAAAAGACCATTGCAAGAAGAAGCGTGATGGTGGCTCCCCTGTCTCTCCAAGCTATCCGTTTCATGACTATGCTCTATTCTACCAGACCTGAGCCTGCAGAGTGTCCGGTAAGAATGTCGAGAGAAGGTGGCTGTGAGCCTGCGAAGAGGATTGCCTATCGGTTTCCAGGGTTACGATTACAAGCAACGCGTTTAAAACACGATATTCCCTTCAGGTAACCATCTCAGCAGCACTCCCAGCGAAGTTCGTCTTAATACAGCCCCATGGCCTTGCGGACGAACTGCATGGTCTCCTGTGCGACCTTCCTGGCCTTGTCATTTCCCTTTTCGACGATCCCGCGGAGCTGATCAGGGTCATTGAGCAGCGCTTCCCGCCTTGCCCAGATCGGCTCGAGCACAGCGAAGACATTCCTGATCAGGACCTTTTTGCAGTCAATGCAGCCGATGCCTGCAGTCCTGCATCCTTCCGCGACCTCGGCCTGCTCTTCCTTTGTCGAGAAGACTTTGTGAAGCTGATAGACCGGCGAAAGTTCGGGGTTTCCCCTGTCGGTCCTTTTCACGCGTGCCGGATCGGTCGTCATGGTCCTGATCTTCTGCTCCACCTCTTTCGGGCTGTCTGAGAGGTAGATCGCATTGCCGTAACTTTTGGACATTTTTCTTCCGTCCACGCCCGGAACCTTCGGGAACGGGGTGAGCAGCGCGTCCGGCTCAGGGAAGACCTCCGTATAAAAGTTGTTGAACCTGCGCGCGATCTCACGGGATATCTCCAGGTGAGGCACCTGGTCTATCCCGACCGGGACATACTTTGCCCGGTAAATGATGATGTCCGCGGTCTGCAGGAGCGGATAGCCGAGAAACCCGTAGGTTGAAAGGTCCCTCTCCTGGAGCTCCTGCTGTTTTTCCTTGTATGTCGGCACACGCTCCAGCCAGCCGAGGGGAGTTATCATCGAGAGCAGGAGATGGAGTTCAGCGTGTTCCAGGATCCGCGACTGCAGGAAAATGGTGCATTTATCCGGGTCAAGCCCTGCGGCGAGAAAATTTACAAGAAGGTCGGTCACGGACTCATGCAGCACGGAAGGGTTCGTATACCCGGTCGTGAGCGCGTGCCAGTCAGCGACAAAATAATAGCAGTCATACCGGTCCTGCAGCTTTACCCAGTTCTGGAGTGCGCCGACAAGATTGCCGAGGTGGACCTTGCCGCTTGACTGCATACCGCTCAAAACCCTTTCCAAAGAAACCTCCTTGCATCGAAAAAGCTAAGCTCTCCATTGCGCAGCAACATGTGTTCAAGCAACCGTAAAGGTATCTATTATTAACGTATTGTCCTTGCCTGTCAAGAAATGCCGGGGGAAGTCTCTATACGCTTCCAGATGAGCTCAAAATTGCAGATGATCACCAGGGGCTCGCCGGCCGCGTCTTTCAGGAAGCCGTTGTCGCTGTCCAGTGCGACCAGAAGGTCGTTGAGCCTCAGGGATGATCCGTCGAACCCGTTCAGATGAAGCTTTGCCTTGATCATATCCAGATGCCATTGACACCGTCCTTCTTCAATGAGCCCGCGGTCGATCGCCTTCGCGAGATCCAGCGGAGTGTACAATGCGTTGCCGTGCTCTGCCACCCACTGGTCCGGCCCATTGTAATAACCCCGGATCGTTATATAATTGTGGTCTTCCTGAAGCACCGGTTCGCCTTCGGGATCCAGCAGGTCCCTGTGGTATGCGTATTTCCGGCGGTCCGTCGATGCCTCGATCTTTTTCGTGCCGGTCATGTAGATCGCGCGCACATAGACCGTGGGAATGCCGAGGCGGTTCAGGGTGTGAGCGATCGCAAACTCTTCGAATGGGCTGTTGATGCCACTGGAGCTAACAAGCGGATCACGCGCGCCTTCCTCATCACCGACCGGCATCTCCCCGACCCGTGAAGTTTCCCATACCAGATGGATGTTGTCCTTGGTGATCGTATAAAAGACCTCTTTTGTCTCTGACAGCCGTATGGCAGGCGTTTTCCTCCAGCGTTCGGGGAGAAAGTAGTCGAACAGGTGCGGGTTCCTCCCAACGACCCATAAACGGCCGCCGGTGCTTTCAGCATGGCCGAAGAGATAGGGGACACCAAAGATCTCCATTGAGGTAAGATGCGCGGGCAACGGGGAAGGTTCGAAACGGTGCCGCATATCGTCCAGATAGGAATATCTGCGGGAACTCTTTACCGCCTCTTCATGCTCCGGTGTCCGCAGGAGGAGTTCATAATCGATGATGGAATACCGGCCTTCCTGTATCAGGCGGTAGAGCACGGCTACCTGCTCCCGGAAGGCATCTTTCCCCCCGTTGCTGCCGAGATGGACAACGCTTGCAGCATCCAGTTCGCTGATAATGATATGCTCGGGCTTCATGTCAGCTACCAGGTACCCCTTCTTCTGCAGATCCTCGTGAGCCCGGGCATCGAGCGTTCTGAGATGATGTATCATCTCGTCGTCATTGATGTCGATATGTGCAAAGACCTCCTTGAGGTTCCTGCCCTCTATCCAGGCATAGATCAGCTTGTACTGCTTGAGGATATCGAGGTCTATGCCCGGGTGTTTTGCCCGGATGCGGTTGATTTTTGTGCGCGACCTTCCGCTCTGCCAGGCCTGCATCTTCTCGGGCGGGACATAGATCGCCATAGGCAGCTGGGTGCTGATCTTCAGGTCCTGCGGCCCGTAGAGGTTGTCCATCAGCTCGGTGACCAGCGAGAACTCTTCCCAGGGACTGTTGAACTCTGCGTCGCAGAACTCCTGGAGGGTGTGCGTATCGATCGGCACATCCTCGCCCACCCGGCAGTTCTTCACCACAAAGTCGAGACTCATGCCATTGATCTTCTTCGTGGGGATCTTATAGACCGAGCTGGTGCCGAGAAGGCGGGTCTTGTGCGTATCAAACCAGTCCTTTTCATACCAGTTTTCGATCTCGAAATGCTCGCACATCGGCTCTGCATAGCGGGTGAGATACAAATCTCCGCCGTCGCTGGTCCGTGTATGGGCGTATACTACGCCCAGCACATTTACAAGCGTCTTTTTTACCGCGGTTTTTGCCACTTCACCCGTGCCGTTGCCCGTCTTTCGCTGCCGGGGTTATACCAACCGCCGGGCGAGTCCGGCGAGCTGCTCCGCAAGCTTCTGCGGAAGGCGATTGCCGAAGGTGGCGAAATGGGCCTCGATATCAGGTACCTCAGCTTTCCACTCGGCGGTATTGACGCTCAGCAGCTCTCTCAGGTTGTCAGGCGCAAGGGTGAGTCCGGAGAGGTCGAGGTCATCGGCCTTCGGCATCAACCCGATCGGAGATTCTTCTGCGCCGACCTTGCCGTCAACCCGCTCGCACATCCACTTGAGCACCCTGCTGTTGTCGCTGAAGCCGGGCCACAGGAACTTCCCGTCCGGGCTTTTCCTGAACCAGTTCACATAGAAGATTCGCGGGGCCTTGCTGCCGAGCCGTTCTCCCATGGCAAGCCAGTGATGGAAATAGTCTCCCATGTTGTAGCCGCAGAACGGCTTCATGGCAAAAGGGTCCCTCCTGAGGTTGCCGATGGCGCCGATATTGGCAGCAGTTGTTTCCGAGGCTGCAGTGGCGCCGAGGAAGACGCCGTGCTCCCAGGAAAAGGATTCGTAGACCAGCGGAACAACACTGCTGCGGCGGCCGCCGAAGATGAAGATATCTATGGGCACGCCTGCCGGATTTTCCCAGTCTTTGCAGATGACCGGGCATTGGGATGCAGGGGCCGTGAAGCGCGCATTGGCATGGGCCGCGTCGGTCTTGCCCGCCGGTGTCCAGTCCCTGCCTTTCCAGTCGATGAGATGCGACGGGAGATCGTCGTTCATGCCTTCCCACCAGACATCTCCATCATCGGTCAGGGCGCAGTTCGTGAAGATGACATTCTCTTTCAGCGTATCCATCGCCATGGGATTCGTATCGTACGATGTGCCGGGCGCAACGCCGAAGAAGCCGCTTTCCGGATTGATCGCATGCAGGCGTCCGTCAGTGCCGATTTTCATCCATGCGATGTCATCGCCGATGCACTCACACTTCCAGCCCTTCAGAGAAGGCTGCATCATGGCCAGGTTCGTCTTGCCGCATGCTGAGGGGAATGCAGCGGCAAGGTGATACTGCCTGCCCTCCGGGCTGGTGAGCCGCAGGATGAGCATATGCTCTGCCATCCATCCCTCTCTGCGCGCCATGGCAGAGGCGATGCGGAGCGCCAGGCACTTCTTTCCGAGAAGGGCATTGCCGCCATATCCGGAGCCATAGGACCAGATAAGGTTTTCCTCGGGGAAATGGCTGATATATTTGCTTTCGATCGGCGCACAGGGCCACTGCACGTCCTGCTGGCCCTTCTCCAGCGGGGCGCCGATCGAATGAAGGCAGGGAATGAAATCCCCGTCCGTGCCGAGGAGATCCAGGACCTTCGAACTGACCCGGGTCATGATATGCATGTTCACCACGACATAGGGGCTGTCCGAGATCTCGATGCCGATCTTCGAGATGGGGGAGCCTATCGGCCCCATCGAAAAAGGGATCACATACAGGGTGCGGCCTTTCATGCAGCCCGTATACAGTTTCTTCATCGTTTCCTTAAGCTCAGCCGGCGCGATCCAGTTGTTTGTCGGTCCTGCCTCGTCCCGTGACGATGTCGAGATATAAGTGCGGTCCTCGACGCGGGCAACATCGCTCGGGTCAGAGCGGAAAAGATAACAGGTGGGCCGCTTTTTGAGGGGAATAGCGCTTCCGCTTTCTATCAGCTTCTGCATCATGCTGTCATATTCTTTCTTTGAGCCGTCGCATATATAGACAGCTTCAGGCTCGCACATTGCCGCCACTTCCGTGATCCAGGCGCTCAGCTTCTTATTCTTCACTTCAGTATTCATGGTTCTTTCTCCCTTACCTGTTCTTGGTGTTCGATGATGTTCTCTATATCCTGTCATCAATACATATTGAAGATCTTCAGAAGAAATATGATGACCGGCATGATGAACAGGTTTGCTATGCCGGTATAGATCAGGATCAGCACGATAATGAACCCGAACGGTTCTATCTTGCTGAACGACATTGCCTGCTTTGACGGAAGCAGTCCTGTCAGCACCCTTCCGCCGTCAAGGGGAGGGATGGGGATCATGTTAAAGGCTGCAAGAACAAGGTTCATTTTGACGCTTGCATCCAGGATCATGATGAGCGGTTTCAGAACGGCCTCGTGCATGCCTTCAGGGGACAGGGATGCCATCGGGATAAGCACGAACTTGAAAAGGATGACGCTGGCGGCAGCAAGCAGGATGTTCGTGACCGGCCCCGCAGCTGCGGAGATCGCCATGCCCTTTCGGGGGTTCTGGAAATTCATGGGGTTGATCGGCACCGGCTTCGCATAGCCGAATATAAAACGGCCGTCGGTCATGGCATACAGCAGGACCGGCATGATGACCGTGCCGAAGAGGTCGATATGCGCAAGAGGGTTCAGGGTAAGTCTTCCCAGCAGCTTTGCTGTGGGGTCGCCGAGGCGGAACGCGACATATCCATGCGACACCTCGTGGAACGTGATGGCGATGAGTATCGGCAGCGCAGCGATGATAAGTCCTCTTATGATTTCTGTAGTTTCCATGATAATGTCTGTTGTTCTATCTGGCTTTGAAACTTCCGAGCTGTTGAGAGGAAGTTGTCTAGTATTATGGATTACCCCTTCATATGTCAAATGCGGAAGTGAGCGCAAAGGCATACAGTTCAGGGGTTTGCAGGGCCTGCCCGGAAAAATCCCTTGCCTGGGGAGAGATGAAAAAGCTCCTGCCCGATTTCAGAAAGAGCTTTTGCAGGCCGCAGGTCGACCTTCGGTGGTATTAGCGCAGTCCGTAGCCATACAAGGTATAGACGAAATGACCGTTGATCGTATAGGAATCCATTTCCCACTCATCGGGGAGAGGCCAGTAGGGCTCCCCGTCCTTGAGTGCCTTGATCGCCGCATCATCCAGCGATTTATATCCTGAGGTGCGTTCGAGCGCTATCGATCCCAGCCTGCCGTCCTTTCTGATGGTGAACCGTATCCTGAGATCTCCGTACAGTCCTCTCATGCGGGCGTCGGCAGGATATTCCCATATGCTTTCGATCTTTTCCTTCAGTTTTCTCATATACCCTGCATAGCGGTATTCCTTGGTATCAAACGTGATCGCCTCATCTTTTTTTCCCTTGCCGCCACCGCCAGGACCTTTCTCTGCAGCATCACCTATAATTTTTCTGTCGAACAGCTTTTCCCTTGTGGTGCGGGGCATGCCGGTCGGCGTATGGCTTTCTTCAAACCCCGGCTTGTCGGAGAGTTCTCCGGGCGTCCCTTCGCTGCCGCCGCCTTTTCCCGGCCGGGGCGTTACGCCTTCAGGCAGCGGCTTCCCCTCTTCCCTGCCCATTCCCGGAACGGCCGGTTTATCCGGAGTGGGAAGCAGCCTAGGCGGTACGGGAGTCACCTGCCGCTGCGAAGGAGATATGGGAGCGGGTTTTTTCGGTGCCGCGGGAGGAATTGGGACAGGTTTTGGTGGCGGCGGGACCACGATCTCCGGCTTTGCCGCCTCCCCTGGCGTGACGAGCCGGGTAAAGAATTCCTTCGGCTTCTTCAGCTCCGGTGCGGGTAGAAAATAAACGGCAGTCAGCATGATCAGGTGCACAACAACGGATACGACAACAAACGTTTTTATGTTCAAGGCTTCATTTCTTCCCGGCATGGTCTCTCAGTAGTATAAACCGCTTCGGCAGAATTTCACAGGTAACCCATGATCATCATGAAACCCGCGAGAGGCTTAGAAGTTCGGCGGGAAGGGACAGTGGATTTTTGCTTTTCTGACGCTGCTGCTGCCCGACAGATAATATGCGGCTATCTTGAAGAAAAAACTGCTTACCGAACCGGATATGGTGCCGTCCCTGTTTTCTGCCCAGTCCATGGTCTTGCGGTTGTTGTTTATGGCGATGATAAGGTAGACATGGCTCGGGCTCATGCCTTCGATGTCCTCCTGGCTCGGAGACGGGAGCCCTTTTTCAAGGCCGAACTGGGTATGAGAATGAAAATCACCGACGATCTGGAGCCGGTCAAGACGATTGATGATCGGTTCAATCTTCTTGTGGCTTCGGTCAAGTGAAACAACGCCTTTCGGTTTTCTGTCGGCTGTCTGAAAGCTGAAGGCATGTTCGACAATAAAGCGGTCCTCCAGCTTATAGCCGAGCAGAAAACCAAGGCATTCTTTCTTGTAAACTTCGGCTGAACTCAGTAAAAGATCTATGAATGCATTTTCAGAAAGATAGACTCTCATGCACTCGTATGCTGCGGCAGGCGCACGGAGAGCACCGGGCAGGGCGCATAGCGCACCACCTGCTCTGCCGTGCTGCCGAAGAGCAGCCTGTCGAGACCGGTCCTGCCGTGGGTTGCAATCACAATGAGATCAATCTTGTTTGCTTCTGCGAACTTGGTAATCTCTTCGTAGGGAGTGCCTCTCAGCAGAACATTCTCATAGTCCTTGAACTTCCGCATGTCTTCAGAAAAGGTCTTTTCAAGCTCTTTCCGGGCGCTCTTTTCAAGGTCGGCATAAACCTCTTCGGCGGACGCATGCGGCACATACCAGCCTGCAGCTTTTGTCACATCAAAGATGACATGAACGGCGTAGATTTTCGCGCCATGGCGCATTGCAATGTCAACCGCATACGGCAGGGCGTTCCGTGATCCTTCTGAAAAGTCTGTTGCAAAAAGAATTTTCTTGATCTCCATCTTAAACCTCCCTAAGGTATTTTGCTGCGTTTTCCGGCGATGTCGGTAATATGTAGAGGCCTGATCCCCACTCAAAGCCTGTGGTTCTCAGGAACCGCGGCATGATCTCGAGGTGCCAGTGATAATCCTCGCCGAGTGTGTGCCAGTGGTCCTTTCGCGTAACCCTGTTCGGTGCGGAATGGATGAAATAATTATACGAAAGATCGGGGAACAGCGCCCTCAGTTTCTTCAAAACAGAAGCGAGGATGAGGGCAAAGTCCTCGAGCTCGTCAGGACGGATATCCTGGAAAGCACAGCTATGCCTTTTGGGTAATATCCATGTCTCGAAGGGGAATTTTGAGGCATAGGGACAGAAGGCAATATAATGCCGCGACTCGATGATGACCCTGTTCTCTGTTCTCATCTCCTCACGCATGATGTCACAGAAAATGCAGCGTTCCTTGTACGCAAAGTACTGCTTTGCATTGTCAAACTCTTCCTTGACCCGCTTGGGAATCACCGGTGTTGACGTAAGCTGGGACATGGGATGACCGAACAGGGCTCCCGCTGATTTCCCGTGATTCTTGTAGATCAGGGTATATCGCAGCCGGACGTCCTGTTCGAGGTCAGCCATACGGTCCCGGTAGGTCTGAATCACACGAATCATCTGGTCCAGCCCCATGTCCTCCGGCTGAACATGGTGATGCGGGGAATCGATGATAAGCTCGCTTGCGCCGATGCTGTTCATCTTGTCATACATGCCCTCTCCCCTTCTGCCGAGGTCGCCTTCCACCATGAAGACAGGATCCAAATTGGCGATAACCCTTGTCGACCATTTCCTTACAGGGTCTGCAGGGGATGCAGGGGACATGCGCGTGATCTCTCTCGGGGTTTCGGATTCCCTTCCGGCACAGAACATGCAGCTGTCTTCCTCATTTGTTTCCCGGGGATTTTCCCGGATGTATGCCGCGGGAGGCAGTGATTCGCTGAGCACAGCGACCCACCTTCCCACCAGGGGATCTTTTCTCAGCTCATTAAGGACGGTTTTTTTCATACAGTATCTTTAACCCCTCTAATGTCAGGTCAGGCCTGACCATATGTGGTTTCCGCATGAACGTGTCGACCAGCAGGCAATTGCCGCCGGTAAGTATCACGTCATACAATGTTCCGGTCTCGTTCTCTATCTCGGCTACGATACGCTCGACCGCTCCAGAAGTGCCAATGATCAATCCGGAGAGGATACATCCGGCAGTATCTCTGCCGAGAGCAGTTTCTGGCTTCACAACTTCAACCTTTCGGAGCTTTGAGGTCTTCATGGCGAGGGCCTCGTTCATCAGACCGATGCCCGGCATGATAGCTCCTCCAAGATAATCTCCGTTTCCGTCGATAACGGTGATGGTTGTCGCGGTCCCGAAATCAATCACTACGACCGGCTTCCTGAGTAGGGCATACGCAGCAACGGCATTTGCTATCCTGTCAGTGCCAAGCTCTTCAGGACGATCAATCCGAAACCTGATCCCCGCAAGCCGGTGATCAACCACCAGGGTCGAACCTTCTGTCTGCCCAGGCAGCCCTTCAATTGCCTTAATAAGCGTCCTGGTGTGGTTCGAAACCACAGAAGATATTATACTGGCACCTTCGCCTTTTTCTACATTCTTTTCTTTTATGAAGGCATGCAACCGCTGCCGGTATTCCTCAGGACTTTTGAGAGGAATTGTAGGTATTCGCTGGACCAAGAGCCCTCTGGACGTAAAATATCCTATTGTTACAGATGAGTTTCCTATATCTGTTGCTATTAGCATGCTATTTGTACAGTAGATATGAACGTTTAAATAATATAAACTATTGTTCCTTTATTTGCTATCTCAGAAAGGTGATATCTCCGGCACTGATATTCCTGCATTCTCCTGACTGCATCCTAATCACCAGCATGCCGTTGTCATCAATATCATCGGCAATGCCGGATATTGTCTTATTGCCGATGGCGATCCTCACTTTTCTGCCGAGGGTGGAGGAAGCTTTTCGCCATGCATGAAGAAGCGGCTTTTTTCCTTCTGTTGTCAGAATACCATACCAATATTCAAACTCTCTGAGCAGCTGAATGATGATATCGTTCCTCGCTACGGCATGACCGGCAGCTGATCTCACTGATGTGGCGTCACTGCGGAGTTGCTCCGGGAAGTCGGCAGGCAGCACATTGACGTTGATGCCGATGCCGATCACGGCAAGGTTTATCCTGTCGGGATCGGCGCGCACCTCGGTCAATATTCCTCCCAGTTTCTTATCGGCGATCACGAGGTCGTTGGGCCATTTTATCGTCACCGGGATATTCCCGGTTTTTCGGATGGTGCGGGCTCCGGCAACTGCGGCAAGGACCGTGAGCATGGTTGCATCCCGCGGTGCAAGTTCAGGTCTGAGCACAAGGCTCATATAGATGTTCCTTCCGCCGGGCGATTCCCACATTCTGCCGAGCCTTCCTTTTCCGCGCGTCTGCCTGTCCGCAATGATCACCGCACCGGGGGTGATATCTTCCCTTGCTGCAAGGGACATGGCGAGGTCATTCGTAGAGTCAACCGTATCATGAACCAGGAGCTCCTTCCAGAGAGCACCTTTGACCCGGGGAAGGAGATAATCAGCGGCAAGGTCGGGAGCGCTGATCAAGCGATAGCCTTTCGAAGGTACTGCCTCGATCACAAATCCCTTTTGACGCAGTCCGGAAATTTTTTTCCATACAGCTGCCCGTGTGATACCAAGACCGGTGCTGATCTCCTGGCCGGAGACGAACGCATCACGGTTATTCAGGAGATTGAGGATGCTTTCCGGCATCTGGCTGGCTGGGCAGGAACGCTTCCCTATTCCTCGGGGAGGATCTCGACCGTGATCTTGCCCTTGAGGAGTTCGGCGAACTTCTTTGCATCATCCCTGCTGCCGACAATAGATCCGTAATGCATGGGGATCGCGACCTTCGGCTTTATGTCGAGCGCGGCCTTGACCGCTTCTTCCGCAGTCATGACGTACGTACCGGATACCGGCAGCAGGGCAATGTCCGCTTTGAACGTCTTCATTTCAGGAATGTAGTCCGTATCCCCCGCGATATATATGCGCTGGCCGGATATCGTGAAGATATACCCTACCCAGCCCTTGTCTTTTGTATGGAACTGTTTGTTCGTATTGTATGAGGGGACCGCCTCGATCCGTATGCCCGAAACCTCAAGTGCGTCTCCCGGCTTTACGGTCTTTATGTTACCCTGAAGTTTTTCCGCACAATCAGCCGGCGCAACGATCACGGTCTTCGGTCCCTGTATTTTCCTGATGTCCTCGGGAGAGCAATGATCATAATGCTCATGGGTAATCAATATGATGTCGGCCGTATCTTTGTTCCTTATCTTGAACGGGTCGGTGTAGATGACCTTTTCGCCTGTAACCTTAAACGTATCGTGACCGAGCCAGTGAATGTTCTTAACCATTGCATAACCCTCCTTCTGAGTAGTGACCAGAAACAACAGCGTACAGGCAAGAGGAAAGACTGATCGCATCAGCACGTTCATGGTCGGATTATATCATACCGCATCCTTTCAGGGTAGCGTTCGCATAAAAAGGTAGTATAATGGGAGAGGATAGAAGGAGGTCCTGAACCTGGGCAGAAGTGATTTTCACCTCAACAAGCTTCTTGAGTACATCCATGCTGAGCGCGGCATCGACTTTTCGCTCTACCGCCATGCAGCCGTGGTCCTCAAGATCGACCTCAGGATTCAGAGGGTCGGCTGCAAGGATTATAAGGAATACCTGGCCTTTCTGAAAGCCCATCCCGCCGAGATGCAGGACCTGGTAAGGACCATTACCCTAAAGGCGAGCAATTTCTTCCGGAACCCGCTGATATTCGAGTTGCTGCATACGACCGTTATTCCTGAGCTGGTTACCGAGTTCGGGTTCCTGAAGGCATGGAGCATCGGGTGCGCCTATGGCGAAGAGCCCTATTCTGTTGCCATGATTGTCCGTGAGCTCGCTGCGAAGGAAAACCTTTCGTTTGCCTATAATATTCAGGGTACGGATGTTTACCCTGATGCGATCGAAAGGGCCATACAGGGTGAGTACCCTGAGGGAGAGCTTGTCGAGGCGAAACAGCGGTATATCGAAACCTATTTTACCCGGAATGCGTTGCCATCATCCCCGGACGCTGGTGCTGCTTACTACCAGGTGAACAGCGAGATACGCTCCATGGTCAGGTTTTCGTGCACCAACATCATGGATCAGCTGCTTTACAAGCGGGCATACCTCGGCAATTACAACCTTATCCTCTGCAGAAATGTCCTTGTCTATATGAACATGGCGATGCAGGAGGAGCTGTTCCGGGCCCTTGCGGATATCCTCTATGAAAAGGGATGCCTTGTGCTGGGCGAGACAGAGACCATGCCGGAGAGCGTGCAGGATGACTTTGAACAGCCCTTTCCGGGAATCAGGGTCTTCAAGAGACGGCGGTCAGCGGCAGCGCACTGAGTCGGCCATGCCGATGTATCGGAGGGGGTTGTCTGTAGACGCCTCGATGATTTCTGCATCCGGAATGCCGATGCGCTGCAGCCGCTTCACCACGTTGTCAATAGTGAGGACGCTGCCCGCAAGGATCCCCTGCTCATAGATCACGCCCTTGGCGGTCCGCTGTCCTTTGACCGAGTCGGACACAATGATCAGTTTGTCGAGCCGCTTGTGGTTGAATATCAGTTCGAGGGTCTTCGGGTGCAGGTGGACGCTGTCAGCGATCACCTCGATATACAGGTCCTGATCAGTCAGGCCGAGGCCGGCGATCCCGGGTTCGCGGTGGTGGAACGGCCGCATGGCATTGAAGATATGTGTAATGCCGGTTGCTCCGGCCTTTTTTGCTTCAGCAGCCTGCCTGAACGTTGCGTCAGAATGGCCCATGTTCACCCTGATGCCCATGTCTGCGATCTTCTCTATTATCTTCGCCGCACCCGGAAGTTCCGGTGCAAGGGTTATCACCTTCACGATGTCTTCGTAGCCGGACACCAGTCGCCTTAGTGCAGAAAAGGTCGGCCGCAGGAAGCTGGTCTTGTCAAGCGCCCCGCACCGCAGCGGGCTGAGGAACGGCCCTTCGAGGTGTACGCCGAGTATCTGGGCCCCCATCCGCCTGCTGTCGGCCTTGGCCTGCAGCTCCATTGCCTTACCGATCGCCTTCAGGCTTTTTCTCATATCCGTGATCGGGCCGGAGTAGATGGTAGGAAGAATTGCGACCGTCCCTGCCTTTGCGTGAACCCGCGCCATGCTGAGGATCTCCTCGTGGTCGTCTGTCCGTGTATCGTATTTGCTGATGCCGTGCGTATGAAGGTCAACAAACCCCTGAATGTTCATAGAAGCTTTCCTCTCCGCGTAAAAAAATCGCTCAGTGCGAGCCTGATGATCCCGCCCTTTGACCATCTTCTGCCTGTGTCCTTTTCGAGCTCAAGGGCAGTCTCTGCAAGTGCCTCCAGGACCTCCGCTTCAAGATAGACCGAGGTCTTCACCAGTTTTTCGTGCTCATGGTCGTGTTCGTGTGACATATTTCCGAGTAATAACAATACCATAGACACCATAGGCTGAGGCAACCGGGCGCCAGGCCTCATTTCCTTTTTCACATGGAGCGCGCTAATATAGACTAAATTCCGGTCAACTAACATATGAGGAGATCGTGATCATAAAAATGGGCGGCCCGCAGCTGTCGTGATGAGCCCTGACGAGCATGAAAGCCGGAATGAGGCCATACACATTCAGCTAGCCGGAGCGTGATGGCAGACATAAGGAAAGGACTGAAAAAAAGTAAAAAAGCAAAGTCATATACTTTGGAAGAGCTTCTTAAGGAAATAGGATGTCACAGAAGAAACTGAAGATACCTGCGGAAAAGTCTTTCAGTGAGAGTTCGCAGGGCTCAGGAGCTTCAGGGTTGGCAGGTACTGCATTGTGTATCGTGAGGGAGCACCTGCGCTGGAGGCTCGTGCGACAGGATAACGGGAAACGATCAATGAGGATAGCGTCAGAAAGATGCTGAAGGACAAACATGCAGTTTAAGAAGATCACGAGTGTAGCGAACCGGCATATCAGGGACGCGATACAAATCAGGGAGAAGCGGACGAAGTTCAGAAATGCCGCCTTCCTGATCGAAGGCCCCCACCTTTTGGAGATGGCAGCGAACGGAAGCGCTCAGATCAGCGAGGTCTTTGCCACTGAAGCATTCATGAGCAAAAAAGAGCATCAGGGATTACTGCGCAGAATGGCCAGCGTTGCCGGGGAGATCTTCGAAGTGACCGACCAGGTTATGGGCAGGATCACGGACACCGGCACACCGCAAGGCATTGCGGCCGTGGTCTCATGCGAGCCGGTGAAACCCGGGGAGCTCGCCCTTCAGCACACCGCCCTCATCGTTGTGATCGACGGCATCCAGGACCCCGGCAATCTCGGCACGATCATCCGAACAGCTGATGCGGCCAGCGCAGATGCCATTTTCCTGCTTCCCGACACCTGCGATGCCTTCATGCCGAAGGTGATCAGGGCAACGGCAGGGAGCATTTTCAATATCCCTCTCATATCAGCGGAACCGGATGGCCTTATGGCATGGCTGAGAGAAAAGAAGATACTGCTGGCAATTACCGCGGCTGATGCCGAAAAAGATATCTATAGCGCTGACCTCTCGGCGCCTCTTGCGATCGCCTTCGGCAATGAGGCCCGCGGCGTGAGCAGCCTGTTGAAGATGGCTGCTGACCTTTCCCTGCGGATCCCGATCTTCGGCAAGGCCGAAAGTCTTAATGTGGCAACATCTGCAGCGATATGTCTGTATGAGGTCGTGAGGCAGAAGCAGGGGTGAACAACCGGCAATTCCGGGACTAAGGATAATGATTATAGTCTGCTGACAATGCCCGAAATCATACCGCGAAAAAAGGGCCCGGATGGCCGGGCCCTTTGCATGGTGTATCAGCTGATGCGCTGCAGGGTGGCACTTCCGTTGCCATAGTCGATGAACATTTTGTCCCCTTCGATCTTGAACCGGGTATTCTCGACATAACCGGGCTTGTTGATGATCAGCGTTGAGCCCACGATCCGGTACTGTTCGGACTCTGACTCGACCTTGCCGTCCATATTCGTCTTTGTGGTCACCACAATCCCGTCATGCCGGAAGCTCGAGATGATCGACTTATAAGAATGCTTCGGAGCCGGCTCGATATTGATGACCTGCCAGACCGTCCCTGCCAGTGGCCGTAGCTCATCCACACTGGCAGCCTGCCGCTGCGCCGCGTCCTTCTTGTCCTCTTCATTGCCGATGAGATACCCGATTCCGGCGCCGAGGCCGGCACCGATCAAGGCTGTTGCTCCCCACGAGCCGTGCATGTTGGCAAGGCCGCCGATGGCAGCGCCTGCACCGGCACCGGCGAGTGCCCCGGTCTGGCCTTTCGTAGCGCAGCCTGCGCTGAGCGACAGCGTCAGGACCATTCCGACAGTACAGATGATGCTTACGAATCTTTTAGCGTTTTCCATTTCTGTCTCCTTTTGTAAATGGTTAGAGTTCGCTTCTCAGACGAAATGCATGACGATGCCTCACCATCTTTGTCCTTTCTTATTCTAACAGAAAAACCGTGAACGGCGAGGTGAAGTTATTCCCGGACACGTGCAGGGCACATCATGCCGGCATATAATGCCGGGACAAGCTCAAGGCTGCCGGTGGAACTCATTTTCCTGCGCACGCTGTCCTCTTCTGCAATGTTATAACAGACGTATGCCGCAGGTGGGTCAATGCCCGAAACAGGAAGTGCGGCCGTGAAGGGTTCAATTACGAGCTTAGGTATCCCCTGAAGCGTTTATTTTCCGCTGCCGGACTGCTGCGCCTCAAGACCGGATAGCCGCGTTGCCGCTTCCTTTGCCTGAGCAGAGTCCGGGTACTTCTCGATGATCTCCCGGTAGAGCTTTGCAGCATGCTCCTTATTGTTCTGGAGCTCTTCGAACTTTGCCGTTTCTGCCAGTTCAGCTGCCTTATTCGAACAGGCGATGGGCAGGAAAAGCAGAAGGATCATTACCAGCAATTTCTTCATACAGCCTCCCTGGCAGCCAAGATCAATACGCACGAACCGCATCCCTGATGTTCTTGCTACGGTGCGGCATCTGAACAATAGTATACCCTAAGTTTTTCCTTAGCCCACATTATTCATAAAGTTACAGCCTGTTGGTGCAGGGGCAGGCAGGTCAAGGCATCCGAACGGTTTCAGCTGTCCTTGTGTAAGACAGCATGTCTGCACAAGTCAGGTGCCTCGGA
>Ga0316622_100001121_pt1 | contig 16978 bp, 13 predicted proteins | sample OWC_Aug_OW2_C1_D_FD_207646 | JGI IMG/M metagenome (GOLD analysis project Ga0316622, IMG submission 207646) | Wetland soil microbial communities from Old Woman Creek delta, Ohio, United States - OWC_Aug_OW2_C1_D5_C | ecosystem: Environmental > Terrestrial > Soil > Wetlands | place: USA: Ohio... | reverse complement strand
AGGTGGGTGAAGACCTCGTCCTCAAGGGCACCATTCCCTACATCGCTTCGGCCCATGGCAGCCCCAATTGCCTGCAGTGCCATCAGGTGGAAGAGGGCACCGTACTGGGGGCGGTGACGATGAGCATGTCGATCTCGGCGATTCGCAGCAAGGCTTTGTTGGCAGTGACCGGCATCGGGGCGGTGGTGCTGGTGTTTGCCGTGTTGTTGATGGTGTTGATGCGTCGCTTGTTCAAGCCCATTTCCAGCACCGCGCGGGCGGTTGAGCGCGCTGTGCACAAGGCCATTGAGGGTAACTTCCAATCACACATCGAGCACAAGACCAATGACGAAATTGGTCACATTGCAGCCGACTTGAATCGGCTCCTGAAGTTTCTGGATGACGGTCTCAACCGCATCGGCGACAGCGTCTCACGCCTGACCGGGCGTACCTCTTCCCCCAATGAAAACCTGCTCAGTTCCACCATTTCAATGGTGGATGGCCTGACCAAGGCCGCGCATTTCAAGCAAGCCATTGAAGAAGATGAAACCAAAATTGAAATCTACCAGCGGCTGGCCACACTGCTGCAGCAGGATCACCAGATCACGACGTTCTCCATTTACGAACTTGACAACCAGAAGCACCAGATCATGCCCATCCTGGTCGATGGCCAAACCGGTGCCGACTGCCGCTGGTGTGACCCGCAAATCCTGATCCACCCGGAGACTTGCCGTGCGCGCCGCACCGGCCACAAGGTGGACGGCGTGAACTCGCCTGACATCTGCTTTGCCTTCCGGCCCAGCGAGCCCGGCGGCCACAGCCACCTGTGTTTCCCGATCATCCAGTCCGGGGCGGTGGGCAGCGTGCTGCAACTGGTGACCACACCGCAGAACCAGCAACATCTGCTCGACATGGAGCCCTACGTCAACGTGTACCTGCGCGAAGCATCCCCGGTGCTTGAGACCAAGCGCCTGATGGAAACCTTGCGCGAAGCCAATCTGCGCGACCCCATGACCGGTCTGAACAATCGGCGTTTCCTTGAGGAATACGTGGAGACGCTGATCAGCAACGTGCAGCGCAAGAAGAGCCACCTGTCGATCCTGATGCTGGACCTGGACTATTTCAAGATGGTCAATGACACCTACGGGCATGATGCCGGCGATGCTGTGCTCAAGTCGCTCGCCAAGGTGCTCAAACAATCGGTGCGCGCCTCTGACATGGTGATTCGCTACGGCGGGGAAGAGTTTCTCATCATCTTGCAGGATGCCGATGGCAGCAAGGCCGATGCGACCGCTGAAAAAATCCGCCTGGCGGTTGAAAACATCAAGACCCAGGTCGCAGGGGTGGTGATACAGAAGACCATTTCCATCGGTATTTCCGACTTTCCGGGTGACAGCGACACCTTCTGGCAAGCCGTCAAATACGCCGATGTGGCGCTCTACCAGGCCAAGGAAACCGGCCGCAACCGCGTGGTGCGCTTTAACACCAGCATGTGGACGGACAAGAAAGAGTATTGAACTCCCCGGGTTCTATGGGGCAGGCCAAGAGATCATTCAAATAATGTGAATCGTGCAAACAATTCAAGTGAATCTGTTTGCATAAGCTGATTCCTAAACTCGACGCAACTGACTCAAACGAGTCCCTGTTGTGTCAATTTTGGAGAATCGCTTTGCCATCTCGCCCATCTGCTCCCCAAGCGGATCAAGCCCGCTACAGCACGGTGGCCATTGCACTGCACTGGCTGCTGGCCCTGGTCATCCTCACCCTGTTCGTGCTGGGCGTTTACATGACCGATCTGCCGTTTTCGCCACAGCGCCTGAAGCTCTACAACTGGCACAAATGGGCGGGCATCACCTTCCTGCTGCTGTCGGCCTTGCGGCTGACTTGGCGCTTGCTGCGCCGCCCCTCGGCGCTGCCGCCAGCCATCACCCAAGCCATGCCCGCCTGGCAGAACACTGCCCACCACGCCACTCACCACCTGCTGTACGCGCTGTTTTTTGTGGTGCCCTTGCTGGGCTGGGCTTACAGCTCGGCGGCCGGGTTCCCGATTGTCTGGTTTGGCCAAATTGCCCTGCCTGACCTGTTGCCTGCCGACAAGGCACTGGCTGAACTGATCAAACCGCTGCACGAGCTGTCGGCCCTGGCCCTGGTCGGGCTGGCGGGCCTGCACATTGCGGCAGCACTCAAACACCAATGGATCGACCGCGATGGCCTGCTGCTGCGCATGTTGCCGGGCCGCCGCTGAACTTAACCGGAACCTGATGATGAAAACAACTTTGCACCTCTGCGCCCTGACTGCCACCTTGCTGACCGGCCTGCCCGCGTTTGCCCAGCAAAAACTGCTGCCTGCGCAAAGTGAACTGGGCTTTGTGGCCAAACAAATGGGCGTGCCACTGACCGGACACTTCAAGAAGTTTGATGCGCAGGTGGCCTTTGATGCCTCCAAACTGGCAACCTCCAAAGTGGCCTTCACGGTGGACATGGGCAGCGCCACGCTGGGCTCAGCAGAGATGGACAGCGAACTGCCCAAGGCACCCTGGTTCAATGCGCCCAAGTTCCCCCAGGCCACCTTCACCTCTGCCACGTTCAAGGCACTGGGCGGCGGCAAATACGAGGTGGCTGGCAAGCTCAGCATCAAGGGGCAGACGCAGGATGTGACCGTGCCCTTGACCATGGCACAAACCGGCCCCACCACCGTGGCCACCGGTGTGCTGCCGATCAAGCGCCTGGCCTTCAAGATTGGCGACGGCGACTGGGCTGACACCTCGATGGTGGCCGATGAGGTGCAGGTCAAGTTCAAGCTCTCCCTGAGCGGCATTGGCAAGCTCTGACCGCCGCCCGAAGTTTTCTCAACCGCAATTTTTCTTTCAACCCTTACAGGAGTTTTCCATGCGTTTTTCTTTGTTGCCTCTCGCCGCTGCCACTGCTTTGCTGGCCAGCACCGTGTCTGCCCAAGCCGCCAGCTACGCCATTGACCCGGCGCACACGTACGTGACCTTTGAGATCACCCACTTTGGCACCAGCACCAACCGTGGCCGCTTTGACAAGAAGGAAGGCAGCGTTGAGTTGGATCGCGCCGCCAAAACCGGCAAGGTTGAGATCGTGGTGGACACCAACTCCATCAACACCGGTTTTGCCGCGTTCAACAAGCACCTGCAAAGCGCTGACCTGTTTGACACCGAAAAATTCCCGACCATGAAGTTTGCCGCTGACAAGTTCAGCTTCAATGGCGACAAGGTGTCTGAAGTGACCGGCACCTTGACGCTGCTGGGAAAAACCAGCCCGCTGACGCTCAAGGCCACCAACTTCAATTGCTATGACAGCCCCATGCTCAAGCGCGAAGTGTGTGGCGGCGACTTTGAAGGCACGCTCGATCGCAGCCAGTTCGGCATGAACTATGGGCTGGACTGGGGCTTCCCGAAGAACGTGCGCCTGGTGGTGCAGGTCGAAGCCGTCAAGCAGTAAACCAGTATCAAACCAGTCTCCCCAGCCCCTCGCGCCCACCGCGTGGCGTTTGGGGACGACGCAACAAGCCCGGTCCAGCCGCCGACCGGCTTGAGCGCGGCTGACACGGGCTGCGCTACGCGGTGAAAGACACCGCATGCCCGCTGACATCTGAACCTCTTCCCCCTTGTTTGCCTGGGTTGTGCCTGCCGTTGGCATGACCGGCACCGGTGTGATATTTTGCGCACTTATTCCCGTGCCTGGCCAGCCTCTTCGGACACAATGCGTCAACCTATCCACTGCATTCAAGTTCAGAAGAGCCATAGCACGTTTGCGCCATGTTCAATATTTCGCCCTCGACCTCGCCTTCAGAGAACGGCACTGCCCGGATCGAAGAGCAACACCGCACGCTGGTGAGTTTGCTCACGCGCATGACACTGTGCCATGCGCAGGGTGCAACCGGGGCCGAAGCAGAGGCGATCCTGGCGGATTTGGCGGACTGTGTTGAGCAGCACTTTCGCACGGTGCAGCAGTTGTTGGCAAACGCAAACCCCGCTTTGCCGCATGACGACACCATTCCGACCAGCGGCGCAGGACCTGATTCCGAGCGGCAGCTGCACATCTTGCTGGATCAGCTGCCCAGCGGGGTGGTGCTTGTTGACGTGAAGACCTGCGAGTTGGTCTTTGCCAACCCCAGGTTTTCACGCATGGTGGGCTGCAGCTTGAGCGAACTGCAGACCGTGGGCCGAAAGCTGGCTCAGTCCCTGATGCAGGGTGAGTGGTCGAACATGGCACCCGGCGAGGCCGCCAGTGCCCTGGTGACACCCGTGCGGCGCAAGGATGGCAGCCAGTTCATTGCCCATATCGAACGGATGGCACTGGAGTTCGATGGCCAACCCAGCCTGCTTGCGGTGTTCATCGACAACACCGAGTATCACCATGCCACGACGGCACTCAAGGCCGAACGCCTGCGACTTCAAAATGTCATTGATGTGGTTCAGGCCGGCACATGGGAATGGGACATTGCCACTAACCGGGTGCATTACGACGAGCGCACCGCGCTGATGCTTGGCTACGAGAGACGCGACATCCAGGAGGGCTCCTATGACCTCTATATGGCCTGGATCCACCCGGACGACCGCGTGCAGCATCAGTTGTTGATGGGGCATCTGCTCAGCGCAGAGTTGCCCCGCTTTGAAGTTGAACTGCGCATGCGCCATAAAAGCGGCCATTGGGTATGGGTTCGCACCCTGGGACGTGTGACGCAGCGCAGCGCCTCGGGTGAACCGCGCGTGGTGGCAGGTGTCAACATCGACATCCGTGAGCAAAAGACCCACCATGAACAAATCGAATACGCCAGTCACTACGATGCCCTGACCGGTCTGCCCAACCGCAAGTTGTTCATCGAACTGTTGGACACGGCGATGGCGGCCAGCACCGAACAGGGAAATCACCTGGCGGTGGCCTATATCGATCTGGACGGTCTGGCTGCCGTCAACGAGCACCAGGGGCGCGAAGCGGGCAACCACCTGATGGTGGAAGTCGGCCATCGGCTTGCCAGGGCCATGCTTGAGCACCAGCAGGTGGCCCATATCGGAGGCGACGAATTTGCCGTGATCCTGAGCCATCTGGAAAGCCTCGATGCCCACCGTGCGACTGTCCAGCGCCTGTTGGATGTGGTTTGCGCACCCATTGGTTTCAATGGGCTGAGTTTGGGTGTCACTGCCAGCATTGGTGTCACACTGCACCCGCAAAAGGACAAGGTGGATGCCGAGCAACTGCTGCGTCAGGCAGCCCAGGCGATGTACCGGGCCAAGTTGGCAGGCAAGAACCGATACCACCTGTTTGACCCGACCAACGATGAAAGCATGCGCGAACGGTTTCTGTACATTGACGAAATCCGGCAGGGTCTTTCGCGGGGTGAGTTTGTGCTGTATTACCAACCCAAGGTCAACATGATCAGTGGTGAGGTGATTGGCTTTGAGGCCCTGATTCGTTGGGAGCATCCGCAACGCGGTCTGGTGGGCCCCGCAGAGTTCATTCCAACACTGGATCAGCACCCGGTGGCCATCACCTTGGGCGACTGGGTGATCAATGCCGCGCTGGCGCAGCTGGCGCGCTGGAACGCCCAGGGGCTGTACACCACGGTGAGCGTCAACATTGACCGCCTGCAACTGCAAGACCCCGATTTTGTGGCCCGGTTGCAGCACCAGCTGCAGGGTCAGCCCACGGTGCAGGCTGCGCAACTGGAGCTGGAGATACTGGAAACCGGTGCCTTGGAAAACATGGCCCATGCGGCAACACTGATCAACCAGTTGCAGGGTCTTGGATTTGAATGCGCGCTGGACGACTTCGGCACCGGTTACTCGTCACTGACCTACCTGAAGCAGCTCACCGCCAATACCATCAAGATTGACCAGAGCTTTGTGCGCGGCATGCTCAACGACGCGGAGCATGCAGCCATCGTCAACAGTGTGCTGGATTTGTCGCGCAATTTTGACCGCGAGACCCTGGCAGAAGGTGTGGAGACCGAGGCGCATGGTCAGGCCCTGATTGAATTTGGCTGCGAAATGGGTCAAGGCTATGCCATTGCCAGGCCCATGCCCGCAAGCGCCGTACCGGGCTGGGTCTCGCAGTGGCGTACACCGCTTTGCTGGGCCCGAAGCGAAGCTGTTGGATTGCGCGATATTCCGCTCCTGCTGGCTGAAGTGCAGTTGCGCGCCTGGATGAGCCACCTGCATGCGTTTGCGCTCGGCGATGAGCAGACCCCCCCCGAGTTGGCACACAATGCCAGCCGCTTTGGCCGATGGCTGGCCAGACCCAGCATACAGAGGCGCTACCGGCACAATCCTGAATTCACCCGCTTGCTTCGCCTGCATGAACAATTGCATGCGCAGGCCCAGCAACGGGTCTCCTGGATGCGCAATAACGGGTTTGTTGCGGCGCAGGCCGAACTCCAAGGGCTGGATACGTTGAACGAAGAGCTGATCAACAGTCTGCGCGCCTTGCGCCAGACTTCTGGGAGCACGCAGTGGGCGGACTCCATTTTGGGACTGCCTTGAGGCTTGCCAAAAGTCCTCCCCTGTTTTTTCAAGAAAAACTGGCCTGTAGTCAAGGTGTTATCCTGGTTTAATGCTATCTAATGTATAGCAAACCACTAATCCTTGTCGACTTTGATGCAGCTGATGTTGGACAAAATACTGACCTGGCTCTGCATCATGCCCTGCATGCGCTGGAGCCAAGTGGGCAAGCCGGGCCAATTTCATCCCAGCATCGGGACATTCACCTCGATCACACCATCGTTGCCTGGCGCGTTGTCCGTGGTGACCCAATAGCGCTCAAACGGTGGCAGTCGTTGGTCGGGCTTGAGCTGGTCGGCGGTCAGGCGCTGCATGGCGAGGTACCAGGCGATCTCCAGGGCGGCACGGTCACCCTGTAAACGCACCCCGAAGGCGCGGTGGGCAGGCATGTCCCGCACTGCCATGGAACCCACGTCGGCGCTGCCAATGGGCAAGCCAATGTGGCAAACCGTGGTGCGAAGTTTGATATTGGTTTTCAGGTAAAACGCCAATGGCGCACCGATCTCCGTGACACCCAGCGCGCCAAGCTGTCCGCGCAGGTCTGCCAGGCATTGACGCATGGCATCGGGCAAGCCCTTGATGGTTCCCTGATAGGTCTGGTACACACAGCGACAGGCTTCTACGTCGCGCGGGCCGAGCACCGTGAGCTGGTAGCGCGCTGCACTGGCAGGTTCGACCAGGCTGGCAAGTCGATCCAACCCGTATTGGCAGTCCAGCTCAAGTGCACCTTTGACCGTTGGCGCAAAAGCCCGCATGGTGAAGGTGACCCGTGTGTTGAGCTGCCAGCACACTTCGGTTTTCCCATCGCGTTCGACAAACGTCCACTGGCTGCGCCCACGCAGGGGAAAGGGCTGCTTGAGCCGCAGCTTGTGCCCAATGCTTTTGCGCGGAACGCTGCGCACCCGTTCAATCATGCCAGCACTGCCCCGGGGGCTGTCCCAGGCGCATTGGCTGCCCGGGCTGGCGCTTGGGCCGCTGATGGTCAACCCGGTGTTGGCATCGTCGGTCAGCCAGGGGCTCCAGGCGCTCCAGTTGCCAAAGTCGATCACTTGGGCAAACACCGCGTCGATCGGCGCATCGATTACCCTGGTTCGAGCAACAAGCACGCGACCGCTGTAGCGGGCCATGTAAACCAGTACCGCCACGATGCAAAAAGCGGCTACAAAAACCAGTGTTGTGGTCATAGATCAGTTTCCAGGACGGATGAAAAAAGCCCGGCCATGGCCGGGCTTGAGGGGATGGCAAAGCAGATCGAAGCCTACAGCATGCCCATCATTTGTGGCAGCACCAAGGTCAACCATGGCCAGTAGGTCACGATGATCAGGAACACCACCATGGTGGCCAGCCACGGCAGCACCGCCTTGGTCAGCTCGGTGATGCCCAGCTTGGAAATCCCCGAGGCCACATACAGGTTCAAGCCCACCGGTGGGTGGCACAGACCGACTTCCATGTTCACGTCAATCAGAATACCGAAGTGCACCGGATTGATGCCCAACTGCATCGCTGCCGGGAAGAAGATCGGGGCCATGATCAGGATGATGGAAGAGGGCTCCATGAAGTTGCCAGCAGCCAGCAACACCAAGTTGACGACAAACAGGAAACCTTCCTTGCCCAGGTTCATGCTCAGCATCCAGTCGGCCAGCTTGTGCGGCAGGTTTTCATTGGCCAGCACGAACGAGAACAGCACCGCGTTGGTGATGATGTACAGCAGCATCGCCGACATGTTGGCCGATTCGCGCAACACCCGTGGCACATCTTTGAGCCCCATGTCCTTGTACACATAGACCGACACAAAGAACGAGTACACCGCCGCCATCGCAGCCGCCTCCGTGGCGGTGAAGATGCCCGAGTAGATACCGCCGACGATGATCACCACCAGCATCAGCCCCCAGACGCTGTCGCGGAAGAACCTGAAGCGCTCTGCCCAGGTGGCCTTGTCCATGCGCGGGTAGTTGTTCTTCTTGGCGATGTACCAGGTCACGCCACCGAGCATGAGGGTCAGCAAGATACCGGGCAGCAAACCGGCCACAAACAAGGCCCCGATGGAGGTGTTGGTGGAGATGGCGTAAATCACCTTTGGAATCGACGGCAGCATCAAGATGCCCAGCGAACCGGCCGTGATCATGACCCCGGCACCAAAGGCCATCGGGTAACCGTGTGCCACCATGGCCGGCAGCACGATCGAGCCAATGGCCACGACGGTAGCCACGCTGGAGCCGCAAACCAGGGCAAACATGGCACAGGCCAGGATCGATGCCAGTGCCAGGCCACCGTGAAAGTGTCCGACCAGCGAGGTCGCAAAGTTGATCATGCGCCGCGCCACACCCCCGTGGGTCAGGAAGTTGCCCGCCAGAATGAAGAAGGGAATCGCCATGATTTCCCACTTCTCGATGCCGGTGAACAGCTTGAGCGCCACCGCTTCCAGCGGCACCTGCGTCATGGTCACGATGAAGGTCAGTACCGTCAGGCCCAGCGAGATCGAAATGGGCATGCCGGTCAGCATGAGGGCAATCAACAGCCCGAACAGAATGGCCGCGTTCATGCCTTGGCTCCTGGCGCTTGTGGCGCATGGGTGTCTTCTATGCCATCCACATGGGCGTGGTCATGGTGCGGCAATTCACCGGTCTTGACAAACGTGTAGGCCACTTGCAGGAAGCGAAACGACATCAGGGACGAGCCAAAAGGAATGGCGCAGTAGACCATCCAGGTCGGCCACTCCAGGTCTGGGGTGGTCGGCCCCGGAGGAACATCGCTCGTGTCCATGCCAAAGAGCTGGAGAAACGCATGGTGAGCACCGTTTTCCCAAACGAAATGCCCGCCCAGGTAACCGATGCAACCGGTGAACAAGGCCCCTGCCAGCAGGGCGAACAGCACAAACTTGGCACGGATTTTTTCATCCAGCCGGTTCACCACCACATCCACACCCACGTGGATGCCGGTGCGCACGCCGTAGGCTGCGCCGAACTTGGCCATCCAGACGAACATGATGATGCAGAGTTCCTGCGCCCAGCTGAAGTTGAGCGTCAACATCCAGTCTTGCAGGTAGGGGATCGGCGCACTGGCCAGATAGCGATGCAACACGGCCAAAAAGATGATCAGTGTGGCACCGCCCATGAGGAAGGTGATGATCCATTCCTCCAGGTGGTCTAGGTATTTCATTCGGGTACTCCGGGACAGGTGAACCGCTTTAAAAACGGTTCACCGCGGGTTTAGAGTTTGGCGGGATCGAAGTTGGTGGCTTTGTAAATGGAATCCAGCAAGTCCTTGCCAACGCGGTCTGCCATCTTGGCATGCGTGGGCACCAGCACCTTCTTCAAAGCCATGCGCTCTTCTTTGGAGGGGACGTACACGGTGGTTTTGCCCGCTTTTTTGACACCTTCCAGGGCCATGTCGTTGTCTTTCTGGGCAACATTGTTGGCCAGGTCAGTGGCTTCCTTCATGGCCTGTTCCAGCTGACCACGCACGTCGGCGGGCAAACCATCCCAGAATTTTTTGTTCACGATCACCGCATAGCCCAGATAGCCGTGGTTGGTGAGGGTGAGGTGTTTTTGCACCTCGTGCATTTTCTGGCTGTAGAAGTTGGAATTCGGGTTTTCCGTGCCATCCACCACACCGGTTTGCAGTGCCTGGTAGACCTCGGAGAAGGCCATCACCTGTGGAATACCGCCCAGCGTGCGAATTTCCTCTTCCAGCACCTTGGAGGACTGGATGCGGAACTTCTTGCCCTTGAAATCAGCGGCGGTCTTCAGAGGGGTGTTGGCAGAAAACGCCTTGAAGCCGTTGTCCCAGAAGGCCAGGCCCTTGACACCTTTGCTGTCGAGTTTGGCCAGCAAGCTCGCGCCAATCGGACCTTGTGTGACCTTGTGCAAGTCAGCCGTGTCATCAAAGATGAAGGGAAAGTCGAACACCTCGAATTCCTTGACACCCAGCGGGCCAAACTTGGCCAGTGACGGGGCCAACATTTGCACGGCACCCATTTGCAGCGCCTCCATCTCTTCCTTGTCCTTGTAGAGCTGGCTGTTCGGGTAGACATCGACCTTGACCTTGCCTTTGGTTAACTCGGCGGCGCGTTTGGCAAAAAATTCTGAAGCCTGGCCCTTGGGGGTGTCAGCTGCCACCACGTGGCTGAACTTGATCATGATCTGGGCATTGGCGCTCAGACCGACGGCCAGCAATGCAGCGGCCAGGATGGATTTCAATTTCATGGATGTCTCCTGTTGTAAAAGAAAAAAACGAAGCGGACGAAGCTTAACTTCGCGGGCGGCGCATGGTAACTGTGGCCTTCAACAGCTAGGGTTTTCCCTTGGTTGGCAGGGAGGGGTTTGCTGTCTTACCTCAGCTGAAACCGGCGCACCAAACCGCTCAGGTGCTCGGACTGTTGGCGCAACGAGGCCGCCGCGGCGGCAGATTCTTCGGCCAGTGCGGCGTTTTGATGGGTCACCACATCAAGCTGGCCCACCAGCTGGTTGGCTTGTTCAATCGAGTTCAGTTGCTGCGCGGCCTCGGCGGTGATGCTGCTCACCATGTCACTGACGCGCTGCACCGAAGCCGCGACTTCATGGGTAGTGCGCCCGGCTTTGTCCACCTGGGCCGTGCCTGAAACCACTTTTTCCAGTGAGGCCTCGATCAAGGCTTTGATCTCCCGGGCCGCACCAGCACTGCGCCCGGCCAGGGAGCGCACCTCGCTGGCCACCACGGCAAAACCACGGCCCTGTTCACCCGCACGGGCCGCCTCTACCGCAGCGTTCAGGGCCAGGATGTTGGTCTGAAAGGCAATGCCGTCAATGATGGCAATGATGTCGGAAATTTTGTGCGAAGCGGCATCAATCTCCCCCATGGTCGCCACCACTTGCGCCATCTCTTGGCCACTGCGGGCCGCCACCTCGCTGGCCTGTGTGGACAGGGTCTGGGCCGACCTGGAGGCGGTGGTGGTTTCGTGCACCGATGCACTCAGCTGCGAAATGGCGATCATGGTGGTTTGCAGCGTATTGGCCGCTTCTTCGGTGTGGTTGCTCAAGTCCATGCTGCCTTGAGCGATTTCGCCGCTGGCGTTGTTGACATCTTCAGAAGCACTGCCCACACCCGCAGCAAGTTCGTGCAGATTGACCCGCATCGCCTCCAGCGCCACCAACAGGCTGCCAATCTCATCCTGACGGCTGGTATCGATGGCGCGGGACAAGTCGTGCTGCGCCATGCGCTCGGTGGTGGCCACTGCGGCCTGGATGGCCTTGCGGGTGTCACGCACCAGCCATACGGCAACCAGGCTGCCCAGCACCCAGGCCAGCAAAGCCCCGGCGATGATCGCCTGGCGTGCGGTTTGTGCCGTGGCGGTGGCATGGGCGGAGTGGGTGGCGTTGGCCTGGTCGTGCCAGTCACTCAAGCGGTCGACGGCTTGGCTCCAGGCTTGTTGCCGTCCACTCCAGGTGGCGGTGTTGTCGCGGTATTCGTTGCGCACCATGAACGCCTGCGCCGCCTCGCCCCGGCCTTCTGCCTTCTTGTCACCGATGACTTGCAATTCGGTCGCCGCAAGTGCTGTTTTTTGCACCTCACCCAGTACGGCCTGCACGTCGGCATCGGTCGGCAACAGGCTCACCACCTTGGTCTGGGCAGCTTGATAAGCCTGCAAAGCGGCACGCACACGCTGCAGCACAGCCGGCCCACCAGCCAGATCGGTACTGCCTAAGGCAACGACGATTAAGTCCAGAGTTGGCCCATGACTTGCGTATGTGTAGCTAACTCTATGAGGGCGCACCAATGAAGCAACAAACCCTGGCCATGGCAGCCGACCAGTCATTCGAGAACTACCGCAAGCCCACCCGGCGCGATGAGTTCCTCAAGACGATGGAGGCCATCGTTCCGTGGTCTGCGCTTTGCGCAGTCATTGAGCCGCACTATCCCAAAGCAGGCAATGGCCGCCCACCTATTGGACTGGAGCGCATGCTGCGCATCCACTTCATTCAGCACTGGTTCAACCTGGCTGACATGGCCTGCGAAGAGGCGCTCTACGACAGTGCCAGCCTGCGCCGCTTCGTGGGTATTGATCTGGGGCGTGAGTCGGCACCGGACTCCACCACCATCACGAAGTTTCGCAAACTGCTCAATGACAACAAGCTGGGTGAAGCGCTGTTTGCCAAGGTTGGCAAGGAGTTGCAGGCACGTGGCTTTAAGGTCAATACAGGCACCATCGTGGATGCCACCATCATTGGCGCACCCAGCTCCACCAAGAATGCAGACAAAGCCCGTGACCCTGATATGCACCAAACGCGCAAGGGCCAGCAGTGGTATTTCGGCATGAAGCTGCACATCGGCGTGGACAGCCAAAGTGGACTGGCGCACAGCGCCGTGGTGACACCAGCCAATGTGCATGACAAGCATCCGCTGCCGGACTTGCTGCACGGCAACGAACAGCGCGTCTACGGTGACTCGGCCTACGCCAGCCAGAAGGAGCTGATTGCCAGCAAGGCACCCAAGGCCCGCGACTTCACCAACCAGCGCAGTCGCTACAAAGGCCTCATTGACGAGGCGGTGCGCGCCAAGAACCGCAATAAGTCACGCATCCGCGCGCGCGTGGAGCACGTCTTTGGCGTGGTCAAGCGGTTGTGGGGCTTTAGCAAGGTGCGTTACCGCGGCCTGCAAAAGAACGCGACACGGGCGTTCACAGCATTGGCGCTGGCCAATATTTACCTCAGTCGCCAAAGTCTGTTGGCACAGGTGCGCCCGTGAACCGGGAAAGCAGGCCAAAAGGCCTGCGAAACCCGAAGCAATAGGGTCGAATCGAGCGAAATATTTGCAGAATTCGCAAAACGCAGCGATTGCTCGCCTTGCCCACGCATTTGACCTACTTGTTCACCGTAGCCCTAAGTCACCCAGAGTTTGCACATAGGTAGCCAGTTGGCGCTTCATCACATTGATGGTTTGAGCCCGCTCCGCGTTGGTGACGGTGATGACTTCCAGGGCAGAGGTCAAGGCTTGCATGCGCCCCAGTGACAAGGTGGCCATGCCCAGCATCATGGCGATGATCACACCAAAACCAAGGGTCAGGCGTGCGGCCATGCTCATCTGCAAAATCGATTTCATTGGGGGCATCCTGGCAAAAGGGGCGCAGCATAGCCACTTGCACAACGTTTGCAAACTGTGGCATTCAACAGCTAGGGTTAACCCGCGCCCTGTAGCAGCGCGTTGTGCAAGTCGTTGATCCATGCCACGCCAATGCGGCTGGCCAGCTGCTGCTGCACCGGTTGTACCTGGCGGCGCAGACGGGCACGCTGCTGGGCATCCAGCGTGTGGATGCGCGTGGCTCCGGTCTGGCGCAGGGCTTGCAGCGCCTTGTCGTTTTGGCTATCGGCAATCTGGTTGGCAAATGCCAGTGCCTCTTGCAGTGCCTGCTGGATCAGATGGCGATCTGTCTCCCCCAGGCTGGCCCACAAGCGCTGGTTGGTCACCACGGCGTAGCCCAGATAGCCGTGCTCGGTCAGGCTCAGGTCGGTCTGCACCTCATGCATGGCCTGGGTCCAGAAATTGGACACCGGGTTTTCGGTGCCGTCGACCACGCCGGTGGCCAGGGCACGACGGGTTTCGCTGAATGGCAGGGTGACGGGCCGTGCACCCAGCGCACGCATTTGGGCGGCAATCACCCGTGAGGCCTGAATGCGCATGCGCAAGCCGACAAAATCCCTAGGTTCCAGCAAAGGCCGGTTGGCACTCATCTGCTTGAAGCCGTTGTCAAAAAAACCCAACCCAACCAAGCCCTGGTGCTGCAGGCCGCCCAGCAGACGCTGGCCCAGTGGCCCCAGCGTGATGCGCCGAACCGCCTCCAGGTCATCAAACAAAAACGGCAGGTCAAACAACTCGAATTCGGGCAGCCCGATGCGGCCAAACTTGGACAGCGAGGGGGCCACCAGATCCACCGCCCCCAATCGCAGCGCCTGCATCTCGTCGTGGTCACCGTACAGCTCGGCGTTGGCAAACACCTGCACACCGATGCGGCCCCCGGAGCGCTGTTCCAGCAGGGCCTTGAAGCGGTTGGCCGCCAGGCCTTTGGGGGTGTCCTGGGCCACCACGTGCGAAAACCGCAGGGTGATGTCAGGTCTGCCTTGACCCAGCACCCGCCCAGGCAGTCCGGCCAGAGCTGCTGCGCCCGCCAGCCAAGTGCGGCGGTGCATCGGGTGGCGGTCAGAGGGCATCAGCATGCTGGCTATTATCTGGGGACTGATGTTGTTCGCCATGCCCCAACCTGCTGCCTCCACCACCGACCACACGCTTGACTTTGCCCTGTTGCAGCAGTCCGTCACGCGTCACAGTGGGCGCAACCGGCTGGCCTTGTGGTGGCTGCTTGGCTTGCTGGCGCTGCTGCTGGGGTCGGTGGTGACACTGCTGCTGTACCTGAACAATTTCGAGGCCGAAGATGCCGCCCGCCGTCGTGCCGCCGATGCCCAGTGGCTGGAGCAAAGCGTGCAGTTTCACTTTCGTCGGCTGGAAGATGATTTGCTGGTGCTGGCCCGCCAGGCCGTGCAGCCGCCTCACGCGCCGGGGTTGCAGGAACCGGAGGACAGCCGCGACCTGAAGGCAGGCTTGTTGTGGCGTGAGCCTGGGGTGATTTTGTCAAGCGGTTGGATCCCGGCCGGTCAATTGGAAGACCTGCGTGTCGGCCCGCCACGCTGGCAGGTGGATTGGCAGGCCCACCCGGAAAACGCGCAGGCTTTGGCCTTGATGCAGACCACCAGCCGCGGACTGCGCCGCTCGGCCTATGCCGGCTTGATGCTGCGCCCGGACGCAAGCGCCACCGACGTGGTCTGGCTGGCCGTCCCTTTTTTTGACCGTGGCCGCTTTGCTGGCAACTACCTGGCTGCGGTGTCGGTAGAACGCGCGCTGCAAGCCCTGATGCCGGGCTGGTTCATGCAGGATCACAGCGTGCAACTGCTCACCGACGAGGCCGCGACGCAGGCAGATGCCGCCTACCGCGTTGGGCTCAACCTGCCGGGCACCGATTTGTTGGTGCAAGTGGCGCTGACCCGTGCCCAGCCTGCGACGGTGCCGCGCATTTTCTTTCTGGTGGCGCTGCTTTTTTTGTTGGGCATGTTGGTCAGCCTGTATGCCTTGCGGCGCGACTTTGGCAAACGCCAGCAAGTGCAGGCCTTGCTGCAAGCCCAGGTGGCCTTGCGCACGGCGATGGAGAACTCGGTCATGATGGGACTGCGGGCATGGGACATGGACGGCAACATCCTGTATGTGAATGACGTGTTCTGCCGCATGGTGGGCTATAGCGCCAGTGAGCTGATTGGCCGCTCGACCCCCTTCCCTTACTGGCCTGCCGACCAGATCGAGACGCTGGAGCGTGTGCATCAGGGCATCCTGGCCCAGGGCACCAGCGGTGAGGGCGTTGAGGTGCAATTCCAGCACCGCAGTGGCCATCTGATTGACGTGCTGATCCACGAAGCCCCATTGAACACCGCAGCCGGGCAACAGATTGGCTGGATGAGTTCGGTGCTGGACATCAGCGAACGCAAACGCGCCCAACGCATGGCAGCGCAGCAGCAGGAAAAGCTGGAGGCATCGGGACGGCTGGTGGCGGTGGGCGAGGTGGCTTCGACCCTGGCGCATGAGCTCAACCAGCCGCTGGGGGCCTTGAGCAGCTTTGCCAATGGCCTGCTCAACCGCCTGCATGGCGGCAGCATCACGCTGCCCGAGCTGTTGCCGGTGGTCGAACGCATGGCCCGGCTGTCGGAGCGTGCCGGGGGCATCATCAAGCGCGTCAACGCCTTTGCCCGCAAACGGGAGCTGTCACGCCAACGCCTTGATCTGGTGGCTTTTTTGCAGCGTGTGCTGGTGCTGTTTGATGGTGAGCATGCCGTGCCCCTGGCGTGGGCCTTGCCCGAGCAAGCGGTCTGGATTGATGCTGACGAACTGCTGCTGGAGCATCTGGTGAACAACCTGGTGGGCAACGCGCAAGACTGGGCGGCTCACGGCGAGCAGCGTGCGCAGGTCTGGGTGGGCTTGCAGCCTGACCGCGCACAAGGCATGGCCGTTTTGACCGTGGCAGATACCGGCCCGGGGGTCGCCGAAGAAGACCAGGCCACCATCTTCAATGCCTTCGTCAGCCGAAAAACCGGTGGCATGGGCATGGGGCTGGCGATATGCCGCTCGATTGTCGAGGCCCACCATGGTCGCATCGAAGTCAGCCGCCACCCCTTGTTGGGTGGGGCCTGTTTTACGGTTCGCCTACCCTTGGCAACACACGATTCCCTGGAGGAGACACCATGACCCCCCCCTGTGTACACATTGTGGACGACGACCCTGATATTCGTGATGGCCTGGCCTGGCTGTTTGATTCGCGCGGCTTTCAGTGCGCCAGCTGGGACGGTGGTCAGGCCTTTTTGGAGGCGGCGCAGGCCTTGCAGGGCCAATGGGGGCATGCGGTGGTGCTGATGGACATGCGCATGACACCGCTCTCCGGCGTGGTGACGTTTGAGCGGCTC
>Ga0316622_100001120_pt1 | contig 16982 bp, 13 predicted proteins | sample OWC_Aug_OW2_C1_D_FD_207646 | JGI IMG/M metagenome (GOLD analysis project Ga0316622, IMG submission 207646) | Wetland soil microbial communities from Old Woman Creek delta, Ohio, United States - OWC_Aug_OW2_C1_D5_C | ecosystem: Environmental > Terrestrial > Soil > Wetlands | place: USA: Ohio... | reverse complement strand
GTTCTTCGCGCTGCCGCAGTCGCCGCAGATCTTCAAGCAGCTGCTGATGATGGGCGGCTTCGACCGCTACTACCAGATCGTGCGCTGCTTCCGCGACGAGGACCTCCGCGCCGACCGGCAGCCGGAGTTCACGCAGCTTGACATCGAGACCTCGTTCCTGACGCAGGCCCAGATCATGGACCTGATGGAGGAGCTGGCCCGTTTCGTGTTCAAGCGCGTGCTGGACGTGGACCTGCCCAACCCGTTCCCGCGGCTGACCTACGCCGAGGCGATGCGTCGTTATGCCTCCGACAAGCCCGACCTGCGCATTCCGCTCGAGCTGACTGACGTCGCGGACCTCGTGCGCGACAGCGAGTTCAAGGTGTTCGCGGGCCCCGCCGCCGATCCGGAGGGCCGGGTCGCGGCACTGCGCGTGCCCGGGGGCAACGAACTGACGCGCAAGCAGATCGACGACTACACCGCCTTCGTCGGCCGCTACGGCGCGAAGGGCCTGGCCTACGTGAAGGTCAACGACGCGACCACCGGCCGCGCGGGGCTGCAGGCGCCCATCCTGAAGTTCCTTTCGGACGCGGCGATCGCCGGCCTGCTCGAGCGGACCGGTGCCCGGACCGGTGACCTGGTGTTCTTCGGCGCCGACAAGGCGAAGGTCGTCAACGACGCCCTGGGTGCGCTGCGGCTGAAGGTGGGCCAGGACCTCGGGATGGTGCAGCCCGGCTGGCAGCCGCTCTGGGTCGTCGAGTTCCCGATGTTCGAGTGGGACGCCGACGGCAGGCGCTGGTCGGCGATGCACCACCCGTTCACCTCGCCAATCAACGCGGATCCGCAGGCGCTGCGGGACAACCCGGGCGGGGCCCTGGCGAACGCCTATGACATGGTCCTGAACGGCTCGGAGATCGGCGGCGGCTCGGTGCGTATCCACCGCCAGGAGATGCAGAGCACCGTGTTCGGGCTGCTCGGCATCGGCCCGGAGGAGGCGCAGCTGAAGTTCGGGTTCCTGCTCGAAGCGCTGCGCTATGGCGCGCCGCCGCACGGGGGCATCGCCTTCGGGCTCGACCGGCTGGCGATGCTGATGGCCGGCGCCGACAGCATCCGCGACGTCATCGCCTTCCCGAAGACGCAGTCGGCGTGGTGCCCGCTGACCGACGCGCCCACCGCGATCCCGGACGAGCAGCTCAAGGAGCTGCACATCCGGGTGCGGCAGCCCGTCCAGCCGGCCTGAGCGGGATCAGGGACCCCGCGCAGGGACTGTTCCCGCAGGGGACCGTCCCGGTACGCGGTACCTGGCCTCTCGGGAACGCCATGCCCCTGCCCAGCGTCCTCTTCGCTCACGGCCTGTGGATGAATGGCCTGGAGACGTGGTTCCTCCGCCATCGGGTCGAGGCACTCGGCTTCGCGACCCATGCGGTCAGCTATCCGACGCTGCACGCCAGCGCCGCCGACGTCGTAGCGCAGATCGCCGGTGAGATTGCCCGCCTGACGCCGCCGGTGCACCTCGTCGGGCACAGCCTCGGCGGGCTGATGCTGCTCAGGCTCTTCGAGCTCGCGCCCGCGCAGCCACCGGGTCGCGTGGTGCTGCTCGGCTCGCCGGTCGCCGGCAGCCATGCGGCGCGCAGCGTGGCCGGCTGGGCCATCGGGCCGTCGCTGCTCGGGCGCCTCGCGCTCGAGGAAATCGTCTCACGCGGCCCGCGGCGGTGGACCCAGCCGCGCGAACTCGGCGTCATCGCGGGGTCCACTTCCGCGGGCCTCGGCCGGCTGGTGTCCGACCTGCCCGAGCCCAACGATGGTACGGTGGCCGTTGAGGAAACGCACATCGAAGGGATGGCGGATCACCTCGTGCTGCCGGTCACGCACACCGGGATGCTGTTTTCTCAGGAGGTCGCCACGGCCATCGGCGCGTTCCTGCGCAACGGCCGCTTCGCCTCGTGATGAGTGAATTCGCCCGACGATCGTCCGCCGGTCCTGCCGTCAGTGCAGCTGGACACGGTCCTTGAGAAGCAGGAAGGGCTTCTCGACGGCAAGGTGCAGCGCCAGCCCGGCCACCAGCGACAGCGCCACGAACACGGGCAGGAACAGCAGGAACTGCACGGGTGGCGAAGCCTGGCTGAAGGCTTCGACCGAGCCCACCAGGCCTTCCGCCACCGGCACCATGAGCATGTGGGTCAGGTACACGCTGTAGGAAGTGACGGCAAGGAATCGCAGCCAGCGAGTCCTGAGCACCCGGCTGGCGGCCGTGGTTCCCGACGTGACTGCCAGGACGATGGCGGCGAAGCCGACAGGCACGAGCGCGAGGACGATGACCGACGCCCGGAAATGGCCGGCGTCGAACCATGCGACCGCGGACTGCAGCAGCGCGACCAGCGCGATCCCCGCAAACAGCAGCCTGTGCCGGTTGGCCGCATCCCCAGTGAGCGCTGCTGGCCGCCAGCGGCAGGCGAGGGCGCACATCACGCCGAGCCACAGGCCGTCGAGCGCCAGGTGGAACGGTGAGCGCACGGTCCAGAAGAAGGACGCATAGTCCACGACAACCCCGGCACTCAGGGCCAGGGTCATCGCGCGCAGCAGGAGCGGCAGGAGCGCGAGTGCTGTCAGGATCCGGATCTGGCGCATGCGTGGGTAAGCACCCAGCCACCACAGGATGAATGGGCACAGCAGGTAGAACTTCTCCTCGACGCCCAGCGACCAGAAGGCCGGGACGAGCTCGGAGCCGAGGTAGTCCTGCAGGAAGATGACGTGGTGGGCTACCTCGCCGGTTAGGTCCGCCACCTGCGGCCGGTAGAAAGGCAGCACGCCCGCCGCCACGATGAACAATGTGGCGTAGTACGCCGGAAAGGTCCGGAGCACGCGTTTCAGCCAGTATCGCAGCAGGAAGCCGGCACCGAGGCGCTCCGGCCAGCGCATCAACAGGTGGTGGGTGATCAGGAAGCCGCTCAGCACGAAGAAGAGGTCCACGCCCATCCACCCGTTCAGGAGTGGCACGGCGATGTCCCAGGAGCCCACCTGCAGGATGCCGCCGTGCTCGGCGTGGATCGGCCGCGCAGCATGCCGCAGCAGGACGAGCAGGATGGCGATCCCGCGCAGGCCGTCAAGTTCGGGGATTGCCCCTGGGCGGGCCGCGATGGCGAAGTAACCTGGCCGTGAATGTGCAGGGGTCATGTTCACGGCCGCAGCCGGCGCCGACCTGGTCAGGTCAGCCCGAGCTTGCTGCGCAGCGCAGGCCTGCGCAGCTTCCATATCAGCGAGTCGACCACGTAGTGATGGAAGTTCAGGGTCTGATAGATGATGACCGTGGCCACCGCCGTCGACACTCCGAGGGCATTGCCGAGCGCATCCACGCCGAGGCCCTCCATCAAGGTATAGACGACCGTAGACAGCGTCAGGCAGGCGGCGATGTACAGCGGGAAGCGGCGGTCCTGGCTGATGGTCGACAGCAGGATCCGCTGCGGGTCCACCTTGCCGTTGAAGCGCCGGTTGTTGAAGAGCCAGACGAAGAGGATGTACTGGGCGTTGTGCCACAGGTTGACTGCCAGCCAGCCGTAATTGATCTCGCTGAGGCCGATGTACGCGACCGAGAAGATCGCGAAATGGCTGACCATGTAGCCGAAGTAGGCCGGCGCCAGGCGGCCACGCGCGAGAATCCGGATCTGCTCCGCCAGCCATAGCCCGCAAAGCCCGGCGGCCGCGATCACCGCGGCGAACGCCAGCCAATCCGGCACCGGGATCGTCTTGATGGGCATGAACAGGAAACGCTCCGGTGCGCGGGCCGAGACGTTCAGTATCCCGGCGATCGGCACGGCGTAGAACGCGAGTCGCGCCAACCGCGGATTGCCGGTGTCACTGTCACGGGCGCGCCCCGCATAGGCCTTCGAGATGCCCTCGCTCTGGCGGGTGTAGTGGAACCACTGCCAGTACAGGTAAACGCTGACGAGCAGCCAGAGGCCTGCCGAAAGCGCTATTGCGGTCACGCCGGCCATGACCGCGAGCGGCAGGTACAGGACCAGGGCCCGGTGTTCACGAAAGCTCTCTCGGTCAAAGGCCAGCCGGGTGTACGTCGCGATCACGTGGTGATAGCCGAGGAGCCAGAGGTCCAGAACGAGGATCGGCCAGAAGAGTTCGGGCCGCGCAGTCACGACGAGGCCGGTCGTGATCGCGACGCCCGCGAGGCCGGCGATGAAGATCAGGTCGAAGGCGGGCCCGCGAAGCAGACCGGTCGGTGCGGGGTGGGCTGCGGTAGTCATGCGAAGGAGTCCGGTCCGCTGGTTCGGCTATATGTCAAACCTTAAGCCATCCGGGCGCGATCGCTCGTGACACAGTTCGCAGCTTGCAAGCGCAATGCCGTGGACCGGCCCTTTCACAGCTTCGACTTGAGCGTGTACAGCAGTTCCAGCGCCTCGCGCGGCGTCAGCCGGTCCGGGTCGGTCGCGGCGAGGAGCTCGAGCGCCTCCTGCGGTCGCGTGGCCGGGGCAAGGTCCAGCTCGAGAGGGGTGGGACCTCCGACCGACGCCCCGTCAGGGGCGGCCGGCAGGGGTCTGACCCCTGCGGTCCCCTCGAGCTGGTCGAGGTAGCGTCGGGCACTCGCGACCACTTCCCGCGGCACGCCGGCGAGCCGGGCGACCTGAAGTCCATAGCTGCGGCTCGCGGGTCCTGGCTTGACGGCGTGCAGGAAGACGAGCTCGTCACCGTGCTCCGTCGCGTCGAGGTGCACGTTGGCCACGGTGTCGACCTCACCGGCGAGCGCGGTCAGCTCGAAGTAGTGCGTCGCGAACAGCGTGAAGGCCCGCACCCGGCGGGCGATGTGGCTGGCACAGGCCCAGGCGAGCGACAGGCCGTCATAGGTGCTGGTGCCGCGGCCGATCTCGTCCATCAGCACCAGGCTCGACTCGCTGGCGTTGTTCAGGATGACCGCGGCCTCGGTCATCTCGACCATGAACGTGGACCTGCCACCGGCGAGGTCGTCGGAGGCACCGATGCGGGTGAACACGCGGTCGACAGGCCCGATGACGGCGTGCCGCGCCGGCACGAAGCTGCCCATGCCGGCCATGACGACGATCAGCGCGGCCTGGCGCATGTAGGTCGACTTGCCGCCCATATTGGGGCCGGTGACCACGAGCATCCGGGTCGACTCGTCGAGCAGCAGGTCGTTCGGCACGAACGGCGAATCGAGCATGCGCTCCACGACGGGGTGGCGCCCCGCCTCGATCCTGAGCGTCGGCTCGTCGGCGAGCTGCGGCCGGACGTAGTCGAGCTCGACTGCGCGGTCGGCGAGGTTGGCGAGCACGTCGACCAGCGTCAGCGACCCGGCGATGCGCTTCAGGTCGCCGAGCTCGGCCGTCAAGTGGTCGAGCAGTTCCTCGAAGAGCTGCTTCTCGCGCTGCAGGGCGCGCTCGCGGGCGCCGAGTACCTTGTCCTCGAACTGCTTGAGCTCGGGGGTGACGAAACGCTCGGCGTTGCGCACCGTCTGCCGCCGGTGATAGTCGGGCGGCACCTGTCCGGCCTGGCTGCGCTGGACCTCGATGAAGTAGCCCTGCACCCGGTTGTAGCCGAGCTTGAGGCCGGCGATCCCGGTCCGCCGTCGCTCCTGGTCCTCGAGCTTGAGCAGCCACTCGTCGGTGTCGGTGGAAATCGACCGGCACTCGTCCAGCTCGGCGTCGTAGCCGGGCGCAATCACGCCGCCGTCGCGCAGCAGGTGTGGCGGCGAGGCGACGATGGCGCGCTCGAGCCGGCCATGCAGGTCCGCCCGGAGGCGCAGGCCGCCGCGCGCGTCTTCGAGCAGGGGCGAGTCGAGTCCGGCCAGTTCGCGCTGCAGTGCCGGCAGCGCGCCGAGTGCCGCGCGCAGCGCCGCGAGGTCGCGTGGCTTCGCGGTCCGCAGGGCGATCCGGGCGAGGATACGCTCGACGTCGCCGATCTCGCGCAGCCGTTCGCGCAGCCCCTCGCGGCGGGTGGCCGCGCCCATGAGCGTCTCGATCGCATGATAGCGTCGCTCGAGTGCCGCGCGGTCGCGCAGCGGCCGGTGCATCCAGCGGCGCAGCTCGCGGCCGCCCATCGCGGTGGCGGTGCGGTCGAGCACGCCCGCGAGCGTCGCCTCCGGCCGGCCGGAGAGGCTTTCGTCGAGCTCGAGGTTCCGGCGCGTCGCCGGGTCGAGCTGCAGCGCCGTGTCGCGGACCTCGGTGGCGAGGCCGGTCAGGTGCGGCAGTGCCGAGCGCTGCGTGTCCCTGACGTAGGCGAGCAGCGCGCCGGCGGCGCGCACGGCGAGGAGCCTGTCCTCGCAGCCGAAACCGGCGAGGTCGCGGACGCGGAACTGTGCCGTGAGCTGGCGGGTTGCGGAATCGGCCTCGAAGTGCCACGCGGGTCGCGTGCGGATGCGGCCCTGGGCGAGCCCCAGGGCGCGAGGGTCGAGGCCCTCGGGCAGCAGCAGCTCGGCCGGCCGCAGGCGTTCGAGCTCCGCGGCGAGCGCCTCGCGTCCCTCGTCCTGCAGCACGGTGAAGCGCCCGGCGGACAGGTCGAGCCAGGCAAGCCCGAAGGACTGGCCCTCCGCGACGAGCGCAGCCAGCAACGTGTCCCGGCGCTCCTCGAGCAGCGCCTCGTCGGTGACCGTCCCGGGCGTCACGACGCGGACGACCTTGCGTTCCACCGGTCCCTTGCCCTTGCCGACCTCGCCGACCTGCTCGCAGATCGCGACCGACTCACCGAGGCGGACGAGGCGCGCGAGGTAGGTGTCGAGCTTGTCCACCGGCACGCCCGCCATCGGGATCGCGGCTCCGCCGGACTCGCCGCGCTGTGTCAGCACGATGTCGAGCAGCCTCGAGGCCCGTCGCGCGTCGTCGTAGAAGAGCTCGTAGAAATCGCCCATGCGGTACAGCACGAGCTCGCCCGGGTGATCCGCCTTGATGCGCAGGTACTGCTGCATCATGGGCGTGTGGGCGGCGAGGCCCTCGAACAGAGTTTGTGTCCCGGGCTGAATGGTGACCTCGGTCGTCATCGGCGCGATGCCTGGTCCTCGCCGGCCTCAGGCGTAGGCCGAGGGGAGGCGCACCGCATCGGAGTACTCGTGCCTGAGGCGCGCGACCAGTTCCGCGACCGTCGGGACGTCGTGGATGGTGCCGACGCCCTGGCCCGCCGACCAGACGTCCTTCCAGGCCTTGGCCGTCGTCTCGTGTGGGTCGAACACCTGCCCGGACTTCCCCGACGGCGCGACGAGGTCGTCGGGACGCAGGCCGGCCCGTTCGATGCTGGCCTTCAGGTAGTTGCCACGGATGCCCGTGAAATACGGCGTGTAGACGATGTCGGCGGCCGTCGAGTCCAGCATCATCTGCTTCTGCTCGTCGGACACGTGGGCCTCGCGGGTCGCGAGGAAGCGCGTGCCCATGTAGCCGTAGTCCGCGCCCATGACCTCCGCCGCGCGCAGCTGGCGGCCGTTCGACAGCGCGCCGGATAGCGCCAGCGGGCCGTCGAAGAACTCGCGGATCTCGCTGAGCAGCGCGAATGGCGACAGGGTCCCTGCATGCCCGCCGGCGCCGGCGCACACCAGGATCAGTCCGTCCACCCCGCAGTCCAGCGCCTTGCGCGCGTGGACGACGGAGATCACGTCGTGGAACACCTTCCCGCCGTAGCCGTGCACCGAGCCGCAGACGCGGTCGGGCTTGCCCACCGAGGTGATGATGAGCGGCACCTTGTGCTGCACGGCGACCGCCAGATCCTCCTCGCGCCGCGTATTCGAGGCGTGCAGGATCAGGTTCATCCCGAAAGGCGCGATGCGCTGCCCGGGTTGCGGCGCGGTGGCGGCGGCGATCCGCGCGAGCCACTCGTCCAGCAGCCCGGTCGAGCGGGCGTTCAGCGACGGAAATGTTCCCAGCACGCCGGCCAGGCACTGCGCGATGACCAGTTCCGGATAGCTCGCGATGAACATGGGCGCGCCGATCAGGGGCAGGGCGAGTTGGTCCTTGAACGGGACGAGTCGGGGCATGGCCCTTCCTTTGGGGTAGGCCACGCTTGGCGTGGCCGGCGACAGCGCGCAAGTCTAGCAATGTGGGGGGTAACCCGGTACGGGCGGCAGCAGTCCTGCGTGCGATAATTCGATGATGGCAGGATCGCGACCATGCCGGGAGCGGGTGAATGAGCATCCTCTACAGCGTTGAGAAGGGCGTGGCGACCCTCGGGATCTCCCGTCCCGGAAAGATGAACGCGCTGACCCAGCAGATGTACGCAGCCCTGGCCGACGGCCTGGAGAGAGCCGCTGCCGACGACGACGTGCGGGCGGTGCTGATCGCGGGCGAGCCCGGCATCTTCACGGCCGGGAACGAGCTGGCCGATTTCCTCGCGGCGCCACCGTCGCTCGTGGAATCGCCGGTCCTGCGCTTCATGCTGGCGCTGGCGCGCTTCGAGAAACCGGTGGTCGCCGCCGTGACGGGCCATGCGGTCGGCATCGGGGCGACCCTGCTGCTGCATTGCGATCTCGTGTACGTGGCCGAGGGAGCCCGCTTGACCATGCCCTTCGTGCGGCTGGGCCTGGTGCCGGAGTTCGCGGCGAGCCTGCTGCTGCCTCTGCGGGCCGGTCACGTGCGCGCGGCCGACAAGCTGCTGCTGGGCACGCCATTCACGGCCGAGGAAGCCGTGTCCATGGGCCTCGCCAACATGGTGGTGCCCCCCGAGCAGGTCGTTGGCGTCGCACGCGACGTCGCCGAGCGGTTCAACGCCCTGCCGGCGTCCGGGGTGCGCGACAGCAAGCGCCTGATGAAGCAGGCCCAGGCGCGCCTGGTCGAGGAGACGCTGCTCGAGGAGGCGCGCATGTATGGCGCCCGGCTCGGCGGCGCCGAGGTGCGCGAGGCGGTCGCCGCCTTCTTCGAGAAGCGCGAACCCGATTTTTCCCGGCTGGGAAGGGGCGACTGACCCGATGGCCGTGCCGACGGATGCGGCCCTGCGGCAGCTCGTCCGGCGCCTCGCCGCGCTCATGCTGGCCCAGGGCCGGGTGCTGGCGACGGCCGAGTCCTGCACCGGGGGCCTGATCGCCAAGTGCGTGACGGACTTGCCGGGCAGCTCCACCTGGTTCGAGCGAGGCTGGGTGACCTACAGCAACCGCGCGAAGCAGGAGGACCTGGGCGTCGCCGCCGGCCTGCTCGAGCGGCACGGGGCCGTCAGCGAGCCCGTGGCCCGCGCAATGGCTCGCGGGGCATTGCGCGCCAGTGGTGCCGACGTGGCGGTGGCGGTGACCGGGATCGCGGGCCCGGACGGTGCTGCGGCCGCGAAGCCGGTCGGAACGGTCTGGATCGCCTGGGCGCGGCGCCGGGCCGGCGGCACCCGGGTCGAGACGCGGCTATTCCGGTTCGCCGGCTCACGTGACGCCGTGCGCCGGCAGACAGCCGCGGCGGCGCTCGAGGGGCTGCTCGCGGCATGACCGACGCCCAGGAGCGGGCACGCAGGCTGTTCTTCGCCTTCTGGCCCGACGACGCCACGCGCGAGGCCCTGGTGCATGCCTGCCGCAAGGCGGTGCGCGGCAGCGGCGGGCGGCCCGTTGCCCCGGCCAACCTGCACGTCACGCTGGCCTTCCTGGGTTCCGTCGCCGAGCCGCTGCTGCCGGCCCTCCGGGAGGCGGCCGCGACGCTGCCCGGCGAGCCGGTTGAACTGACTTTCGACCGCATCGCCTTCTGGCCCAGGCCGCAGGTGCTGGTCGCCGCCTGCGCCGCGCCCCCTCCCGCCACGGCGGAGCTCGTGGCCCGGCTCTGGTCGCGGCTGGCGCCGCTCGGCATCGAACCGGACCCGAGGCCCTACGCGCCCCACATCACGCTCGCCCGCAAGGTTCGCAAGCCCCATCCCGACCTGTCGATGAAGCTGGTCCGTTGGCCCGTCGACGACCTGGCCCTGGTCGAGTCCGTGACGGACCCGGCCGGGGCTCGCTACCAGGTTCTGTCCCGCTGGCCGCTGGGGGCCGCGAGCGGGCCTGGGTCGCCCCCTGAGCCACCGGTTGCCGCAGACTTCCCGCCACGGTGAATTGGCCCCGACGCATGCCTTAATGGCACGCCCACGGGGCCCGGATGGATGTGAAATAATCGCGCACTTACGCGGAGGGAAGGTCGAGATGGAAGAAAATCGCAAGAAGGCGCTGGCCGCAGCCCTGAGCCAGATCGAGAAGCAGTTCGGCAAGGGCTCCGTGATGCGCCTCGGCGACGACGAGACGACCCCGGAAATCGAGGCCGTTTCCACCGGATCGCTGGGGCTCGACGTCGCCCTCGGCGTGGGCGGGCTGCCCCGCGGCCGCGTCGTCGAGATCTTCGGGCCGGAGTCCTCCGGCAAGACCACGCTGATGCTCTCTGCCATCGCGCAGGCGCAGAAGCTGGGTGGCGTGGCGGCCTTCGTCGACGCCGAGCACGCGCTCGACCCCCTGTATGCCGAGAAGCTGGGCGTGGACCTGCGGGACCTGCTGGTCTCCCAGCCGGACACCGGCGAGCAGGCCCTCGAGATCACCGACATGCTGGTCCGTTCCGGGGCCGTGGACATCGTCGTGGTGGACTCGGTCGCGGCGCTCACGCCGAAGGCGGAGATCGAGGGCGAGATGGGCGAGATGCAGGTCGGCCTGCAGGCACGCCTGATGTCGCAGGCGCTCAGGAAGCTGACCGGCAACATCAAGCGGTCGAACACCATCGTCGTGTTCATCAACCAGATCCGCATGAAGATCGGCGTGATGTTCGGCAACCCGGAGACGACGACCGGTGGCAACGCGCTGAAGTTCTATGCCTCGGTGCGGCTCGACATCCGTCGCATCGGCGCGATCAAGGCCGGCGAGGAAGTCATCGGCAACCAGACCCGCGTCAAGGTGGTCAAGAACAAGGTGGCGCCGCCGTTCCGCGAGGCCGAGTTCGAGATCATCTACGGCAAGGGCATCTCGCGCGAAGGCGAGCTCGTCGACATGGGCGTGCTCCACAACCTCGTGGAGAAGTCCGGCTCCTGGTACACCTACAAGGGCGAGCGCATCGGCCAGGGCAAGGACAACGCGCGCAACTACCTGATCGAGCACCCGGAGATCGCCGCCGAGATCGACAAGGCGCTGCGCGCCAAGCTGCTGCCGGCGCGGCGCGCGCCGGCGGCCGCCAGTGAGGCGGCGCAGGCCTGAGCGGAGTGCCGCGCATGCGCTGGCCGCGGGCGACGAGGCCGCGGCCCGCCTGGCGGCGCTCCGGTTGCTGAATCGCCGGGACTACTGCGCCGCGGAACTGACCGCGAGGCTGGTCGAACGCGGGGCCGCCGAGGCTGATGCGGCGGCGGTCGTCATGCAGCTCGGCTGCGAGCGGCTGGTGGACGACGCCCGCTATGCGGAGCACTTCGTCGCCTGGCATGCCGGCCGGGGCCAGGGTCCGCTGCGCATCGCGCAGGAGTTGCGCGCGCTCGGCGTCGAGCCGGACCTCGTCGCGCAGGCGGTGGAGGCCGGCTCGACGGCATGGCGCGAGCGCTGCACGCAGGTGCGCCGCCGCCGGTTCGGCGAGAAGCCGCCGGCCGAGTGGAAGGAGCGCGCCAGGCAGGCGCGCTTCCTGCAATATCGTGGGTTCAGCGCGGACCAGGTCCGCGCTGCCCTGGGCCACGACATCGAGCTGGACGAATGAGCACCTTGCAACCCAGGCGCCTGTCGAGCACCGAGCTGCGCAGCGCCTTTCTCGAGTTCTTCCGCGAGCGCGGCCATGCCGTCGTGCCGTCGAGCCCGCTGGTGCCGGGCAACGACCCGACGCTGCTGTTCACCAACGCCGGCATGGTGCAGTTCAAGGACGTGTTCCTGGGCAAGGATCGGCGGGCCTACACCCGTGCCGCCAGCTCGCAGCGCTGCGTCCGCGCCGGCGGCAAGCACAACGATCTCGAGAACGTCGGCTACACCACCCGCCACCACACGTTCTTCGAGATGCTCGGCAACTTCAGCTTCGGCGACTACTTCAAGCGCGAGGCCATCGCCTACGCCTGGGAGTTCATCACCGGTACGCTTGGCATCCCGGCACAGCGGCTGTGGGTCACGGTATTCCGTGACGACGACGAGGCGGCCGACATCTGGCTGAAGGAAATCGGCGTCGACCCGGCGCGGTTCACCCGGCTCGGCGAGAAGTCGAACTTCTGGGCGATGGGCGACACCGGGCCCTGCGGGCCCTGCAGCGAGATCTTCTACGACCACGGACCCGGCATCCCCGGCGGCCCGCCGGGCTCGCCCGACGAGGACGGCGACCGCTACGTCGAGATCTGGAACCTCGTGTTCATGCAGTTCGATCGCGCGAGCGACGGCACGCTGACGCCGCTGCCGAAGCCGTCGGTCGACACCGGCATGGGCCTCGAGCGCATCGCCGCCGTCATGCAGGGTGTGCACTCGAATTACGACATCGACCTGTTCCGCAACCTCATCTCGGCCGCGGCCGACATCACCCGCCAGAAGACGGTTGACAGCCCGTCGCTGCGGGTCATCGCGGACCACATCCGCGCCTGCGCCTTCCTGATCGTCGACGGCGTGCTGCCCTCCAACGAGGGGCGCGGTTACGTCCTGCGCCGGATCATCCGCCGGGCCATCCGTCACGGCTACAAGCTGGGCCAGGGCGAGCCGTTCTTCTACAAGCTGGTGCAGGTGCTCGCCGACCAGATGGGCAAGGCCTATCCGGAGCTCGTCGCCAGCGCCGACATGGCAATGCGCGTGCTCAGGCAGGAAGAGGAACGCTTCGCGGAGACGCTCGCGACGGGCATGACGCTGCTCGAGCAGGCCATCGCCGGCCTCGGCACGAGCCGGGTCATTCCCGGCGAGACCGTCTTCAAGCTTTACGACACCTACGGATTCCCGGTGGACCTGACGGCCGACGTCGCCCGCGAGCGCGGCTTCGCCATCGACCAGGCTGGCTTCGAGACGGCGATGAAGGCGCAGCGCGAGCGCGCCCGCGCCGCCAGTCGTTTCGGCGTGGACCTGCGCGACGGGGTGTCGCTCGACACGTCCACGTCATTCTGTGGCTACGAGGCGCTCGATGGCACAGGCACGGTGGTTGCGATCTTCCGCGACGCTGCGCCGGTGGATGTCCTCGCTGCGGGCGAGGCCGGCCAGGTGGTGCTCGATGCCACGCCGTTCTATGCCGAGAGCGGCGGCCAGGTCGGCGACGTCGGCGTGCTCGAGGGCGAGCAGGCCGCATTCACCGTCGCCGACACTCGCAAGCTGGGCCGGGCGCACGGACACGTGGGCTCGGTGGCGCGCGGGCAGCTCAAGGTGGGCGATCGGGTGACGGCGCGGGTGGATGCCGCCACGCGCCAGGCGACGGTGCTCAACCACTCGGCCACGCACCTGCTGCACGCCGCCTTGCGCAAGGTGCTCGGCACGCACGTCACGCAGAAGGGCTCCCTGGTCGCGCCCGACCGGCTGCGCTTCGACTTCTCGCACTTCCAGGCCGTGACGGCCGAGGAGCTGGAGCAGATCGAGCGCATGGTCAACGCCGAGATCCGCCGCAACGCTGCGGCGCAGACGCGGCTGATGCGCTATGACGCAGCGGTGGCCGCCGGCGCCATGGCGCTCTTCGGCGAGAAGTACGAGGACGAGGTGCGGGTGCTGTCCATCGGCGACTTCTCCACCGAACTCTGCGGCGGCACCCACGTGCGCCGCGCCGGCGACATCGGCCTGTTCCGCATCGTGAGCGAGGGTGGCGTCGCGGCCGGCGTCCGCCGCATCGAGGCCGTCACCGGCGAGGAAGCTCTCGACCACGCGGCGGCAACGGAGATTACGCTCAGGCAGGTCGCCGCGCTGCTGCGCGGCAGCCCGGCGGACGTCGAGGAGAAGGTCCGCCAGCTGCTCGACCGCCAGAAGAAGCTCGAGCGCGACCTCGCGGCGCTGAAGTCGCGCCTCGCCTCGGGACAGGGCGTGGACCTCGCGGAATCAGCGGTCGAGGTGGCGGGCGTGAAGGTCGTGGCCGCGCGCGTGGACGGCGCAGACGCCAGGTCGCTGCGCGAGGCGGTCGATGCGCTGAAGGGCAAGCTCGGCAGCGCCGTCATCGTCCTCGGCGTCGCGGCGGGCGACGACAAGATCTCGCTGGTGGCGGGCGTCACCCCCGACCTCGTCGGCCGGATCAAGGCCGGCGACGTCGTCGGCGCGGTCGCCGCGAAGGTCGGCGGGCGGGGCGGTGGTCGTGCGGATTTCGCCCAGGCCGGCGGCACCGACCCGTCGCAGCTCGATGCGGCGCTCGAAGCGGTCCCCGGCATCGTTGCGCAGAAACTCGGCTAGAAGAGGGGTCAGACCCCGGACGGGGTCTGACCCCTCCAGATTTCCCCCGGATGGGGTCTGACCCCTCCAGATTTCCCCACTGGCATCAGCCCAGCCCGCCGGTGACAATCGGTGCCCCATGGCCCTGATCGTCCGGAAGTATGGCGGTACCTCGGTCGGTTCCGCGGCGCGCATCCACGCGGTCGCCGGCCAGGTGGCGACCCTGCGCGCACAGGGACACGGCGTGGCCGTGGTCGCCTCGGCCATGGGCGATTCGACCGACCGCCTCCTCGACCTGGCGCGCCAGGTCTCGCCGCAACCAGTCCCCCGCGAGCTCGACGCGCTGCTCGCCACGGGCGAGGAAGTCTCCTGCGCGCTGCTCGCGATGGCGCTCAACGACCGCGGCTGCCCGGCACGGTCGTACAACGGGCTGCAGCTGCCAGTCGAGACCACTGGCGTCCACGGCCGCGCCCGCATCACCGGCATCGAGGCGACCACCGTCAAGGCGGACATCGCCGCGGGCGTGGTCCCGGTGCTGACCGGCTTCCAGGGACGCGCGCCCGACGGATCCGTAACCACGATCGGCCGCGGCGGCTCCGATACGAGTGCCGTCGCGCTTGCAGTCGCACTCGAGGCGGACGAATGCCAGATCCTGACCGACGTTGACGGCGTCTACACCGCGGACCCGCGTGTCGTGCCGGACGCCCGGCGACTCGGTCGGGTCAGCTTCGAGGAGATGCTGGAACTGGCCGGGCAGGGGTCGAGGGTCCTGCACTTGCGCTCGGTCGAATTCGCTGCGCGCTACGGCGTGCGGCTGCGCGTCCTGTCGAGCTTCCGGCCCGGGCCCGGCACGCTCATCGCCACGGAGGAACCGCAAGTGGAAGCACCCGTCGTCTCGGGCATCGCCTTCAATCGCGACGAGGCCGAACTGACGCTGTACGGCCTGCCGGACCGTCCCGGGATGGCCCTCGAGGTCCTGAAGCCCGTGGCCGCCGCCAGCATCGAAGTCGACATGATCGCCGTCAACGCGCCCCGCGACGGCCGCGTCGACTTCACGTTCACGGTGCACCGCGACGACTACGCGAGGACGCTCGCGCTGATGAATGAGGTCGTCGCGGCGCACCCCGGCGCGAACCTGAGCGGCAACGACCGCGTCGCCAAGCTGGCTGCCGTCGGCTCGGGGATGAGGTCGCACGCCGGCGTCGCGGCGCGCCTGTTCGAGTCGCTGGCGCGGGAGAACATCAACGTGCGGCTGGTCTCGACGTCGGAAATCAAGATTGCGGTCCTGGTGGCCGAGGACGAGGTCGAGCGGGCGGTCCGGGCGCTGCACCAGGCCTTCGGGCTGGCCGCGGCGTAGCGACGGAGTGGCCACGGCCCCTCCGGCAGGGCAAGATGATCCAGGGCGATTGCCCAATGGTTCGACGGGCGTCCCCGTCGCGGCAGCGGCAGCCGTGCTAACCCGCTGAAATGGCTGGCGAAACGCGGGAATCCGCGCCGGCCAGATTAAGGGAATTCCTCAGAGCATTTGGACTGACCCTGACCTAGCATCGGTTAATCAGCGATTTCGCATGGAAATGGGGAGACAGGGATGCTCATCCTGACCCGGCGTGTCGGCGAGACCCTCATGGTCGGCGACGAAGTCACCGTCACGGTCCTCGGCGTCAAGGGCAATCAGGTCCGAATCGGCGTCAAGGCGCCCAAGCACGTTTCCGTGCACCGGGAAGAAATCTACGAGCGGATCCGGGCCGAGCAGCAGACCGAGCCCGACGGCCCCGCGCAGGCGACCGCCGCGCTGGCCTGACTCCGCCTTTCGGCACGTCCCTTTACCGGCCCCCGGCCGGCCAGTATCATTTGCGGCCCTTCCGGGAACGGAGGGATGAACCCCGGAGAGATGGCCGAGTGGTCGAAGGCGCGCCCCTGCTAAGGGCGTATGGGCCAAAAGCCCATCGAGGGTTCGAATCCCTCTCTCTCCGCCAGTCGGATTGCGGGTCGGCCCGAGCCGGTCCGGGAGGGTGGCCAGACAGGCCCCGCTGATCGAAAAACGCGCCCGTAGCTCAGCTGGATAGAGTACATGGCTACGAACCATGGGGTCGGGAGTTCGAATCTCTCCGGGCGCGCCATTCAAGACAAGGGGCTGGCTTGGCTGGCCCCTTGTTCGTTTGGGGACTGTGACAGATTTGCGCCATGGGCCTTATCCGTCACCACCCGTAGCGCGCGTGGACGAGCATGCCAGCTAGGCAGCCAGCTCAGCTGCTCTGGCTTCAAGCAGATCGATCAGCATGCGCTCAACCCGGCTTCCACCCACGCCAATGCGTTGATCCGCTGACACCAGCTTCAACGTACTGGCAGCGTCAGCGTACTGTCCGCCGGCAAACTGACCGACAGCCTCGACCAGCCTGAGTGAGAGCCGCGTCTGGTCACTGGACTCCGTCGCCACGATGGTTGCCCTGCTCCGCTCCAGCGCAGCAATATCGCCCGCCGATGCCTGAATGCCGGCAATGTGCAGCGCTATGAACGGATGCGAAAGCATGGGGTTGAAGCGCTCGTACAAGGCAGAAACCGCGGCCGAGACCGGACGGGTAGCTCCTGTGCGCAGATAATCACGCAACAGAAAGCCGCCACAATCGGCCAGAGTCAGCACGGGACCACAGCGCGTGGTCTCCGGCGAACAATGGCGCTCGTAGCGCTGCCACGCCTGCCCGGTTAGCCCCAACTGCCACTCTGCCAGTGCCAGGTGCCACTGCACGTGACCATACATGGCGCCGCCCTCGGCCGACTGGCGGTGTTCGTCCAG
>Ga0316622_100001119_pt1 | contig 16984 bp, 5 predicted proteins | sample OWC_Aug_OW2_C1_D_FD_207646 | JGI IMG/M metagenome (GOLD analysis project Ga0316622, IMG submission 207646) | Wetland soil microbial communities from Old Woman Creek delta, Ohio, United States - OWC_Aug_OW2_C1_D5_C | ecosystem: Environmental > Terrestrial > Soil > Wetlands | place: USA: Ohio... | reverse complement strand
CTTCGCGAACGTGACCGTGGCCCCCTACTATGGCGTCCGCATCGAGGACGCGTTCACCGATGGGAAGGCCGAGAGGGGCTCGACGGTCGTGGTGACGCTCAACATCACGAACATGTGCAACTTCGACCTCGCGTGCCATCTCGAGCTCCTCGACCCGCCTCAGGGCCTCTCCGCCGGACCGACGGACACGACGACCATCGCGATGTTCACGTATGCCCTCGTGACCATCGCGATATACGTGAGCGACGAGGCCGCGACAGGGTCGAGCGACGTCATGGTCGGCGTCGTCTACCCCGAGCAGGCCCGGGGCGCGCCGGAATGCCATGCGACCACGAAGGTCGTCGTCGTCGATGCCAGGGCGCAAGCGCTGTCCTGGGGCGTCACCTCCGCCCTCCTCATCGCGCTCATCGGGGGCATCGCGCTCATCATCATCCTGAGGAGGAAGAAATCCAGGCGCAAGGCCGATGGTCGCAAGGAGGCGCTGTAGGTGGAGCTGCTGCTGCACGAGGGCCGGGTCCTGCGGGTCCCTCACATCGACCGGGGGCCGCGCATCGTCGACACCGAGGAGCAGTGGAGGGCAAGGCAGCTGAGGGCCGCCGCCAAGTTTGTGGTGATCCTTCTCACGACCTTCATCGGGGTGCTGCTCATGCTCTTCATCGCGTTGGGCATCCTCTCGCAGACCGGGGAGGATGCGTTCCGGGCTGCCCTCTGGCAGCTCCTGGTCCCCATCCTCATTTGCATGGTCATGCCGTACGTCATGTATGCGCAGAACGTGCGCGCCGCCCCCGCGATGCCCGGCGTCTACCAATCGGGCGTCCAGTTCCCGGGCTTCGGGGGCTGGTTCCTGGGCAACGTCTTCGTCCCCTTCGGACAGATAGAGGGCGTGAGCAGGGTCCGCATCATCGCGCCGCCGGGGACCGTCTGGCTGCACCTGCGGGGCCTGTGGTACCCGGTCAGGTTGTTCAGCGTGGTGTACGGTCACGAGGGGGTCGATGCGGTCAAGAGGGTCATCGCGTCAAGGACCGCGCCCCCCACGCATGACGGAGCGCCGAGGCTCGTGGTGTACGGCCCATCGGACAACAGGTACTGAGCCGCCCGCTCACGACGGCCTGTTCGGCCCCGGGTAGACGCGCACGTGACGCCCCGAGCGGTGCGTCTCGACGAGCCGCTCCTCCCTCAGGTTGCGCACGTAGTAGGACACGAGCTGCTTGGACGAGCCCAGCGAGCGCGCAATCTCCTTCTGCGTGAGCCCGGGCCTCTCGGTCACGAGCTTGACGATGGCGCGCTGCAGCGACATGGGCGACTCGTCCATCGCGCCCGCCGCCAGTCCCGCCTTGAAGTAGCGCTTGTAGATGCCGTCGTGACGGGAGCGGATGAACTCCTGGCGCTCCAGCATCGAGAGGTGGTACGTCACTGTGCCGTTCGTGAGGTTGAACCTCTCCTTGATGGCGGAGTAGTTCACCCCGGGGTTGTTGCAGATGTGCTCGTATATGCGGCCGCGGACGAAGTGGTCCATCATGTGGTCGCGGCGTATCTTGGTGTAGAGCGGCAGGAACAGCAACCCCATCATCGCGACACGGCCCACCTCGGTCGCGAGGAGGGCGCCCAGGGCCGCGAGGAAGCCCGCGCCGGTGCCGACCGCCGCCTTCTCCTTGGGGGTCATGCCCGCGGCGGTCTCGGTGAGGCGCACGCGCTCGAGCCTGAGGTGCACCTCCAGCACGAGGCCGGACCTCGGCTCGACCGTGGCGGAGCCGGGGCGGAAGCCCTCCGCCGAGGCGTACACCACCACCGCGCCCCTCCCGGGGGGGACCCCGAGCACGACGAACGTGCCCGTGGCGTCCGTCAGGACCTGGTAGGCGAGGCCCAGGCCCTCGGGCCACCCGAGCTGCACGATGGCGCCCTCGAGCGGCACGCCCTCCTCCTTGGAGGTGACCGTGCCGGTGACGATAGCGTACCCCTCGTGCGCGTCCCCGAGCCTGATGTCGAGGACGACCGTCCCGCCAGGCTGGATGTCGAGCCTCTCCGTGAAGGGCAAAAAGCCGGGCGCGCTCGCGACGAGGGCGCGCGTCCCCTCGAGCGCCGTGTCGGTGAACGAGAAGGTGCCGCCAGCGGCCGTGGTGACGGGCTCCAGGCCCGCCACGATGACGGTCGCCCCCGGGAGCGGGAGGCCTGCGACGCTGCTCACGGTGCCCCTCACCGTCTCGACGGTGGGCACAAGCTCGCGGAGCCTCATCGTGTAGCGCACCGTGCGCGCGCCGTCCACCTGGAAGACGGCCGACGCGCCGCTCATGCCCGGGGACGCGACCGAGAGCTCGCAGACGCCCTGCGCCGCCGGGACCCGCTGGAAGGCGAAGCCGCCGTCCGGGCCCGTCGTCGCGTGCCACAGGAGGCCCCCCGCCTGCGCTAGGTAGACGTCCGCGCCCTCGAGGGGCCTAAGGCTGCCCTCGACCTGGACCGCCCCGAGCACGTTGCCCACATCGGGGCCGAGCGGGAGCGATGCGTTGCACCAGTTCTCCCCGTGGGCATGGATCGTGATGGGGACATCCCGCGTGCCCATCGATGGCGCGGTAGCGCAAAAGATGTCCGTGACGTCCGATTCGATGTCGAGCAGGGCCTCGAACGTGCCGTCGGCCGCCGTCTTCCACGTGCGCGGTGCGGAGGAGAGGGCGACCGTCGCGCCGCCCACCGGGAGCCCGTCGGGGTCGGTCACCCGACCGGTGATGGAGGTCCTCGGGACGTCCAGCGCGGCGAGCGATGCCTCTACCGCGACGCTGTACATCGAGGGAGGCACGGCACGCTCCCCCTCCAGGGTCGAGTAGGCCCTGTGCTCGACGGTGTACACAAGAGCGCCGCTCCTCACCGCGATGTTGGCGAGCAGCAGGGCGCCAGAGGCATCGGTGCGCCCTGAGTGCATGGTGGGCCCGTCCCAGACCGTCGCCTGCGCCGAGGCGACCGGGGCGCCGGTCGCGGCGTCACGCGCCGTTATCGTCAGGTCCACCGTGGCGACGACGGTGCGGTGGAGGGCGAGGCTGACGACGTTCACCTCGAACTCATGGAGCGTGAGCACGACGGTGGAGGCCTCGTACCCGTCAGCGGTCGCGCTCACGCGCACCTCGATGTCGGGAGGCAGCGTGTAAAGCGCGAAGGACCCGTGGGCGTCGGAGACGGTCGTCCTGGCAATCCCCGGCACGTCGAGCGCCACCCTCGCGCCCTCCAGGGGCGCGCCGGTCCAAGCGTCGACGACCGTTCCCGCGAGCGTGGTGGCGATGGTCGTCCTCGCGATGCCCATCGTGACCGAGACCGAGCCGCCGTCCACGACGCGCACAGAGGCGGAGGCGCTGGTCCATCCGTCCATGTCGGCGACGACCGTGAGGGAGCCGTCGAGCCCGTCCGTGATGATGACCACGGCCCCGCGCGCATCGGTGACCCAGCTCCCCGGGTGGCCCGGCAGCGTTATCTCCACGGCCTCGACGGGCGTCCCGTGCGAGAGGTCGGTCACCATGACCCAGACGGTCTCTGCACCGCCCCTGCCGTCGGGCGCGAGCGTCATGTTCGCCCAGCAGACCCCCCTCGGCGGGACGTAGACCTGCATCGTCTCGGCAAGGTAGCCCCTGAGGGTGACGTTGACGTCCCTGACGCCGTCCAGCCCCTCGAGCTGCAGCCGGAAGATGCCCGCGACGTCGGTCATCCACGTGCCCACGACGCCCTCCACCTTGACGATGGCCCCCGGGAGCGGCAGCCCCCAGAGGTCGACCACCGTGCCTCGGAGGACCTCGATGTCGCCCTCGTAGACCAGCGTGAGGTTGAGCCAGTTGACGCGGTCGGGCCACACGTCGGTCCTCGCCGTCAGGGCGTCGAAGCCCCTGGCCTCGACCGCGACCTGGGTGAGGCCGTCGATGTCGGGGACGCCCTGGAACTCGTAGAGCCCCGACGCATCGGCCTGGGACAGGACCTCCGTCGGGGCGCCCGGGTTGAGCGTCACGACGGCGCCTGGCACGCCCTCGCCATCCACCGTGCGGACCGTACCCATGAGCACTCCCGTGCGCCCGGTCTGCTCCTTGACGAGGTAGACGCTCCTCGAGAGCTTGCCTCCGTCCGCCAGGTCATAGCCGAAGAGGGCGGCTTGGTATCCGTCGGCCCTGATGTGGACGTTCCCCGTGCCGTCGAGGTCGGGGCCCGAGAGCCGGAACGTGCCGTCGCCTCCCGTCACCGTCTTGAGGTCCGAGAGCGAGCACCAGACGCTCGCGCCCTCGAGCGGGGCACCGCGCTCGTCGAACACGGTGCCCGAGATGGTCTCCACGCCGGCGCCCGAGCCGGACGCCTGCGCCGACCCGAGCAGGGGGGCTGCCAGCAGCAGCCCTATGAGGAGGGCGCGGGACATGGCGTGGCGGGGCGCGTCGCGCATCGGTGCACCTGTCCATGGGTGGCTCTGGCGGACATCCATTCGGCCAGCACTCTATATATAAACCATTGTACCCTTTTGGACTAATATATCTTGTGCCAGCGTTCTCCGCGAGGGGGCCCCCGTCCGGGGCTGCGCTACCGGAGCCCCGCCAGCCAGGCGAGGGCGGCGGTCACCATGCCGCCGTAGAGCGCGCCCGCCGCGAGCTCGAGGGGGGTGTGGCTCCCCAGGGCGTGCCTGGCCCACGCGATGGGCACGACGAGGGCCAGCAGGGCCAGCGCCCACCAGCCGTAGAGGGCGGCCAGGACGACGGTGCCCGCCGACCAGGCGGTCGTGTGCCCGCTCACCTTCAGGACCATGGTGGCGGCGAGCAGGGCCAGGGCGAGGGCGACGAGCATCATCGCGAGGCGGAGGACCTGCGGGGGCGCGCCAAGCGCCCCAATCGCAAGCGTGCCAAGGGTGGCGCCCGCGGCCGCGGAGGCGAGGGGGCCGAGCCGGGGGGCCCGGTCGCTGACGTGGATCGAATCGATTGCGCCCCGGCGCTTGAGGTGGAGCACGCAGAGGAGCGGGACCACGACCGTGGTGCTGATGAGGACAGCGCCATAGAGGAGGGCCGTCCCGGGGTCCGGCACGTACCGGGGCCCGCAGAGCATGATGAATATAGGGACTGTGATGTACGGCGATGTGGAATTGGTGACCGCGACAGCGATAGATCGACACCGCACAGGGGTGGCTATCTCCAGGCACCTACTTGGCGTTTTCCTCCCCTCCGACCGTTCGGACGGGCGCCCCCGGCATGGCGATGATGCATGCCCCCGCAGTCGCTCCCTCCATTTCCGAGCCGGAGCCTTCTCAGGCCATCCGAAAGATATAAAAGGACGGCTGACGGGTGTATTGCCTTGGGAGATGGGACCATAAGGGGTAGAGCCTTCCCGGCAATCGTGGCATTGTTGATGTTGATGGCATCCGCGCCGTCCTTGGGAGGCCTGTGGCAGGGCACCTCGGAGATCGACAGTCCCATCGACATCCCAAAGGAGGGGCCAGGGAGTAGCGGAGCGCAGCTCGCGGAGCGCCTCCTATCCAACGTGGAGCCCAGCTTCGTCGAGAACCTGGGTCAGATCAGCGACCCGGAGGTGCGGTACTATTCCAGGGGGGCGGGCCTTGCCATTGGCCTGAGGCCCGACGGGATCTGCTACATGGTGTACAAGGAGGATGGGCGATCGCCTCCTTCCCGGTTCGGGGGAGCGCGGGCGGACGCCGCGAGCTTCAGGATGTCGTTCATGGGGTGCAACCAGGTGGAGCCCGTCGGTAGAGACCCACCGGGGCAAGGCAATTCGTTCCTGCTTGGCAATGACCCCTCGCGTTGGGTGAGGGACGCACGGAGCTACGGCGAGGTCCTCTACGAGGGCCTGTACGACGGCATCGACCTGAGGTTCCACTTCAAGGAGGGGGAGCTCAAATACGACTATTTCGTGGGGCCGGGAGCTGACGCATCGAGGATCCGCCACTCCTACGAGGGCGATATCTCCATGGAGGTGGACCCCGTGAGCCAGGACCTGCTCATCCGCACCGAGGTAGGGATGCTGCGCGACGGAAGGCCTGTCATCGGGCAGGATGGCATGGCCGGCCGCATCGATGCCCCGGGGGCATTCGAGCTCTTGGACGGATGCACCTGTGCATTCACAATCCCGTCCGAGGTCTCGCGCGACAGGGCCTTCATCATTGACCCGGGATTGGTCTTCAGCACCTACCTTGGGGGGAGCACATGGGATTGCCCGATCACGGTCACCGTGGCCAGGGACGACAGCATCATCGTGGGGGGCTACACCTTCTCTCAGGATTTCCCCACGACCGAGGACGTCTTCGACCAGCAGGGCAATGTCTCATCGGGCTTTAGGGATGCGTTCATCTCCAAGTTCAGTCCGGAAGGCGCCCTCATGCGGTCGACCTACATCGGCGGGAACCTGGACGAACAGGTCCACTCCATAGTGGAATGTCAGAATGGGGACATCATCTGCATCGGGCTGACGGACTCATCGGACTTCCCCACAGGCGGAACACCTGGTCCTCCTCATCGTGGCATGTGTGACGGCTTCATCGCAAAGCTGAGCCCTACGCTTGGTGAGCTCATCGATGGCCGGTTCATCGGGGGGAGCTCCTACGACAGCGGCTGCGACGTGGAGCTCCTCGGAGACGGCTCGCTCGTCTGCACAGTCACGACATGCTCGTCCGACCTGGAGACGACCCCCGGTGCATATTGCCGCACCTATTCGGGCACAGGTGCAGTGGCCGATGCTGCCCTGCTGGTCAAGTTGGGTTCCAGCATGGAGCTTGAGTACTCGACATATGTAAACCGGTTGTATCCAGCGGATGCCTACGATGTCCTGTGGGATTCCCTCTTCCTATCCGTGGATGAGGACGACCACATCTACGTAGCGGGCGGCACGAACAATAGGGATTTTCCCGTGACCCCCAACGGATACTCGACAGCGTACAACGGTGGATCAATGGATGGAATCGTGATGAAGTTCGACCTTGGGGGGGGTGGTACCTACGATCTGCTTGCCTCGACTTACATTGGTGGCGATGCCTACGACTTCGTGTTCGACGTCGAAGCGGGGGAGGACGGTTTTGTCTACCTGACCGGGGATTCCATGTCCTCGGATTTCCCATTGAGCCCGGATGCTCTGGGAAAAATGATGATCGAGGGCATCGATTACGCATTCGTGACCGTCCTTGATGGCCAGCTCTCGAAGGTACAGTACAGCTCCTACATCAGCGGTGGTGAGTTCGTTGTCGGGTGGAACATCGAGGTTGGGAGCGACCGGACGGTGCATGTATTGTCGATGACGGGCGCCAAGGACGTCCCGACGACCGCGGGCTGCTTCGATCCCCTTCACAGGGCCTTATATGGAGTAAACGTGCTCTACATCACCAGCTTCAACATCTCCGTTCCAGAGCTGACCTATGCTACATACTTCGGAGGCGATGATTATTGCGCATTGGTCTACGATTCTTTAGATATTAACAGCGAGGACGAATTGGTGTTCACAGGTTATTCCACGTACTCGAACATACCAACCACCGAGGATGCGTATGACCGGATCCATGGAGGAGGTTCCGATGGAATCATCGCGTGCCTGGACCCTCACAACTGCGGCCTCCCCCTCGCACCGTCCAACCTGTCCTCGCGCCCAGGTGATGGAACGGCCGTCCTGCGGTGGGACCCTCAGACCATGAAGGGCTATCGCGTGCTAGAGTACAGGCTGTACGACGTCACACAACCATCGGCACCGAGGTTCATCGAGACGATATCCGCCGATGTGAACGAGACCGAGGTCTATGGATTGACAAATGGGGTGACATACACCTTGGGGGTCAGCGCCGTCAACAGCAGGGGCGAAGGGCCTACCGTGAACGCAACCGCCCGACCGCTCAGGGCGCCCTCGTCCCCCATCGACCTCGTCAGTGCCACCGGTGATGGCACCGTGACGCTCTCGTGGTCCCCTCCTCTGAGCGATGGTGGGGGGATATTGGGATATCGAATATCGCGTGGACCCCGCCTTGGCCAGATGCAGCCCGTGCACGAGACCCGGGACTCGTCCGAGCTGTCCTACGTCGATAGCTTTAATCTGAGTCTGGGGGGGCTTTATGTATATGCGGTCTTCGCATGGAACGAGGCCGGCATGAGCCCACCCAGCTATGTGGTGCAGGTGGCCGAATCCACCCCGGGTCCGCCGACGGCCTTCAACGCTACCCCTGGCGACGGCCAGGTGGCTCTCTCGTGGAGGGCCCCCGATGGCAACGGGGGCTCCCAGGTGCTCGGTTATCTCCTGTACAGAGGGTCGTCTGAGGGCGAGATGACCCTGATGGCCTCGCTGGGCTGGATCGAGCTCGGGTACAGAGATACTGGCCTCCTCAATGGCCACACATACTCCTATTGCCTCACGGCCATCAACGGGCACGGGTCGGGCGGTCCGACCACGACGCTCAACGCCACCCCCTACGGTCCCCCTGGACCGCCAACAGGGCCCGCTGCCGAGCCCGGCGATGCGACCGTGCGTCTGTCGTGGAGGCAGCCGGACAGCGACAATGGGCGCAGGGTCGAGTGCTACCGCATCTTCATGGGAGATTCCCTTGAGACGATAAGTGACTATGGGGTCTCGTACGAGACGGCAACGAACATCACCCGGCTCAGGAACGGAGTCACGTACCTGTTCCAGGTCGCGGCCGTGAATGCGGCCGGCTCAGGCAGGTGGAGCAACATGGTCTCCGCAACCCCGTACGGGCAGCCAAGCGTCGTCTCGAACCCGTCCGCGACCCAGACACCGGATGGCGTCCTTGTGCGATGGTACCCTCCGACGGACAGTGGTGGCTCGGAGCGATTGGTCTACACCATCTACCGCGGCAATGGGCCGGAGACGACCCCGGTGGCATCTGTGACGAATGGTTCTCTGGAGTATCTGGACCGCGACATCCAGGTCGGGCTTCTGTACCACTATGGCATCCGGGCGGGCAATCCCCTCAAGGAGGGCCCCTATTCGGCAATCGAACCGGTCATGATATTGTTCGTGCCAGGGGCGGTCAGTAATGTCGAGGCCCTCGGCCAGAACGGCCAGGTCCTCGTCAGATGGTCGCCACCGGAGGACAATGGTGGAAGCAGCGACCTCGAGTACATAGTCAGGAGGGGCCTTGTCGGGGGGACTGACGGGCTGGAGGACATCTTCTGGACAGACGCGAACGAGTACCTGGACACCGGCCTCCTCAATGGGAGGACCTATCGCTACGCAATCGTTGCCAGGAATGAGAGGGGCCTCGGCCCCCAGTCCGATTTCAGTAACGCAACCCCACTCGGAAACCCGCCCGCACCGATTCTGAAGCTGCGGAAGGACGATGGCAGGGTCGTCCTGACATGGGCGCTGCCCTCGACGGAGGGGACCGTTCCCGTCACGGGCTTCATAGTGAAGCGCGGGACGTCGATGCTCGACATGAAGGTCATCTCCACGCTCGGGGCGGTCTACCGTTACGTCGATTCCGGCCCTCAGACGGACAACACCTACTTCTATCAGGTCATCCCCGTGAGCTCGAGGGGTGTCGGGGACCCATCGGAGCTCGCATCCACGACATTTGAGGCGCCCCCGAACCTTACGGCCATGCTCGTAGTGCTCGTGGTGGTGGTCATCATCACGATGATGTCAATCCGTGTCCTACGCGACCGCATGGAGACGATGAGGCTCCGTCGTGCAGAGGCGCAGGCGAGGAGGGACAAGGCGGGCGGCGCTGTCGTGGTCGACGTCTCCGAGGGAGGAGCCCCGAGGGGGATTGTGGAGGAGGTGTTCGCGGTCCACCGCGATGGACGGCTGATAGCGTCCTGCGCGCGCGAGGGGGAGGGGAGCCAGGACGCGGAGCTCATGTCGGGCATGCTCATCGCCGTGCAGGGGCTGGTCCAGGACGGATTGCACCAGAGCGGCGAGCTTGAGAGCATCAAGTACGGGAGGAGCACCATCCTGCTGATGGTCGGCTCGTACATGAGCCTTGCAGTGACGGTCCTGGGAGAGGCTGACGAGAGCCTCAGGGACAGCATCGAGACCACTCTGCGCGCCATAGAGACGTCCTATGCCGGGGTGATCGAGGATTGGACGGGGGACCAATCCGCCATCCCGGGGATAAGGGGCATGATCGCTGGGATCGTGGCCCTGACCAAGGGCATCGACCGCGAATCGATCACCGGGGGCCAACCCACGCAGACAGTGAACGCGGCTTCGGCCGTCGATTTCCACCGCGGCTACGTCAGGCTCAAGGTGGTGGTACTCAACGCGAGCAAGGACATCGCGGCGGATGCCGCCATAGCGGTCGAGTACGACTCCACCATGCTCAGGCTCGAGCGCCTTGAGCCACCGGACCTCAGGCGCAGCGGCGACAGGGTGGACCTTGGCAACCTCGGGGCGGGGGAGAGCAGGACGGTCGCCTTCCTCTTCGACCCCCAGATCTGCCAGGGCACGCACATAGACGGACTGCTGACCTACTTTGACAACAAGGGCGTCCGGCAGCGCGTCGAGATGAGGCGTCGCCACGCGGAGGTCGTGTGCCCGATCTTCTTCACGCGCGAGCATGCGAACACGGCAATGCTGAGGCGGTTGATCAAAGAGGACCTCCACATAACCGACATGAGGCTCTTCCGCTACCCGAAGGAGATGCAGCCGATGGAGGCATTGGCCATCGCAAAACAGGCCCTCGCGTCAACTGACATACAGCTCGTCCGAGAGTACATCGTCGAGGTGCCCTTCTTCGAGGCCGAGGTCTGGTACTACGGCGAGACGAAGGTCACCGGAAAAAGGATGGTGATGCGGGTGGGCGTCATGGAGGGGAGACGCCTCATCGAGTTCTTCGTGGCCGCCACGATGATGGAAACGATCACGGGCCTGCTCGCAGACTTCCGACGCGAGCTCGAGCGGGCGATAGCGAGCGCCACTGGACGCGCAATCCGTCTTGAGGCGGAATTCGATGAAGGGGTGCGCACCGAGCTCGGGGCAAGGCGGCTCCTGATCGATACCCAGAAGCAGGACGACGAGCCAATCGACACTGGCGGGAACGTCCCTGGACAAGTGGACGCGGCCGGGACCCACCGGAGGTGAGGGCAAAATGCATATGTTCACCGCCAAGGGACATGCCTGGTCGGGGTCCGCCCAGGAAAGCGTTCTGCGGAGGGGCGGAGCATCCGTTGCATCACTGGGGCTGGTCATCCTCGTCGCGACAATCATGCTTCTGCCCCCCATCCCTCCCAGCGGGGACTCCATCCTTCCGGCCCCCTCGAGATGCGACGAGGATGTGGATGAGGCCATTGCGCAATCGAAGGGCCTTGAGGGAGCGATGGGGCACCCCCTGGCCGGGCCCTCCGGGTTCCTCGAGAACAGGGGTCAGCTGACGGACCCGCTCGTGCGGTTCTATACAACGACCGCCCCCGTCGCTGCCGGGTTCACACCCGCCGGCGTCAGATTCCTATTGAGGGATACGGTCGAAAATGGCCCTGGGCCGTCACCCACGGGTTGTGACGGCACAGTCCCGGGAATCACATACCAGTTGACCTTCGGGAACGCCGAACCCGTCGAGCCTGAGGGGATGGGCGCTCTGCAGATTCCGACCAGGGTTTACAGCGGTCAATACCGGGGTATTCGGCTAGATGACGTGGCATCATTCTCGGAGATCATCTACCAGTCAATCTACCCAGGGATTGACCTTAGGTTCTATTTCAACGGAGGTCGGTTGAAGTACGAGTTCAAGGTGGGACCTGGGGCGGATGCCGGGCGTGTTCTGCTCACGTACGAGGGGGTCTCGGACCTCGCCGTGGAGCCGTGCTCTGGGGACCTGCTCATCGATGTCGATGGCCACCAGGTCAGGGACGAGCGGCCGGTCATAATCCAGGAGAGTCCTCAAGGCCGTCTGTCGATCCCCTCCTCCTTCATGCTCTCGGGCTCGTGCTCCTACGGTTTCACCATACCGGCCACATGCGACGCAAATGCCCCCTTCGTCATCGACCCCGGATTGCTCTACTGCACGTACCTCGGTGGTGAGAGGTGGGATGACATCCGTGGCCTGGCCTTGGACAGCGAAGGGAACGTCTGCGTCTCTGGCAGCACGTACTCACCGGACTTCCCCGTCACGACACCAGGGAGCGTCGTTTCCTTCTTCCAGGACATCTTCATTGTCAAGCTGGACCCGACCTGCAGCAGGATCATCTTCTCGACCCTCGTCCAGGGGGCAAGAGGAGAGTCCGCCTACGGTCTGCGGGAGCTCCAGGACGGGAGCTGGGTCATCGTTGGGGCGACCTGCTCTGGAAATATGCCCACGACGCCGCTGGCGCTCAACAGAACCTATAACGGGGGATGGGACGGTTTCGTCGTCAAGCTGGCCAGCAACGGCACGCTCACCTACTGCAGCTACGTAGGCGGGACCGGGAACGAGTATCTGATCGACGTCCAGGTCGATGACCAAGGTTCGGTCTACATGGCCGGCTGGACATTCTCGACGGACCTTTGGTGCAATCCGAACGCCTTCTGCACGACGTTCGAACCCACGTACCTCAGCCCCGCCGCCGCGTTCGTTTTGAAGACCGATGCCTCCATCTCCAGAGTGGACTTCTGTACATACATCAACAATCTCGAAGCCGCGTATTGGAACTCTGCAACCATTAAGATGAGCATCGGGCGCTCGGGTGACATCTACATCGCAGGGACCACATGCGAGCGGTCCTTCCAAAACCGGGGGAGCGGTTACTCCACAATCGGCTCCGGCTCGAGCGACGGATTCGTGATGAGGATGGCCCCCACGGGGGACCGGTCGCTCAATTTCACATTCCTCGGCGGTTCTGCGATAGACAGGATCCACTCGGTCGCCATCTCGGGGGATGGAAGGGTCCTGGTCTGCGGCTCGACGAACTCCACCGACTTCCCTTGCTCCAACCCGCCTGGAGAGTTCGGATGGGGCGCGTTCCTGGTCGCGCTCGATGAGTCCTTGGGAAGGGTAGAGCTCACGAGGTGCGTGAGCAGCACGTCGACAAGCTTCGCTACCGCGCTCTCGGCCTCACTTCTTGCCGAGAGGGCGTACGTGCTGGGCTACTCGAGCGCGGATGACCTTCCGTGCACGTACGGGTGCTTCGATCCCGTGAGACGCTACGAGTACCGTCCCTTCTTGCTGGCAGTCAACATCTCCACGGACGAGGTCGACTACTGCACATATCTCGCAATCGGGAGATCAAGTTCAGGGAGCATGCTGACCCTCATGCTTCCCACGGGGATGGCCATCGGGACTGGCGATGTCCTTTACGTGGGGGGCCGGACGAATGCGCACAACTTCACGACGACCCCGTCGGCACTCTCCCCGTCGTACCGAGGGGGAGATTTGGACGCATTCGTGATGGCGTTCGACCCGCGAGCGTGCGGGCTGCCAGGGGTCCCGAGCGGGGTCCTCGCGAGTGATGGTCTTGAGGAAATGACGATTTCATGGCGTCCCCCATCGTACGAGGGCGCCATGGTCCTTAGGCATCTGGTCTATAGGGGTGAGTCCCCGGACGCGATGCCGACGGAACCAATTGCGACAGTCCATGCCCCTCTCAACTGCACCGTGGACACCACTGCCGTACCCGGCATCCGATATTACTACCGAGTATCCGCCGTGAACTCAGCGGGCGAGGGGGGCCTGAGCGAAGCATCGGTGGGCAGGTCGGTCAGCGTCCCCGGTCGCCCGCTCAACCTCACAGCGGTCAACGAGCTTGGGAGCATCCACCTTTCATGGGAACCGCCCGAGAACGACGGGGGGTTGCCCATAATGTACTACGACATCCTCAGGGGACCAGACATGGCAGGGCTCAGCCCCTACCACACCACCGTCAAGCTGGAGTTCGTGGACCAGCTCGTGAGGCCCTCTGAGACCTATTGCTACGGCATCGTTCCCATCAACACGCTCGGGAGCGGGAAGATGGCCACGACGATGATCATCGATTGGCCCACCAACCCCTCAGCGCCTCAAGGCCTTGGGCTCAGGCCGGGCGATGAGCAGATCACAGTGCAATGGCTGCCTCCTGAGCGGAGCGGGGGCCCTCCCATAGTGTCTTACAGAATCTACGCCGGCACATCGCAGGACTCCCTAGAGCCCTGCGCTGATATCCAAGCCCCGACGACCTCGTACACCCAGCATGGTCTCTCGAACGGCGCGACGTACTACTACAAAGTGACGGCGCTGAACGCCTTCTACGAGGGACCGGCCACGGGGATGCTTGCCGAGGTGCCATTCGGCCGGCCCTCGGAGCCATTGAACGTGTCTGCGACCGGTCTGCCGCACAAGGTGGCCCTCTCTTGGGACCCTCCATCGAGCACGAACGGCAGGACGATCCAGGGATACCGTATCTACAGCGGGCTCAGCCCTAACACCCTGTTCTACCTCACATGGACCATCTCCACCTCATTCAACCATGCAGGGCTCGTGGACGGCATAGCCCAGTTCTACGAGATCGTGGCCTTCAACGAGGCGGGCGAGTCCTTTGTCCGGTCGGAGCCAGCCACGGCAATCCCGATGAGCCCACCGGGAACGCCGACGGATTTCTTCGGACAGCTCGTACCGGGCGGCGTATCCCTGGACTGGGGCGTCCCCACCGACCTCGGGGGGGCGCTGAACATCACATACCAACTGTCCAGGGCTAGCCCCGGGACCGATGAGACCCTGCTCGGCAACATCACCGAGGGCCTGGCGTACCTGGACGGGGACGTCGAGGTCGGGGTCACATATGTCTACAGATTGAGGGCCATCAATCCGGCCGGTCCGAGCGAGGGCACCCTGTGCATGATCCAGTTCGTCGTCCCCCCCGGCCCGGCCATGAACTTCACCGCCTGGTCAGGCATCGAGTGCGTTCACCTCGAATGGGCATCGCCGCTATCCGACGGAGGTTCACAGATCGAGGCCTACTTCATCTATAGGGGGACCTCGCCAGAGAGCATGGAGAGGATCAACTGGACGAACGGCCTCACCTATCTGGACATCGATGTCAAAGCGGGGACGACGTACCTGTACTACATCCAGGCGAAGAACGCCCGCTACAACGGCACGGCATCCAACATATCGGAGGTCGTGCCATGGGAGCTGCCTCACGCGCCCACCGACGTCGAGGCGAGGTACGTGGAAGGCAAGGCCCTGCTGGGCTGGGTCGCCCCAGCAAGGACGGAAGCGCAGGCGCCGGTGACCGGCTACAGGATCCTGCGGGGCTTGACTCCCCAGGTGATGCCTCCCATCGCGGAGGTCGGCGATGTGCTGTCGTACATCGATGACACCGTGGAGCGCGGACCGACCTACTTCTACGGGATCGTCCCAATCAGCACCATAGGAGATGGTGAATCTTCCAGGACCGTCGCGCTGGAGACAGGTGTGCCTGGAACGGGCCTGTCGGGCACCACCATCGTCATCCTCCTGATCCTGGCCGTCATCTGCCTACTGATAGTCGTCGGCATCGTCGGCCAGCGCCGAGCGGCCGCCGAGGCGGCACGGATCGCGGCTGCGGCCAGCGGGGCTGCGGCCGCGGCACCTGGCCCGACGCACATCGTCGAGGAGATCTTCGTGGTCTACCGCGACGGCCGGCTCATGGCGACGTGCTCGCGCGAGGAGTGCCGCACCGAGGACGCTGACCTGATGTCGGGCATGCTCATCGCGGTGCAGGGCATCATCCAGGACGGGCTGCACAAGGGCGGGGAGCTGGAGAGCATCAAGTACGGGGACAACCTCATCCTGATGGCGAGCGGGCCCTTCGTGAACCTGGCCGCCGTCATCTACGGCGAGCCGGACGCGGGGCTGCGGGAGCGGCTCTCCTCGACCGTCCAGAGCGTCGAGACCTCCTACGCAGGTGTGATCGAGGAGTGGACGGGTGAGCTGACGCAGGTAGCTGGCATCGAGGGCATCGTATCCCCGCTCGTGCAGGCAACGGCCTCCCTCACAAGGTCGGACATAAGGGCGGTCAAGGCGGTGCAGAGCGTGTCCGTCCTCTCCGCAGTCGACTTCTACAGGGGGTACGTGCGGCTCAAGGTGGCGGCTGTGAACGCCACCGAGGGCCTCATCGCGGACGTGGCCATGGAGGTGGCCTACGACGCGGACATGCTGCGCCTCGAGCAGGTGGAGCCAGAGACCCTCGTGCGCAAGGGGGACCGCGTGTCGATGGGGAACATCAAGCCCGGGGAGCGCAAGACGGTGGCGTTCTTCTTCGACCCCCAGATCTGCCAGGGCACGCACATCGACGGCCTCCTGACCTACGTGGACTCGCAGGGCGTCCGCAACCGCGTCGAGATGAAGCGGAGGCACGCGGACGTGGTGTGCCCCATATTCTTCACGCGCGAGCACGCGAACACGGCCATGCTCAGGAGGCTCATCAAGGAGGGTCTCGACAAGAAGGACCTGCGGGTGTTCCGCTACCCGCGGGACCTCTCGCCGGAGGTCGTGCTCACGCTGGGGAGGGCCGCGATGGGGGGCACGGCCGTGCAGCTCGTCCGTGAGTACATTGAGCGCGGCCCCCCCTACTACGCCGAGGTCTGGTACTACGGGGAGACGAAGGTCCACAGCTACAAGATGGTGATGCGGCTGGGGGTCGTGGAGGAGAAGCAGGCCATCGAGCTATTCGTGGCATCGACGGCTATGGAGCCCATCACTGGCCTGATAGCGGAGTTCAGGCGCGAGCTGGCCAAGGTCGTCGGCGAGAAGGCCTCATCAGTCGGGGGCCTGGGGCTCGAGCGCGACGAGGCGCTGGAGGTCGAGCTCTCGTCGCGAGAGCTGATGATTGACACGGTCCCTGACGAGAATCCGTCCCCGGACGGGTCGATTGAGTAGTCCGGGTCGTGGCCGAAGGTCCCAGGAGGCCAGCGTCCCCGAGCACGTCACTTCGTCACGGGGACGAGGCACATGAACACGAAGGGCGCCTCCCCTGTGTTGCGGAACTGGTGCATCTCGTCCGCGGGCATGTAGACGACGTCCTCGGGGTGCATCGCGTGCTCCTTGCCCTCGTGCCTGAGCACGCCCTCGCCCGACATCACGAAGACCTCGTGCTCGTAC
>Ga0316622_100001118_pt1 | contig 16994 bp, 14 predicted proteins | sample OWC_Aug_OW2_C1_D_FD_207646 | JGI IMG/M metagenome (GOLD analysis project Ga0316622, IMG submission 207646) | Wetland soil microbial communities from Old Woman Creek delta, Ohio, United States - OWC_Aug_OW2_C1_D5_C | ecosystem: Environmental > Terrestrial > Soil > Wetlands | place: USA: Ohio... | reverse complement strand
GCGTCGCCGGGGAGCGAGCGCGATTTCGCGCTGACGATGCCGGAGGTCACGGTGTTGTCGAGGCCGTAGGGCGCGCCGATCGCGACCACCCATTCGCCGACGCGGGTCGCCTCGGGATTGCCGATTTTCACGACCGGCAGGTCGCGCGCGTCGATCTTGAGGACCGCGACATCGGTCATCTTGTCGCTCCCCAGCACCTTGGCCTTGAACTCGCGCTTGTCGGTGAGCCGTACCGTCACTTCGCTGGCATCGGCGACAACGTGCGCGTTGGTGAGAATGATGCCGTCGGCGCTCACGATGAAGCCGGAGCCCATGCCCTGCGCCGGCATGGCGTCGGGCAGCGGCGGGTGCGGGAACTGGCGGAACCCCGGAAAGCCCGGGAAGTCGGGGAACATGTTCTCGATGTCCGGCATGTCGCGCCCGCCGCGGGCGGCGACCTTCTCGGGATTCTGGCTCACGCTGATCTGGACCACCGCCGGCCCCTGTCTGGCCACGAGATCGGCGAAGTCGGGCAGGGCGGTCGCCGGACGCGCAGCGGGTGCCGTCACGGCGGCGGCAGCGGTCGGGCTCGTCGCGGCGTGGGCGCCCTTCACGCCGGCGCGATCCGCGACGACCGCACCGGTGGCAAACGCGCCGGCCACCGCCAGCGCGATCAGACTGCGTTTGAACGTGCTCGCTTGCATCGCTTTCTCCTGAATGGGAACTCGCGCCGGCAGTCCATCGCACCGGCTTGCACGCAGGATAGCGGCGCAGACTTAAGCGAGAATTAAGGTGTCGCGGGCGCCGCGACCGCGGGGAAACGGACCGTGACCGCGAGTCCGGGACCCGCGGGCCCGCCGAGCCCCGGCCCCAGCGTGACCTCGGCGCCGTGCCGCTCGACGATGCTCTTGACGATCGCCAGCCCGAGGCCGCTGCCGGGAACGTCGGCGGTCCCGGGCGCGCGGTAGAAGCGGTCGAACACGCGCGCGTGCTCCGCCGGCGGAATGCCGGGCCCCGCGTCGCGCACCGACAGCAGCACCGCATCGCCCTCGCGGGCGACGGCGACATCGACGCGGCCGCCGGCCGGCGTGTAGCGGAGCGCGTTGTCGATGAGGTTCGACAGCAGGGTGCGCAGGCTCGCGGCGTCGCCGTGGACCGGCGCCGCCTTCGCGCTGTCCGCCTCCGGGCCGGCGAGACCGAGATCGACGCCGCGCGCGGCGGCCAGCGCCACGTGGTCGGCGATGACGCTGCGCGCCACCGCGGCGAGATCCACCGGCGCCAGCGGGCGGTCGGTGACGCCGGGCTCCTCGCGCGCGAGCGTCAGCAATTGCCCGACGAGACGGGTGGCCCGGTCGAGCCCGGCGCGCAGCTCGGCCAGCGCGGCCGCGCGCTCGGCGTCGCTGCCCGCGCGCTCGGCGAGCTGCGCCTGCAGGTGCACCGCAGTCAGCGGCGTCCGCAGCTCGTGCGCGGCGTCGGCGATGAAGGCGCGCTGGGCATCGAGCGCGCCGTCAAGGCGGGCCAGGAGCCCGTTCAACGCCCGCACCAGCGGCTGCACTTCGCGCGGCAGCCCGGACTCCGGCAGCGGCTCCAGCGTGCGCGGCGAGCGCCGGCCGACCGCGGCGGCCAGGCGCTCGAGCGGCGCCATGCCGCGGGCGATGCCGAACCAGACCACCACCACCAGGAACGGCGCCACCGCGAGCAGCGGCAGGATCGTCGACAGCGCCATGCTCGCCGCCAGCTCGCGCCGGACCTTCATCGGCTGCGCCACCTGCACCACCTGATCGCCGGCGAGCGTGGCGAACACGCGCCACTCGCCGCTCTCGGTCGCCACCGTCCGGAAGCCGATGGGCCCCTGCTGCGGCAGCCGGCGCTGCGGCTGCGAACGGTAGACCTCGACGCCGTCACGGTTCCAGATCTCGACGACCAGCGCGTCGGCGCCGGGCGTGGCGCCGAGCGGGCCGCGGGCGGTCAGCGGCATCCCGGTGATCGACGACGCCATTTGCGCCAGCTGGTAGTCGAACAGCGCGTTGGCCTCGTCCCGGGCGCGCAGATACGTCGCCACGGCGGCGGCAACGATGGCCACGACGAGGCCGAGCGTCAGCCAGCCGACGAGCTCCCGCCGGATCGAGCGGGTGGGCGCCGCGGTGGTCACGCCGGCGCGATCATCCAGCCGACGCCACGCACGTTGCGGATGGCGTCGGCGCCGAGCTTGCGGCGCAGCCCGTGCAGGTGGACGTCGACGGCGTTGCTCTCGACCTCGTCGTTCCAGCCGTAGAGCTTCTCCTCGAGCTGCGCGCGCGACAGGATAGCGCCGGGCCGGGCGAGCAGCGCTTCGAGCAGCGCGTACTCGCGGGCCGACAGCGCCACCGGCGCGCCGGCGACGCGCACCTCGCGCGCGGCCGGCCGCAACTCGATCCGGCCGCAGGTGATGACCGGCTCGGCGCGGCCGGCGTGGCGGCGCAGCAGCGCGCGGATGCGCGCCGCGAGCTCGTCCAACTCGAACGGCTTGACCAGATAGTCGTCGGCGCCCGCGTCGAGGCCCGCGACGCGATCGGCGACGGCATCGCGGGCGGTCAGGATCAGCACCGGCCGCGCGTCCCCGCGCCGGCGCATGGCGGTGAGAACGGCGAGCCCGTCGCGCCGCGGCAGGCCGAGGTCGAGCAGCAGCAGGTCGTGCACGTTCTCGCGCAGCGCGAGCTCCGCGGCGTGGCCGTCCTCGACCCGGTCGACGATGAAGCCGTCCTGCCGCAGCCCCCGCGCGACGGAGGCCCCGATCATCGGGTCGTCTTCGGCCAGCAGCAGGCGCATCGGCGTGGCAGGACGTTTGCCCGTCCTCCGGGCGGTCAGGCCTTGGGTTCGAACTTCAGCGCCGCCGAGTTGATGCAGTAGCGCTGGCCGGTGGGATCGGGGCCGTCGTCGAACAGGTGGCCGAGGTGCGCGTCGCAGGCGGCGCAGACCACTTCCGTGCGCTGCATGAACAGGCTGGCATCGGCCCGGGTCGCGACGTTGTCCGGCGTGGCGGGCGCCCAGAAGCTCGGCCAGCCGCTGCCCGATTCGAACTTGGTGTCGGAGGCGAACAACGGCGCACCGCAGCACACGCAGCGGTACGTGCCGGCGGCGTGGTTGTCCCAGTACTTGCCGGTGAACGCGCGCTCGGTGCCTTTCCTGCGGGCGATCTCGTACTGCTCGCGGGTCAGCGTCGCACGCCATTCGGCGTCGGTCTTGACGATCTTGTCGGGCATCGGTGGTCTCCTGCGGATTCGGGATTGCCGGCAGCGGCGCGGGCGAGGGCGGCCGGCCGGAACCGGATGCAGTATAGTCGAGCCTCCCCCGATTCCGCCCCGCCGTCACGCTTTGAGCGCCGCCATCGACATCCCGTTCCGCCATGACGTGAAAGTCATCGGCCTGGTCGGCATCGCCCATACGCTGTCGCATTTCTTCCAGCTGGCGCTGCCGCCGCTGTTTCCGCTGCTGCGCGACGAGTTCGGCGTGTCGTTCGCCGCGCTGGGCGCGCTGGTCGCGGTGTTCTACGGCGCGAGCGGCGTCACCCAGTTCGCCGCCGGCTTCGCCGTCGATCGCTTCGGCGCGCGCCCGGTGCTGCTGGCCGGGATGGCGCTGCTCGCCGGCGGCACGCTGCTGGCCGGATTGGTGCCGGGTTACGGCTGGCTCTATCCGCTGGTCGCCCTGATGGGGATCGGCAACGGCGTCTTTCATCCGGCCGATTTCGCGATCCTCAACGCCAAGGTCGCGCCGCACCGCCTCGGCCACGCCTACAGCACCCACGGCGTCGGGGGCAATCTCGGCTGGGCGCTGGCGCCCGTGGTGAGCTACTCGCTCGGCCTCGCCTTCGGCTGGCGGATCGCGCTGGTGGCGATGGGGCTCCTCGGCGCCGCCGTGCTCGCCCTGCTGGCGACGCAGCGCTCGATGCTCGCGTGCAGCCACAAGGGTGGCGGCGTGACGCACACGCTCGCGGGCAGCCTCGCGCTGTTCCGGCAGGCGGCGATCCTCATGTGCTTCGCGTACTTCTGCATCAACACCATCGCGACGCTGGGCCTGCAGGCCTTCGCGCCGACGGTGCTCAACGCCGCGTTCGCGATCCCCTTGGCGGTCGGGGCCTCCGCCCTCACGGCGTTCCTGCTGGGCAGCACCGCGGGCATCGTCGCCGGCGGCGTGTTCGCGAGCCGGTCCGAGCGCCACGACCGGATCGCCAGCGCGGGCCTGGCGGCCGGCGCGCTGCTGGTGCTGCTGCTCGCCACGTGGCCGCCCGCGCGGTCGGCGCTGCTGCCGCTGTTCGCGCTGACCGGTTTCGCGCTCGGCTGCACCGGGCCATCGCGCGACATGATCGTTCGCGCGGCGACGCCGCCCGGGGCCGCGGGGCGCGTATACGGGTTCGTCTATTCGGGGCTTGATCTGGGCGGGATGCTGGGGCCGGTGTGGTTCGGCTTCCTGCTCGATCACGGCGCGGCGCGCGAGGTGCTGTTCGCGGTCGCCGCATGCCTCGTCATCGCCATCGGCACCGTGCTCCAGGTGCGGCGCACGGTCGCCGCGCCGCGGGTGGCGGCATCGTCCTAGGGAGGATCGGGCCATGGACCTCGGGATCGCCGGCCGGCGCGCGCTGGTGTGCGCGGCAAGCAAGGGGCTCGGCCGCGGCTGCGCGCAGGCGCTGGCCGAGGCGGGCGCGCGGGTCACCATCGTCGCCCGCACCGAGGCGGAGCTCGAGCTGACGGCGGACGCCATCGGCGCGCGCACGGGGCAGCCCGTGCAGTGGGTCGCCGCCGACATCGCCACGCCCGCGGGCCGCGCGGCGGCGCTGGCGCGCTGCCCCGATCCCGACATCCTGGTCAACAATGCCGGCGGGCCGCCGCCGGGGAACTTTCGCGACTGGGACCGCGCCGCGTGGCTGCGCGCGCTCGACGCGAACATGCTGGCGCCGATCGAGCTGATCAGGGCGACGGTCGACGGCATGATCGCGCGCCGCTTCGGGCGCATCGTCAACATCACCTCGGCGGCGGTGAAGGCGCCGATCGACGTGCTCGGGCTGTCCAACGGCGCCCGCAGCGGCCTCACCGGCTTCGTCGCGGGACTCGCGCGCGAGGTGGCGCGGCACAACGTGACGATCAACAACCTGCTGCCCGGGCCGTTCGAGACCGACCGCCTGCGCTCGATGTACGCGGCGCGCGCCGCGGCCACCGGGCAGGCGGTCGAGGCGGTGCTGCAGGCCGGCCGCGACGCCAATCCCGCCGGGCGCTTCGGCAGCCCGGAGGAGTTCGGCGCGGCCTGCGCGTTCCTGTGCAGCGCGCACGCCGGCTTCATCGTCGGCCAGAACCTGCTGCTGGACGGCGGCGCCTACCCCGGCACCTTCTGACGCGCGCCCGTTGGCGTCGCCGGTCACCGCGACGGGACGAGGGTCACGATGCCGCTGACGGCGTCGGTCGCGCGCTCGAGCGCCGCGTCGACGTCGAAGGCGATGTCGCCGTCGGGCTCGGAGCGCCCCGTCGCGTGCACGGCGGCGAAGTCGAACAGCGACCGGTCCATCAGGTGCGAGGGCACGACCTTGGCCAGCGCGTTGTAGATCGACTCGATGCGGCCGGGGAATTTCTTCTCCCAGTCGCGCAGCATCGCCGTCACCTGCCTGCGCTGCAGGTGCTCCTGCGACCCGCACAGGTTGCAGGGGATGATCGGGAACGCCATCAGGTCGGCGTAGCGTGCGAGGTCGCGCTCGCGCACGTAGGCAAGCGGCCGGATGACCACGTGGCGGCCGTCGTCGGAGACGAGCTTGGGCGGCATCGTCTTCAGCTTGCCGCCGAAGAAGAGGTTGAGGAAGAACGTCGCCAGGATGTCGTCGCGATGATGGCCCAGCGCGATCCTGGTGGCGCCGAGCTCGCTCGCGACGCGGTAGAGCACGCCGCGGCGCAGGCGCGAGCACATCGAGCACATCGTCCCGCCTTCCGGGACGACGCGCTTCACCACGCTGTAGGTGTCCTGCTCGGCGATCCGGTACGCGACGCCGAGGCCCTCGAGGTAGCGGGGCAGCACGTCGGCGGGGAAGCCCGGCTGCTTCTGGTCGAGGTTGACCGCGACGAGGTCGAAGCGGAACGGCGCGCGCCCCTGCAGCGAGCGCAGGACGTCGAGCAGCCCGTAGCTGTCCTTGCCGCCGGAGAGGCACACCATCACCCGGTCGCCCGGCGCGATCAGGTCGTAATCGCCGATCGCCTCGCCGACCTGCCGGCGCAGCCGTTTCTTGAGCTTGTTCGCCTCGAATTCGGCCTTGCGCGGATCGCGCGCGCGCACCGGCGGCGCCGCGCTGGCGGCGGTGTCCGGGATGGTGGCGTGGAGGGCGTCGTTCATGGGGGCGGGCGCTGCGGCCGGCAGGATCCGCGAGGCGCGGATGGTAGCATAGCCACCCCGACGTTCCCGGTACATTCAAGGGCATTCACGGTAGAGGCCATGCGCACCATACTCGTCGCCAATCCGAAGGGCGGCAGCGGCAAGACGACGCTCGCCACCCACGTCGCCGGCTGGCTCGCCGGCAAGCGGCAGCGGGTGGTGCTCGCCGATCACGATCCGCAGCGCTCGGCGACCGAGTGGCTGGCGCGGCGGCCGTCGCTGTTTCCGCCGATCATCGGCCTGCGCCCGGGAGCGAAAAAGGGCGAGCTGCGCGGCTTCGATCCGCAGTACGTCGTGATCGACAGCCCCGCCGGAATGCGCGGCGACGACCTGGACGACGCCGTGCGCGCCGCCGACCTGATGCTGGTGCCGGTGTCGCCGTCGGCGTTCGACATGGCGGCCACTCGGCGCTTTTTCGCGGCGGTCGGCGAGACCAAGCCGGTGCGGCGCGGCACGCTCGCCATCGGGCTGGTCGCGATGCGCGTCGACGCGCGGACGTTGAGCGCGGGGGAGCTCGACGCGTTCCTGGGCGAGCTCGGCCATCCGCTGGTCGCGCACCTGCGCGACACGCAGGTGTACGTCCATTGCGCGCGCGACGGCGCCACGGTCTTCGATCTGCCGCGCTCGCGGGCCGAGGCGGACTGGGAGCAGTGGCGGCCGCTGACGCGCTGGATCGCGCGGCAGATGGGCGCCACCGGGGGTTGACCGCCCGCGCGGGTCAGGCCTCCCGCCGGGCCGCCCCAAGGGAGGCCTGCACCCCCTCGGGGGCTCAGTTGTCGTGCTTGTCGAGGTACCAGTAGATCCGGCGCCGGGTCGGTGACAGCGGGATCACCGGCCTGATCGCGCCGATCGACGACTTGCAGTCGGGCCCGACGCAGGTGGACTTGGTCGGGTCGCCGGCACCGATCACGAACGGCAGATCGGTGCTCTTGCCCGCGACCGTGACCGTCACCACCCCGGCCGTCGGCGAGGGCGGCAGGCCGCCGCCATCGAACACCGTCATGCCCCTCGCCGCGGTGAGGTAGTTGACCTGGTAGCCGCGCGCGGTGCCGAGGTTGGCGCAGACCAGGCCGCCGGGCGCCGGCGGCTGATTGGTGCCGAAGTAGGTGAAGCCGCCGATGGTTGTGGGCCCGTTGACGACCTTCTCGCCCTTGTTGGGCAGCACGATGAAATAGCCGCGCAGCGTGTTGTCGTAGAGCCCGGCCGACGCGTCGAACAGCGTCATCGGCGCGGCGGTCGAGTTGCTCGCCGTGGCGTCGACGATGGTCGTGGCGCCGGACGCATCCATGCCGGTCTTGGTGTCCTTGAGCCCGTAAAACCGGTTGACGATGTTGACCGAGTCGTTGGCGTAGAGCGGATGCTCGCGGTCGCCGGTGCCGGCCAGGACGAGATCGAACTCCTTGGTCGGCACCACGTCGGGCGGATACAGGAACTTGCGCTTGGTCGTGCCCGTTCCGCCGAGCTCGGCCAGCTTCGTGACCTGCCAGTGGGCTGGGGTCTTGCCGGCGGTCGGCTCCAGGTCCACGCGCCAGATGTTGCCGCCGGCGTCGGCGGCGTAGAGGCGGTCGATCTTTCCGCCCTTGTCCCAGTCCCGGTTGACGAGCGTGATGTCGGCGGGAATCGAGTAGGTCATGCCGGTTTGCGCCGACGTCGCCCCGCCGGCGCACAGGCCGCCGGTGGCCGGGACCGGACCGGCCTGCCAGACGATGCACCCGGTGACCGCATCGAGCACGAAGATGCCACGCCCCATCGCCGGGTGGCCGACCCCGGGCGTGTCCGGCGGCTCGCTGTCCTCGTTCACGTCGTAGCCGGCGCCGAACACCAGGACCGGGTTGGTCCAGCCGTTGACGAAGGCGACCTTGGGCTGCGACCAGGTCTGCCCGAGCTCGCCGAAGCCGGTGTCGCAGCCGACGTTGTCGCCGAGGTTGGGGCAACCGCGCTTCCACAGGAACTTCGGCACCGCGGGGTCGCTGACGTCCAGCGCATAGAGAATGCGGCCGCCGCGCCGCGCCGAGAGGTAGACGTAGGCGGTCGTGGTGGTGCCGCCGCTCATCGCCTGATAGACGCCGGTGATTCCGTCGAAGAAGTAGTCCTTGCGCTTGGGCGTCGGCACGATGCCCGACGGCGTCGTCGGCAGCTGCAGCAGCGGCAGGTTGACGTTGAGGCGCGACAGCTTGGGGAAAAACTCGGGCGGAATGAAGCTCCACAACTCGCCGCCGGGGGGAACCGTGCCGATGTTGCCGGTCTTGTTGCCGTTGACCGCGCGGAAGGTGCCGTCGTTGGCGCCATAGAAGACCACGACCTTGCTCGACGCGCCGCCGTAGTTGATGACCGAGGGGCGCGAGTGCATGACGTCGCCGTGGACCGACGGGCGGACGTTGACGATCGTCTGCGCGGGGTCGGGGCTCTGCTCGTCGCCGATGTTGTCCTCGCCGCGGATCCAGCGGATCAGGGAGTCGCGGTCGGCGCCGACCAGCGAGTTGGTCACCGTCACGCCGGCCCCGCTCGGTGCGCAGGGCGGGCTGGTGGTCGCGGTGTAGGTGAAGTTGGACCCGTCGATCCGGGTGATCGCGAAGTTGCCGACGTAGGCCGCCTCCTTGGCGGCGACCGGGCTGCCGCCGATGCTGACGACGTTGCCGGTGACGAAGGGGTGGCTGACCGCGGTGCGGGCGGTGACCGTCGTGTTGGGGGTCGGCGATGCACCGGTGCAGGCGACCGGGTGCCGCAGGTCGGTGATCGCGACGCTTGCGGCGCGATCCGCCGTCGGGCTGCCGGTGTCCGGCGACGGCGGCGTGGTGGTGATCGTGAAGCAGAACACCTTCCGGCCGGCGGTTCCGCTGACGCCGCAGGCGTTGTTGCGCGCGCCGTCGAGAATCGCCGCCAGCGTCACGTTGTAGTCGAGCGGCGTCGCGCCGGTGATCGTCACCTTCGCCCCCGCCCGGAACGTCGTCGGGAGGTTGGCGGTCGCGGTCACGGTGACCCGCGCCGTGTTGTCCGCGGCGGTCGCGGCCCGGACGATGCCGTTGGTCGCGATGTTGGCCGTCGACGATCCGACCCGGGCTCGGCCGCCGGTCCCCGGCGACAGCGGGTTGTCGATGATGGTGTAGCGGAAGCTGTTGGCGTTGACCACCGTGATCGCGTAGGTCCCGTTGAAGCGGGCGCCGCTGGCGCCGGAGATCGTCACCATGTCGCCGGTCAGGTAGCCGTGCCCGGCGACCACGGCGGTCGCGGTGGTCCCCGCGCGCGTCAGCGACGTGACCGTCTTGGGGCTCGACGGCAGCGTCGCCGTGTAGGTCCCGACCGACGGCGTGGGCGGCGTTTCGACGATGTCGTAGGTGAAGGTCGTGGCATTGACCAGATCGATCGTGAAGTTCCCGTTGAGCTCGGGATAGGCCGAGCCGGCGACGGTCACCTGCTGTCCGTCCGTCAGCGGGGGAACGGGGGTCGTCGTCAGCCGCAGCGTGACGGTCGTGCCGTTGCGCGTGATCGTCGAGACGGCCGTGGTCGGCGGGGTGAGCGCGAGGGCGGTGGTCGAGACGTCCGCGTTGGTGGTCGCAAACGGCGTCGCCGACAGATTGCTGCCGGCCGCGCAGATGCCGGTGCAGGTGTAGACATTGCGCGGGTTGGTCGCGCCGCCGGCGGTCGCGTCGTAGTCGTTGTGCAGGTTGGCCAGCCGCAGCTGCTGCCCGACGCCGCCTTTTTCGACGATCTCGCCGTCCGGGCTGTCGAACGCGCCTCCGACGCTCTGCGGATTGTTGAACCAGAAGCCGCCGGGCGGACTGGCGTCGGGCGCCTTCGACACGTCCTTGCCGGTCCAGTAGCTGATCGCGTTGGGCGACAGGAACCCCGTGCCCGAGCCGCTGATCGCGCCGGCGCCGGTGGAGTCGGCGAGGAACAGCTTGGGGTTGGCGGCGTCGGTGGTGTCGACGCCGAACTGGTACTGCTTGAGGTTGCCCATCCACCGCGGCGCGCCGCTGCCGTCGGGACGGAACATGCCGATGTACACCTGGTTCTGGTAGGTGCCCCGGGTGTTCACGCTGACCGGAAGGCTGGCGGATCCGAAGACGCTGTTGACCGCCTGCACCTCGTAGAAGATCTGCAGCAGCGCCTGGGCGATGGATTCGATGTCCGCCGCCACGAACGCCTTGCCGCCGCCACGGTGCGCCATGCTCCGCAGGTGCTGCACGTAGTCGAGGCTGGGGTCGCCGCCGGTGGCCGCGATCGTGTAGGTCGTGATGTTCTGCCGGTCGTTGGCGTCTTCGCCGAAATCGGACTGGTAGAGGAACCGCGCCCACTCGTCGGACCAGGCCACGTCGTCCCGCGTGTTGGGCCCGAAGGCGGACGTGTCGATCTGGACCTGCTGCGCCACGGTGGCGCCGGAGGCCGCCAATCCGGCGGCGCCGCCCGCGTCGCCGTTGCCCTTTTCCGGGTAGCCCTGCTTGGCGGCGGCGCCGATGAACACGATGAAGCTCCGCTGGCAGCTCAGCGTCACGTGGTCGGCGTAATTGATGCCCGAGAGACCCTGGTTGCCGGTGAAGAAGGCCCAGGATTCCTTCATCACGCTGCTGGCGGCGCGGCTGTTGCTCTTGGCATAGCCAGCGGTGACCAGCGACACGAGGCTGTCGATGCCGGCTTCGTCCATCGTGGGGAGGCTGGCCGGCGCGGAGGGAGGGACGGCCCAATGCCCGCCCTGGTTGTCGGCGGGACCGTAGATCATCAGGCCGAGATTGATCTTGCCGACCAGCGATGCCTGCGCGCGCAGCCGGGTCCCGGCGACCGCGATCGCGCACTGGACCTGGTCCATCAGCTTGGTGCCCGAGATGCCGGCGATCGGGCAGGTCGAGCTGAAATCGGCGTCGTTGCTGGCGGCGGTGTCCAGCACGATCAGGATGTTCGGCTTGATCCCGTCCGTCGGAATGTCGCCGAAGATGTCGATGTCCTCGGCGTGCACATTCGCGATGCCCAGGAGCAGGGTTGCCAGAAAGCCCAGGGTCCAGCCGGATTTTTTCATCGCTCGTCCGATTTCCCGTCCGCGGCGGCGCCGCCGGGCGACCTGCGCGGCAATGCGCTCAGCACGTTTTCCAGCCTTCGATGCGCCGCGCGATGCCCTGGTGGACGCTCACCTTGGCGGCCGAGCGCGTGGCGTCGTCCACGACGGCATTCACATCCCACTGCTGGGTCCGGCAGATGGCGTTGATGTCCGACGCCGGAGAAATTCCGGAGTTCTGCACCGCCCCGCTGGCGCGACAGGCGACGTCGTCGGGATCGGAGTTGTCGCGATTGGCGAGCTCGGCCTGCGTCAGCGGCACGGCGTTGAGGCAGGTCGGCGTGGCCACCGCGACGGTGTAGTCGGTCTTGGTCTGGTCGTTGCGCAGGCTGACGCTCACCGTTGCGGCCTGCGGCGCGACGGTGAAATCCTTGCTGATCACCTGCTCGATCGCCTGCTGCGCGGCGGCAACGCCCTCGGTCCGGGCCTGGCTGTTGGCGGTGATGCGCAGATTGACGGTGGACATGTTGATTGCGGAGAGAACGAACAGCGTGATCACGACCAGCATGATCAGGCTGATGAACAGCGCGGCGCCGCGCTGCGTGCTGGCGCAAGGGTTCACCGGGGCATCTCCATGTGGTTGGGCATCACGCGCCGCCATAGATCGGTTCCAGGCGCTGGCTCAGGTTGACGACCCGGACGAGGCCGGTGAAGGCGTGGCGCTTGAACGCGCCGCCGGGCGTCACGTCGTTGGCGCTGCCGTCGGCATTCGCGCCGAGCCGGTAGGTCTTGGTGTCGGTGAAGCCCGGTGTCGCGGTGACGTTGCGGGCGAGCACGTGCACGCGCACGGCCACGACCGATGCCCAGGCGGTTCCTGTCGCGGCCGGACGCGCGGCGAAGCTGTCCGGAGAGCCGTCCGCCGGCGCGCTGGCGTCCAGCCCGTACTCGAGCTGCAGGTTCTCGATGCCCTCGACCAGCGGCACCAGCGTCCACCCGCCGGGACCGAGCTCCATCCGCTTCAGCGTGGGCAACGCGGGATCCGAGGTCTGGCACGCCCCCCCCGTGCCGGTTCCCTTGCTGCAAGGGCTGACGAAGTAGATGCGGGTGTGGAAGGCACGGATCGGCGCCGCGGTCGCGCAGTCCTTCTGGGTCAGGGTGAATCCGCTCGTGGCCAGGTGGAAATGCTCGCTCTCCGAATCGCAGAAGCTGGTCTGCGTGTAGTACGCGCCGGACACCGCGCTCGCCGGGGGAACCGTCGTCGTCTGCGCACGGCGGATGACCAGCACGTCCGTCCCGCTCACGTGGCCGGGCACGCAGGGCGGCAGCGCCCCCGACGGGTCGGCGGTGCCGGGCACGAAATCGACGCCCTGGATCGGCATCGGCAGCGCGGCCACGAGCGTGGCGAGGGTCGTGCTGCAGGGGTCCGGCGGCGCGGTGGTCGGCGCGGTGCCGAAGGACGCCGTCTCGCCGTAGAAGCCGGCATGGCGGATCTCCTCGCTCAGTATGTGCATTGCGTAACGTCCGTTCTCGATCTGCCGGCTCACGCGATCCGCTTCCGAGAAACTGCGGCTGCTGGTGACGAAATAGGCGGACAGCCCGAGCAGGAGCAGCAGGCTCAGCGTGATCGCCACCAGCAATTCGATCAGGGAGAACCCGCGCAGCCGGCGGGTCAAGCGGCGTGCGGCCGTGCGGGCGCGCGGCCTTCCGGTGCCGGCAGGAGGGCGGACGCGGGCCGCCGGGTGGACGAAGTCGGTCATGGCGCGTGCGCTGCTCGTGGCACCCGCTTACGACGCGCCCAAGGCGGCGATCCGGATCGTCGAGCTGACGATCCGGCGCCGCGATTCGCTGCCGTAGGCGCCGGAGCCGCAGGTCAGCGTGGCGGGGGGCGAGGCGACCGGCGCGAAGCCCTGCCAGGCGACGCTGACGGTGTAGACGCCGGTTCCCGGGAGCCCCGTGCCCGCCGAGTCGGTCAGCTCGGTCGTCGCATCGTAGACGATGCAGCCGCGCGCGCCGATCATCGCGCCGACGCAATTGGCGCCGCTCGCGGACGAGCAGCTTCCGCTGGCGGAGACTTCCGTCGCGCCTTTGAGCAGGTTGTCCCACTCGCACAGGTCGAACGCGGCGCCGGTCTTGCCCGCGCAATTGGTGAGCGCACCCCCGCCGCCGACGACGGCATCGCTGTAGGCCAGGTTGTACGCATCGTTGCGGTTGGCGTTCATCCGATCGAACATGTCCTGCAGCAGCACGATTGCCTGCGCCCGCTGGTAGGACTCGATCTCCGCGTTGTGCGCCTTGGCCTGCAGGCCGATGAGGCCGAGCAGGCCCAGCAGCAGGATGACCAGCGAGACGAGGACTTCGATCATGCTGTAGCCCGCGGCCGCGCGGTGGCGGGGCGACGGCAGCCGGGCGGGATGCGGCGGGCGGCGTACCGCGCGCGACGGGAACGGGGTCATGGCGATCGGAGTCATGTCAATTGCACCCATTGGCAGGATTGCCGTCGGTGTCGACGATCACGGTCGGACGGCCGCTCAGGTCCACGGCCACGCACCGGGCGGTGACGTTCGGGTTGAGCGCGATGCGCACCGTGACGGCGGCGGGCGCGGCGCTGACGTGACCGTCGCTGCGATAGGTCACCTTGGTGCCGGCAGCCACCGCCATCGCGGCGAGTTGGCTGTTCAGCGCCGATTGCGTCCGCAGCACGGTGCCGTCGGCGAGCTGCACGTTCCACCCGCCCTTCCAGTCGTTGGCGACGGGAACGACCTCCACGTCCGCGGCGCGCTTCAGCGCCTCGCTCCGGGCGAACAACAGCGACGTCTGGAGATCGGACGCGCCGGTCTTGACGTGCTGGGTCTGGATCAGATTTCTCATCGGCGGGAGTGCCAGAGTGACCAGGATGGCGACGATGGAGACGGTGACGAGCAGCTCGATCAGCGTGAAGCCGAGGTGGCTTCCGCGCCGGCTCGGGCGGCGGGTCAGAACTCCCACTTGGTCGACGGCGTCTTGTTGTGACGGCTGTCGAGACACAGGTTGCCGTCCCGTGCCTGGCCGCCGGTCGCGGTTGCCGTGATCACGTACCCGGGGCCGGAAAGCGCGTTGCCGGCGCAATCGTTGCCGGTCACGGCAGCGGTGACGGTGTAGTTCGCCGCGACGTCGCGCGGGGCCGACATCCCCAGCCCGCCGGTGCCGATGGTGGCGGTGTAGGCCCGCTGGTCCAGCATGTACTGTTCCTGCCGGTTGGCCAGGTCCATCATGAACTGCGCCGCGGCCGAGCGGTTGACCCTGACGGTCACGCTGCTGTAGGAGGGGAGGGCCACCGTGACCAGAATCGCGATGATCGCGACGCCGATCAGCACCTCGATCAGCGTGAAGCCGCGCGCCAGCGGCGCGCCGCAACGGTGATTCCCTGCCGTGTTGGGGGACGTCCTCTGCCGATCGGTCATCGCCACTCTCCCTTGCGTGGGGCCAGCCGGAGAGAGGGTGTGGCGCAGGCAGGCGAAAGCCGGATCAGGCTCTCGATCGGTCAATCAGCAAGCCGCTGATTGGCAACCCCGCTACCCGTCGCCATAGGCGCTTGGGTCGGAGGCTTTGCGTCACCAGCTCTCGCTGGCTTTGCCAAATGAAACCTTTGCTGCGAGCCCGACGGGCGATTTCTCCTCGCCGGCGGGGTGAAACTCCACTTTTCAGGCCGTAATCGGGTCGAAGCTGCGAACCCGCTATGCCATCGTCCTAAGTATAGAGCCGTTTCTCCGCAAGGCCGGCTGACGTCTGTCGCCGAAAAACTACCGCACGTCGCCTGGCGGGAACCGCGGCACCCGGGTGAACGTCGCGGCTCAAGTTCCCGATCCGCCACCCGACTGCACCGTCGAAAATACGCCGGGGCACCTTATGCTGTCAACATAAGACGATCATTTCATCGTCGAACAAGTTGACGGGCGTCAAGAAAACGTCGCGCTTTGCCGCGGTGGGGTGGCTGACACGAGGCCCGTCGCGGCCCGGTGGCATTCCCCCGGCGGCCTACCCGAGCCCGGACGCACGAGCGGTCGTCGGCCGGCCCGGGCCATCGTCCGGATTCGCGGCTGTTCGGGGCGCCGGACCTACTTCTTCACCGCGTCCTTGGCGGCTTCCGCGGCCTTCGCGGTGGCTTCCGCCGCCTGGCCGGCGGCTTCCTTGGTAACTTCGGCCGCCTGGCCGGCGGCTTCCTTCGTGGCGGCGGCGGCGTCCTTGGCCCCCTCGGCGACGTCTTTCGCGGCTTCCTTGGCGGCTTCGGTCGTCTTGGCCGCGGCTTCCTTGGCCGCGTCGGTGGCCGCTTCGCTGGCCTTCATCGCCGCCTCCTTCGCCTTCCCGGCGGCCTCCATCGCGGATTTCTTCGCTTCGTCGGCGGCCGTTTTCGCGTCCTGACCGCAGGCGGAAACCGCCAGGGCAGCGGCGGCAACAAGCGCAAGCAGGTGGAGATTCATCGCGTACTCCCGTAAGCAGTCGGCTGGCAGGGCACCGCGCGGCGGTCCCTTTCACCGTCCGTCGATTATAGCCTCCGGGGCGTGGCCGATGATCCGGCCGCCGGCGCCGCCGTGAACGCGCGCCGACCGGCGGCAATCACCCGCGCGTCGCCGCGCCGGGGAGCCGGACGACCCAGCCCCATACGGTAGCGAGCACGCCGAGTCCGGCGGTCGCGATCGTGAACGCCAGCGGGTACACGGTCCCGTCGTTCGACGCGCCGATCCACCAGCCGACGAGCGCGGCGAGCGCCATGGTCAGGAATCCGAGCACGCCGGCGGCCGCCCCGGCCTGGCGCGGAAACGGGGCGACGGCGCCCGCCTGCGCGCAGGGAAAATTGATGCCGTGGGCGAACATGAAGACGAACTGCGGCAGCAGGATGGCCGCCCAGTGCTGCAGCCCGACAACCGCGAGCGCCGCCATTGCCATGCCGCCCGCGGCGGAGACGCAGGCGGAGAGCTTGAGCGTGCGCACGATGCCGCGGCGGGCGAGCAGGTGGCGGCAGGCGATGGTGCCGAGGAGGTAGCCGACGACGCAGAAGGCGAAGCAGAAGCCGAACCAGGCCGTGGGGACGCCGAGCACGCCGATCAGCACGAACGGCGACCCGGAGATGAATGCGAACAGGCCGCCGTACGAGGCGGCGCCGACCAGCGCGTAGCTCAGGAAATGGGGCGAGCGCAGAACCCGCGCGTAATTGCGCAGCAGCGCGCCGGGCCGTGTGGCCGTGGCGTCGGGATGCGGGTTGGTTTCCGGAAGCCACGCGAGCGTCGCGACCAGCAGCGCCCCCGAAAAGACCGTGAGCACCACGAAGGCGGCGCGGAAGCCGAACCGGACCTCGAGGAAGCTGCCGAGGATCGGGCCGAACAGCGGGCCGATCGCGAGCAGCGTGGACGCCTGCGCCATCACCTTCGCGCCGGTGAGCGGATCGAACATGTCGCGGATGACGGCGCGCGCCACGACCACGACGGTGCAGCAGCCGATGGCCTGGAAGAACCGGGCGACGATCAGCGTCTCGATCGATGGCGCGGCGGCGCAGGCGATGCTGGCTGCGGCGTACAGCGCGATGCCGGCGATGGTCACCCGGTAGCGGCCGTGGCGGTCGGACAGGGGCCCGATGACGAGCTGCATGGTGCCGAACGCGATGATG
>Ga0316622_100001117_pt1 | contig 16996 bp, 16 predicted proteins | sample OWC_Aug_OW2_C1_D_FD_207646 | JGI IMG/M metagenome (GOLD analysis project Ga0316622, IMG submission 207646) | Wetland soil microbial communities from Old Woman Creek delta, Ohio, United States - OWC_Aug_OW2_C1_D5_C | ecosystem: Environmental > Terrestrial > Soil > Wetlands | place: USA: Ohio... | reverse complement strand
TCATTGCGCTCGCCAAGCGATTGCCGCCCCCGAAGCAGATCGACGCACAGGTGTTCACGGGCGGCTTCGGCTGGCGCCAGCTTGCGGCAGCCGCGCCGCAGATCGTCAGCCTGGTTCGCGGCGGGAAGATCAGGCGCTTCATCGTCATCGCGGGCTGCGACGGGCGCGACCGATCGCGCACCTACTATCACGAGGTCGCCGAACGGTTGCCGGCCGATGCGATCATCCTCACGGCCGGGTGCGCCAAGTACCGGTTCATGAAGCTGAACCTCGGCGAGATCGGCGGCATCCCTCGCATCATCGACGCCGGCCAGTGCAACGACTGCTACTCGCTCGTCAAGATCGTGCTCCTGCTCATGGAGACGTTCGCGGCCAAAAGCATCAACGATCTCCCCATCTCCTTCGACATCGCCTGGTACGACCAGAAGGCGGTCGCCGTGCTGCTGTCCCTGCTACACCTCGGCGCCACGGGAATTCGCCTCGGCCCGACCCTGCCGGGATTCCTCTCCCCGAAGGTTCGCGCGGTGCTCGTCGAGCGGTTCGGAATTCGATCGATCGGCACGAGCGACGCGGACGTCGAGGCGATGATGGCCGGACGCTGAGTACGTGACGAGACGTCTGGGTGGGCAGCGGCGTGGCCGTCCCACCGTCCTCGGCGTGAGATCATTTCCGTGAGATAACTTCAAAGAGGCGGGCTACAGGGTACCTTGACAGTCCGGCCTGAACTCTTGGTCCCCTTTGCGGGGGCGGGCAGCGTGAAGTCCACCAACGCTGTACGACAACAGCAATCATCAACTGGCTGCCCCGTCACGTCCGCCCTTCACTTGGCCGGTCGCCTCGGCGTCACTTCGTCCGGGGAAGCCTCTACCGGGGCGAATGCACTGCGGCGGGGCGAGAGTGCACCCTCGTCGGGATGGTCAGCAACCTCGAGGGCATCCCGCACCGCCGGTACCGCCGTCAGTCCTTCGGCCGCAGCTCGTGGTCGATCCACCGGCCGCTTTGCGCGACGATCCCCGGCAGCGCGTCCACGTCGGCCACGGTGGTGTTGAAGTTGACGATGCAGGCGCGAAGCGCGTAGCGACCCCGGATCACCGCGTTCGAGACAAAGGCCTCGCCGTCCTTCTGCAGCCGGTCGAGCAGCGCTTGGTTCAGGCGGTTCAGGTGCTCCTCCGTTGCCGCATCCCCGACCCGCTGTCGTAGGTCCTCGGGCACGTACCGAAACGTGGTGATGCTCAGTGCGTGGGTCAGCGGCTCGAGTTCGGGGTGCGCGGCGACCTGCTCACGCAAGCGACGCGCCAGCGCCAGGTCGTCGCCGATCATTCGCAGGTAGCCCTGGCGGCCGACCTGCCGCAGGGCCAGCCACACCTTCAGCGCGCGGAAGCCCCGCGAGTTCTGCAGGCCGTAGTCGACGTAGTTCGTCGCCTCGACCCCGAAGTGGTAGTAGGGCGGGTGATAGGCGAAGGCCGCGCGGAGGGCCGCCGGATCTCGCACCAGCACGCAGCCCGCCTCCAGCGGCGCATACAGCCACTTGTGCGGATCGACGGCCACCGAGTCCGCCCTGGCCAGCCCGTCCAGTTCCGACGCGGCACCCGGTACGGCTGCGGCGAACCCCCCGTACGCGCCGTCCACGTGAAACCAGATACCCCGGGCCCGACAGACGTCGGCGATGGCGTGCAGCGGGTCGACCGCGCCTGTGCTGACCGAGCCCGCCGTGCCCGCGACCATGAGCGGCCGGCGTCCTGCGCCGAGGTCATCCGCGATGGCGCCGCGGAGTGCACTCACATCCATCCGGAGCTCCTGGTCGGTCGGGACCCAGCGGATGGCCTCGGTCCCTAAGCCGAAGAGATCGGCGGCCTTCTGGATCCAGGTGTGAGTCTCCGCGGACGCATACACGACCAGCGGGGCCCCGGCGGCCGCGAGTCCGCCCTCCCGGACCTGCGCGCTCGCCGCCGCGACGCGCGCAGCCAGGAAGGCGGTGAAGTTGGCGAGGTTGCCGCCGCTCACCAGCAAGCCCCCGCACGGTCTGGGGTAACCGATCAGTTCCGCGATCCACCGTACCGTCTGCGCCTCGATCTCGGTTGCCAGCGGCGAGAGGATCCACGCGCCGCAGTTCGGATTCACCGCAGCGGCCAGCAGATCGCCCAGCACGCCGATCGGTGCCGGCGGGGCCGTGATGTATCCGAAGAAGCGGGGGTGCGCGTTGAATGACGAGTGGTCGAAGAGGAGGCGCGCCGTCTCGCCGAGCAGCGTGCCGGGATCCTCGCCCTGCTCAGGCAGGGGCGCATCGCCCCCCAGGAGCTCCCGCAGCTCCTCCGGCCCCTTCGCGGGCACCACCCGTCGACCGGGCAGCGAGCCGAGGAAGTCGGCGATCTGGTCGACCAACTCGTAGCCGAGCTGGCGGAACCGTTCGGGCGGGATGGCCAGGGGCGTGTCGGGTGGCAAGCGTTTTTCTCGCATCCGAGCCTCCCGCAACGGGTTCAGCGCAGGCCGGCGAACAAGTCCTGCTCCACCTGCCGCCCGCCATTGACGGTGCTCAGGATGCGGCAGAAGTGCTGCTCGCCCCAGAGCATCTGGTGCTGCTCGGGCGTGAGTTCGTGCAGCCGACCATAGATCGCCAGCTGTGTCTCGTGGCGCCCGACGGCCCGCCAGACCGTTTGCCAGTGCGCCCGCGCGTCTATCCGGGTTGTCAGCATCCACTCCGGCCAGGGGGTCGCCTGCCGCTCCACGCCGTCCACGACGCTGACCAGCTTCTTGAAGACCCGCTGGTAGAGCTCCCAGACCCGGGGCGGCCACGCCATGTAGTAGAGCTTCGTGACCCGGTGCGGGCTCCCAGGGGCGTGCGCGGCGTCCGCGGCCACGAGGAGCGCGGTCGTCGTGAGCTGCGAGATGGCGATGTGGTCGGGGTGGCCGTACGCGCCGTCCGGGGCAAAGGTGACCACCACCTGCGGGCGGATGCGCCGCACGTGCTGGACGATGCGGCTCACCGCCTCCACGGGATCGGCGCGGTCCAGATCGCCGTCCCGGTAGTCGAGCAGGGACACCTCGCCCACCCCCAACTCGCGTGCGGCGGCGCGCAGCTCCCCCTCCCGCACCCGGCCCACCTCAGCCTCGCTGGGGCGAGCGGAGTCGTCGTAGAAACGCCCGCGCTCGCCACGGGTGGCGGTGAGGACGAACGTCTCCACCCCCTCGGCGGCATACCGCGCCAGCACGCCCCCGAGGCCGAGCGATTCGTCGTCAGGATGGGCGAGCACTGCCAGGAGACGAAGCCCGTTGGGACGGTGCGACCCCTTCGGCGGGTGGTGATGGTTCTGAGCCATGCAACCTCTCCGAACGCCACGCGGCGATTGGCGCTGCGGATCGAAGCAGCGTGGGCAAGTGCGCGCAACGCGAGCAGTTTACCAAGCCAAGCAGCCTGTCACAAGGGCCCCAGGACGTCTTCAATCTCCGGCTAGGATCGGGGCCCCGCACTTATCCCCTCGGGCGGCCGCGGGCATCTGGATCAATTCCGATCCTGTTGAATCCCGCGGGAGCCACCTGCCGCTTTTCTGCCCGCGCGTTTACACGCCGCCAAAACGCAAACGTCTCGCCTTGGGAATACGCTCGACCGCAAGCGTTACGGGTAGTTCCGCGGACGACGCGATACTGTGCCTCCCTGCGCGGCAACCTCCGGACTTGAGCATCTGCTGGCTGGCCCGTCACCTGCACACGCGTGTCTCCGGCCGACGCGGACGAAGCCGCGAGGAAGCAGCTAGATAGCCCGACACGGGTTCAGCCGCTGATGCGCGACGAATTCGCATCGCGATCGAAACATGGTCGCCACGGCTGACTGGCAGCCGCAGGGACCCAACACCGCAGCACAAGGAGAGCCGCGATGAGCACCACGCTGACCGAGAAGAAGATGCCCGAGCCGCGCAATGGGGTCGACACACCCACGCTCTTGGCCACGATCAATGCCGTCGGTGCCCAGCCCGAGCTGGCACAGTTCAGGTTTCGTGCTGTGAACCGATGGCAGCAGGGCACGCACAGTCGCACACGCATCCATTCGTTCTACGGCGCGGGCGGGGAGCAGATGCACGAGCGAGAATTCACCTACGACGCAGACCATCCCACGGTGTTGGTGGGTCGGGACCAGGCTCCCACGCCGGTGGAGTTTCTGCTGCATGCGCTTGCGTCGTGCCTCACCGCGGGCATCGGGAACATCGCGGCGGCGCGTGGCGTGACGCTCCACGAAGTGGAATCCACGCTCGAAGGGGATATCGATCTGCAGGGAATCCTGGGGCTCTCGGATCGGGTTCGCAACGGGTACCGGAGCATCCGCGCGACCTTCACGATAAAGGGGGATGCACCGGCCGAGAAGCTCGCACAGATCGTCGAGCAGTCGCGCAAGCGTTCCGCGGTCTACGATGTCCTCACCAACGGCGTGCCCGTGGAGATCGTCGTCAACGCCGGGTAATCCCAGGTATCCACCTCCGCCCTTCGGCGCCAGCCGGCCGGTGCGTGCACGACTCGCCCCGCCGGCGGCCCGAATGGGTAGGGAGCGCGCGATGCACTCTACGGACACCATCATCATCGGGGGCGGACAGGCGGGGCTGGCCATGAGCCGATGCCTGACGAATCGCGGCGTGGAGCACGTGATCCTGGAGCGCGGCCGCGTCGCCGAACGGTGGCGCAGCGAGCGCTGGGACTCGCTGCGACTCTTGACGCCGCGCTGGCAGAGCCGGCTGCCGGGGTGGCGCTACCGCGGGCCTGACCCGGACGGGTTCATGACAACATCCGAGGTCGTGGCGTATCTCGACGAATACGCGCGCTCCTTCCGCGCGCCGCTTCACACCGGTGTGACGGTCACCCGCGTGCAGGGTCGCGGGGATTCGTTCGAGGTGCAGACCGACGCCGGGGCGTGGGAATCCTCGAACGTGGTCATCGCCACGGGCTACTGTGCCAGGGCCGCGGTGCCTGGCTTCGCCGCCGAGCTTGCCAACGACCTCGACCAGCTCGTGCCCACGCAGTATCGCAATCCGCGACAGCTGCGCGCCGGCGGCGTGCTCGTGGTGGGCGCCTCCGCCACCGGGATTCAGTTCGCGTCCGAGATCGCCCGGACCGGTCAACAGGTCATCCTGGCGGTGGGCAACCACACACGCATGCCGCGCCGCTACCGGGGGCGCGACATTATGGCGTGGCTCGACGAGATGGGCGTGCTGGCGGAGACGGCGGACCAGGTACCGGATATTCAGGCGTCGCGGCGCCAGCCATCCTTGCAGCTGGTCGGAAACGAGGCGGGCGGCTCACTGGATCTGCAGGTCGTGCAGCAACACGGCGTGCGCATCGTGGGCCGCATGACCGGGGCCTCCGGCCACCAGGCGTGCTTCTCGGACGATCTCGCTGACTCGATCGGTCACGCGGAGCGCAAGATGCACGGGATGCTTGACCGGATCGATTTACATCTCTCGTGCTTGCGACTGACCCGCGCCTTCCCGGTTGAGCCGCGCCCCCGTGCCGTGGCCGTGCCCACGGCGCCGCGAGCGGTGAACCTCAGGGATCGCGGCGTGAACACTGTGGTGTGGGCCACCGGCTTCCGGCGCGAGTACCCTTGGTTGCAGATCCCGGTGCTCGATGCGAAGGGTGAGATCATTCACCGGGGAGGTGTCACCGCCCGTCCGGGGCTGTACGTGCTTGGGCTGCATTTTATGCGCCGCCGCAACTCGGCGTTTCTCGACGGCGTCGGAGCCGATGCCGCGGATTTGACCGAGCACCTCATTCAACACCGGGCCCGCCGCCTTATGGCTGCGGCGTGAGCCCCCAAACCATGCGAGACGACCATGAATCCAACGCCAACTCCCAAAGCCCGCTATGACGCCGTGGTGGTGGGGGCTCGCGTCGCCGGGGCTGCCACGGCCCTGCTGCTGGCGCGCGCCGGGCTGCGCGTCCTCGTCGTCGAACGCAGTCGCCGCGGCAGCGACACACTGTCCACGCACGCCCTCATGCGCGCAGGCGTCATGCAGCTCCACCGGTGGGGCGTGCTGCCCCGCTTGCTGGCGGCCGGAACGCCCCCGATCCGCCGCACCACCTTCCATTACGTGTCCGAGCCGGTCGTGGTCGACATCAAGGACAGGGACGGGGTCGATGCGCTGTTTGCGCCGCGCCGGACCCTGCTCGACGTCGTGTTGGCCGACGCGGCCCTGGAGTCAGGGGCGCAGGGGCTGTACGGCGCCACCGTCAGGGAGATCCTGCGCGGCCCGACCGGACGCGTGCAAGGCGTGCTTGTCACGGATGAAGTCGGCCGACAACACCGGGTGGAAGCTGACATTGTGATTGGCGCGGACGGGGCCCGATCAACGGTGGGTAGCGCGGTGGACGCGCGCGTGCTGGCCGAGGGCAAGTCTCCGGGGTCCTACCTATACGCCTACTGGCAGGGGCTCGAGCTGGATGGAACGCACTGGTATTACGCGCCAGGGGTGACCGCGGGTGCGATTCCGACCAACGAGGGCCTCTCCTGCGTGTTTGTGGGCATGCCCCCCGGCCGCTACCGCGCCCAGCCGGCGGTGCCGCTCGATGCGCTATTCCAGCAGCTCGCCTCAGAATGTCATCCCGGTCTGGCCGGTGCGCTTGGCGGCGCACGGCGCGCGGGCAAGTGTTATTCCTTCGCCGGACGTGCAGGGTTTCTTCGCCAACCCTGGGGCAACGGCTGGGCGCTGGTGGGCGATGCGGGGTGCTTCAAGGATCCGATCACCGCGCACGGCATGACCGATGCCCTGCGCGATGCGGAGCTGCTGGCCCGGGCCGTGATTCGGGGTACCACCGGCGCGCTCGCCGACTATCAGCGGGAACGCGATTCCTTTGCGACGGAGTTTCTTGAACTATCGGACCGGATCGCCTCCTTCGACTGGGACTTGGACCACCTCCAGGTGCTGCACCACCGGCTGAGTCGCCTGATGGCACGCGAGTGCGAATGCGTGCGCGATTTCGACACCGTGCATAACACCTCTACGGAAAGCACGGCGGACAGAACCGGCGGATACCGCCCGCTCGATTCTCCCGTGGCGGTCGCCGTGTGACCGTAATCCAGTGACTTCCCCTGGTTCACTTTTGTCGTTTCGGTCGATCCAGTCGCAGAGAGCCTCGTTTGCCGCTCACCAGGAGAAGGTACGTTGCGGCCGGGAGAAGGCGCGTCACACTCCGATCATCATCACACACCAGAGGGCCTCGGCGGCGGCGTGACCCGCCGCCGCGGGGCGAGGAGGGATCATGGCACCAGACTCGGCATGGAGGGGCAAGGCGCCGGGGGTGGGACAGCGGGCGGAACGCTCACGCCTCGTCCGCAGGGAGGACATCGTCCTTTTCACCGAGATGAGCGGCGACCGCAACCCGCTCCACTACGATGAGACCGCGGCCCGAGTGTCGCGGTTCGGCGAGATCGTCGTGCAGGGAGGCGTGACGAGCGCCATCCTGAACGCCGTCGTGGCCGAGGACCTACCGGGACCGGGAACGGTGTTCCTCCACGTGGACTGGAAGTTCACGGCACCGGTGCGGCCCGGCGACACGATCACCGGCGCGGTCGAGGTGCTGGAAGTCCGCGAGGACAAGCCGATCACGAAGCTCGCGACGACAGTGCGCCGGCACGATGGGGTTGTAGCCCTCGCGGGGACCGCCGTGTGCTACACGATGGACCTCGGCGGATCCTGACGCCATGGTTCCTCGCGAGAACGATCGCGCGGCCTGGGGAACGGCGGGCCTGACCGCAGCGGCGATGCTGGCCTTCGCCGCCAACTCGCTGCTCTGCCAGGGCCGCCCTCGACGGGGGCCACGCCGGCGCTGGGGTGCTTCTGCTGGGGGAAAGCCTGTCGCCGCGGCTCGTCGCCGCCGGCACACTGGCCCTGGGCGGGATCACACTCGCCGTGGCCGGCCGCAGGCGCTGAGGTGAGTCCCCGGACCCACTGGTCGGATCGCGGCCGAGCGGCGAGCCAGCTCAGGGTGTCAGCGGCCGCGCTCGAAGCTCACACGCACATCGCAGATGATTTGGCCGACGCAGGAGTGCGCTTGGGAACGTTCCGTTTAGGGAAGGGCGGCGGTGGAAGCTATTGCGCACTTGTGGCGCCGGGGAGCGGGTCGCCAATTGAGAAAAACACCCTTCCCCGAATGCCCCAAGCGGCATCGAAGGCGTCGCATCCAGGGTGCGGGAACGGTGCGGAGTGCGTGGCGGGTTGGGCGCCACCGGATGGCGGATGGCCTGGTGCGGCCACCATCTCATGCGCAACGGCCGCGATCACGCCGCCACCGGTCGGGCGACGTTTAGGACTTGCGCCGGGAACCTCACACGCGGGCTGTCTATGACCACCCGGTTGTGCGCCCTCGCAAGAGATCCGCCGGAGCCCCGAACGGACCCCGGCGGATGTATTGTCGCGGCACCGTGCCTGGGTCAGCGGCTGGCTTCCGCCAGCCCGGTCCGGGCGTCGGCATAATTCGGATCGAGTTGAAGCGCCCGCTGAAAACTCTCCCGCGCCTTGGCGCGATTCCCCAGCTTCAGGTACGCCCAGCCCAGGCCGTTGTGGAGGCCCGGCCACTTGGGGCGAACCGCGAGCCCTTTGCCAAACTCGTCCCGCGCCTTGTCATATGCCCCCGTGTAGTAGAGACACCACGCGTACCGGGAACGCACCTCTTCGACATCCGAGTCCGGGTCCGGGAAATAGATGTATGCGCCTTCCCGGGTCAGACGATGGAGGTGCGGCAGGGCCTCGCGATACCGCTGGAGCTCGAAGAGGGCATAGGCGAGGCCGACGGCGGCGTCACGATACCCGGGGTCGAGGGCGACCGCCTCCTGAAAGGCCGCGAGCGCCCGCTCGGACTGCCGGGCGCGGTGCTGGCTCCAGCCCAGCCCGTTCCAGGCCCCCTCCCAGCGGGGCTGGCGGACCGTCACCTGTCGGAAATGCTGGGTGGCGTCCGCGTACTGGCCGAGGTGGAAGTAGCTCCAGCCGAGGTAGACCTCCGCATCGTCGTACTGCGGCTCGTGGGCCAGCGTGCGCTGGAAGAGCGGGATCGCCGCCGCGTAGTCGCGGGCGCGGTATTTGGCCTTCCCGGCGTCGTAGTGCTGCTGGGCGATCCGCCCCTCCCGGAACGAGGTGGCGATCTCCGATCGGGTCTCCGCGCAGCCCACGAGCACGAGTCCGAGGATCAGGACCAGGCCGAGGACGCGTCCGGCTCGGCTCTGCCGTCCCAGGGTCCTCATGCTCGGTTCGGCCTAGCGCCGCGTCGGCCCCCCGCCCGACCCCGCCACGGTGGCGCCGCCCCGCTCGCCATGGTGGCCGTCCCGATCACCGCTGTACCCGTCCCGGTCACCACCGTACCCCCCGTGGCCGCGCCCATCGCGCTCGCCATGATGCCCGTCTTGATCGCCGTGGTGGCCGTCCTGGTCGCCGTGGTGGCCGTCCTCGGCCCCACGGAACGACCGCTGCGCCTCATGGACGGCGCCGCTCACCGCCGGGCCGACCTTCTCGCCCGCGGCTCGGGCCTCGGCCTTGGCGTTGTGCGCGGCCGTGGAGACCGCCTGGCCCATGTTCCGCGCCCCGGCGTGGCCCGGTCCCCCGTGCCCGTCCCGGTCACCCCCGTACCCCCCGTGCCCGCGCCCATCGCGGTCGCCGCCGCGGCCCCGCCCGTCCGCATGGCCGCCGTGGCCCCCGTGATGGCCACCCCGATCGCCGCCGTACCCGCCGTGCCCGTCCCGGTCACCACCGCGGCCGGCGCCCTTGCCCGAGTCGGCGTCCCCCTTGCCACCGCCCCCGCCGTTCCCGCCTTTCGCGTAGGCGACGTTATCGTGGCTCGACGAGAACGGCACCGATAGACCGCCAAGGAATGGGATCACTGCGACCATGAGGATTGCCAGAATGAAAGTCCGGAGGAACGGTCTCATGGCTGGCCTCTCCTTCTCCGATGCGCTACGACAGGGAAGATCGGTGCCGCACGTCCCGTACCTGACGTTACGGTATCGTACCTCACATTCACGACCACCGTCAACGGCACGGTCGAGGGGTCGGACCCCGGACTGTCGCAGACGAAAAAACGGCTACCGAAGCACACAGTCCCCTCTGGGGACACCATTCCCCCGGAGGGGGCCGTACTACGGTCTCTCGTTGAGCATAAAACGTTCCAGACGCTTCACGAACGCAAGATGGATCGCCGTGGAAGCCATTCCCCCCTGAGACATCAGGCACTTGCTGAGGAGGAGCTGGGGGGTTCCGACCCAAGGAGTCGCATGCGGGGTCTGGCGGCATCTGCACATTTTTCCGATGCGCCGCGCACCGGCCGAGTGCTTTGTCAGCACACGGACGCATCCCCGCTTCAGAGGGGACCAGGAACCCCCGATCTGATTCGCGCCAGCCACCCGTTCCGCTGTGCGGAGACCGCGTTTACTTCTTGCGCCCCTTCCCGTTCCCTTTGCCCTTGCCGTGCCCCTCATTCGGCGCCCCGCCATACACGAGATCCCCGCTCTTGAGGGCGTGAAACTCCTGGGAGCCGGGTTTGATCCCGAGTTCCTTGGCGATGACGCCCCAGCCCTTCCCCTTGTGGGTCTTGTATGTCTGGACCACGGTCTCGGGCGGGCGGTGGCTCATCTGCCCGAGTTGGAAGACCATGAAGGCATCCGCCGGTGAGCCCACGGTGTGCAGGACGGCCTGGACTTGCGGGATGGGCACCCCGAACTGCGCACTCACCGTGGCATGGAAGCCCGGGAGGTCGACCCGCGCCTGGACATTGACACTGCTCAGGAAGGTGTCGAGGCTGGCCGCCGCCACCCCCGGCAGCGCCGCCAACATCAGCACCAGAACGGCAAGCAGTATGCGCACCATGCGATGGCTCCTTTCTCGCGCGGCCCGGCAGCGCCGCGATCAGTCCCCTAGTCGTCGTATCCCTTTTTCTTCGCGTGCCCCTTCGCGTGCGCCCAGGACGGCGGCCCGTGCTTCTGCTTCCAGTGCTTCGGCGGGGCCTTGTAGTATGTCACGGGCACACCGAGGATCGGGCGCGGCACCCGCTCAAACGCAATGACCGCCCACGGCCCATTGTAGGCCCGGGCCGACAGCCACACGTCATCCTGATAGACGTAGAACCGCCCGTTGTACGCGAAGTAGTTATACGCCAGATGCGGCGCGTAGGAGACCGCGGTCCCCGGCACGACGGCGAGGGCGGGTCGACTCCCGAGACGGATGTCGACGCTCACGCTGGCGGGCGGAGGCGGCGCCGCCACGACCGGGGGCGGCGGGGGAGCGACACTCACCGGCGGTGGGGGTGGAGGTGGTGGCGGGGGCGGGGGCGGAGGTGCCGCCGCTGGCTGCGGCTCGTTCGCCTGCATCGCATCGCCAATCAGGGCGCCGCTGATCACCCCGACGCCGGCCCCAATGAGGGCGCCCGTGCCCGCGTGGCCGGAGGCACTGCCGATGGCCGCCCCGGCGCCGGCCCCGACCGCCCCACCCACCAGCGCCCCTTTCTCCCGGGTGGTGAGCGGGGTCGAACAGCTCGCCAGGCACAGGACGAGCAGGAGGAGCGACCCAAAGCGGATACTCCGTCCGGTTATTGTCGTTCTCGAGAGCATCGCGATCTCCTTTCGGAGTATTCGGCCGTTCCACTCTGGCAACGGCCGCCGCCTCCACGACTTGCTGCGAGAAAAAGCATCCTCCATGCCAACCTCAGGCAGCGAGCGACCGCACATCGTCTTTGTAATAACAATGGATTAGGCGGACCACCAAGTGAGGAACGCCGCGCCGTGTCACCCGTGCGGACACTTTTCGTCAGTCCGGAGTGATCATGTGTCGGGCGCGGCTATCTAACATGCCGCACCAGTTCGAGCGGCATTGCGGTGCGGGCGGGCTGCGGGAATGATGCAGCCAAGCTGGCACTTCTACGGTGACGCACGTTTCAGCCTTGTGAGGTTTTGTGCGATTTGGCCGTCGGCCGCTTGAATTGGGGCATCGACTGGTATTTGAGCCCAGCACACGGCGGCCATTTCGCTTCCAGATCGTTGGCTCGTTTGGAACGTCGGCAGGGCGAGCTGGTCTCAGTCGACTTCGCACGCAATGGCAGCGCGTCAGTGCGGGGGCTCAGTGCGTCACCCGGCCCGCAGGCGCCGACTCATTCCGGCACGACCTTTCGGAGCGTCGCCGCCGACACGTCGCCGTCCCGCTCCCACTCGCCCCGGAGCGTCCGCCCGTCCGCGCTCACGCGGAACGTCAGCGTGGGGGCCTGTCCCCAGGTAAGAATCCCCGCCGGGACGTTAACGTCGGCGAGGCGGCGCAGGCCGTCGACTGTCCCGGCTTGTGGGTCCGCACGCCACTCGTAGACGATCTTGGCTTTCCCATCGGCGATCCCCTGCACGACCAAGCGGCACGGGATCCCGCTGTCCCAAGTGCCTTCCCAGATGCCCACCCACCGCGCAGCGGCGCGGGGGAGCTCGGCGGGGGCCCAGATCCTGGCCTCGGCGGGGAGACGCGGAAGGGCGGCGGACGCCGGCGGCTGCTTTGGGGGGGGTGCCGCGAACGGCGTGCGCTCCATAGTGATGAACGCCTTGTCCGGTGGGGTGGCCCGCTCCGTGGTTCCGGCCAGGCGGGCGCCGTCAGGATCGAGGTGCAGGCGGAAGGTCCACGTGCCCCGCGTCCATTCGAGCCCGGGGCCGGGGAGCAGGCGGGCTTTCTGCCGATACCACCCGTCGCCCCCGCGCCCCGGGTTAGTCCAAGCGTACAGGACCGTGGCCTGGTCGGCGTCGATGCTCTCCACGAGGAGGAGCGCGTCGTAGCCCAAGCCCCAGTCGGGCGTGAACCAGGTTCCGGTCCACGGCCCGGCAAGGGCGGCCAGCGCGGGCGGACCCTGCTGCGCAGCGGGCGCGGGTGGGGCCACGTTCTCGGGGAGCGTGAACCGCTGCATCCCCGGGGTGCAGGCCGTGAGCAGGAGCACCACGCCGAGCAATCCCAGCAGACGGGCCATCGTGTCACCTCGCACTTCTTGGGCCAACTCGCACGCTGAGCGCCACACGCCGGGCCGAGTCGGCTCTTTCCGCGCACGCCGTGGAGGGTACTTCGTGCCGCCGCGCATGGCCCCTTCGCGTTCCCGATCCCACCGTAGCCAACGGGTTCCGGTTGTCAAGGGAAGACCCGACCTCGCGGGTGGACGGGTGCGCCGAGGCCGGGATCGGTGTTGGCACGACGGGACCGCTCAGGGGCCAGCAGCCACCGGCGAGGGGGCAGGGACGGACGCGGCCCGCCGCATCACGCCGAGCGCGAGGCAACCCGCGACGCCCACGGGATGCGGTGGGGCGAACGGGAGCACCGCTCAGTACCCGCCGCGCCAGGCGAGGACACACAGCACGGCCACGCCGAACACGACGAACGTCAGGATCTCGCTACCGTCCATTGGGGTTGGCCCTCCCCCGGTCGGGTCGCGCGGCGGTTGGCGCACCGCGCCCTGCCGGAGTCGCGCCTCGGCCGTTAGACCACGGTCACCGTGTCCTGAGCGCCCGCGGCCGGCCCCGTGAGGGGTACGACGATATAGCCGTCCCGTTCCACGGTTGTGTGCCAGGCCCCCGACGCAGGCCGACCCGACTGCTGGCGGGGGCGCGGTGTGGCGCGGCGGTCCCGAATGACCTGCACCCCGGCCGCCTGCCGCTCGCGGAGGTGCCGGAACAAGGTCGGGCGGTCCCGCGACACGATGATCAAGTACTGGCGCATCTCCCGATCCTCGCAGTCCTCGTCGGGGTGCGCTGTCGGGGACCCCCTGCCGCACCGCCGGCGCGGGGGTCGCCATTGCCCGCTCGGACGGCGGACACCCCCGCGGCGCTCGCCGTCCGTCATCTGCGGAGGAAGGCGCACTGCTCGGGCCCCATGCGGCGATCGCACGGCTCGGGCCCTTCCCACGCGTAGCGGCTATCCCAATAGGCGTCACTGGCGTCGTAGCCCTTGGGGCCACCGGCCAGGGTTGTCGGGGTCCCGGCGGCCGGCGTCCCCATGCCATCCGACCAGGTCACGCTCCCCGTCCCCCCATTCCCCGTGCCGCCGGAACCGGTACCACCCGTCGACCCGGAGCCACTCCCCGCACCGCCCGAACCCGGTGCGGGGCAGCCGTCTTGGAATGCGCCCCATCTCCGCGTGCCCGGAAAGAAAAAGGCCGGGCACCGGAAGGAGTCCATTCCTTCGGCAGCCCGGCTGTCTTCGTAAGACCCGTGGCGTTCCGTCCCCGTCTCACGACGGGTCTGGCGTTTCGGGAAGGGGGTTACACCTGCACCCGGGAGTGCGGTCCATTACGCGCCGGGCGGTCCACACCCGCCGGCCGCGTCCACACCCCCGCAGCTTGTGCAGCACTCAGCCTGAACCACGGCCGGTTCCGTGCCAGGGCGTTTTCGTCACGGCGGCAGGACGCGAAATGCGCATGAACCTGGGGACATACCCCATCGGACGGACGCGGCGGGCGTCGGAATCTGCCGTGCGGGGCGTTTGCAAACTTTTCCACACGGCGACGGGGCGTACCCGCCCGCTGATCGCGCAACGGCAATATTGATCGTGGGTTTCCCACACGACCGCCTGCGGGACGCGAGGTGGGGCCTGTGCAAGCATGGCATACGGCTGCGGGCACCGTCCGAGCCGTGGCAACCCACGGGTCGCCCGTATGATCGTGCAGCGGTACTCCCACGCCGGATTCGCGTGCCACCCGAGGAGAGCCGCGGCGACGCCGTCTGCGCCAGGAGATGGTTCGGTCTACAGGACCAGTATTCCCTCTCGGTAGCCGGAAGTGGCGTCGTGGAGTATGATCATCGTGAGGACCAACCACTCCGGTCGGCCCCTGCACGCGGACCCCGAGTATTGCCATGCCCACCGCCCGCATTCTTGTTGTGGACGACGACCGGCTGCTCCGGCAGATGGTCCGGGACCTGCTGGAGGGGGCGGACTGCGCCGTCGCGGAGGCGGTCGATGGGGCGGACGGCCTGGCGCAGGCGGCCGCCCTGCAGCCGGACCTGATTCTTCTGGACGTCATGATGCCGAACGTGGATGGCTACACGGCCTGCTCCCGCCTGAAGGCCGACCCGGCCACCCAGGCCATTCCCGTCATTTTCCTGACGGCGAGCGCCGACCCGAGCCTGAACCGCCGCGCCTATGTCCTCGGCGCGGTGGCGTGCCTCACGAAGCCCTTCCGGCGGGAGGCCCTCGTGGCCGTGGTCCAGACGACGCTCCACGGGGTGGCCCACCGGGGAAAGCGCAACGGGGGCTGAGGGAACCCGATGCCGCCGCCACAACGATCTGAGGACCCAGGTGTGACCCAACCGAGCATCTGTCCGCACCGCCACCTCCCGCAGGTGGTCAGCCAGAAACCGAGCGACCCGCCGGGCGAGGGCTCCTGCCCGAACTGCGGCGGACCCGTGCCCTGGGGCCCCGCCCCCGCGACCCAGCCCCCGACGGTCCTCTGCATCGACGACGACCCGCTCGTCCTCCACTTCTACCGGGCCTTCCTCGCCCAGCACGGCTTCCGGGTCCTCACCGCGACGGACGGGCTCCAGGGCCTCGCGCTCGCCACCCAGGACCGGCCCGATGTGGTCCTCCTCGACATCATGTTGCGCGGGCTCAGCGGCTACGACATCTGCCGGAAGTTCCGGACGCACCCCACGCTCGGCAGCCTCCCGGTCATCCTCATCACCGTCTGGGACCAGGCCAACGTGGCGACGGTGGGGCACGACGCCGGGGCGACGCTGACGCTCCGCAAACCGGCCGACGCCGAGACGCTGCTGACCGCCATTGCGCAGGTCCTGGGCCAATGGCCCGACCCCGCCGAGGCCGGCGCGTAGGTCCATGCCCCCAACCGGGCGACGGCCGCGGACTTGACCGCCACGCCCGAACGCTCAGTTCCCGCCACGCTGGCCCCCACGACCGATGCCACCGCTGAACGGTCCCATCTCGCGACAGGTCACCGCGAAGCACGCCCGAGGCCACCCGCGGGACCGTGACTCCCATGCCTCGTGTGCCGGAGCCAGCGCCCCTCGACCTTTCTGGGTGGGGTCGCGGACCGGGGGAGCGCCCGGCCGTGCAAGGCTTTCATGGGCCGCGCCCGTTGACGAGAGGCTGCACCGCAACGGAGGAGTGTCGCCACGCCTAGTCGCAGCCAACGCCCGCAGCTAACGTGCGGAGAACAGGCCGCCTAGAGACTCACCTCCGACCGAGGTATCACAGACGTCGGCGCCCGGCACGGACGTTGCTCCCATGAGGAGTACCGCACCCGCGAGGACTCCCCGAGACCAGACCGAGGGGGTGTCGTTCATGCACGATTCGCGGCGTGCGATCCGGAGGGCACCTATCCGCTGGCGGCCTGGACCCCTTTGGCGTCCGGCTGTCATCCCGAGGAGGACGCAGCGTGCGGCAGGCAGTCCGACGCCGAGCAGTCCCGGGGTTCACGCTGATCGAGCTCCTCATCGGCGTGACCATCGTCGGCCTGTTGGCGGCCCTCGCCATCCCGAACCTGCGGGCGGCTCAGCAGCGGGCCAAGTACGTCCAGGCCGCCTGTGACAGCAAGACCGCCGTCATCCAAGGCATCGTCTACGCGAACGAGAAAGCGGGGAACCCCGGCACCATGCAGACGCTGCGGGCGAGCGGGTACGTCAACATCGGCGACACGGACCCCTGGGGCCGTCCCTGGGTATACTCCCGCGTCTTTGCGGATACCGGTACCCCGGCCCGCCAGGGCGAGATGGGCGTCTGCAGCCTCGGCCCCCGCCACACCGGGGTATGTGCCTTCCCTCTGCTGGGACCGGTTCTCGCCGAGCCAGACGGGAGTGCGGGGTACTCCAGCCTGTATGGCGCCTGGCAGGGCGTGCTGTAGGCACACGCGGCCGAGCATCGGCGCGGCCCGCTTCCTGCCGGCTCGCCCCACCCGCACGCCAACTCCGTATGGCCTTCCGGTCCGCTCGCTTCGCGCATCCTGCTTGCTGCAATCGGAATGGCCGGTCCAGGCGCCTGCACCCGCTCACGCCGATCGCGCCGGC
>Ga0316622_100001116_pt1 | contig 17001 bp, 18 predicted proteins | sample OWC_Aug_OW2_C1_D_FD_207646 | JGI IMG/M metagenome (GOLD analysis project Ga0316622, IMG submission 207646) | Wetland soil microbial communities from Old Woman Creek delta, Ohio, United States - OWC_Aug_OW2_C1_D5_C | ecosystem: Environmental > Terrestrial > Soil > Wetlands | place: USA: Ohio... | reverse complement strand
GCGCGCCTGAAATGTCCGTCATAGAGGTCGCAGACGACTGCGACCTTGCCTCCGACATTCAGGACCGCCTGCATGAGTTCCAGGCCGCGAATTCCGGCTCCGATGATGCCTACGGTGACCTGCGTGTTGGCTGCGGGATTAGCACGGGCCGCCCTTGTGTCCAGGGCCAGGCCTGTCGCGGCAGTGCCCGCGATCGCGCTTCCCATGAACTCCCGACGTGTGATGTGGGCCTCTGACATTAATCTGCCTCCTTTGGGTTAGCCAGCGCAGTATACGACCAAATGCGGCGCGCGCGTCGATCAACTTACGGGATTGGTTGTGAGCGGGCGCGCTGTGCCGCAGCGCGCCGCATCGCAGTCGACAGCGTCGGCTCAGCAGGGCAGCGACTCGCCTCTTTCTGTGATGCGTTCTTCTTCAGCCCTGTCGGCTACTTCTTTCCGTTTGAGAAGTATTTTCCCACTACACCGATCAGGGCATTGATCCTGGCGTCCGTCTGGCGATCCCGCTCGTCCATGACTCGCGCGAGCCGAAGTACCGTGTCCGCCAGGGACCGGACCTGATCTCCCTGAATGCCGATCGCCTCTCTCAGCCCTGCGATCTGCACGTCATTTCTCGCAATCTGCTCATCATGCTTCGCGATCTGTTGCGATTGCATGGCGACAATGCTCTTGAGTTCAGCGAGGTCGGAGGAGAGTTGCGCCTGGTGCGCGGCCAGGAACTCCAGTTGGCGATCGATGCGATCTTAGCGGTCCTTTTCTTCGGGGGTCATAAGCATATGCTAATCCCTGTCCATTCATGCTTCAACCCTATCAGACAATGCCGTTCCGCTTTTGAGCGAGAATTCCTGTCAGGCAAGTCCCGGCTGCTGGATGCGGTTAGCGGAGACACGCCAATGGGCACAGTCGGGCAATGCGGCACCCATGGAAAAGCCTTCGATTCTGCAAGCCCTATGCTATCATCTGCTGCCGAAAGTGCGCCTGTAGCTCAGTTGGATAGAGCAACGGTTTCCTAAACCTGCCGCCGGATTTCATAAAGCCTGCAAATGCTTGATTTGCATGGCTATCTGGAATCCGGCGTCTTTGTTTTCGTTGGTTTTCTTTTGCGGTTTTTTGAACTGACGGACACAGCCACAGACACAGTCGCCAGAGGCTAGAAATGTTGTTCCAGTTCGCGTCCGACAACCACCCTATCGTGTGCGTACGGGAATACTCGCCAAGATGCCTTTCTTTTTCTCCAGGACCAATACAGACGTGGATTTTGACGATCAAACGCAGAAGGGCATAGGTGAGGATAGGGGTCAGGCAGGACGGTCCTCGAATGAGGCAATACGACGGGGGAATTGGGTCCCATCTCAGGATTCCGCATGGGACCCAAAATGGAAATTTTCTGATCGCAAAGGGGTAGGAGTTATGCAGATCTATGACGTTCCCCAGCTGTCTGAAATGCTCAAAGTATCTAAGAAGGCTGTCCGGTCATACCTCATCACAGGCCGTCTCAAAGGCCGCAAGGTAGGCAAGCGCTGGCTTATCCACGAGGACGCAGTGAGAGAATTCCTGATGAATACTGAGCCTATCGTGACTGAATTGTGACGGGTGGCTGATCAGAGGGATCCTTCTTTCTCCGCTTCCTGTGCCGGCGTGGGTGAAAGTAAGCGCAGTCACTTTTCCGCAGGGAATCGCACCTGACGGTTCCGAAGCAGCCACTGAAGTGGCCCGGGTCGTAATCCTGGATCTGGGAGCACCGGCAGCCAGGTTTCCGATTTGCCGAATCGCGCCGGACCCACTCGGACCTCCATTGCTTGCCGGCCAGGCACCCTCAACGTCAGCTGCGAATCCCAGGGGATGGCGGACGCCATTACTTCGGGAAATCCTTCGGGGAGTGGTATTTGCTTGCGATGGAGCCATTGGCTGTCAGGCACGTCAAATGCCATATGCCAATGCTCGCCACCGGGCCATTCCTCGACGAGCAAGTGGACACCGCGTAGCGCCGCCCTTCTGAGCAGCATGCCACGAACCGTAAAGCGGTGGCACCGCGTGGTGATTGGATCGCAGGCACAGAAGAAGATCACGCGCCGGCGCTGGTCTTCTACTATCAGATCCAATAGTTTATCCACGGCATCTGCTTCCTTGATCCGGATTCCAGGCTCCCTTGTTTTGGCAAATACGTTGCCAAGACCCGAAATGTGGCTATAACGATGCTTGCCAACAAGACACTCAAGCGCGTCTTGACGGAATCCGACAGCCCGTACTGCACGCGAGATACGGATATCTACCCAGTGAGGCGGCTCGAACCCCCGCTCTCTCTCAGCCTCGTCGATGGCAGCGACCAGGCGGTCTGTACCGTTGCCCGAGTCCCAGTATCCATAGGTAAACGCACTGAACTCTGGAGATGCTGGACCGGAACGATGAACGAAAACGTGGTTCTTACTCAAGTGCGGAATGAACTGAGGGGTATGCACGATTGCGTAGGGACGAATGAAACCGGCCGCGATTGGCTGATTCGTCGAACGCAGCAGGAGTTCCTGGGCGGAATGTCGTGCAACGGAGCGGACATCATTCAGAGTTATGAGAGTGCCTGTCGAACCGATGTTCAGCCTGGTAATCAGACCGCAAGCAAGTTCGCCGTGTTGCTCGCATCCGCGATTACAAGAGGAACGTGCTCACCTCGCGCCATCGCATCATCGAGCAGACGTTGAGCTGATACCCACCGTTTCTGTTCTCGAAACTCCAAACGGCCCTCATTTTTCAGCATCTCGTGCACTAGAGGTTTGGCCCGGATGGTGTATGCGGCGAAGGGGTAGACATTATTCTTTCGCATCGGAGTCATGGCAGCCTTTCTGTAAGGGGAATCTGATTCGCCATCGATTCACCTGCACTTGACGGCAGGATGTGCGGGGGCCATGTCGAGGGGCGGGGTGTGCCAGGAGGCCAGTCGGGTAAGCCTCCACCAGGAGGCCCGGCTGGCGGGTTCAAACACGTCTGGTATTGCTGGCCGCTGCATGTGGACTCCGCCATTGAACTGTAAGTCTCGAGGATGACGCGCTTGGTGCGGTACTCGCCCCGCTTCTCCTCGTCCTTGCGATTGACCATGGGGAAGGTGTCCATGATGTAGGCCACGGCGTCGCGCGGAGTCGGGAAGCTGGTCTTGAGCCGTGCTAGGTCTTCCGCCATCTCGCCTTCCGCGCTGAGCCAGTCGTCGTTCGCCTCGGCCGGCAGGTAGACGTAGAAGCAGGCGGCGTCGAGACCGCAGCGGAGCACGAAGCGCTGCTCCCCATCCTAGCAGAACGGCGGACCAGTCCATCCGCATTCCTGCGCGAACGATTCAGGGTCGGCTCTGGGTGTCGGTTCGAGCAGGCCGACCAACCCGCTGCCGCCGTTACTGCCGCAAAACTACGCGCCTTAGCCATGTCCATCACCAAGCTGCTTTGGCTGAGCCAGGGGGTGGGTCGACAATCGAGTGGTACTTCGCACCAATTCGTCTGGCGCGAGCCATCTCGTCGTAAGCCTGAAGGCACACACGCTTGGTACGGAACTCGCCGTATTTCAGAGTCTCCTTTTCTCTCAAAACGCGGAATGCCTCGCCGGGATACGACACACCGTGTATGTCCTGCGGGTCCAGAACGAATTGCCACTCCTCGCGTTTCAGACCATAGAGATGCGCATAGAAAGCATCCAGCTCGCACTGAATCAGAAAACGACGTTCAGGATCCCATTTGAACGGATTTCCGCTCCACCCCAGATCGGAAGCCAATGAACCCATGTCCTGCGCGGTGAAGCTGAGCTCAAGCACCCTTGGGCGGATGAAGCTATCATGCTCCTCTGTGAAGTCGTCTGGCGTTGGGAATGGGAACTGATCAACGTGGAAGAAGTTCACGTGCGTTCCACCGACTTTCTGACGGGCGATGTAGTCGAGGATCAGAGAGTTGAAGGCGTTGATTATACTACTTCCAGGATATAATTGATTAAGGTCTGCATAGTCATTCTTCAATACGTACAAATACCCAATTGGGCTTAGGTAGAAGTGCCCGTAACGCACTCGGCATCGTGGCTCTCGGATTCTTATGATCCAGAGGGTACAATATCTCCAGCGATAAGGATATTTCGGGTGCGAATTGCATGGAGAGGCTTTCTATTTTTGCTGATCCTGCTCGGGGCAGAGAGCGCGGAGATCAGGGCAGACAATCTCGCGAATCCTCTGCTTCACGAGAGCTTTCGCCTGATGTACGAGCTTAAGTTCGATGCTGCTCGTGTCCGCATCGGTAACTGTCGGCAGGCAGATCCCGAGAACCCGCTCTGCGTCGCCGCAGAAGCGGCCAGCTACCTTTTCGAGGGATTCTATCAACAGGGCGTGCTGACCTCAGCCTTTTTCCTTGATGACAAGCGCTTGTTGGGTGGCGTCGCCGGTGATCCGGATCCGCAGCGTGATGCGGCGTTTCTTACGACCAATCAGCGGGCACGCCGGATGGCGGAGCTCAAGCTTGCCGCCAGCCCTCGGGATGCGGAAGCCCTGCTGGCTCTGACATTAACCGACGGCATGAGGGCGGACTTTGAAGCGCTGATCGAGAAGCATCAGATCGGGAGCCTGAGCTATATCCGCCGCGCGGAAAAGGAGGCGGGTGTCCTGCTTCAGGTTGCACCCGATAATGGCGACGCTTATGTGGCGCTCGGCGCCGCCAACTACACCATCGGCTGTCTGCCCGGGTACAAGCGATTCGTGCTCCGGTTCGGCGGCATCCAGGGCGATCGGCTGGCCGGCATGCAGCAACTCCAAATCGCGGCCACGCGTGGCCTCTACCTGCAGCCGATGGCCAAGATGCTGCTGGCCCTCGCCGCCGTGCGCGAGCATCAGCCGGATCGTGCCCGTGCACTGTTGGCCGATCTGACTCGTGAATACCCCGACAATCCCTTATTTGCACACGAGCTTTGGCTACTCCAAGAGCGCTAGCGAATAAGGATTTTCCCTTTCATGCCGCCATGCCCCAGGCCGCGGAAGACGCGGCATCGCAAATTCACGTTCCCGGCTTTTTGAGGCCATACGCCGAATTGATCCGCCTCGGGGGGGATAGGTGTGCCACTCGCTGCTCGCGGGAGAGCCGGGGAAGAAATCGCGGCAGGCGCGGCAGCGCCTTGCCGATGGCCTGCTCCAGTGCTCGCTCCTCCTCGGGAATCCGTAGGGCGAGGATCAGCGCGTTTGCCAGGGAGAAGACTGCCGCAGTGACATAGGCGCCGCACAGCATCGGAATTGCCAGGAGTTCAATGGTGACGACCGTATAGTTGGGGTGCCGAATGAAGCGATACGGACCCTGCGCCACCAGTTTCACGCCTGGAACCGTAATAATCCTTGTGTTCCAGCAGCGGCCGAGAGACCGGATGCTCCAGAAACGCAGGATCTGCGCCGCCGTCAATAGCACCAGCCACAACGGCCACTGTGAATTCCAGCCGTCGGATCGAAATCTCCATTCGAGCAGCAGCGAAACGTAGAACAGGGCGTGAACACTTACGATCAGCGGATAAGCCCAACCACCATACTCGCGGCCTCCGTGATTCATGGCCCAGCGCCGGTTGCGTTCGGCCAGAGCCAGCTCTACCGACCGCTGGAAGATGAGGAAAGAAAACAACGCAATGAACACTGGGATCGTCATCTCCGGGCTTAAGCCCAGCCCAAGAGCCGCCGCCAGACCATACTCACCCCGTCCAGTCGGCCACGACAGGATCAACCTTCATGCCTGGCGCGCCTTCGGCCGTCCACCCACTCTGCATGCGAAATCGATGTCAGGCTCGCCGAGGCCCCTCCATAACTAAAAGAGGCGGTTCAGCGTGTTGTTGCCGTCATTTACAAAATAGATCCCGCTCCTGCCGGGGCCGAGTGCCAAACCGAACAGTGTACCTGCGCCGGCTCCGGTCGCATCGATGTCCATCACCGCGACCTGCTCGCCGTCGGGTGTAATTTCGACCAGATTCCCGTCGCCGCCGTTCACGGTCAGGATGTGGCCGTTCGGTGCCACTGCTAATCCCAGAGGCCCGTTCAGGGCGCCGCCCTGGAACACAGTGTCACCCGTGCCGGCGTCGGTCATGCGCGAGAGCGCATCGGGGATCGCAGCAATGCGGTTGTTTAAGGTATCGGCGACGTAGAGGACGCCCCCGGAGCTGAAGCCGACGCCCGTGGGTCCGATTACGAGGGCGTCAGGATCAGTTTTCTCCGGGAAGCCCGAAGCAATCACTGTCACCCCATTCTCAGCAACCTTGGGCATTTCGTCTTCATCAACTTCCAGGTTGATGCGCAGAACGTTTCCCTGATCGACCTCCGCGCCGTTGCCGGCAACGGTCCCGTTCAAGACGTTCGTGACAAACAGCGCGGCCCAACCATCCCCCTCCACCGCCGTCATGTCCCATGGCCCGTTGATTGCCTCACCCCCAATGCTCTCAACCACCTCACCGTTGCTATCCAGAACCAGCAGACAGCCGGCTTTTGCGGTCGCGGAGGTGCCGTCGGTCGTCGGCAAACTGCCTACGATGACCCAGCCAGAGCGAAGCACGACAAGGGCCGTGGTCAATCCGATGCCGTCCGGGCAGATGTCGGTCAAATCGGCAGGATTGAGTTGAGCGAAGACGCTGGCCTTCCCGTCCGGAGAAATGTCCATGATCGTCGTGCCCGTTCCCTGCTGGTTTTGACTATTGTTGAAGTTGCTGACCAGCACATGATTTCTGGTCAGCGATCCGACTGTCCTTTGGACAACAGCCACGCCGTAGGGATTGACGTCGCCGTTGGCCGGGACTGTTGATGTAAGGCTCCTGATCTTCTTGAATGGCGCGATGAACGTGCCGGGATCGGCGCTGTGGACATACGGCGCCACCAGGAAAACACCGCACACAAGAAGAAGCGATATCCCAGATATCGACCTGGCTAACTTCATTTTCATGTTATTTCGTCTCCTATCTTGACGAGACATTCCCCCACGGCCGCCAGCTTTCTCTCCCCCCGCGACCGGCAATGTGGCGAACCAAGTTCAACCACGCTGCATTCGACCTCGAAAGAGCGTCAAGGAGTATTTAATTCCGGCACTCTCGCGGTATCAATGGGTAGAAATACCCATTTCCCATAGGTGGGCATACGTATTTGGGGGTTTTCACGTATCCATGCGGGAATCTACCCTTGGGGCAGAAGGGTTTCACCTTAGGCGAGACCAGCACTCTTTGCATCTGCCGAGAGGAGGGACAGGCTGCGTGTTCTATCAAGCTTCGCGGATGCGCCAGCGTGAATGATCGTTCCGGACTTTGACGCATCAAGAGGCCAAAGCCTTCGCCTCGTAACTTCTCCCCGAACGGGACCTTGCGAAAGCCTCGTCAATAGACATACAAGATGAGCGGGCCGTCATGTTTCACACTTGCCCGTTACACGGCCGGTTGGAGTTGGATTGCGGAGGATGTTTTCAATGGTGCCGTTCCAGGGCCGCCCACCGGTTTCCGAGAAGCCAACTTCAAGATCCCTATAGATGTTTCTTCATCCTTGACGATTCGCCTGTCCGCCGGCCCGGGGTTGTGCAGTGGCGAAGCTGCGATACAGCAATAGATCGTAGACGATCTTCACGCCTCCGGCAACAAAGAACGGCCCAGCCATGAGTGCCGGGCTGGCCAGGAGCAGAGTAGCCAGGCCCGGTGAGATCGCTGCCCCCACGCTCCTGGCAATTCCCGTCACGCCTGCTGCCGCTGACCGCTCATCCGCCTCCACGACGGCCATCACATACGACTGCCGGGTGGGCACGTCCATCTGGCTGACGCTGAAGCGGAGCAGAAGCATGGCGATGGCCAGATGCATGTTGGGCATGAGAGGCACAGCGATCAGCAGGACGTTGGAGGGCAGGTGGGTGAAGACCATGGTGTTGATCAGGCCGATCCGCTCTGCCAGCTTGGCTGCGGCCAGGGCTGAGACGGCTGCCAGGATGTTCGCCCCAAAGAAGATGCCGCCTAGCATTGCCGGCTGAACGCCAAAGCGAACGTGGAACCAGTATGCTACGACGCTCTGGATGACGAACCCGCCGGCGAAGGCGTCCAGGGAGAACAGGGCCGAGAGCCTGGTCACCACGCCCTTGGAGCGGTGCAGCCCCAGAAAGTTGCGGACGCCGCCGGTCTGCGCACACGCGCGCTCCCGTGGCCTGATTTCTGCGGCTTTGCTCAGGGTCAGGAACAACAGTCCGAGGGCCATGCCGGCGCCGGCGTATGCCCACACCACGCCGCGATAGCTCGATACGGCTGGCACGCCCGCGTTCTGGAGGGCCTGCGTAAAGACCCCCGAGACCAGTGCTCCCGTGGCTGTGGCCAGCGAGCCGACCAAGCTATACCAGCCAAAGACATACGTCCTGTGCTGCTCGGGGATGACCTGAGACAACGCGGCCTGCTCGACCGAGAGAAAGGGGCCGACCTCGTTGCCGCTGGGACTGATCACGCCGATGGTTGCTGCCAGCACCAGCAGCGCGAAGTTGTCCGTGAGGGCAAAGACCAGGCCCGCTAACAGCATAAGTGCCGCGCCGACCACGAGGGTCAGCCGGCGGCCGAATCGATCCGCTGTGGTGGTTAGCCACAGAGACACACCGATGTCGCCAATCAGGGTGAGCGTCAGGAGCAGGCCGATCCTGGTCTCACGCAGGCCCAACCGGGCCAGGTACAGCACCAGCAGGACAGACAGGGAGCCGTACGCGAACATCCTGACAAAGCGGGTCACGAAGAGCAACCGAACGTCACTTCGATGTAGGAGGTTGACCTGCGGCAATGCGGTGCCCATCTTGTTCCAACGTCCTTTTAGGCCTGTCGTGCCGAAGAACCCGGCGCCCTGTCATGAGTCCATTCCATGCGTCGGCCGATCTTCCACCAGCTCCGCTGTACAGCAAAGCAGGTGCGCGTATAATGTTATTAAGCTTAATAGCTCTAGCAAGAGTTCGGGTGGAAGGGAGTTCAGCGATGAGAGGACCAAGGATCTTGGCGGTTTTGGCTGCCGTCGGTGTTCTTGCGCCTGCCGTCGGCCAATGGGCTGTGACACCGACGGGCAAGCGAGCCAACGCGGTGAAGTTGAACACCCAGAGGATCGAGCAGCTTACCGCGGCAAAAGGGACCTGGAGTGAGCAGGAAGACGTCTTCAAGGTCTCACTGCCGCGCGGCGACATCGCCGCAACAGTGGCTGGGGTCAAAATGAGCGTGCCGATGGGCTTGGGGGGCTGGGCTGCCTTCAAGAAGGTCGGCGATCAGTGTATGGTCATGGGTGACAACGTGATGCTCGAAGACCAGGTGAACCCGGTTATGAGCGTGGCCCTGGGCAGCGGGCTGGAGGTGACGGCCCTGCACAACCACTTCATGTGGGATGCGCCTCGCATAGTGTTTATGCATGTCGGCGGTATGGGTGACGAGGAAACACTGGCGGCTGCGATCGGCAAGGTCTTTGCCGAGATCAGGAGGACGGCCGGCAGCAAAAGCCAGACGCCCAAGCTGGAGATCGACACATCCAAGAGCGTCATTGACGGAAAGAAGATTGAAGGCATACTCGGACACAAGGGAGAGCCGCAGGGCGGAGGCATCTTCAAGGTCACTATCGGGCGGACGATCACCATGCACGGCCACGAGGTAGGCAATATGATGGGCGTCAACACCTGGGCCTCTTTTGCGGGGACCGATGACAAGGCCGTCGTGGATGGGGACTTCATGATGACGGAGGCTGAGCTCCAGCCGGTGCTGAAGGCCCTACGAGGCGCAGGTATCAACATCGTGGCCATCCACAACCACATGACGTTCGAACAGCCCCGCGCCATGTTCCTGCACTTCTGGGGCGTGGGCTCAACCGCCGATTTGGCCAAGGGCATCAAGGCCGCACTGGATGCCCAAGCAGCCGTCAAGACAGCGCCGGCTGGCGGGATGGAGGGGATGACGGCCAAGCATTAAGTGAACAGAAGGTAAACGTGAAGAAAGTCTCGTATGGTAAGGAAAGGAGGACCAGAAATGACACCTGCTGCTGAGAAACCTCGCACGGCAGGGCAAGAGCTTCGACGTGCCGAATACGATCAAAATGTGCTGTTCCGTGTCAGCACGCTGTGGGGATTCTCGGAAAAGGGGGTTTCCCTGCCTGTCGCGGTCGGGCACAACATTGTCTCTGGTCCAATCCAGTTTATGTTGGACCCCGATGCCGCGTCGGATGCAAACTGCGGGATGGTTCAGTTCGGTGCCGGCAAGCTCTGGGTCCGCTATGCGGCTCAATTGATGTGCCCGCGCGCGTTCGAAATGGTCGAGAATGGCGAACTGGACCCGGCGTTCTTGATTCCCTGGCACATGGTCAACACCGAAGAATGCGAGCTCAACCCTGATCTGTCTGGCTGGCGAGCGTGCGGCGTGGCGACGCTGACGATGGGCAGTAGCGGAGTCACCGTCGGTGTTGGGTGACGAGGCGTGATTACAGCCTCCCGTGCGGAGGAAACAGTCAATCGCCTCAGGGAGGGCAAGCCCTTCGAAGTCCGTTTCCGGACGACCTTTGCCTTGACGTTCCCGCGAGTGCTCGGCGGTGGTCAAGCCGGCATCGATACGACTGGCTTTATCGTGCTAACGCCGACCCTGACGGACGCGCGTATCGCCGCGCAAGCATAGGCGAGGATGATCTCTGCGTCCTGGGGCAACTTGGGTCTCGGGATCTTTCGCTGGAAGGTGACTCATCAGTACTTCTGGCCTGCGTCACAGTGCGGGAGGCAATTGTCGCACCCGCTGTGCCAGAATTCTTGCGTTCTTTCCGAGTGCGCAGTGATTCACGCACAAGCCGCCGTTGATCGACAGGTAAAATAAGCGGGGTCTTCTCGTTGAGGGCCTGGCCGGAGGCTTGCCCATGAACTCTCCCCTGCTGTCCTCTTCCCAGCGTTGTTCCGGCGACCCGTGCCGCCAGCGACCGCCAATATACCAGGGACCAGCAATACGCCAGAGGTTCACGCACAATTTGGCCCTCTCGATCCAAAATGCACTGGATCAGTTGGCGGCGGCGCAACGAGGCTGTCTCCATGATCGGCTTGTGCGGTGAGACCGCGGCTTTGGAGCCGCGCTTCGTCGCAGCAGGCGATTCGTGCCGCGACCCCGGCCGCCCGGGCGAAACTGGACAGCTGGACCGGATGGATGCCGGCGTTTGCCTTGTCGGGTCGAACGAGGCATGGCGACCGCTCGCCAGCCGAGGCACGGACTCAATTGAGTTTCTCGATGAGGATCTGGGTCTCTTGCGCGGTCGTCCGTTGTATGGTGAAACGCTGCTGGCTCGTGACGACTGCTCCGATAGCCTGAGAGAATTCCGCCCGGATTTTTCGGTCGCTCGGCGTGATGACCATGATTCCGAAACCTACGACCGCAACCATGATCCTGCCATCGGTATGCGCTCCGATAGTGACATATCCCTCACTCTGGTAGTCGGCGAAGATATTGGTGACAAATGTCATTTGCCATTTGCCCGCCGCGAGACTCTCGGACAATAAGGCGCAATGGTAGGCTTCTCCGTTATCGAGAAGGATATCTACCGACCCGCCGAAGTGGTCCGGGGTGTCTTGGCAGATTAGCGGAGAAGCAACCAACAACATGAAGATCAGACCAAGTGTCGTTTTCATAGAGTCCCTCGCATGGTAAAGACTTGGAAGTCATCCCATGCCCGGCCGCCAACGCGCCGTCAAAGGCTCGGCGAGCGGACAGATGAGATGAGAAGGTTGGGTTTCTTGCTATGAATCGCCGGTAGGCTACCTATGATCGGCGCACTCAGAAGGTGCATTAGTCGGAGGAGAGTTCGGCCGATGCAAAATCATACCAACACTGCCCAAAGCAAATCAGCAAAATTCCAAGGGCCGGCTATGTCACCTGCAGACAGATCATGGCCGACGATAACCGAATTCCCCACTCTCCAGGTGGCAGCACCGACAAGTCGCGCCAGACAGCAGAAGTCTGTACAAATGCCAGGCCCGCGACACTATTGCGATGTAAAATCCGGAGTTGACGCCGTCATCGGATCCCCGGAGCAGACGCGTGCGGTTAACATGAGACCTACGATCTGGAACCTGGCGGGCATCGGGGGCAGGCTGCAGTGCGCGACTGTATGTTATTCTGACGATATGCTGAAACCGTCAGTCAAGCCAGGCGCCAACGATCCGACCGGCGACTGACATAATCAAACACCATTTCCCGCGAGGCTGGATATGGCGATGCCAATGGTCGCCAGGAAAGCCAGGTGGATCGGGTCCTTCTATTTATTTCTCTATGTCGCGGCGGTCTTGACTCCTCTCCTGCTCGCGACGGCTTTGCGTCCACAGTCACAAGACGGGTTCCTCTTTAACGCAGGGCAGAATTGCGCGCTTGTCGGTATAGCCATCCTGCTTTTGAACCCCGTCCTGGGTGCCAGGCTCAAGTGGCTCGAACGGCCCTTCGGCCTGGACATGGTCTTCCGGTTTCATAAAGCGGTCGCCTGGATTGCGGTGGTCCTCCTGGCCATGCATCCGTTCTTGCTTTCCTGGGACGAAGGCATTTGGACGTTGCTGACGGAGGCAGACGAACCGTGGAATATCTGGCTCGGTCGGGCAACGCTGCTCGTTGTCGCGGCCAACGCGGTCACATCCGGGCTTCGTCCGCACATCCGTCTTGACTTTCGGGCCTGGCGTTCGACCCACAACATTCTGGTACTGACGCTGCTGTGCCTGGCCTTTGTTCACAGCTATGAGACTGGAACGGACCTGCGACTGCAGGTCATGAGATTCGTCTGGCCTGCGGCATTCGCCGCCATAGCGACCGTGTACATATACCACAGGGTCCTCTGGTCGCTTCGGATGCGGCGCCACCGCTGGACGGTCGTGGATGTCAGGAAAGAAACACACAACGTTCATACAGTAACGTTGAAGTCGCCAAGAGGCGACAAGCGATACGACTACCTGCCGGGTCAGTTCCAGTTCATGAGACTCTACCGCGGCAGGGGACTGCCTCGAGAAGAGCATCATTTTACCGTCAGCTCGTCACCGACCCGAGAGGGGATCGCCGCCTCAACAATCAAGCAGGTGGGCGATTTCACATCCACGATCGGGCAAACCCGGCCGGGCGACATGGCCGAGATTCGTGGGGCGTACGGTCGGTTCTCCTATGTCCTGTATCCTGAAGAAGAAGATCTGGTTTTCATCGCGGGCGGCATCGGTATCACGCCTTTCATGAGCATGATCCGGCACATGAGGGACAAACGAGAGGAGAGGACGGTGCTGCTGCTTTATGCCAACAGGCACGAGCAGGATATCGTGTTCCGCGATGAAATCGATGGCGTCGCCCGACTGCAGTGCCCATGTCTGACGGTGGTATATGCCCTGAGCGATGCGCATGCAGGTTGGACCGGCGAACGGGGGCGCATCGATAGGCAGCTGATTCTGAAATATTGCCTGCCGCAGGATCTTGCAGCGAAGGCATTTTATGTGTGTGCGCCTCCCCGGATGGCGACGGAGATTGTAGGAGTATTGACGGATCTTGGGGTGGGCTCTCGAAGGATCCATTGCGAGAGATTCTGGCTTTGAGGAGTCGCATGGATGCGCGGATCCGGTATTTGGTTCTGACGGTGACCCTGGTTGTCATAGTCGCAGTGGCCGCTATCCTGGCCGCAGCCTGGTATCGCACAAGAGAAGTGCGTGCTGCATCCGAGGTAGTGCATTCAATGCGCAGTTGACGGTCGCCGATACCTGTCCCTACCAAAAAGCCCTCCGAGAGGAATTCAGTACAGTACATCCAAGCGAGAACCTGGCAACTAATGCGATTCCAGGATCAGCTGAAGCCTGCCCAACAGGATCGATTAAGAAATCAGTGATTGAGTGTCAAGCAGAGTCTGCGCGCCTGACTCTCTTTCGTAAGGACGTTTGACAGGAGACAAAAGACGGGCGGTCAGACTGCGCATCGCTCGTAAAGATGACAAAGCGTGCCAACTATTGGAAGTCTGACGATTGTGCCCTTATTGGGAGGCTGGGTGAGAGCCGCGATCGAAGGCTGAGGGTCAGGATTGAAATAAGTGAAGCCAGCACACCATTGATGGGCCTAGGACTTCGGGGGCATGTCGGTGCCCGAGCTTTTCCGTGATGCGATAGTGGCTGAGGGTCTTGCCGATCATCGGAAGTTCTCCACCAACATCAGGTCGCAAATCACCTGGTCGACCTCCGAGTAGAGTAGCCAGCGGCCGTCGGGGGAAACAGTCAGGCCGTAATACGGATCTTTGTCGGTCCTGGCCACAACCTCGATCTTCCCCGTGTCTGGTCGCAGGAGCTGGATCACGGAAGATCCGCCTCCCGCTTCGTTCCGAGCCGGCACAAAGTAGATGCCCCGGTCGGTTATGCAGAGATTCGCCGGGTGGTCGAACTCGTGCAGAATCTCAGTTTCCTCGCCTCCGCTCGCCGAAACTCGCCAGAGGCTGGGTGGCGATGAGCCCTTCGAAAAGTACACGAATTTGCCGTCGGGCGACTCTCCTATAAACTTGCCTGGGCTCTTTGTGACCTGGTTCGGTTCTCCCCCGGCCACCGGCTTCTTCCATACCTGCCTCCCGGGGCGCCGGTAGTAGGCCCATCGCCCATCACGGGACCAGCCGCCTAGGTACTCTGAGAGTTGAGATGGTTCTCCGCCCGTCACACGAACCAGGAAAGATCTCAGCTGGCCGCCGAGGGTGGCGGAAAAATGAATGCTCTGGCCGTCCGGCGACCAGACTGGCCAACCGACGGAAAAGGCTGGCTGCCAAGTCAACTGGACTGCATTTGAACCATCTTCGTTCGCCACCCAGAGCTGCTCGCTTCCGGACCTGTTGGAGTGAAAAGCGATCCGTTTACCGTCGGGGGAGTAGTTGGGGACACAATCATTTCGAGAAGAGGCAATCAGTTTTGCCGCCGGTTGTCCTTTTCCAGCTATCGAGAGATCACGGCGCCATACATTCGCGTCGGTTTGGAACTTGGCGTAAGCCAGCCGCGCGGGTGTCCCGCGAGAGATCGCGGGAGTGATTCCGTCCTCTCCTACGGAAGCCACGCGTTGCGGTTTGGACTCACGCCCCGCCGCACTGACCGCAATTCTCCAAAGATTGTAGGTGCCCCGGAAGGTTCCCAGGCTGAAAACGATTTCCCGCCCGTCTGGAGTCCATGCCGGGGACCTAGCCCATTGCTCCTCAAAAGTAAGCCTTACCGGCTCGCCCTGCGGCGCGAGTTCACCGGAGAGCGGCAGCAGATAGATATCGCTGGCTCCCCAGGCAACCTGGCGGATGAAAGCCAGCGTTCGGCCGTCCGGAGAGAGGGCTACCCCGCTGTCATTGACTGTGGCAGGGGGATGCGTCAGCTGCCGCTCTTCCCCGGTATTCACAGACAAGCAGAATAGCGCGCAAGGTTCCGAGGGAGAGGATTTGTTTGCGATGATCAGCCATTTGCCGTCGGCCCACCATGCCACACGAGGGCCCGGGAGGGTGCCAAACCAGTTCTCCGAACTTGTTTCCGCCAGTTTTCTTTCCGGACCGCCCAGGGCAGGGACAACGAAGAACCCGGCCTTGGCACGGGGCAACATCCGCACGAATGCGATCCAGCGGCCATCCGGCGACCAGACCGGATCCATCTCTTCCGCCGCATCGGTTGTGATGCGGATCGGCGAGCCGGGCCCGATCAACTTTACGTAGATATCATCGTTGTCCTGCTTCTCTCCATCCCAGATGAAAGCCACCTGATTACCGTCCGGAGAAAAGCTGGGAAAAGCCTCGTATCCAGGATAGCTGGTGAATGGAACGGCAATCATGGATGTTTGCGCCGTCTGATCGGCCGACCGGAGGAGCCAATAAGCCACAACCCCGAGGGCAACGGCGCACAGCATTACAGCCCCAATCACGGCGGCCATCCAGATGGGGCGTCTCTGCGGCTTGCGAGCCGCAAGCGTCACGCCGGCCAGCTTACCGCTGTCCGACTCTTCTTTCAGTTCCTCGAGCGCCACCTTCAGGTCGGCCATATTCTGGAAACGCCGCGCCGGATCCTTGCGCAGGCACCTGGAGATCACTTTCTCCAGATCGTGAGGGGTTTCGGCCGGAAGCGCCGCCGGCTCTTTGTTGATAATCGCAGCCAGCGTCGAAAGCTTGGTGTCGCCGCGGAATGCCTGCTGGCCAGTCACCATCTCGTAAAGCAGTGACCCGAATGAGAAGATGTCTGAGCGCGCGTCGACCTTCTTTCCCTCCGCCTGCTCCGGCGACATGTAGGAAACAGTACCGACAATCACGCCTTCTTCGGTGATGGGTTTTCTTTCAATGTCCGCGGTGGCTGCCGTGTCCGAGCTGTCCCCCTGGATTTGTTCGGTGAGCTTGGCGAGGCCGAAGTCGAGGATCTTGACCTGTCCATGCTCGTCCACCATCGTGTTGGAGGGCTTCAGGTCGCGATGCACAATGCCGGCTGCGTGAGCCCGAGCCAAGGCATCCGCAATCTGGACGGCGATTTTGAGCGCCGCGCCCAATTTCATCCCCTTGCGCGGAATCAGCTCATCCAGGGTCTTGCCAGTGACGTACTCCATGGCGATGAAGTCGACGCCATCGGCCTGGTCAATGTCATGGATGGTGATGATGTTCGGATGATTCAGTGCCGAAGCCGCCTTGGCTTCCTGGATGAACCGGCGCTTCCGCTCGGGATCTGATACTTTCTCGGGAGGAAGGACCTTTATAGCAGCGAAGCGGTCGAGGTGGGTGTCACGGGCCTTGTAGACGACTCCCATCCCACCTTCGCCAAGCTTTTCTGTGATCTGGTAATGACCGAGTGTCTTGCCGATCATGGGGAGGGACCTCCCGGCCCAGCTTTCAGCGCCCCTGATCGAGATGCACCTTAGGAATTGGAGCCATTATAGTCCCTCCAGACCGCGGCTGATAGCAGAATGCTGAGGTGAGGGCTTGTCGTTGCGGGTTGGTTCGTCACTCGGCCCGATGGCCGCAGGTTATGCGCAGAAGAGGATCAGCACCGATCACTTCCCCGTGGGACAGAGGCGC